>JACCDR011199260.1_pt1 | contig 30597 bp, 23 predicted proteins | sample 7446431 | NCBI WGS metagenome assembly JACCDR01 (sample SAMN15323443, study PRJNA562643) | freshwater metagenome | isolation source: river surface water | place: USA:Blue River Watershed | collected 2017-08-17
AACATCAAGACGATTACATCGACATGTGGGAGTCGTTCATCGACGATGCACTTGCCACACTTGAGAGCGACCACGATTACAAACTGCACGACGCGTTGGCACTGCTGCGCCGCGAGTGCAATGTGGCTGAGTAAATCGTGTCTCACGCGGTTGCCCGCTTACGCGCCACGCGCCTTGCTCGCAGTGTCAAACCCTTTCTAGCCCGAGGCGGCCCCAAGGGCGAGCGCTGCGCGGGCTGCCGCTTAGTCCCCACGCATTGCATCTGCGCCCTACGACCTGTGGTGCCCACACGTGCAGGCATGTGTTTGCTCATGGCCGACATCGAGCCACTCAAACCCAGCAACACCGGTTGGTTGATTGCGGATGTGGTGACTGACACCTTTGCTTTTGGTTGGGCACGCACCGAGGTTGCACCCGAACTACTCACCCTGTTGAACGATCCGCAATGGCAACCCTATGTGGTGTTTCCAGAAAAGTTTGCTGAGTCTCATCGCGTGGTGCACACAGTCCATCACCACGCCACCAAGCGCCCCTTGTTCATCTTGCTCGACGGCACATGGGACGAAGCTCGCAAGATGTTTCGCAAAAGCCCGTACTTGCAACACTTGCCCGTACTCAGCTTGCACCCAGAACAACTGTCGCGCTACCAACTGCGCCGCGCACAAAGCGACAGCCATTTGTGCACCGCCGAGGTAGGCGCGCTGTGCCTCAACTTGGCCAACGACACGCAAGCGGGCCACGCACTCAACGCTTACTTTGACGTGTTCACCGAGCATTACCTCAAAGCCAAGCAACAACTGCCAGTCGATTTGGGTGACGACATTCACCTTCAACTGCAAGCGATCACTCGCGCCGCTTGAACGACAATCACCACTATGGCTATTCAATGGTTCCCAGGGCACATGCACCTCACGCGCAAAGCGATTGAGGAACGCATCAAATCAATCGACGTCGTCATCGAGATGCTCGATGCACGTCTGCCCGGCTCCAGCGCCAACCCCATGTTGGCTCAACTCATCAAAAACAAACCCGGCCTCAAAGTACTGAGCAAGCAAGACTTGGCCGACCCAGCACGTACCGCACTCTGGCTAGCACACTACAACGCCCAACCCCACACCCGCGCCATTGCGTTGGACACCAGCATGGTCTCGCCCGCTAAAGCGTTGATGGATGCGTGTTTTGAACTCTCACCCAACCGTGGCGGCATGGCCAAGCCCATGCGTGTGTTGATTTGCGGCATTCCCAACGTGGGCAAGTCCACCCTCATCAACACCCTCAAAGGCAAACGCGCCGCGAAGACGGGCGACGTGGCCGGTGTCACCAAAACCGAACAACGCATTGACATTGCCAACGACTTTTATTTGTTCGACACACCCGGCGTGCTGTGGCCGCGCATCATCGTGGCGCAAAGCGGCTACAACCTTGCGGCCAGCGGCGCGGTGGGCGTGAACGCGTTTGATGAAGAAGAAGTCGCGCTAGAGCTGCTGAACTACCTGATCCCCGAATACCCCGAGGCCTTGCAGGCCCGCTACAACGTCACCGATGTGGCTGAGCACACCGACGAAGAAATGCTCGAAGCCATTGGCCGCAAACGTGGTGCGATGCAAAGTGGTGGCCGCGTCAACACCACCAAAGCGGCGCACATCGTGATTCAAGATTTCCGCTCTGCCGCCTTGGGCCGGTTGACCATTGAAACCCCCGAGCAATTTGCACAGTGGTTGGCCGAGGGACACAAAGCCGATGCAGAGCGTGCGGTTCGCAAAGAAGAATTCGCGCAAGCCAAAGCGGCCAACAAATCGCGTCGTGCGGCCACGCGCCGTTGAGTATGCCCACCATGCAACGACCCCACGTTCCCGACAAAGAAGCCATCGCCCTGCTTCCAGAATTCCCACGCTTGGGACTAGACCGCATCACCTTGGTCAACACCGGCCAGCAAGCTCAGCTGGCTCACGATGCGTTGATCACCTCACGCGCTTGGGGCTTTGACACTGAATCGAAGCCCACCTTCCGCGTAGGCGAAGCGTCTGATGGCCCGCATGTCTTGCAGCTCTCCACGGGCGAACGCGCATGGGTGTTTCAGCTGCACGACCCCGAGTGCCGTGCTGTGGCTGCCGAATTGCTGGCACACCCTTGCATTGTCAAAGCGGGCTTTGGTTTGGGCGATGACCGCAAACGCATCATTCATAAATTTGGCGTCGAGCCTGCGGACGTGTCGGAACTCAACACCATTTTCAAAGCGCAGGGCTATCGCAAAGAAATGGGCGTTAAGGGCGCAGTGGCTGTGCTGTTTAACCAGCGATTTCAAAAATCTAAGAAGGCGGCCACCAGCAACTGGGCCAATTTACGCTTGAGCGAATCGCAGCTCATCTACGCCGCCAACGATGCATATGCGGCCTATCGGGTGTGGGAAGCCACACAAAACATAGGCTGGAAACTGTGATTTATTGACCTCGAATCTCAGCCATGATGTCCTTGATGAATTGATTGGCTGCATCTGGACTCGCCCCAGTCCACCCATACCGTGTCATCGCGGTTGGGCCAGTGCCATAAACCCGCATCTCACGATTGAGGCGACCTGCCAGCAAACCATGTGCAGCATCCTCGTAATACCAGAACGACACGGGGAAACCTTTTGATGCCAAACCCTCACCCCATGCTTGCGTCGAGATGGTCGCCGCATCGCGATTAGCCCTTGGGTTGCATCGCAGTGCAGTTCCTGCAGCGGCAAAATCAGAAGGCCGGTTTAAAAAACATGGATCGGTTCGGCTAAACATCCAATCGTCTGCTGTTTTGCCGCCGTAGTTATCCAAGCGTCCAAAGATCAACTTCAAAGGGACTTTGATTTCATCAGGCATACCAATACCCGTCGATGGCGCACCCTCTGCAAACACCATGCGGACATGCTTGGGGTCAACCACTGCAGCCATGTTCAAGGCAACACTTCCGCCGTTTGAAAGACCGTTGACATAGATGCGCGTCGTGTCAATTTGCGACTGCGTCAGTGCCCATTGATAGGCACCCAACGTTGCCTTAAAAATCATGCGTTGACGCGACTCATTGGTCACACCCAACACAAACAACATCGTGCCTTTGTAACGAAACCCATTCATTTCATAGGCATCAAATAGCAAGGTCGCAACGCCCTCTGCATTGAGACGACGAACCATCTCTAGCTCTGCGCCACCGGGTCCGCCGCCACCATGCGCAATGATCATCAAGGGCGGTTTGTCTCCCAGCTTTTTGGCCCAAAACGAGGGCATGGATAAACGTACGGAGGAATGACAAGGATCAAACTCGGCCAAGACCCCGTCTACATAATGAAAGCCAGACCGGATCTCAATCAAACGAGCCACATCAGCGGGTGGAGGTCGACAGTCATTGGCGCTTTGAGCCTGCGCCACACTAAACGGCACAGCACAAAAAATCGCCAATAAACATTGAAAAAACGCTGGTTTTAAATTAACGGTCATACACACACCTAAAGCCAATATAAACGGCATAAAAATCTGCAGGCTTGAATGCCTGCACATCGGCTTTCATGTTGAACGCGCCGTACCACCACGAGCCGCCTACGGTGCGTCGCTCACGGCCTTTGCCGTCTTGGGTGTCGGTGGTCCACTCCCACACATTTGCGCCCATGTCGTACAAGCCATTCACGCCTTGCTTGGTTGCACCTGCGGGTGCTGCGCGTGGCCATGGGTCGGCGTCGCTGGTGTTGGCCCCTTGCGGGCTATCGCCTGTTGACCACGCGTAGGTTTTGCCTTTGGTCCACGGCGCGGGCGGTGCATCGCGCAGCTCGGTAAAGCCTGCCAGCTGCCACTCGGCCCCTGTGGGCAAACGCCCGCCTGCCCAACGGCAATAAGCTTGCGCTTCTGCAAAATCTAAATGCACGGCAGGCATGTCGGCATGCGTGGCTTGCCCGTCGGGCTTGCGCCATGACCAGCCTGTGCGACGCTCCCATCCTGCGCCGTATTCAAAACCACCGCCCTCTTTCTCGGCCCGTGTCACTGTGCCTGTGGCACGCACATAGCGCTCAAACTGCCCGATGGTCACTTCGGTTCGGTCAATCGCAAAATTGGGCAACACCACTTTGTCACCCACTTGGGCGTGCGTGGCGGTAATGAAAAGCCAAAGGCTTAGCCATGTGTATTTCATGATGGGCATCTTATCGAGCCTCACGCGCACAGACGGGCCAACACAGCAAAGCCCTAAAATTGGTGCAGTCTTCAGCTCGTTATTCGAGCCTACCCTTCTACCCAATACGCCCCATGTCCGAAGCCACGGCCCAAAGTGCCAACACACATTCTGAAACCACTTCGGTGCTGAACTTTGCCAACGCCCAGTGGCGCGTGCGCAGGCCTCGGCCCTTTGTGTTGGTCATCGAAGGCGAAGTGGGCCACGAAGGCACAGAGCCCACCGACTACCTGCACGACAAACTCCTGCAGCCCGAATGGCGCGAAGCCTTTTACCAACTGGTCGATGCCACGGGCATGGTGGCGTGCCTCAATGTGCACACTCAACACCCCACCTACCGCGATGTGCGCGGCCGCTCTAGCAAAGGGCGACTGAGCCAAGGCGAGTATTACCACCACGACGGTTGCACCGGCCCTGTGAAGCCTCGCTTTGTGGAAATTCGCTGCCCCATTCAACCGCAAACACGTGGCGTGGCCACCGCCATTGCGCCGCACCACGATGTGGTCAAAGCCATGGCACAAATGCTGCCCGCCGAGCTGGCAGCCACCGCGGCGCTGGCCGAGCAAGACATGCGCCCCGACACCATTGCCCGCATGGGCTACGCCGCACTTGACCACCTGCAAGGCCTCATCACCCGCACCGTGCGCAAAAAGCTCAACGCCGAAGGCGCACGCAGCTACTTTCGCCAAGTCGATGTGGCCGCCAACGCCTACTTTGAACCCTGGGCCTTAGGCGAAAGCCGCTTCATTGCCAACGCCAACAGCGGCATCACCATGCAACACCGCCGCGCCTACCAAGCCCCGCATACCGGCGGCGTGGCCAACGGCCATTTGGTCAAGCGCTGGACGAATGAAGAGTTGCTGCTACCCGGCCAAGTGGTAGACCAAGCCTTGATTGCTGCGTTGTGCAGCGAGGACGGTGATGAGGTGGATGGCGAGCGGGCTGAGGGGTGTTATCTCGGGGCGCATTGAGGAGCAGCAACGCAGACCATCATGGCCGTCCCTTTTTGCTTTTCGTCTGCGCCAACAACTGCAACTGTTTTGCGTTTTGCGGGCTGACCAGCTTCTTGCCCGTCTCGGCCTCTAGCTTGAGGCGAGCCTGGCGGGCCACGCCACCACCGCGCTTGGCCACGTCCTCGTGGTCGTCTAAGGTCTGTGGCTGCATGGCCTCTGAAATTTCTTTGGTAGATAGCTCGGCCAACATGCTCATCACCAACTCTTTGTTGGTCATGTTGTCGCGCAGGTTTTCTTTCTTCAAGCCCTTGAACTGCTTGTATTCCTTGGCGGTTTTTTCGGCCCACGTTTTGTAAATCACATCGGTCAAAAAAGCGAACTCCGGCCCCTCTTGCAAGCCGTGCTTTTTCCACTCGTCGGTCAGCTCCTTGCGGATCTCAATGCTCTTGAGCCGCTGGTTGATCCAGTTGTCTGTATAGCCCAAGCGCTTGTAGTCGAGCATGGCCTGCTCGATGCTGAGTTCAGGGTCTTGCAGCTGGTCTAGGCGTTGGCGGCCCACCTCGGCCAGCCAGAGCTTGAAAGGCTCAGCATGCTTGCTGGGGATGGACTGGATGAGTCGCAAGATTTGCTCGGTATCCACCACGTCCGTCAAATATTTCTTGCCATCGCTCGCTGGCAATTTCAGTTGGTTAGTGGCACTAACCAACTGACTGCCTTCAGCGATTAATTTATTCTTCAGCCACTTCCAGTAGTTACGCACTTTTTTGTAATCGGGCTGATCGGTCAGCACGGCGATCACATCCAGCACGGAAAACCACCACTTTTCGTCGCCGTCATCCCATACCGTGCGAATGTCAACGGACTGAAACAACTGCATTTTCACGGGGCGATCATTGGGCATGGGAATCTCCATTGGTATTCTTCGCGGTCTCTGGCCTCAACGATTCCCAGCCTGCCCCTGCACCAGCAGATCAAACACAATCCGCGCAAAGTTGGCGGCTTTGCTGGGGTCGGCCAGTAGCTGCAGCATCTGGTTCTGGTGGGCTTCGCTGCTGTCCATGATGGCGTCGTCGATGGCTTTCGAGAAGTCACCCAACATGGCCTGCTCCGCCGAGTTGTTCTCTATCTGCTTCATCACCAAGATGTTCTCGCCCACCTTGTCGCGGATGGTGTAGGCGTAGTTCACCATGTCCTTGTCGGTCAGCTGGTCGGTCACAAACACCTCATTGAGGCGGTTGATGATCTGCGACAAAAACTCTTCCTTCTTGTCCTGCGGCTTGGCAGTGCCCAAGCCTTCGCCTGGCACCAGCTTGTACTCGCCAGTATTTTCTTTGAGCACCAAATCTTGCTGGCGTATCTTGGCCACGCGGTAGTGGCTGAGCTCCACATTGCCCAGGTCAATGTCGTCTTCCTCCAGCAAGGTTTCGCGCAGCATGGGGCGCAGGTTGCGGGCGTACAGGCTGAGCTTTTCTAAGTCGGTGTCGTCGTAATCCACGATCTGCGACATGAACTCGTAAAAGCGCACAAACGTGCCCAAGTCTTTCTTGAAGATTTCCAGCGCGTCTTTTTCCTTCTGACATTCCTTGAGGCTTTTTTCGGCGTTGGCCATCAGCACCGCGTCGCCCGTCTTTTGGGTGCGCTCAAACATGTCCTTGGCCATCTTGAAAGCCTCCACCGCCGACTTGTAACGCAGCTGCCAGCGTTGCACCGCCGGCTTGCAGATGTTGGCAATCGCCGCGTTACTCTTGTTCTTCACATAAAACGCGGCGCAGAACTGCTCTACTTCCTGCCACGTAAAAATGCCACCCGCGCGCAGCTTGTCCTGCAGCGCAAAGATCAGGTTCGGGTCGGACACATCCAGCAGCTCAGCCGTCTGGAAATACGGCTGAAACGCTTCCAGAATCTCATCTGGGTCATTGAAGAAGTCCAAAACAAAGGTACCGGTCTCGGCCTTGTTTGGGTAAGTGCGGTTCAGGCGCGACAGCGTTTGCACGCACTCCACCCCGGCCAGCTTTTTGTCCACATACATGGCGCACAGCTTGGGCTGGTCAAACCCGGTCTGGAATTTGTTGGCGACGATCATCACCTGGTAGTCATCCGAATCAAAAGCCTTGCGCATATCGCGGCCCTTGAGGTTCGGGTTCATATTGCTTTCAGTGAACTTCTCGCCAATCAACCCCTCCGCATTCGGGTCTTTGTCGGTGAACACCACCTCGCCCGAAAACGCCACCATGGCGTGAATCTTCTGGTAGCCCTTGTCGGTGATGTACTTGTCAAAACACTGCTTGTAGCGCACCGCCTCTTTGCGCGAACTGGTCACCACCATGGCCTTGGCCTGTCCGCCCAGCAAGCCCATCACGTTGTCCTTGAAGTGCTCCACGATCACCATCACCTTTTGGGCAATGTTGTGGTCGTGCAGGCGCACCCATTGGTTCAGCTTGACCTTGGCACGCTTGCTTTCCACTTCTGTGTCGGCATCCTTCACCTTCAGGGCCAGCTTGTAGGCCACCTTGTAGTTGGTGTAGTTCTTCAGCACATCAAGGATGAAGCCCTCCTCAATCGCCTGGCGCATGCTGTACACATGAAAAGCCGCTGGCTTGTTGGTGGCTGAGGGCACTTCATCCGGGCGCGGCACGCGGCCAAACAGCTCCAGCGTCTTGGGCTTGGGCGTGGCGGTAAAAGCAAAGTAGCTCAGGTTGCCCGATGCGCGGCGCGCCGCCACCGTGGCGGCAATGATGTCGTCGCTGTCCAGCTCTTCCGCGTCGTCCCCAGCTTCCTTCATCAGCACTTCTTTGAGCTGCCGCGCCGTCGAGCCGCTTTGCGACGAATGCGCCTCGTCCGCAATGATGGCGTAGCAGCGCTCCTTCAAGCTCACGCTGTTTTCAATCGCCTTCAACACAAAGGGAAAGGTCTGGATAGTGACGATGATGATGGGCTGGGCCGACTCCAGCGCGGCTGCCAGCTTTTCAGACTTGGAGCCGTCGCCCTCCTTGTTGTTGATGCGTCCCACCACGCCATCGGTGTGCTCAAACTGGTAGATCGTGTCTTGCAGCTGCGCGTCCAGCACAGTGCGGTCGGTCACCACAATCACCGAGTCAAACTGCTTTTTGCCGTCATGCTTGTACAGCGCCGAAAGCTGGTGCGCCACCCAGGCAATGGAGTTGGACTTGCCCGAGCCCGCGCTGTGCTGAATCAGGTACTTCTGCCCCGGCCCCTCGCTGCGCGCCGCCGCCAGCAACTTGCCCACCACGTTCCACTGGTGGTAGCGCGGAAAGATCATGCTTTCCTTTTTGTACTTGCGGCCTTCCCAGTCTTCCTTGTCCTCAATCTGCAAGTGCACAAAGCGGGCCAAGATGTTGAGCAGGTTGTCCGGCAGCAGCACCTCGTTCCACAGGTAATCCGTGGCGTAGCGGTTGATGTCCTCGGGCACATCATTGCCCGCACCGCCGTCGTGCGTGCCTTTGTTAAAGGGCAAGAAGTACGTGCCCTCACCCTCCAGCCGCGTGGCCATGTGCACCTCGTACTGGCTCACTGCAAAGTGCACCAGCGCACCGCGCTTGAACGTCAGCAGCGGCTCGGCTTTCTTGGCCACCGGGTCCACAGGCAGGCGCGTGGTTTTGTACTGCTTGATGGCACGGTCCACCGCCTGTTTAAATTCGCTCTTCAGCTCCAGCGTGGCCACCGGCAAGCCATTGACGAACAGCACCAAGTCAATGCGCCACGCCTTGGCCTTGGTTCCTGCCTCAAGCAGGTGCGCATCCGTTGCCCACGGGCTGTACACCAGCTCAGGCACCACACGCAGGCGGTTTTTGGCATAGCGGGCAAGCGTGTCGGGGTTCAGGTCGTGCTCGGGCTTGAACTGGCACAGCGACAAGCGCGCATTGCGGTCGCGCAGCTCGTGGCGCAGCACGCCCAGCGTTCCAAAGGTGCGGCTGTCTTTGTGAGTGGCATTGGGGTCGGCCTTACCCAGCTGCGCGGCAATCAGTTGCAAAAACTTCTGCTCCGCATCCTTGGGGTGGTTGGCGCAAAACTTTTGCCACTGCGCGTCTTGCGTCTCTTGCACAAAGCCCAGCGCATCCTCGGGGTACAAGGCCAATTCGCGGTTGTATTTATCCGCAGAGCCGAGCAACCAGCCGTTGGCCTGCAACTGGCGAATGATGTCGTCTTGAAAGATGCGTTCGGTGGCTTGGTCGCTCATGGCTGGGGGCTATCTAGATGAGGTTGGGTCAGGCGGCGGCTTGCCAGTCGCGCACGTCGATCTTGCCGGTGACGGCGGCGGAGATCAGGGCGGTGCGGCGTTCTTTAAGGAGCGCAGTGGTGCTCTCAGCTTTGTCATTAAGAGCATCCATTTTCAAGTTCTCTGATGCGAGGAAGGCGGCGATGGCTTCTTGTTCATCGATTGGCGGCACCGCCACATTTACTCCTTGCAAATCTTTGATGCCGACATTCCCCTGTGTATTTGTGTTTATTCGATGCTCCACACCCTGCCGGAACGCATCTGACTTCATGTACTGAAACAAATACCTTCCTATCATCTTGGACTGATTAGTCTTGAGTGTCACACACGAGTACGAAACTAGCATCTCCACATCGACATCGACATACATCAAGGTTCCAATCGTTGCATAGCGAGCCATAACGATATCCCCCTTGGAGGTCTTTATCCTCTTGGAGAGTTCTTTGTAATCTCTATGGCTAACCTGCTTACAGTCATCAAGGCTTACTTCGCTAATACAGTCCTTCAAGTCTCCTGTCATTAAGTAAGGCACACCCTTTTCAACAGACGGCGGCATGAAGTGGTCTACATCACCAATTGCATCGATGACATGGCGGATGCATTTAACTTCCCAATGCGCAGGCACTTCGCCTAACGACTCCACGCCGGAGTCTTTCATCGGGGCGTTGGGGTTGAGGCCTTTGGTGACGGCGTGGCTGATGACGGCTTGACGCTTTTCCTTGAGCAACTCAATCAGCCGCTGCTGTCTCTCAATCAAGGCATCGATCTTCGCCGTTTCATGGTCTAGGAAATAAGCGATTTGCTCCGCCTCATCATCTGTGGGGCTTGCAAAAGCTAAGTTGTCGATGGTGCTCATACCCAAATTTTTCTGAGTATTTGCATTGCTGTACATGTCGCACTGCATTTGAAGCAAAGCGGACTGAAGGCTGTAATAAATGAATCTTCCGGTCTTCTTGCTGCGAGGTCTAATGACAGCCAGCGGTGACCAAACATTAAATTCAATATCGGTATCGACATGGGCAACTTTTCCGACCGAGGCCGCTTTCCCGAGCAATACATCACCTTGGTTCGGCTTGCACTTAATCGAATATCGCGCGTGGTCTTCTCTGGAGATGTACCTGCAGCCCTCAAACACTAACTGGTTATTCTGAATTCCATCGACTGATAGAAAGGGAACCCCTTCATCGATGAATTCAGGTGTTTCGTGTGGTCCATCGGTCACATGTTGCGCAGTTAGAAACTTCAGAGGAAGCATTTTCCAATGCGCTGGAACACTCTCCAGCCAGCTGTGTCTGGTTTCCTTGTATGAGGAATAAGCCTTGTACCGACTCACGAATGCACCTCACGTAACAGCGCCATGATCTCGGCGCTCACGGCATCCAGATCAGCGTCGATTTCCGCCAACGGGCGTGGCGGCTGGTACTGGTAGAAGTGGCGGTTGAAGGGAATTTCATAGCCCACGATGCCGATCTCGCCATCTTTGGCATCGCGCTTGCTGGCGTCTATCCAAGCGTCCGCAACATGCGGCTGCACTTCGGCGATGAAGTAGCCCTCTATGCTTGCGCTCACGGTACGGCTGGGGTCTAGCGCCACGTTTTCAAAATCGCGCAGCTCACCATCGGCTTGGTATTCGATGACTTCTTTGTTCACGTCAAACAGGCCGTACAGTGGCTGGGCCTTGCCTTTGTGAACCTTCTTGATGACCTTTTCGGCGGCTGGGTTCTTCCAGCTCACGGCATCGGCGATCTGCTTTTTCTGTTTGGTGTCAAGCGTGATGCCGACCTGCTTGCTGGCGGTTTTGATGGCTTCGTCATAGCCATTGAAGTCGTCAAACTGGGCGCTGCCAATCTCACTTTGCAGGGCGCGGGCTTTGAGCAGTATGGTTTTTTGCGCCAACCAGGTTTTGGTGTCGAGCAGGTCTTTGAGCTGCTTTTCCTTAAGGTCAGCAAAGTGGCTTTTGAGATAAGCGCGGATTTCGACGTGGTGCTCGTCTAGCTGGCCGTAGTGCGTGCAGTCTGCGTCGTCTTTCCAATGCTCTGCGCCGTACTCGGCGTATATCCACTGCATAGGGCTGCCGAGTGCGCCGGACTCAAAGCGGAGGCTGGCGATGCGTTCATCGCTGAACTGCCAAGATAAACGTAATGGCCGCTCGATGGTGATGCGGCGGTAGCCGAACTCATGCGAGGCGAAAATTTTGCTGGCGAAGGTTTTGACGGCTTCGGGCTTTGGGTTGGCGGCTTGGCGGCCGCGGTTGCTTTTGACTTCAGCCGGTTTATCAAGCGCCTGGGCAACGACTGCCTCAAACTTACCAAAGCAGCGGGTGATGGTGGCGATGTCGCCCTCGTCCATCACATGGCGCTTGCTGCCCAAGGATTTGCGCATCTTGCCGCAGAGGTTGACGCCGTTGATGAGCTGCACCTTGCCTTTGCGCTCGGCGGGCTTTTTGTTTGACAGCACCCACACATAGGTGGCAATGCCCGTGTTGTAGAACATGTCGGTGGGCAGTGCGACGATGGCTTCGAGCAGATCGCTTTCCAGAATATGGCGGCGGATTTCGGATTCGCCCGAGCCTGCACCGCCGGTGAACAGCGGCGAGCCATTGAGGATGATGCCGATGCGTGAGCCGCCTTCTTTCACATCGCGCATCTTGCTGATGAGGTGCAGCAGAAACAACAGCGAACCGTCGGATACACGCGGGAGGCCGGGGCCAAAGCGGCCATCAAAGCCTTTGAGGGTGTGTTCATCGGCAATGTCGCCTTCGATTTTTTTCCAGTCCACGCCAAAGGGCGGGTTGGAGAGCATGTAGTCGAACTTGGTTGCGTAGAGGTGGTCGTTGGAGAGCGTGTTGCCAAGCTTGATGTTGCTGACTTCCTGCCCCTTGATGAGCATGTCGGCCTTGCAGATGGCGTAGCTTTCGGGGTTCAGTTCCTGACCAAAGCCGAGCATGGCGGCTTGGGGGTTTAGCTCGTGCACATACTCCATGCCCGCCGACAGAAAGCCACCCGTGCCCGCTGTCGGGTCGTAAATGGTGCGAATGATGCCAGGCTTGGTGAGGGCTTCGTCGTCTTCCATAAACACCAGCGAGGTGGTGAGGCGCACGATGTCGCGCGGGGTGAAGTGTTCGCCAGCAGTGTCGTTCGAGCTTTCGGCAAATTTGCGAATCAGCTCTTCAAACACCAAGCCCATCTCGTAGTTGGATACGGCTTTGGGGTGCAAGTCCATGGTGCGGACTTTTTGCACCACCTTGTAGAGCAAGTTGGCGTCGTTCAAAAGGCCAATGAATTCGGCGAACTTGAAGTGGTCAAAAATCTCGCGGGCGTCTTTGGAAAAGCACTGGATGTAGCGCTCCAGATTGGCCTTGATGCCCGACTCGCCCAGGGTGCTCAGGTCCATGGGTGAGGTGTTGAAAAAGCTCAGCCCACCGGTAGCGCGCAGGAGGAGCTTGTCCTTGGCCTCTTCGGCAATAGCCATCTTCTCCACCTTAGCGGCTTCGGCCAGCACCGCAGACTTGCTACTTTCCAACACACATTCCAGACGGCGCAGCAGGGCAAATGGCAGGATGACGCGGCCATATTGGCTCTGACGGAAATCGCCGCGCAGCAGGTCGGCCAGCGCCCACAGGTCGGCGGCGAGGTTGTTGGTTTCTTGGGTCATTTTTTTCTAGCGAGGGGTTGAAGTTTCAACCGAATAAGGTCACAAGTATTACACGGGGTTGAAGGGGAGCTGACCACCCCATAAGCAGGCCTTTGCGGCGATAAAACCACATAATCACCGCAAAATATGCAGCGATTACCAAATGCTCGCAAGAAGCTGAGTCGCGAAGGCTATGCAGGTAACCTGAATGTCTTCAAGAAGGCTTGTTGCTCACCATGCCTCATGAAAACCATCACAGCGTTGGTAGTGCAGAGTTGATTAAACCAATTGCAACCAAACGACCCGCGATAGTGTTGGGCAGCATCTTGCGAACACCACTCGAGTAATTCAACGATGGCGTCATGAAAACTCTTTAAGCCTTGGACGCCATGGCTCCAATGTGTACCCTGCGCACCAACCCAGTGGGGTTTCCAAACGGCCTCAAAGTGGCAAACGCGATTACGAAGGTCTTGAAACCTTTTTAGGCGCATGACCACCTTGTTTTTATTGGGCTCATAACTCCAGTGAGTGGGCTTGGAATGTGGGTAATAAGGAAAAACATCTGTAAAGGTGCGTGGTGCATGGCGGTTACCAAGCTCTTCAAGAACGTTAGGCCAAAAACCAAACGACAGGCGGGACACAACTAAATCGGGTGTGGGCTGTATTTGTTTGCGAAGCTGGGGCGTTCCTTCACACAACAAGTTCTCAATCTTTGCCAAAGATTTGCCTCTTAAAACAATGCTTCGGTTTTCTGCGCGGTCGTACCAAGGAAAGGAGTTGCTTGCTTTGGCTGAACATTGAAGCGAAAGGCTTTGATGAATCGCATTACGCAAAACAACCTCGACCAAACCTAGCAATGGATGAAGGCTAGCACTAACGGCTTGAGCCCATTGATAAGCACCTAATAATTCTTCATCCGTTTTAGACTTGAAGTTTTGTTTGTAGGGACTAAGTCGCGGCGAGCCCAACAGACCCAATATCTGTGAGGGTTTTGTAATCGCAGCTACTACTTGGTCGTTAGTTGTCATGGGCTGTGATTCATTGGCATTGCGGTATACTTTTTCGCGTAAGCACTGAGGACCCCACTCCCGCGCCTGTAAAGGTACCTAAGCCGGTGATGCCCTTTGATGCACCAGAGCAAGACGCCACCCTCGAGGTGGCGTTGCGCTTTGTGGGGCTAGAGTAGCCCAAGCGTCGAGAAAATATTTGACTTGCACTTGCATTGAAATCACTCAATAAGAAAAGAAGCCGCCAACCCTTTCAGGTTGGCGGCTTCTTTATTTACAGCGGGAAGCGTTTACTTCTTGCTGGGCGGCAAGTCCGTGCAGCTACCGTGCGCCACTTCCGCCGCCATGCCGATGCTTTCGCCCAGCGTGGGGTGCGGGTGGATGGTTTTGCCAATGTCGATGGCGTCTGCGCCCATCTCGATGGCCAAGGCCACTTCGCCAATCATGTCGCCCGCATGTGTGCCCACCATGCCGCCGCCGAGAATCTTGCCGTGGCCGTGGGCCTCGGGTGAATCGTCAAACAGCAGTTTGGTCACGCCTTCGTCGCGGCCGTTGGCAATGGCTCGGCCCGAGGCGGTCCAAGGGAACAAGCCCTTTTTCACCTTGATGCCTTGTGCTTTGGCCTGGTCTTCGGTCAAGCCAACCCAAGCCACTTCAGGGTCGGTGTAGGCCACGCTTGGAATGACGCGTGCGTTAAACGCCGCAGCCGCCAAGTCTTTGTCGCCTTTGAGTTCACCAGCAATCACCTCGGCAGCTACATGCGCTTCGTGCACGGCTTTGTGCGCCAACATGGGCTGGCCCACGACGTCGCCAATGGCAAAGATGTGCGGCACATTGGTGCGCATCTGGATGTCGACATTGATGAAGCCACGGTCAGTCACAGACACGCCTGCTTTGTCAGCGGCAATTTTGTTGCCATTGGGCGTGCGGCCCACGGCTTGCAGCACGAGGTCGTAAGTGCCTTCGCTCTTTGTGCCGTCTAAGCCTTCAAACTGCACCTTGATGCCTTCGGGTGTCGCTTGCGCGCCGACGGTTTTGGTCTTCAACATGATGTTGTCAAAGCGGTGCTGGTTCATCTTTTGCCAGACTTTGACCAAGTCACGGTCAGCGCCTTGCATGAGGCCGTCCATCATTTCCACCACGTCCAAGCGTGCGCCGAGCGTGCTGTAAACGGTGCCCATTTCCAAACCAATGATGCCGCCACCCACGATGAGCATTTTCTTGGGCACATCTTTGAGTGCCAAAGCGCCTGTGCTGTCGACCACGCGTGGGTCTTGCGGCATGAAAGGCAAACGCACCGCTTGCGAGCCAGCGGCAATGATGGCGCGTTTGAACGCCACCACTTTTTTGCTACCCGTTTTGTCTTGGCCAGTGCCTGTAGTTTCTTCCACTTCAATGTGGTTGGCCCCAACGAAGTGGCCATAACCACGCACGATGGTGACCTTGCGCATCTTGGCCATCGCGCCCAAACCACCAGTGAGTTTGCTGATGACTTTTTCTTTGTGTCCGCGCAACTTATCCACATTGACGGCTGGCTTGCCAAAGTCAACGCCGAGGTCAGCCATGTGGCTCACCTCGTCCATCACCGCTGCGACGTGCAGCAAGGCTTTGGAAGGAATACAACCCACGTTCAAGCACACGCCGCCCAAGGTGGGGTAACGCTCAACCACGACCACGCTCAAACCGAGGTCGGCAGCGCGGAACGCAGCAGAGTAACCACCGGGGCCGCCGCCCAACACCATCACATCGCACTCGAGGTCGGCAGAGCCACCAAACGAAGACGCGGTGGGTACAGGTGCAGCAGGTGCAGAGACAGCGGGGGCTGGCGCAGTGGCCGGTGCAGGCGCTGCAGCAGCGCCCTCACCTTCAAGCACCAACACCACGGAGCCTTCGCTCACTTTGTCGCCCAGCTTGATCTTCAACTCTTTAACCACGCCCGCGTGTGACGACGGGATTTCCATCGACGCTTTGTCGGACTCCACGGTGATGAGCGATTGTTCAGCTTTGACGGTGTCGCCCACTTTGACCAGCAACTCGATCACGGCCACTTCGTCGAAGTCGCCGATGTCTGGAACTTTGATATCAATCATTGCCATATCAAATCCTTAGAGAAGTACGCGACGGAAGTCGCTGAGGATTTGACCGAGGTACGCGTTGAAGCGTGCCGCTGCTGCGCCGTCGATGACGCGGTGATCCCACGTCAAGCTCAAAGGCAACATTAAACGTGGCTGGAAGGCTTTGCCGTCCCACACAGGTTCCATCGTGCTCTTACACACACCGAGGATGGCCACTTCGGGCGCATTGATGATGGGCGTGAAGTACTTGCCACCAATGCCACCGAGGCTCGAAATGGTGAAGGTCGCACCGGTCATTTCAGCGGGGCCGAGTTTGCCGTCGCGGGCTTTCTTGGCCAGCTCTGACATTTCTTGGCTGATTTGCAGCACGCCTTTTTTGTCGCAATCGCGGATGACGGGCACCATCAAACCATTGGGTGTGTCAGCGGCAAAGCCGATGTGCCAATAGTTTTTGTAGACCAATGCATCGCCGTCGAGCGAGCTGTTGAACTCTGGGTACTTCTTGAGCGCGGCCACGCAAGCCTTGATCAAGAACGCCAGCATCGTGACCTTGACGCCACTCTTCTCGTTCTCTTTGTTGGTGGAGACACGGAAGGCTTCCAACTCGGTAATGTCTGCATCGTCGTGGTTGGTGACCGCAGGAATCAGAACAGCGTTACGCAACAAGTTGGCACCGCTGATCTTCTTGATGCGGCCCATTTCTTTGCGCTCGACAGGACCGAACTTTGCAAAGTCGACTTTCGGCCATGGGATGAGACCCAAGGCTGCGCCATCGCCACCCGCAGATGCGCCACCCTTGGCTGCTTGAGCCTTGGTTTGTGTGGCGCCCGACATGACGGCCTTGGTGAAGGTTTGCACGTCGTCTTGCGTGATGCGGCCTTTATGGCCAGAGCCTTTGAGCTCTTCCAACGGCACACCGAGTTCGCGTGCGAACTTACGCACGGAGGGAGACGCATGTGGCAAGCCCAAAGTAGGTGCGCCTGGCGCGTGTGCAGGGGCTGCCACGGCAGCCACCGCAGCGGCAACAGCCGTAGGCGCTGCAACGACAGCAGGCGCCACAGAGGCAGCAACAGCAGATGCGGCAGCAGCCACAGGCGCAGCAGCGACAGACACTGTGCCTTCCAAAATAGCCAACAAGTCGCCAATGTTGACGGTATCGCCCAATTTGACTTTCAGCTCTTTGAGCACGCCTGCGTGTGACGATGGAATTTCCATCGACGCTTTGTCTGACTCCACAGTGATGAGCGATTGCTCAACCTTGATGCTGTCACCAGGCTTCACAAACACTTCGATGACGGCCACGTCTTTGAAGTCGCCGATGTCTGGCACGTGAATCTCGATGGGGCCTGATGCCGCGGCGGCTACAGGGGCAGGCGCAGCGGCGGCTACAGGAGCAGCTGCTGCGGGTGCGGCGGCTGCAGGGGCTGCGGCAGCACCAGCGGCTTCCACCACCAACACCACCGAGCCTTCTTTGACCTTGTCGCCCAAAGCCACTTTGAGTTCTTTGACCACACCCGCAGTGCTTGATGGAATTTCCATCGACGCTTTGTCGGATTCAACCGTGATGAGGGACTGTTCCGCTTTCACGGTGTCGCCCACTTTGACCAGCAGCTCAATGACTGCGACTTCGTCGAAATCCCCGATGTCCGGGACTTTTACTTCTACCAATGCCATGTTGTGTCTCCCGAATTTTTAGGCGTACAGCGGGTTGATCTTGTCGGTTTTGATGCCGTACTTTTTGATGGCTTCAGCCACTTGTGTCGCAGGCACAGTGCCTTCTTCACTGAGGGCTTTGAGTGCAGCCACCACGATGTAGTGACGGTTGACTTCGAAGTGCTCACGCAGTTTGCTGCGGAAGTCGGAACGACCAAAACCGTCAGTGCCCAACACCTTGTAAGTGCGGCCCTTCGGGATGAACGGACGAATCTGCTCGGCATAGGCCTTCATGTAGTCGGTCGATGCAATCACAGGGCCCACATAGGGTTCCAACTGCGATTCGACAAACGACTTCTTAGGCGTGTCGGTGGGGTGCAACAGGTTGTAACGCTCTGCGTCTTGGCCGTCGCGTGTGAGTTCGTTGAAGCTTGGGCAGCTCCAGACGTTGGCCGCAATGCCCCAATCGGCAGCGAGCAAATCGCGAGCAGCAATGGATTCACGCAAGATGGTGCCCGAGCCCAACAAGTTCACGCGCGGTGCAGTTTTCTTGCCTTCGCCTTGTTGCAACAAATACATACCCTTGATGATTTGCTCTTCGGTGCCGGCTTTGAGACCAGGCATCGCGTAGTTTTCGTTCAGCAGCGTGAGGTAGTAGAAGACGTTGTCTTGCTTCTCGACCATGCGCTTCAAACCGTGGTGCAAGATGACGCCTACTTCGTGTGCGAAGGTGGGGTCATAAGACACGCAGTTCGGGATGGTGTTGGCCATGATGTGGCTGTGACCGTCTTCGTGCTGCAAGCCTTCGCCGTTCAAAGTGGTACGGCCCGATGTGCCGCCCAACAAGAAGCCGCGTGCTTGCATGTCGCCAGCAGCCCATGCCAAGTCGCCAATGCGTTGGAAACCAAACATCGAGTAGTACACGTAGAACGGAACCATGATGCGGTTGCTGGTGGAGTAGCTGGTGGCAGCGGCAATCCAGCTCGACATACCGCCTGCTTCGTTGATGCCTTCTTGCAAGATTTGACCGGCCACATCTTCTTTGTAGTACATCACTTGGTCTTTGTCGACCGGTGTGTACTGCTGACCTGCGGGGTTGTAAATACCGATTTGACGGAACAAGCCTTCCATACCAAAGGTACGGGCTTCGTCCACAAGAATAGGCACCACGCGTGGGCCCAAAGCTTGGTCACGCAAGAGCTGCGTGAGGAAACGCACATAAGCTTGCGTGGTCGAAATTTCGCGGCCTTCGGCAGTGGGCTCCATCACCGACTTGAAGATGTCGAGCGATGGCACGGTGAAGCTCTCATCCGCTTTCGTGCGACGGTGTGGCAAGTAGCCGCCCAAGGCCTTGCGGCGCTCGTGCAGGTAACGCATTTCGGGCGTGTCGTCTGCGGGCTTGTAGAAAGGAATCTTAGACAGCTCGCTGTCTGGAATTGGGATGTTGAAGCGGTCACGCATGTACTTGATGTCTTCATCCGTGAGCTTCTTGGTTTGGTGCACGTTGTTCTTGCCCTCGCCCGCTTTGCCCATGCCAAAGCCTTTGACGGTTTTGATGAGCAACACAGTGGGCTGGCCTTTGTGGTTGACCGCTTCGTGGTAAGCCGCATACACCTTTTGTGGGTCGTGGCCGCCGCGCTTCAAGGCCCAGATTTCGTCGTCGCTCATGTGCGAGACCATTTCGAGGGTGCGTGGATCACGGCCGAAGAAATGTTTGCGCACATAGGCGCCGTCGTTCGCTTTGAACGACTGGAAGTCGCCGTCCAAGGTGTCCATCATGATCTTGCGCAACGCGCCGTCTTTGTCACGGGCCAACAGTTTGTCCCACTCGCTGCCCCACAAGAGCTTGATGACGTTCCAGCCAGAGCCACGGAACTCGCCTTCGAGTTCTTGCACGATCTTGCCGTTGCCGCGCACAGGGCCGTCCAAGCGTTGCAAGTTGCAGTTGACGACAAAGATCAAGTTGTCGAGTTTTTCGCGAGCAGCCAAACCGATGGCGCCCAAAGATTCCACTTCGTCCATCTCACCGTCGCCGCAGAACACCCAGACCTTGCGGTTTTCAGTGTTGGCAATGCCACGTGCGTGCAAGTACTTCAAGAAGCGCGCTTGGTAGATGGCCATCAAGGGGCCTAAGCCCATGGACACCGTTGGGAATTGCCAGAACTCAGGCATGAGTTTGGGGTGTGGGTAGCTGGACAAACCTTTGCCGTCCACTTCTTGACGGAAGTTGAGCAACTGCTCTTCGGTCAAGCGGCCTTCCAAGTAAGCACGGGCATAAACGCCGGGTGACACGTGGCCTTGGATGTACAAGCAGTCGCCACCGTGGTTTTCGTTTTCAGCGTGCCAGAAGTGGTTGAAGCCTGCACCAAACATGTGGGCTAAGGATGCGAATGAGCCAATGTGGCCACCAAGGTCGCCACCGTCTTCTGGGTTGTGGCGGTTGGCTTTGACCACCATCGCCATCGCGTTCCAACGCATGTACGCACGCAAGCGTTCTTCAATCTCGATGTTGCCAGGGCAATGCGCTTCTTGATCGGGCTCGATGGTGTTGACGTAACCCGTGGTGGCTGAGAACGGCATATCGATGCTGCTCTCGCGCGCATGTTCGAGCAATTGCTCTAACAAGAAGTGCGCACGTTCAGGCCCTTCTGCATTAATGACGGCGGACAAAGCGTCCATCCATTCGCGCGTTTCTTGGCTGTCCACGTCGGTGCGCAGATCGTTCGGTTGTGCTGACATGCTTGTCTCCTCTTGTTGCACTGTTATGACTCGAATGTACGAAGTTTCGCACAACTTTTAAAAATTTCAAATAGCGATTATTGATTTCTTATTATGAAATTTAATAATTACCCAAGGACCCTAACTTCAGCGCCGAATAAACTCCAGTCACATGTTTAAAACAAGCCTTGCATCGTTGGTTCAACCTGTGTCTGTCAAATGGCGCACATGGTGGCGCCAACAGACCCCGAATCGTCAAGACCGCTTTGCCTTCATGGCGCCTTTGGCTGCCGTCATTTTGTTTATGGCGGCCATCACCACTGCGTTTTGGTACTTGCGTTATGAAGAAATCGTGCGCGAACAAGAAGTGGTTCGTCGCGATGTGGAATACGCACAACAACGCCTGCGTGTGCGACTTCTGGATAAACAAGAGCAAATCATGCGCATGGCGCGTGACATCGCCAACCGCGAGACCAACAGTAAAACTTTCATCGCTGAAGCGCAAAGTCTGCTCAACCAAAGTCCTGAGTTAGCAAGCCTCACTTGGCTAGACGACCATCAACGCGTGCTTACCTCTTACACGAGTGCCAGCAACAACTCAACGATGAGTTTGCCCATTGGCAGCACGGTGACCCATACTGAAACGCGGGACACCTATCACCTCACACGGGATTTGCAGCAGCCGATCTATTCGCAGCCGATTGTTGAAAAACGCCCCAATGCAGCCCCCTACACACACTTGCAACTGCATGTACCCATCGTGAACCATGGCAAGTTTGAAGGCGTGTTGTTGGCGGAATACACCATGGATGGCATGTTGCGATTTGCAGTCCCCAGCGAAATCGCCAACCGCTACGCCATGTCATTGCGCGATGCCAACAACCATGTCCTCGCAGGCCAAGCCAATAAAGCTCGCCCCAAGGTGACTGAGGTACTGCCTTGGTTGTTCCAGACCAACGAGTACGAGGTCCCGATCACTCCAGTCGGTTATGCGCTGTCATTGCATGCCCAACCCTATCGAACGTCACAAGGACTCATTGGCAACGGTGTGTTCTGGCTCGTCGCGGTACTCAGTGCCATGACAGCTTGGATGCTGATTGGAACTTGGCGTCACACCCGCCGACGGGTGCAGGCCCAACAAGCACTGATCGCTGAGACCAACTTTCGTCGTGCGATGGAAAACTCCATCCTCACCGGGATGCGTGCGATGGACCTCAAAGGTCGCATCACTTATGTGAACGCAGCGTTCTGCCAAATGACAGGCTGGACAGAGGAAGAGTTAGTGGGCCGAGTGCCTCCTTTCCCCTACTGGCCGGAAGAAGACCGTGATACGTTGGAGCAAAAACTCGCCCAAGAGTTGCAGGGCGAAACCACCAGCAGCGGATTTCAGGTTCGCGTTAAGCGTAAAAACGGTGAGGTGTTTGATGCCCGTTTGTATGTGTCGCCATTGGTCGATGCACGCGGTCAGCAAACAGGCTGGATGACGTCCATGACAGACATCACTGAACCGAACCGCGTGCGCGAACAACTCTCTGCCGCGCACGATCGATTCACGACGGTGTTAGAGGGATTGGATGCCTCGGTTTCAGTGGCACCACTGGGCAGCAAAGAACTGTTGTTCGCCAACAAGCTGTACCGTCAATGGTTTGCGAACACCACGCAGGGGCATCTAAGTTTGGTGTCACAAGCTGGCCAACCGCGCAACATCACAACCTCCGAAGCCTCTGAAGAAGATGGCATCGACCAAGACGACGGATTGATGGGCCTGCCCACAGAAAGCATCACCGAATCACGAACGGAAAACGCAGAAATATTTATTCCGGAGCTTGGCAAGTGGCTTGAAGTGCGCTCGCGCTATCTGAACTGGGTGGATGGACGCTTGGCTCAAATGGTGATTGCCTCAGACATCACGCCTCGACGTCATGCCGAAGAGCAAGCTCAATTGCAAGCCGAGCGTGCGCAATCAGCCAGCCGACTCATCACCATGGGTGAAATGGCTTCTAGCGTGGCACACGAGTTGAACCAACCACTGACGGCGATCAACAACTACTGCAGCGGCATGGTGTCGCGCATCAAAGCCAACAATTTGAATGAAGAAGATTTGCTCAAGGCTTTGGAAAAAACAGCACACCAAGCGCAGCGTGCAGGGCAAATCATTCATCGCATTCGCAGCTTTGTGAAACGCAGTGAGCCCAATCGCACCACGTCTGATGTTGCACACATGGTGGCCGAAGCCGTTGAACTGGCTGGCATTGAAATGCGTCGCCGCCAAGTCAGACTCACCCAAGTAGTAGCGGCACGCTTACCTGCCATCAATGTTGATCCTATTTTGATTGAGCAAGTATTGGTCAATTTGATGCGCAATGCGGCTGAATCCATCGACTTGGCGCAACGCCCGCTGACTCGTAGAGATGTAGAGCTAAAGGTATTACCCCGCACTGAAGAAGGCCAACCTGTGGTTGAGTTTTCAGTCACTGACACAGGGCGAGGCTTGCCCCCTGAGGTGATGGAGCGTTTGTTTGAGGCCTTCTTCTCGACCAAATCAGAAGGCATGGGGATTGGTCTGAATTTGTGCCGTTCCATCGTCGAGTCGCACCAAGGCCGAATGAAGGCTGAGAACATCTACAATGGTGAGGAAATAACGGGCTGCCGCTTTTCCTTCTGGATACCGGTCCGATAGGTTGGAGTTTGTTTGATGAGTTTGATTCCCAAAAAAGGTACGGTCTACGTTGTGGACGACGACGAGGCCGTTCGCGATTCACTGCAGTGGTTGTTAGAAGGCAAGGACTACCGCGTTCGCTGCTTCGATTCTGCTGAAACTTTCCTGAGCCGTTACGACCAACGCGAAGTCGCTTGCTTGATCGTGGACATCCGCATGGGCGGCATGACCGGCCTCGAATTGCAAGACCGTCTGGTTGAACGCAAGTCACCACTGCCTATCGTGTTCATCACGGGTCACGGCGATGTGCCCATGGCCGTAGACACCATGAAAAAAGGTGCGATGGATTTCATACAAAAACCATTCGACGAAACTGCCTTGGTCAGTTTGGTTGAACGCATGTTGGCCCAAGCGACTACATCGTTTGCTGAATACCAACAAGCGGCAAGTCGCGATGCTTTGATGTCTAAGCTCACCACACGCGAATCACAAGTGCTGGAACGCATTGTGGCCGGCCGCTTGAACAAACAAATCGCCGATGACTTGGGCATCAGCATCAAAACGGTGGAAGCACATCGTGCCAACATCATGGAAAAGCTCAATGCCAACACCGTGGCCGACTTGTTGAAAACCGCGCTCGGACAAAACACTGCCAAAGCGTAAACACCAACGATTGACAACCTCCTAAACGCCCGTGCCTCACGGGCGTTTTCAATTCAACTTTTGACATTGCATACAAACATGACCGCACAACTCATCGATGGCAACGCCCTCTCCAAACAACTGCGCACCCAAGTCGCAGCAGACACAGCAGCCCTCAAAGCCCAAGGCCTGACCCCTGGCTTGGCCGTGGTCTTGGTCGGCGACAACCCTGCCAGTCAGGTGTACGTGCGCAACAAGGTCAAAGCGTGCGAAGACGCGGGCTTGCACTCGGTGCTCGAAAAATACGAAGCCACCATGACAGAGGCCGACTTGCTGGCACGCGTGGAAGCGCTGAACAACGATGCATCCATTCACGGCATCTTGGTGCAACTGCCCTTGCCTGCACACATCGATGCGCAAAAAGTGATTGAGGCCATCAGCCCCGCCAAAGATGTGGACGGCTTTCACATCGCCAGCGCCGGTGCGTTGATGACGGGCATGTCTGGCTTTTGGCCTTGCACACCTTATGGCTGCATGAAGATGCTCGAGAGCATTGGCTACGACCTCAAAGGTAAACACGCCGTGGTGATTGGTCGCAGCAACATCGTGGGCAAACCGATGGCGCTGATGCTTTTGCAAAAAGATGCCACCGTCACCGTGGCGCACTCGCGAACGCAAAACCTCAAAGCCCTCACTCTGCAAGCCGATGTGGTCGTGGCCGCCGTGGGCAAGCGCAATGTGCTGACTGCAGACATGGTCAAGCCCGGTGCCGTGGTGTTGGATGTGGGCATGAACCGCAACGACGAGGGCAAGCTGTGCGGCGATGTGGACTTTGATGGCGTGAAAGAAGTGGCGGGCTACATCACCCCTGTGCCGGGTGGGGTTGGCCCCATGACCATCACGATGTTGTTGGTCAACACCTTGGAATCGGCACAACGCGCCCTATCTGAGAAGCATTGAGTTTTGCTTATTTGAAAGCTTTGCATGTCACTGAACAATCCGCTTCTCGACTTCTCGAACCTCCCGCTGTTTGATGCCATCCAACCAGCGCACATCGCTCCAGCACTCGACCAACTCTTGCCTGCGGCAGATGCGGCGCTAGAACAAGTCACCGCCGCCGACTTCCCTGCCGAATGGGCTCGCATGGCGGCTGTGTTGGATGTAGCGACGGAACGTTTGGGCCGTGCGTGGGGAGCCATCAGCCACTTGCACAGCGTGGCTGACACGCCAGAGTTGCGCGAAGCCTATGGTCAAGCGCTGCCACGTGTGACCGAGTTTTGGACGCGCTTGGGTGCCGACGAGCGCTTGTACGCCAAGTACAAAGCCATGGACGTGAACACACTCACCGCCGAGCAAAAGCACGCCCACACCTTGGCCATGCGCAACTTTGTGTTGTCTGGTGCAGAGCTCGTGGGTGCAGCCAAAGAGCGCTTTGCCGCGATTCAAGAACGACAAGCCGAGCTGAGTCAAAAGTTCAGCGAGAACGTGCTAGACGCCACCGACCAATGGTCACTCATCGTCAGTGCGGATGAGATGACAGGCGTGCCAGACGATGTGTTGCAAGCAACCCGAGCTGCAGCAGAAAAAGATGGTGCCACAGGCCATAAGCTCAACCTCAAGATGCCGTGCTACCTGCCCGTCATGCAGTTTGCACACAGCTCAGCCTTGCGCGAAAAGCTGTACCGCGCTTACGCCACGCGAGCATCAGACCAATCGAACGCGGTACAAAACGGCAAAGCCGAACAAGACAACACCGCCTACATTCAAGAAATTTTGGCTCTGCGACAAGAAGAAGCCGAGCTGTTGGGCTATGCCAACTACGCCGAAGTCTCGTTGGCTGCGAAGATGGCGCAGTCGCCCGCCGAGGTGATGCACTTTTTGCGCGACCTCGCCCAACGCGCTCGCCCCTACGCCGAGCAAGACGTGGCAGAGATGCGCGCTTTCGCGGCCGAGCACTTGAACCTCCAAGACCCACAACCGTGGGACTGGCCCTACATTGGTGAGAAGCTCAAAGAAGCGCGCTACGCCTTCAGCGAGCAAGAAGTCAAACCCTACTTCACGGCGCCCAAGGTGCTGGCAGGCTTGTTCAAAATTGTGGAGACCTTGTTTGAGGTCAGCATTCGCCGTGACACTGCGCCGGTGTGGCACCCTGCTGTTGAGTTCTATCGCATTGAGCGACATTCAGAAGCAACCCGCGCCCGCGGCTTGCCACCCGAGTTAGTCGGTCAGTTCTACCTCGACCCCGGCGCACGCGCAGGCAAGCGTGGCGGCGCATGGATGGACGATGTGCGTGCCCGTTGGCTGCGCCCCGACAACAACCAACTGCAAACACCGGTAGCCCACCTGGTGTGTAACTTTGCCGAAGGCGTGGGCGGCAAACCGCCACTGCTGACGCACGACGACGTCATCACCCTCTTCCACGAATGCGGCCACGGCCTGCACCACATGCTCACACAAGTGAACGAGCGTGATGTGTCAGGCATCAGCGGTGTGGAATGGGATGCGGTGGAGCTGCCCAGCCAGTTCATGGAAAACTTCTGCTGGGAATGGTCGGTGCTGCGTCACATGACATCGCATGTAGACACAGGCGAGCCCTTGCCACGCGAGTTGTTCGACAAAATGTTGGCGGCCAAAAACTTCCAAAGCGGTTTGCAAACCCTGCGCCAAATTGAGTTCTCACTCGTGGACATGCGCTTGCACACCGAGGGCGAAAAAGCCCAAGACTTCATGCAAGTGCTGCGTGATGTGCGTGCCGAAGTGGCCGTGTTGCAAAGCCCTGCGTGGGGCCGCACGCTGCACACCTTCAGCCACATCTTTGCAGGCGGCTACGCCGCGGGCTACTACAGCTACAAATGGGCGGAGGTGCTCAGTGCCGATGCCTATGCTGCGTTTGAAGAAACCGCAGCCGAAGACGGCACGCCAAGCATCGATACAGGTCGCCGCTACCGCCAAACCATTTTGGAAGTCGGCGGCAGCCGCCCTGCGATGGATTCATTCAAAGCCTTCCGCGGTCGCGAGCCTCAGTTGGATGCATTGCTACGCCATCAAGGCATGAGCGCGGCGCATTGAGCATGCATTTTGACTACGTCATCTACAAAATCACCTTTCCCAACGGAAAGATTTATGTGGGAAAAGATGTTGGCGCAAATGGACACGCACTGAATTACTTTGGATCTTGGGACAACGCCTTAGTTGCCCATGACTTCACCAAAGAACAGTTAAGCAATTTCACCCTCCGCAAAGAGATTCTTTTTGAATCCAACGACAAAAATGAAGTTTCCAAGAAGGAAGGCGAATTCATTTTGGCGCTGAGATCTAATGATCCTGATGTTGGCTACAACCAAACGCATCGTCAAAAAAAGAAAATTTAGCGCATAAAGCAAAGGCCCTGACTATTCAGTCAGGGCCTTTGTACTTGAAGTCAAAGCGTGTGTCAGAAGTTCAAAGTCTTCACACCGCTTGATGTGCCCAGCAAGCACACCTGCGCTTTTTGGTAGGCAAACACTCCTACGGTGACCACGCCTGGCCATTGACTGACGGTAGCTTCAAACGCCACAGGATCGGTGATTTTCAAACCGGTCACATCCACGATGTGTTGGCCGTTGTCGGTCACCAAAGGTTGGCCGTCTTTCATACGCACTTTGCCAACTCCACCCATGGCTGCGAACTGGCGAATGATTTGCGCGCTCGACATCGGGATGACTTCCACGGGCAAGGGAAACGCACCGAGGGTGTCGACCAATTTGCTTTCATCGGCGATGCACACAAACTTTTTAGAAAGTGCGGCCACAATTTTTTCGCGTGTCAACGCAGCGCCACCGCCTTTGACCATGTGGCCGTGGTGATCGATTTCGTCGGCCCCGTCGATGTAAACCGACAGGCTCTCGACCTCTGTGGCGTCAAACACTTGAATGCCCAAGGCTTGCAAGCGCTCGGTGGAGGCCACTGAACTAGACACCGTACCTTTGATTTGGTCTTTCATGCTGGCCAGCGCGTCAATGAATTTGTTGACGGTTGAGCCCGTGCCCACGCCCACCACCTCGCCGGGCACCACATATTGCAGTGCGGCTTGGCCGACCAAAGTTTTCAATTCGTCTTGGGTAAATGTGGGGGTGCTCATCGGCGAAAATCCAGCAAAGAAGTTTTTCAAAGTCTGAGATTATCCATGTCGTTACTGCCCTACTCGCTCGCCCGTCCTTTCTTGTTTTCGATGGACGCTGAAACCGCCCACGAACATACGCTGGCCATGCTGGCCCGCACGCAAAACACACCGCTGTCTTGGGCGTATTGCCAAGGCCGTGTGCAAGACCCGATTCAACTCGCGGGCTTGAAGTTTCCCAACCGCGTGGGCTTGGCGGCGGGCTTAGACAAAAACGCCCATTGCATTGACGGCTTGGCTGCCATGGGTTTTGGCTTTGTGGAAGTCGGCACGGTCACCCCAAAAGGCCAGCCTGGCAACCCCAAGCCACGCATGTTCCGTTTGCCCGAAGCCAACGCGCTCATCAACCGCTTAGGCTTTAACAACGAAGGCCTCGATGCGTTTTTGGCCAATGTGCAAAAAGCGCAGTTCCGCCACAAAGGTGGTGACATGCCCATGCTGCTGGGTTTGAACATCGGCAAAAACGCCGTCACCCCGATTGAAAACGCGGTGGACGACTACCTGATTTGCTTGAACGGCGTGTACCCGCATGCCGACTATGTGACCGTCAACATCTCGAGCCCCAACACCAAAAACTTGCGCGAGCTGCAAAGCGACGAAGCGTTGGATGCGTTGATTGGCGCCGTGGCCCAACGCCGCAACGAGCTGGCCCAACAGCACGGCAAGCAAGTGCCCGTGTTCATCAAAATTGCGCCCGATCTAGACGAGGCGCAAGTGGCCGTGATTGCCGCTACCTTGAAGCGCCATTGCGTCAGCGCCGACAGCACACTGGCCAACAGCTTGTGGGGCGTGATTGCCACCAACACCACCATCAGTCGCGAAGCGGTGCAAGGCTTGGTACATGCGGAAGAAACCGGCGGTCTCTCAGGCGCACCCGTGCTGGAAAAGAGTAGTGCGGTGATTCGCCAACTGCGCGCCGCCATGGGCCCGAACTTCCCCATCATTGGCGTGGGCGGCGTGCTCAGCGGTGCCGATGCGGTGTCAAAAATTGAAGCAGGCGCAAACGTGGTGCAGATATATACCGGCTTGATTTACAAAGGCCCTGCGCTGGTGAAAGAGGTAGCCGAAGCAATTCAAGCAAAAACTGTTCGATAGCCTTCGAATCGTTTCGACCAATACGTGTTGTTCATGCGCTCGGTTTTCACGCCAGTGCGCTCGTTGGCTGCATGTACAAACTTGCCTGAGCCAATGTAGATGCCCACGTGTGAATACGATGCACCGAGTGTGTTGAAAAACACCAAATCCCCGGGGTGGGCCTGAGCCGCCTCAATAGACTGCGTAACTTCGGCCATTTGCGCAGCACTGCCTTTCAGAGCAATGCCTGCCGACTCTTGATAAACAAACGTCACCAGCCCTGAGCAGTCAAACCCCGTGTGAAGTTTTTTACCGCCATACGTGTAGCCTCTATCCAACATAGCCACCGCTTGCATGACGATGTCTTGCCGCTTGGCGGGGTTGTTGGGGTAGCTTTGCGACGTGGGCGACGGCTTGCGCGACAGCGACGAACACGCGACCAGCAAGGGCGCGAGACAGGCACTGAAAAACAAGCGTTTGTTCATAGGTACAACTTTACTGCAAGGCACTCACGCGCCCAAGAAAAACGGCTCCCGAAGGAGCCGCATTTCAAAGGCTTTGGAAAACCTGAAAATTAACGCTTTTTAGCAGTCGCAGCTTTGGTTGTTTTCAAGGCTGTTTCTGTCATGTTTTTGTAGTTGCTTTCAGCAACTTCTGTGGCTTGCTTGACAGCTTTTTGCACAGACTCCAAAGCGTTGTTACCAGCGGCCACAGCAGTTTTGAATGCGGCCACAGCGGCTTCAGAACCAGCAGGTGCGTTCTTGGCAGCGTTTTCAACCATGGCGTGGAAAGCTTTTTGCGCTTCAGCCACTTGTGCCTCAACGTGGCCTTGGAAGTGAGAACCTGTACCGTTGGCGATGTCCACCAAATGACGGTTGTAGGCCACAGCCTTTTCAGCCAAAGGTTGGAACAAGCTGGCTTGCAAAGCCAACAATTCTTGCGCGTCTTTCACGGTCAAGGCAGCGTTGGCTTGTTTTTGCGAGTCAGCCAAAGTTGTCTTAGCAGCAGCCAAGTTCAACTCGATGAGTTGCTCAACGCCAGAGAAAGCCTTGTTGGTCAAACCAACCAAAGTTTCCAAATTGGCTTTGTTTGCAGCGATTACTTGTTCAGGTGTCAAAGTCATTTCATATCTCCAAAATTAAAAAGGATGTTCAAACTGCTCCGAACCTGCCCAAGCGGCATGAGTTATGTTGCAGTGCAGCATGAGGCATATTTTAGAGACAAGTTCGGCGTTAACAAGGCTTTTGCCCCCGTTTGGTGCACTTTTAGAGCTGACAGACTAAATCCGGCTCTAAGCCTTATTCCACGCCGTGTGCCCAGTGGTTCTTCCATTGCAAGCGGTATTGCGCGGCCAGGTCCTCAGACTTCAACACGAGGAAATTCTCAGCATTACGGCTGGCCGCCGAGTTGGTGAAATTGAAGCTACCTGTAATGACAATGGATTGATCAATCACCATCACCTTGTTGTGCGCGATGGCATGTTTGCCATCTTGGCGCAGTTCAATGTGGGCATCGGCCAACGCATCAATGACGTAGCGGTTTGAGCTTTGGCTCTTTTGGTCAAGTAACACCCGCACCTTCACCCCTCGCTCA
>JACCDR010318055.1_pt1 | contig 30593 bp, 26 predicted proteins | sample 7446431 | NCBI WGS metagenome assembly JACCDR01 (sample SAMN15323443, study PRJNA562643) | freshwater metagenome | isolation source: river surface water | place: USA:Blue River Watershed | collected 2017-08-17
ACCGCAGCGATACCATCCATCACTGGCATCTCAACATCCATGGTGATGACATCTGGCTTTAGTTCAAGCGCTTTAGCAACCGCATCCTGCCCATTGACAGCCATCCCCACCACCATCATCTCCGGATCCGCCGCAAGAATTTCATTCAAGCGACGCCGAAAGAAGCTGGAGTCATCGACAACTAATACTCGTATTGTCATAGCCGACTCACTTAAGACACTAGATTGTTGAAACGGTCAAACTTGATTTTTGATTTTTTAGCGTAATGTTTCAATAAATTAGGAACATCCAAAATCAGAGCTATACCACCATCTGATGTAATAGTTGCACCAGCCATACCTGGTGTCCCTTGTAGCAAGGCATCAAGCGGTTTTATCACCACCTCTTCTTGGCCAATCAGTGAATCAACAACAAAACCTACTTGCTGTGTGCCAATTTGAACAATAACCACATGACCTTGGTCACGGCGAAGTGATTTGGTAGAACGGCGAACCAACCAATGTTCCAAATAGAACAACGGTATTGCTTTGTTACGAACAACAATCGTCAGTTGTCCATCGACAATATTGGTTTTTGCCAGATCTAGATGGAAAATTTCATTGACAGTGGCTAGTGGCAAGGCAAAGGTTTGTTTTCCAACAACGACCATCAACGTTGGCAGTATTGCTAATGTTAAAGGTACTTTGATTTCAAGTAAGGTACCTTGACCAAGTTTCGAATGAATATGAACAGTACCATTTAACTGGTTAATCTTGGTTTTGACCACGTCCATCCCAACACCACGACCCGAGATGTCGGAAATCTGCTCCTTGGTAGAAAATCCAGGCGCAAAAATTAGATTAAATGCTTCCGTATCAGACATGCGTGCGGCAGCATCCGGATCAAGAACACCGCGTTTAATCGCGATCGACTTGAGCTTTTCTGGATCCATACCTGCACCATCATCTTGAATAGTCAGCAAAATATGATCACCAGCTTGTGACGCTGCCAGTTTTACCAAACCCGTTCTAGGTTTACCGGCCTTGACTCGCACATCTGGCATTTCAATACCATGATCCACAGAATTGCGCACCAAGTGGACCAGCGGATCAGCCAACGCTTCAACCAAGTTCTTATCGAGGTCGGTTTCTTCACCTTCTAACTCGAGATTGATATCTTTCTGCAGTGACCGAGCAAGATCGCGAACCACGCGAGGAAACCGGCCAAATACTTTCTTAATGGGTTGCATGCGGGTTTTCATAACCGCGCCCTGTAAATCTGCGGTAACCACATCAAGATTTGAAATGGCTTTGGTCATTTCTTCATCTTGACCTGCAGATAAACTCACTAAACGATTACGGACCAATACCAATTCACCAACCATATTCATGATTTGGTCAAGACGTTTGGTATCCACACGAACCGTCGTATCTGCGGCGGCGGCAGCTTTATCCGAGTCAGCCGCTTCTTTGGGCGCAGCTGGTTTTACTGGTTCAACCGGTTTAGCAGCGACTGGCGCCGGTGTGGGCGCTGCAGCGGCTGACGCTGCAGGTTTTACCGCAGGACTTGCATTGGTTTTTGCTACAGGTGCCGCGACTTGCGCCGCGGGTTTACTGGCGGCAACAGGCTTAGGTGCCTGTCCTTTGCCGTGCAATTCATCCAGTAAGGATTCAAATTCATCGTCGGTAATCTCATCACTTGACGATGAGGTAGCCGCTGGTTTTGACGCAGCCGCAGGAGGCGCAACGGGTTTAGCCACAGGCGCATTAACCTCGCCAGGTACAAAAGACCCTTTACCATGCAGCTGATCTAAAATAGCTTCGAATTCATCATCGGTTATATCATCGTTGCCAGACGATGTTGCAGCAGTTGATGGCGTAACAACTGTGCTGTTCGTGGCTGGCGCCACCGCTGCGGCTGTTGCGCGGCCAGGTGCCCCCCCACCATGAAGCTCATCAAGTAAACGCTCAAATTCATCTTCAGAAATATCATCAATACCACTATCTGCCACGGAAACTGGACTTGCTGATGTTGACTGCTGCACCACTTCAGCTTCAAGTTCAACCGCGGCTTCAAAGGTTTCAATGGACATTTCTGGCTCAGCAGGGGCAGATGCATGCACGGCATGCAACTGTTCATCGGCTGATTCAGGTTCACTCAAACGATGCAATGCATCAAGAATATCTTGTGACGCAGGTTCTAAGGGTTGTCTATTTTGTACCGCACTGAACATTTCGTTAATCGCATCCAGCGCCTGCAAAATAACGTCCATAAGTTCTGCGGTAACACGTCGTTTGCCGGTTCGCAGAATATCAAATACGTTTTCAGCACCATGACATGCATCAACTAATTCAGTTAAAGATAAAAAACCAGCGCCACCTTTGACAGTATGGAAACCACGAAAAATCGCATTGAGCAGTGCAGCATCATCTGGGTTGTTTTCCAGCTCGACCAATTGTTCTTGCAGCGCTTCAAGGATCTCGCCGGCTTCGACTAGGAAATCCTGTAAAATGTCCTCATCTACATCAAAGCCCATGCTCGCTTACCTCTCTTAGAAACCTAAACTTGATAATAAGTCGTCAACATCATCCTGACCTGAAACTACATCTTGACGAGTTTCTGCATCGATGATTGGTCCTTCCGCTTCATGACCTGCTTTTTGCTTGCGAGGTACTGCTGCAACAACCTCGACAGAACTTGTGGGCATGGCAACGTTGTTTTGACCAAACGCAGTGAGTAATCCAATCAAACTTTCTTCGACTTCACGCACCAGTTCAATGACACGCCGCAGAATTTGCCCTGTCAGATCCTGAAAATCCTGCGCCATAAGCACATCAGTCAAGGACGATTGTAGGGAATTTGCATCTGCACTTGCTTGACGAAGAAAACCATTCAAACTATGGCATAACTCTTTGAATTCACCAACTTTCAGATCACGAGACATCAGCCTATCCCAACCTGGGAGAATTACTGAGAGTTCGTGGTTAAGTTTATCAGCGATTGGCAAACATGACTCAACTGCATCCATCGTTCGGTTTGCAGCTTTTTCTGTCATATCGATGACATGATTCAAGCGCCGTTTTGCATCGGGAATATCTTCTTCAAGCAAACAACTTAACGACGGGTCGATTTGAAAGCTTTTCAGCGAATCATGTAGTTGCCGTGTCAACTTACCAACTTCGGCAAATAACTCGGACGAACCTGGCACAGCAAGCTGCTGCACAACTTCGTTGGCAGCCTCCTGTTGTCCCATTTCTAACAGCTGAACCAATTCACGCGCTTGATCAAGAGTGATCAAAGGTGCCGTAATCGCAGACATGGCGCCACTCCCTTATAAATACGGATTAGCCCAAGCGCTCGAATACTTTTGATAACTTCTCTTGTAAAGTTGCAGCAGTAAATGGTTTAACAATGTAACCATTAACACCAGCTTGCGCAGCGGCAATGATCTGTTCTTTTTTTGCTTCCGCTGTAACCATCAGCACTGGGATATGTTTTAGTTTCGCATCGGCTCGAATGGCACGAAGTAAATCTATCCCTTGCATACCTGGCATGTTCCAATCCGTCACAACAAAATCGAACTCGCCGTTCTGCAACATTGGCAACGCAGTGCTACCGTCGTCAGCTTCCTGCACATTGGTGAAACCTAAATCGCGCAGTAAGTTTTTGATGATGCGTCTCATAGTAGAAAAATCGTCTACAACGAGAATTTTCATGTTCTTATCCAAAGTCCCCTCCGACGAGATACCTGAGTGGTTTTTCTCTGAGTGTTACAACCAATCCTGCATTCTAGCCCGTAATCGAACCAGTGCCTGACTGTGAATCTGACTAACCCTCGATTCACTGACGTTTAAAACTTCGCCAATTTCTTTTAGGTTTAGTTCGTCATTATAATACAGCGATAAAACTATTGCTTCGCGTTCAGGTAAGCTACTGATATTTTTTACTAATGCCTGTTGAAAGGCATCGCTTGCCTGATTATCAAACAAAATATCATGTTGTGTATCGTCTGCTGTGACAAGTACATCCTCTGATATTCCGAGATCCTCAAAACCAATAATTCGACCACCGCTGACATCGCTCAACATATGATGGTATTCATCTAAAGTTATATCAAGTTTTTCAGCAACTTCAACATCTTTTACGTCTCTGCCCAATTCCGCTTCGAGTTCGGCGATTGTTTCAGCAATTAAGCGAGCATTTCGATGCACCGAACGGGGCGTCCAATCACCACGCCGAATTTCATCGAGCATAGAACCACGGATCCGGATCCCGGCAAAGGTCTCAAAACTAGCCCCCTTGGTTGCATCAAAGTTTTTAGCCGCTTCAATCAAGCCGATCATGCCCGATTGGATCAAATCATCCACTTGTACACTTGCTGGCAACCGAGCTAACAAGTGGTAAGCAATTCGTTTTACCAGAGGTGCATGTCGCTCGACCAACTGTTGCATCTGATTCGGAGCTTGATATGCGGCCAGTTTGCTATTCACACCATTCCTCGATTTTCAGTTTGTCCTTGCACAAGCTGTTCTAAGAAAAACTCCAAATGACCCGACGCCACAGGTGGTATCGGCCATTGCGTTGCACGAGCGGCCAGGGTTTTTACCGCCAAAGACGCAGGCGTCTTAGGGAACGCATCAACAAAGGCTTTTTGCTTTCGCGCAGCTTTTCTGACATTTTCATCAAATGGGATAGTTGCTACCAGCTCAAGCGTTACATCTAAGAAACGATCCGTAACTCGGGTCAACTTCGCATATAACTCTTGGCCTTCTTTCAAACTACGCACCATGTTGGCAACAATTTTAAAGCGTTGCACCCCATGTTCTCGGCTTAAAATTTTCATCAAGGCATATGCGTCTGTAATGGACGATGGCTCATCACATACCACCACCAATACATCTTGCGATGCTCGCGAAAAGCTTAGCACCATATCTGAAATACCCGCTGCAGTATCGACGAGTAAAATATCAAATTGTGTTTTGAGCTCACTAAAGGCGCGAATAAGCCCAGCATGTTCGGCGGCAGTTAACTCCGTCATCGACTGAGTACCCGAGGTTGCGGGCGCTATTTTAATTCCAAATGGGCCGTCGATAAGAATATCGTCCAATTCAACTTCACCAGACAACACATGTGACAGGTTGCGCTCGACACGCAGACCTAACATAACGTCACAATTAGCCAAGCCCAAGTCGGCATCCAGCACCAATACTTTTTTACCTAGCTGTGCCAAGCACATGGCAAGGTTAAGTGTGACGTTGGTTTTACCAACGCCGCCTTTACCACCTGTCACCGCTATGACTTTTACAATCTGTTTTTTCATTCGTCTCAGGCCGCTGGCTTGATCAAACATTTCATCGTAATTAAGCATAAGTCCCATCCATCTGATTCGACTGCTCTTGGTACCACTGATGGGCAGGTAACTGATGGGTTGTACGCATAAATTCAGCCTGCGCGATCATGGCGGCCGCATTGGCCACCTCAATGTCTTCAGGCACACGTTGACCATGTGTCAAATAACTGACAGGCATGGCATTTTCAATCGCTATATTAATAATTTCACCTAGGCTTAAGCATTCATCAAGTTTGGTAAAAATACAACCCGCCAATGAAATTCGTTTGAAATGATCAACTGCTTCTTGCATGACTCTAGCTTGTGATGTGGCGGACAATACCAGATAACTCTTTATTTTAACACGTGAATTTTGAATGATTGCAGAAAGATTTTCCGCCAGCCGCACATCACGTTGACTCATACCCGCCGTGTCAATCAATATCAACTTACGGTTTTGCAACTGAGTTAACAATGTCGCTAAATCTGTGTAATCTTTTACCTGCCGCACAGGGCAACCAATAATACGACCGTAGGTGGCTAGTTGTTCAAATGCACCGATGCGGAAGGTGTCTGTTGTGATGAGCGCCACTTGCTCTGGCCCATGTAATTTGGCAAAGCGCGCCGCAAGTTTGGCAACCGTGGTGGTTTTCCCCACACCGGTCGGCCCGACGAGGGCAACAATACCACCGCGATGGATAATATCATCCTGTGTGGTTGTAAGTTGCCCTGCCAACAACTCCAAGGCTGCGGGCCACGCTTCGGTATCGCTTAACTCTTCTGGCATAAAACAAGCAAGCTGATCGGCCATGGCACTGGATAATCCGAGCTGTTTCAGTTGTTCAATCACCAACGCACGTATCGGCTCACGACGAGCTAAATCTTGCCACATTAAACCTGACACTTGATGGGATAATAATTGTCGCATCGAATGCATTTCTTTACGCATGGCGTCAAATTGCTGCTGCATCTGCTGTGCTTGTTGCTGCTGTAACTCGGCAACTTGCTGTAACTGCGCACTATGAGGCATGCTCGAGGCAAAAGAACTGCCATTTTGTTGACGCTCATTTGATGGCTGAGTTTTGCGCTGAAGCAGTGCCATTGGATCTGCCAATTTTTTGGCATTCGTCGCGCTCGATGTCAGTTGCGCCGTCTGATTTAACTCCGCTTTTTGCTGTTTCAACATTTGCCGCGCTAATAACGCACGCAACGAATCGGTATCCTCGGCGGACTCGGTAACACCGCGTTTAGCTGCCATAGGCGCTGAAGATGTTGTGGTGTTAACCTTAGTCACAGCTTCAGCAGCACGAGACTCACGGCCAAGAATATCGGCATCTGATTCATCGTCAATCCGGATATTTACTCGGCCAGCCGAAAGATTTAATTCTCGTTGACTAGTTGATTTATCTTGGTTTTTTGAACCTTGTACTGGATTTTGCTGGCCAGCCTCTGCGTCGACGGCTGCCACGATTTCAACACCACCGCTGACTTTTTTATTGGATAAAATGATGGCGTCTGGGCCCAAGAATTCTTTGACCTCCGCCAGCGCGGAGCGCATATCTTTAGCGACAAAGCGTTTGATTTTCATGAGCTATCTCCTAACCGGCTTGACCTACCACACTGACAATACGAATTTGTTTATCATCTGGAATTTCTTGATACGACAATACACGTAATCCTGGGATGGTGTATTTCACAAATCGTGCCATGACTGCACGTAGTATGCCTGAGGTTAGTAAAATAGCCGGTTCCCCACTGAGTTCCTGCTGAGATGTTGACTCTTTCAGCGATTGCTGGATCCGTTCGGCAAGCCCAGGCTCGATACCAGCGCCATCATTACCTGCCGCTTGCATCGACTGATGCAGCATTTGCTCAAGTTCAGGTGCAAATGTCATAACGGGAATTTCTTCAGTAGGCCCCGCCACTTCTTGTACAATCAAGCGACGAAGGGCAATACGGCAAGACGCAGTTAATACATCCACATCTTGGCTCCGAGCACCATAATCAACCAATGTCTGGACAATGGTTCGCATATCGCGGATGGGCACGCCTTCATGCAACAGATTCTGCAAAACCTTGACCACGCTGGTCAGCGGCATCGTATCTGGTACTAAGGCCTCAACCAACTTTGGCGAGGTTTTCGCTAACATATCCAACAGGTTTTGTACCTCCTCATGACCGAGTAAACTGGCGGCATGATTGGTCAAAATTTGGCTTAAATGAGTGGCGACAACGGTGGCGGCGTCAACCACGGTGTAGCCTAGCGTTTGCGCGTGTTCACGCTGATTTTTCGCGATCCACACCGCTTCAAGACCAAACGCAGGATCTTTGGTCGCGATCCCTTTCAGTTGACCAAACACCTGCCCAGGGTTGATAGCCAGCTCGTTATCGTGCCGAAGCTCGGCATGGCCACTGGTCACGCCCATTAAGGTGACTCGATAGGTATTTGGCTCTAGATCTAGGTTATCGCGAATATGCACCGCGGGGACAAGAAAACCGAGCTCCTGCGACAACTTCTTACGCACACCTTTGATTCGATTGAGTAATTCCCCGCCTTGTGCTTTATCAACCAGCGGGATCAAGCGATAGCCTACCTCAAGGCCAATGGTATCAACAGGTTGTACATCATCCCAACCAATTTCGCGAACAGGCGTAGTATCTGCCGCCGCAACCAGCTCTGATTTAACCGGTTGTGGGTTTTGCGCCGCTTTTTTCGCTTGATGGTCGATCCAGAATGATAGGCCACCAACCACAGCTGCCAGACTTAAGAACGCAAAATGTGGCATACCAGGTACTATGCCCATGACAAATAACAACGCTGCTGACATGTTCAGCACTTTGGTGTTGCCAAGCTGGCCAGTCATTTGCTCGCCCATGTCGGCATCTTTATTTTGCCGTGTCACGATAATGGCAGTGCCGATGGATAACAACAGGCCTGGAATTTGCGCGACCAAACCATCACCAATAGTTAACAGGGTATATATCTCGATAGCCTCAGCGAATGGCAGACCATGCTGATACATGCCGATGAATAAACCACCAAATAAATTGATAAACAATATCAATAATCCAGCGACTGCATCCCCTTTAACAAATTTGGTGGCACCATCCATTGAGCCGTAAAAATCAGCTTCCGCAGTTACTTCATCACGCCGTTTGCGCGCTTGATCTTGATCGATAAAACCAGAATTTAGATCGGCATCAATGGCCATTTGTTTACCCGGCATCGCATCCAAAGTAAATCGTGCCGTAACTTCAGCAATACGGCCGGCACCTTTGGTAATCACCACAAAGTTGATAATGATTAAAATGGCGAATACTACGATACCTACCGCAAAATTACCGCCGATGACCACATGTCCGAAAGACTCAATGACAGCCCCCGCGGCGCCAGGGCCGTTATGTCCTTCAAGTAACACAACACGGGTACTGGCCACGTTTAACGCTAAACGTAAAATCGTCGCCACCAGCAGTACGGTTGGGAAGACCGCAAATTCGAGCGGTTTGTTGACATAAATCGTCACCAATAAAACAACAATAGCGACAGCAATATTGAACGAAAACAGAATATCCAATAACAGCGGCGGCATTGGCAAAATCACCATCGCTAACGCTGCTAAAATAAGTAATGGCGTACCCAATCCGCGCACATCGGCGAATTTTCGTCGATCAAACCGCCCAAAAATCTGACTTAACTGCATACTATCCTCGCCAGAATGCTGACACTAAACAGCCACAAGCAAGAAGCGCACCATGACAGCTAAGGTCATGCGAAGAAAGCGACGGGGAGGGCCTATCCGTAACGCCAACCACAAAGCGCTACCCCCTGGAATGATAGATCGCGAGGAGCATCGTTAGTGCCGGTATTCCGGTGGTATCGGCAAATCTTTGGCCAGCGGTTTGGGTTTTTGGCCTTTGCCACGCTTATAAACTTTTAGTTGATAGACATAGGCTAGCACTTGAGCTACGGCATTAAACAACGCTTCCGGGATAGGATGATCAACCTCAGTAGTATGATAAATTGAACGTGCTAGTGCCGGAGATTGCAACACAGGGACTTTATTGCCATCGGCGATCTGGCGGATATACAACGCCATTTGATCCACACCTTTGGCCACCACCACAGGCGCCCGATGTTTGCCATGTTCATATTTTAACGCCACGGCATAATGCGTGGGGTTGGTAATCACTACATCGGCAGTGGGAACCGCCTGCATCATACGCCGACGCGACATTTGGATCTGTAGACTGCGGATGCGGCCCTTAATTTCAGGATTACCTTCGGTGTTTTTATACTCATCTTTGACCTCTTGTTTAGTCATCATGAGCTGTTTTTTATGCTGCCATTTTTGCAGGGGCGCATCCACCGCGGCAATCAGCAAGGTACAGCAGCAGAGGCCGAAAAAAATCCAAGCCAACATATCCATGGAGGCGTATATATCATTTGGGCTGCTCATGAGTGATAGCTTCAGTAGATCATCAAAAAAGCTGGCCAATAACGCGTAGGCCGCACCGCCAATGACAATCACTTTTAAAGTACTTTTCCCTAATTCTATCAACGCTTGAGTACTGACCATTCGCTTTAAACCCGCCCAAGGATCCATCCGATCCCAGCGCGGTTTGGCACCATACCACGTAAAATTGTAGCCCCCTAACGCGATGCTGCCCGCCACGGCGGCTACCAAAATAATCAATGACAATTTCAGCAGGGGCCACGCAATCAACAAAATACTTTCACCCCACGCCGTAAACATCGAATTGGGGTCAAATATATCTTTCTCATTTAAATGAAATAAGCGACGACACACTTGCAGCACTGCATCAGCTAATGCAGGTCCATATACAATCAAGCCTAAACTGCTACCCAATAAAACAAAGGTGGTGCCCAAATCTTTGGAACGTGCAATATTACCTTTTTCCGCCGCATCACTGAGTTTCTTACCCGTGGGGTCTTCGGTTTTTTCCATATCACTATCAGCCACAGGCGCACCTCCGTCCGTTAGCAGCCGATCAAACGGCAGGTGTAATCCATACCTTGATCCCAATGCAGTTGATAGTGATAAGTGAAGTTATCCATGGTTAACCACACCATAATAAGGCCGACCAGTAAGGTGACGGCAAAACCAATCGAAAATATATTCAGTTGTGGCGCCGCTTTCGTCATGACGCCTAGCGCCAAGTTAACCACCAGCATTGCGACCACAGGTGCCAGTGTGATCGACAATGATGCGGCAAAAATCCAGGCGCCAAACTCAGCAACCGTCCAGTAATTTTGTACCGGCCACCACTGCCCATTGATAGGCAGACTGGTAAAGCTAAATACCAACATCTGGATCATGACCAAATGGCCATCCAATACCCAAAATAGCAGTGTTGCCAGTATCAGATAAAATTGACCGACGGCTGGCACGTTGATGCCAGACGCAGGATCGACTAATGATGAGAATCCTAGGCCGCTTTGGGTGGCGAGAATTTGTCCGGCCTGAACAAAAGTATTAATCATCATCAGCGAAATAAATCCCATGGCAAAGCCAATCATCATTTGCTGTAAAATTAGCACTACCACATTCAGAGAAAACAAATTGATTTGATCCGTCGGCGGCAACACTGGCATGATCATAATGCTAAACATCACCACCAATGCAATCCTGATGCGCGCAGGTAAGGTCTTAGCACCAATGCCGGTCATAATGGTAAACATGGCGCCGACCCGACATACGGGTAATAACAAATCGGCGATGGCCTGCATCAGGATGGATAATGGAAATTCCATAGCTAACTCAATACACTAGGAATACTCATGTATAACCCTAGCGTATAGTCCATCAGGGTTTGCGTCATCCAATGACCGCCATACATCAGTGCTAATAAGGTCACAATTAAGCGGGGTAAAAAACTCAAGGTTTGTTCGTTGATAGATGTGGCCGCCTGGAAAATGGCCACCACCAGGCCCACTAATAATGCGGGCAACACTATGGCTGTGACTAACAAAATGACCAAAAATAAAGCGTCATTTAATACATCAACAAAAACCTCTGGACTCATGTGCCCACCCCATAACTGGTTGCCAAGGATCCCATCACCAATAACCAACCATCGACCAGCACAAACATCATAAGCTTAAATGGCAGGGACACAATCATGGGCGAAAGCATCATCATCCCCATGGCCATCAACACACTGGCAACCACTAAGTCGATAATTAAAAAGGGAATAAAAATCATAAACCCAATCTGAAACGCAGTTTTCAGCTCACTGGTCACAAACGCAGGGATAATCACTGTGAGCGGTAATTCTTGGTGCGGGATATCAGCGCTGACTCCGGCGATATCGGCAAAGGTATCTAAGTCTTTGATGCGGGTTTGATGCAGCATAAACGCACGCAGTGGAAGCTTTGCCTGTTCAAATGCCTGCAGTGAGGTTAACTCCTCATTCAGGTAGGGTTGCAAGGCTTTATCGTTAATTTCATTGAAAACCGGTGTCATGATGAAAAAGGTCATGAACATCGCAATGCCAATCAATACTTGGTTCGAAGGGCTCGATTGAAGACCGATCGCTTGCCGGAGTATGGCCAGTACCACAATAATCCGCGTGAAACTGGTCATCATGATCAACATGGCCGGAATAAAACTCAAGGCCGTCATCATCGCTAGCACTTGCAGCGTGACACTATACTCCTGGCTTCCGTCGGGGTTGGTGGTGATTTGAATGGCAGATAAGCCGGTATTATCCGCCCATACACTGCCGCTAAAAAATAGCAAACTGAGCAAGATAAACCACATAAATTTTTGTAATGTCATGCCGATGTTGACTTATTCATCCACGATTGCAACTGGCTATGAAAATTTGATGCCACTTTGTCAGACTCCAGCGGCGATTCGAGTTCAAATAAAAAATTAATTTGCTGTGCAGTTACACCCAAAACACGCTGTTTTCCTTGTATTTCAATCACTAACAAACGCTCTTTGGGCCCCAAAGGTAAAGTGGCCACCAGCTTAAAATGTTGGCCGCCAGGTAAGCGTAATTGCATTTTTTTGGCAAAACTAGCCAATAACACTATTGCAAACACCACCAGTGCCAAATAAATGACAACTTCATGGATAGGTGGCAAGGCGGCACTGCCGCGTAGCTGCGGGTTGGGATTTGCGGGTGTGGCTATAGCGCTAACTGCAGGCGGTGCTCCCAGATCGGAGCGCGCTGTTGGGGTTTTAATGTGTTCGGATCTAGTCGTCGGCGTATTCACATCCTGAGATGGTGCAGAGGCCGTTTCGGCGGTTTGAACTGTATTTATCTGCGGTTTGGAGTCAATGTTTGCCAGTTCAGTCGACGCCGAAGTTGCGGGTGATGCTGGATCTTTTGAGGCAGCCATCGATGTTGTGTTGGTTTTATCAGCGTCATTGACCTCCGTTGTGGAAGTCACAGTATTTTGTAGTGATACTACATTTACCGGCTGGGCCAAAACGGATGATGCAACACTAAGACAAAACACCATACTAAAGAGCGTGACAATGCCATGTAGCCCACAAAAACCACCAAAATGCGTTGGGAGCGCCTGAACTTCGGCACCTGCCTCACACGGGTGTTTTCGGCTGGTACAACTAGGCTCCGGCGCAAACGCAGCGAATTTCGCCAGCAGCGTTACCTTTTGAAACATAGCAGCGCTGTTCACCACCGCTGACATAATGCGCAATAGAAGAAAACGGTGTGCAGGACGCAATAAACACGAAAAATTATTCACAAAACTCCCTTTCATGGTGACTCGCTTTCACACAGCTAGCGTTTACATCGAATAACTTTTTGGTCGCAGGCGCAATGTTTTCTATCAAACCACTCAAACCAAGACCATCACATTAGGCCCACGCGATTGGCGTGGGCGAGGATGACAGACAGTATCAGCGCAGCTTTTTAATACGCTCAATCTGGCTAATTACATCGGTCAAACGAATACCAAATTTATCATTTACCACAACCACTTCGCCGTGGGCAATTAAGGTCCCATTGACCAACACATCCAATGGCTCACCTGCAACGCGCTCGAGCTCCACCACCGAGCCTTGGTTGAGCTGCAGTAGATTTCGAATACTAATTTTGGCGCGGCCGACTTCCATTGAGATGGTCACCGGAATATCCAAAATCGTATCCAAGCGACGCTTTTCATCCGCCGTCAACGGGGCTTTCTCTTCATGCAACTCATCAAGCTCAACTGCTTGAGCTCCACTGCTACCTTCAGCTTCAGCTAAAGCGGCAGCCCATTCATCCATTGTGTCTTGATCTTGTGCCATTACCATCGTTCCTCAGAGCGTTCATTCAGCACCAAATCGGCTTCAAGTTCACTGATATCTGCATCGCTATCCAAGCGTCGTCCTCCTTTGGTAAACACATGCAGTTCAGATTTCACCGATTCAGGACGTTTGATTTTTTCCACAATTTTTAGCGCAACATTATCGCGTGACCGCCCAAGCTTCGCGCGATAGGTCGGTAAATCTTCAATCAATACCGTGATATGTTCTGGGATATCCACCGGAATAATATCGCCGGCTTTTAAATTCATCACTTGTTCCAGCGTCAACTGCGCATCCATCATCTTGGTGGTTAAATCCACTTTCACATCCATGATTTCATCACGTAGCGCCTTACTCCAGCGTAAATCGGTATCTTCTTTATCACTTTGGACACCGGCATCGAGCAATTCACGGATCGGCTCTAGCATTGAATAAGGCAGCGCAACGTGGAAATCACCACCACCACCGTCCAGTTCAATATGAAATGAGCTGATGACGACAACTTCGGTGGGGCTCACAATGTTGGCCATCGCGGGGTTCACTTCCGAATCCAGATATTCAAACGACACATCCATGACCGGTGCCCAGGCTTCCTTGTAATCCTCAAAAATCAGCTTGAGTAACATTTGAATAATACGCCGCTCGGTTGGCGTAAATTCGCGGCCTTCAATCTTGGCGTGATAACGGCCATCACCACCAAAGAAATTATCCACCAAAATAAATACCAGACGCGCTTCCATGGTGATCAACCCAGTCCCTTTTAAAGGACGGAAGCGCACCATGTTGAGACTGGTGGGGACGAATAACGTATGCACGTATTCGCCAAATTTAATCATTTGCACACCGTTGATAGAAACTTCAGCCGTTCGACGCATCATGTTAAACAAACTGATCCGCATATGACGGGCAAAACGTTCATTTACCATCTCAAGCGTCGGCATCCGCCCCCGAACGATACGATCTTGCGAGGAAAAATCGTATTCCATCGCAGACCGACCGCCGGGGCCGGATGTCTCTTCAACCTCTTCTTCAACGTCATCGACACCATGCAGTAGCGCATCAATTTCGTCTTGGGATAGTAAATCAGTCACTCGGCGTTTCCTGAAAGTTATTGCATGACAAAACCGGTAAAGAGAATTTCTTCAACCACCATATTACCCGCGACGCCCTGCAATGCATCTTGCACATCTTTGAGTGAGGCTGCTTTTAAGGTTTCCTTACCGGCCGCAGTGACCAAATCATCGGCATTGGCTTTACTAAAAGAGCGCAGCATGGTGCTTTCAATCAGTGGAATATGTTGCTTCGCTAATTCTTCATTATTTTGGCCACGCACCATTAACTGCGCTTTGATTTGCACTAAACGGTCGCGATTGGCGCCAGGCACATTAAATACAAATGGACGCGGCATTGGCACGTACAACGCAGTGCCCACCGTGGCTTTTTCGGCTGGAGCCGCTTCGCCCTCGGCAGGTTTCGCTTCGCCCGATTCGGCAGCGGCCCCATCGGCAGCACCTTCAGCCGCAGGCGGCGCATCTGAACCGGACATCATAAAAAATGCCCCCGCTCCACCACCGAGCAATACCACCGCAGCGGCAATGATAATGATCATTTTTTTCTTCTTGGCACCACCATCAGCAATTTCGAGCTCTTTATCCGCGGCCATAGGTTCTCCAAAGGTCGTATGAATGTTGATTTATATTATTGACCCTACCAAGGCACAAACGCAATGTCAGGTGTGATAAGCGCCTGTTTTACATACGAGATGCGCAAGGCTTATTCGACCTGCATAGTTAAACATCGCGTGCGTTAGCAAAGGTCTATATCAGTGAGAACCTGTGCAAGCCGCAAAAAACGCAATCTATCGCTGATTTCACGCATAAAAATCAACACGCCCATCGTTCCTGCGAGCTGTCGCAACAGATGCAACATCCCCCTGAACATCGTCATCCGTATGTGCATTTGCCACTGAGGTCCCCTGTTGACGCTCCTGCTGCCCCCCTTGCGATGGCGACTGATCTTGCTGTGTCACTTCAGAATGCGCCAGCTGCATACCTTGCTGCTCTAAATGTTCTTTTAATTTCGGTAAATGCTGCTCGAGTAACTCTTTAGCTTGACCTTGCTGCACCACAAATTGGACAGATAGTTGATCTTGTTGCAGTTCAATACGAATGGTCATCTCACCGAGTTGCTCCGGTGCCAATTTTACATCGACCGATTGCAGCTTACTTTGAACTTGTGCACTAATCCGATCCGCCAGCTGCAGCCCAGCGTCGGGTTGTAACAAGCTCACAGGCTCGGCGGCAACGGACGTGGATGGATCAGCTTGCGGAGTCAAACTCATCTGTGCCGACGACGTTAGATTATTGTTAGTGGTAACGCCACTTAAAGACGCTAACGAACCGGCTGTGGCACCGCTTGCTGTGTTTTGCCCTATCGTCAACGCAGCACTGCTGGCTGCCGCGGTTTGGGCAGCCACTATATTATTGCTCAATGAACTTGCCAACAGCGGGTCATGACTCATCACATCTTTGGCCTGGCGTAGCATAGCGCTGTCAAACGCCAGATGGTCTGCTCGCTTGCCCTCCAGCAATGCTGCTTTATCTTGGAGTTTTTGCTGAATTTTATCTTTGGCTTTGTCGTCCGCTTTATCTTGTAACTGTTCTTGCAGTTTGGCCTGCGCTAAACGCGCCGACATCGATATAGCCGCACCTTTGCCATCACCTGCAACTTGTCGATCCTGTGTTACCGATTTTGCCGCCTCTTGCTGCTGCGCCAACAAGGTTTGCTGGCTATTCGCGTTTATGGTTATCGTGTTATTTGATAGTGCCGGTGCCCCCGAAGTAGGCACCGGCTTTATTGTTGCAGTCGCGGCAGCTTTCGCTTCCAACGCTGCGTTCTCCTGAGCATCAACTGAAAATTCTGTAACGCCACGCTGATAAAGCTCCCGCACAGGTTGCATCGCAGCATCATCGTTGTGGTTTGCTGCACGAGCGCTCACCACATTCACGCCATCTGTGGACAGGTTTGATATTCCCTTAAGGTGAGCTGGCGTAGGTTTACCGTCGGCGTTGTTTGACAATGCCGTCGTCCCAGCACTCAGGCTATTCATCGTAGTGCTAAGCGTCAGGGTATCCGGCAGCACCGGCTGTGCACCAATGCCATCGGCGAACACAGCGCGATCTTTGGTGGAAAATGTGGCTAAAGCTTCAGGATTACCTGTAGGCCCTACCGCGAGACCTATCGATGACCGCGGTCCTGCCTCCGCTATTTTATTCTTCTCAGCTGAAGAGGCCGACATCACATCGTCGTCGCGTAAACGTTGTGCAACATGCTCATCCGCCGCAGCAATCGTTGGCGATAGCCCTTCAATTGCAGTGAAGTCATGTTGACTTGCGTTAAATTCATGCGCAAGCATTTGGCTGACAGATGGATGGTGATCCGCGTTGCTAAGCAGGCTCTGGCCTAGAGCGGATGCACTATCAATATGAGCCGAATCAGCCGTATTTGATGTGGTTTCTGCCGCCGTTTTCGCTTCAAAATGGACAGCCTTGGTAATAAATTGGAGTAGCGCATCTTGCGCCGCTTGATCCGTCAGAAGCTCGTCAGCTACCTCGGTCTCGAGGTTATCATCACCTTCCACCAACGGCCGAGACGATGGTGTCACATTTTTTTCGGCACTGTTTGCACTGTGCAAGGATGCTGATTCGGCTGGAACTGCTTGAGACGCAAGCTTGTTTGCAGCGGCCGTTTTGGTCGGTGACATCGTTGCCGCGGTTGAATGTGCGAGTTTGCCGGTATGGGAGCGCTGGTCGTGCAGCCCTGTACGTTGATTTTCCAGCCGTTGATGCTCTAGTCGTTGCTGTTGTCGCTGTTTGAGTTGACGTTGTTGCTGCAGATGAGCGGCATCTTGGGCAGCTTCTTGCCGCCCTTTGGCTTGTCGGTCCTGTGTCATCCGAGCTTGGCGTTGCCGCGCATTTAATTCTTGCTCGCTGTTGGCCTGCGTGCGTTTATCGGGGCTCTGCTCAGCACGCAAGCGCGACGCTTGCGGATTGCCGGACGCAGTGTCGGTTTGCTTTGTCCCATTCGTCGCCCGAACATCATGCGGCTGACTAAGCTGCTGCGAATGATTTTGTTTTGGTATCAAGGCTGTGGAGGCGAGGGCTTTACTCAAGGTCGCATTATTTTGCTGTCTTGCCGTTTGTTGTAGACTCAATGCCATCGCAAAGCTATCTACCCCAACACTCACATCGGCAGCATCGTGCTGGGGCGCTAAGGTGCCAGTGTCCACCGACATGGATTTACTTTTTAAATCGATATTCATAAAGCCTCCACCTTAGGATCCATGCCGATGGCTATCGCCCATTCGGCTGCCGCCGCTTGATGTGTGTGCCCATATCGGCACATGACAAACATCACGTTGCTTTAATTTTTACATTCAAAACTTGTGCCACATCTCACAGCCTTACGGCACTATCTATCTTGGTCTCACCTAGCAGAGCGGACGTTCAGACAACCTAAACGTCACCTTAACTTGATTGTTGTAATCGGCGGAAAAATTGTAAGGTGGCAATTTCATCCAACATTTTTTGTTCTTGTTTGGCCACCTTTTGTGCTTTGAGCGCCAATTCTTTGGCGATCAAACTTTCCAATGCTTTGCGTTTTTTCTGCTGTGCCAGCCACGCTTGTTTGCGCTGAGCCACCACTTTTTCCGCCTGCATAATGTGTTGTTGCTGCTGCGTGAGTGCGGTATCGAGTTTGGTGATGAAATTCAAATACTGATTAAACTGGCGACTTTGGATCCCAGAGCTGGCTTTTTGCTGACTTTGCCGAATGTAATCGGTGCGATAATCGGCTAAGCCTTGATACTTTTGCTGCTGCTGCAACAAAAATTGTTGTGCTTGCACAAACTGCGCCTGCAACTTCTCTTCTTTTTCGCGCTGGACATCAACCAGCAGCTGAAATTGCTGCAGCGACATAGATTATCCCCTTTGCATCGGCACCAGCCGGCTTAACATCGCCAAACATTCATCGTACGGCACCACATCTTTCATACCTTGTTGTAGAAAATTTTTCAGCTTCGGCATCAACGCAATTGCCGTATCAATCATCGGATCCGACCCTCGGACATAAGCGCCAATTGCAATCAAATCTTTACTTTGGGAGTAACTGGCATAAATCTGTTTGATGGTTCGCGCCATCTGTTGATGCTCAGCACTGGTGACAGCCGGCATCACCCGACTGATGGACTTTTCAATATCGATCGCAGGAAAGTGACCACTATCGGCCAGTTCACGCGACAACACTATGTGACCATCCAAAATCGCACGCGCCGCATCGGCAATGGGATCTTGCAGATCGTCGCCCTCAGAAAGTACGGTATAAAAAGCGGTAATCGAACCTTGCCCATCCGATCCATTGCCTGCCCGCTCCACCAACGCCGGTAATTTGGCAAAAACCGACGGTGGATAACCTTTGGTCGCAGGCGGCTCACCTACGGCCAATGCAATCTCACGCTGCGCCTGCGCATAACGTGTCACAGAATCCAATAGCAGCAACACATCTAACCCTTGATCGCGAAAATACTCTGCCACTTGCACCGCGGTTTCACAGCCTTTGAGACGCATCAGCGGCGATACATCGGCCGGCGCTGCCACCACCACACTACGCGCGCGTCCCTCTTCACCAAGGATCTCATCGATAAACTCTTTTACCTCACGTCCACGTTCGCCCACCAATCCAACCACAATCACATCGGCCACAGTGCCGCGGGTCATCATGCCAAGCAGGACGGATTTACCCACACCCGATCCGGCGAATAATCCCATTCGCTGCCCTTTACCGACGGTGATGATACTGTTGATGGCACGGACCCCCACATCCAGCGGCATGTGTATTGGGCGTCGATGTAGCGGATTGATCGGTGGTTTTCGGCCTGATGCAAAATGGGTGGCTTGCACAGGGCCTTTGCCATCCAATGGCTGGCCGGCGCCATCTATCACCCGGCCCAGCAATGCCATCGATAATGGCAAGCCACGTTCTTGACTGATAGGCCGCACCACAGCGCCGGGTAACACCCCCTGCACATCATCTTTGGGCATCAGAAAAATACGATCATTGGCAAAACCAACGACTTCTGCCGCCAAGGTGCCCCGCGCGGTATCCACTTCACAGCTCTGGCCAATGGCGGCGCGGCAACCTGTCGCTTCCAGCGTCAACCCAACCACGCGCACTAGACGCCCAGCCACTACCGGACGCACGACCCGAATATAATCATGCTGCGACTGAATATGATGAAGCAAGGTAGCTGACATACCGCAAACTCCGACAGCGACTGACAATAATCAGCTGTTCTGCAAGAAATGCTCCAAACTTTGCTGTAAACGTTGTGATAGGCGCCAATCAATGGATGAATCGAGACAATGCACTTGAATATCGCCTGGATGCAGGGTAGGCATCGGCTGTAATTGCCATTGCAGTTGCTGTAATTGCTCATCGCTATAATGCTGCTGTACCACCGCTAAATCCGTCGGATGCAGCCGGATCTGCATCTGCTGAGCTTGATATGGCATAGCGTCAATGGCTTGACGCAAGGTGCTTAACAGCACCTGTGGATTGGTTTGTACCTCGACCGCCACCACCGCCTCTGCCATAGCACGAGTCAGTGACACCAAAGCGAGCGCCACCTCCTCATTGATTTGATGCAGGGGTTGTTGCAGCTGGCCAATCAACTGCTGCAGCTGCGCGAGTTGTTCTTGGATCAATGCCTCGCCTTGTTCAAGCCCGGTTTTTTTACCTTCCGCCAGCCCTTGCTGCAAACCATCTTGATAGCCTTGTTCACGACCTTCGCTGTAACCTTGGCTAAATCCATCTTCTCTACCCTGTGCAATGCCTTCGTCGTACGCCGCCTGCCGGATCATTTCGATGTCCTCGGCCGTGAGCGGTTTAATTTCCTCAGGCGTGTCAACATCATGGACCTGTGCTTTGGTAAAATCGGCAATGGTCTTATTAAAAGCATTGGTTTTACCGGCGGGCTCAGCAACATCTGGCACTAAATCTGGCGATTGCCAGGTGGTTAACACCGGCTCCAAGCTTTCATCAGGCGAAAATGGCCGTTTGTATTTAAACTGATCAATGGTCACATGGACCCCTTATCGCTAGTCCGCATTTTTACAACACATGTTGATAACATATGGTTTAGCGGTGGTATTTCATGACGATAGTGGTAAATATCAACAAAAAATATCGACCGACACCTTAGGTCAAAGCAACGCCATCGATGCCGTCCAAGACTTAACACCCACGAGGCGATGGCCGCATTATAAGAAGTCTTCACCACCGCCGCCGCCGAGCATAATCTCACCCGCATCCGCCAAGCGCCGCGCCGTCGATAATATCTCTTTCTGCGCCGCTTCCACTTCGCTCACGCGCACCGGCCCCATGGCTTCCAAATCATCCGCCAACATTTCAGCGGCCCGTTTGGACATGTTTTTCAAGATTTTCTCGCGCAGGTTTTCATCACAGCCTTTTAATGCCTTCATCAGGACATCTTGCTGCACTTCCCGAAGGATAGCCTGAATAGCGCGATCATCGACATCCATGAGGTTTTCAAACACAAACATCAGATCTTGAATTTGCTGCGCCATCTCTTCATCATGCTCGCGAATAGAATCCATCAACTGGCCTTCGATATTGGTATCAAGGTAGTTCATGATGTCTGCCGCCGCTTTGAGGCCGCCCATTTTCGCCGCTTGAGCACCGGCTTGACCGGCAAATTGTTTCTCCATGATTTCGTTCAGCTCTTGCAGTGCTGCCGGCTGAACTTCTTCCAAGTTCGCGATGCGCATGGTCAGATCTAACCGCACTTTTTCAGGGAACTGCGACAAAATTTCGGCTGATTGTTCAGGCTCTAGATAGGACAATACAATAGTTTGGATCTGCGGGTGTTCGTTTCGAATAATATTCGCCACTTGTTTGGAGTCCATCCACTTCAGGGAGTCCAAACCTTTGGCGCCGCCACCCAAGATAATTTGGTCGATCAGATTTGAGGCTTTTTCTTCGCCTAACGCTGCCGTTAAGGCGCGGCGAATAAATTCTTCACTCTGGAAGCCGATTGTACTAAAGTTTTGAATTTGTTCGATAAAAAGCCGATGCACTGCCGAAATTTTACCTTGGTTCAGATCCTCGATCTGTGCCATGGCCATACCCACTTTTTGCACCTGTTTCGGCTCTAAGTGTTTTAAAATCTGCGCGGCATCTTCCTCTGACAAACTCAGTAATAAAATGGCGGCTTTCTCCACGCCATCGAGTTTGCCAACATCAAAACCTGGTTTTACGTTATCAACATTACTCATCGCTGCTTACTCATCTTCCGCTAACCAGTTTTTCACCACCAAGGAGGATAGCTCGGGTTCATTGGCAACTAAAGCGCGAACCGCTTTGAGTAAATCCTCATCGCCATGCAGATCTGGCAACATTAAAGTACCATCGGCGGCAAAGCCCACCGACTTGGCATCAAACTCCTTGGTCAACATATCGATGGTTTCATCCCCTAAATCCACACCACGACTGAGTGAACCTTCATCATACAAATCTGGTGTTTCTTCGGGGTAAATCAGTTTACGCAGCATGGGGCGCACCACCGCCATAATCAGCACTATGATAACCAGCGTACCTAAACAAAGCCGAACCACCCGCATAAACCATTCTTGCTCATAAATCGGTAAGTCTTTTTGCTCAAGCACAGCTTCACGGGTGAAAGGCACCGACACCACTTCAATGGTATCGCCGCGCTGGACGTCAAAGCCTATCCCGCCTTGCAGCAAACGGCGGATATTTTGCAGCTCTGCTTGGGTGCGGGGTTCTGGTTTAGCAGGCGTTTCGCCTTCGGCTTGACCCATTTTATAATCGACCGCCACCGACACACTGACACGCCGGATCACACCCGACTGCTGCGTCGAATGGCTGATGGTGGTATCCAGTTCATAGTTGCGGGTTAACTCTTTACTGCTGCGGCCGGGCACCACCGCACTGGCATTTTCACCCGTTGCTTGCTCTGGAATATTGCTGTCGACCGGCGGCTGATTAGATAGTGCGCCAGGAATACCACTTGAACCGCCACCGACGCTATTTTCTTCCACACTCATTTCGCTGCGAACCGCAGGTAAGTCAGGATTAAAGCGTTTTTGTGTTTGTTCGGTGGTGGTGAAATCCATCAATAAATCAACCTGAGCGGTATAATTTTCCATGCCCAACACCGGAATAAGAATAGAGTCAATTTTCTGCCGGTATTCTTCTTCGCGTTTTTGCTCAATTTCATACTCGCGGCGGCTACGGGCAGATGCCGCATCTTGTGAGCCGCTATTAAGCAGACGACCATTTTGGTCGGTGACCGTGACTTTGCTCGGTTCAAGACCTTGTACGGCAGACGCCACCAGATCAACAATCGCATCCACTTCACTGTCTTTGATGGATTTGCCGCCTTTGGCGGTAATCATGACGGTCGCGGATGGGCTTTTTTCACGGCGTGCAAACACATTTTCTTTGGGGATGGCCAATAGCACCCGTGCACGGGCAATGTTTTGAAATTCTTCGATGGTTCTGGCTAATTGCTGTTCGCGGCTATGTTTTAGTCGTTCAGCTTCAAGGCGCTGGCTAACACCAAAGCCACTTTCTTGCATTAAAATATCTTCGCCACCGCTGGCTTCTTTGTGTAATCCCGCTCGCGCCAAGCCTAATTTGATGTCTTGGTATTTTTCGTCTGGAATTAAAATGACATTACCTTCCAGTTTGTAGTCAATTTTTTGACCGTCTAAATAATCCAAATGCTGAATAAGTTCGGCGGTTTCGTAACTTCCCAGTGGCCGCATTTCAGGTTGGCGTGCCCACATGATGATTAAAATCGCAATCGCGATACAAATAGTTAATGCCACAATAAGCGTGACTTGCCGCACGATATCCATGCCGCCTGCTGCGCCTAAAAAGCCGGATTTTTGTTCCTGCTGCGCTGCATTATCCGCCTCCATCATATCCGGACTGGGCAGCGCGAGATCGTTACTGGTTTGCTCCGACATGGCTTACCTCCTTACACCGGCATCTGCATGATTTCTTTGTAGGCTTCGACCAATTTATTGCGCACTTGCACCGTGGCCTCAAACGCAATGGACGATTTTTGCCCTGCAATCATGGCTTGCGCTAATGACACACGCGGATCGCCCATCTCAACGGCGGTGGCTAATTCACTGGAACGCTTTTGCAGACCATTCACATTGTTGAGTGCGGTTTTGAATAAGTCGGCGAAATCCGCTTGGCTGCTATTCGTGACGGCGGGGTGTTCGGCGGGCAGTGTGACAGATTGATCCAATTGTCGCGCTTGCCGCGCCATCGCTTGCATTTCGGAGAACAACGCTGCGCTTTTAATATTCATCGCACACCTCACTTTAAATCACTTGATACGTGAGATAAGCAGAAGTCATGCCAATATTAAATCATTTAATATCATAACCTTACAACCAAATTGCAGCGTCAATAAAATGACCACTTGGCATTATTCGTGCTCATTCTTGCGTCATGAAGGTGCGTATTGTGGTTCACGATGCTCAGTGTCATGCCGTGTTTGTGCTGTGCCGTGTTTAAACCATGCAGTCTTGGCTTTGATGGCGGTTGATGCATTTTGTGAAAACTTGCTTTGACTTGAGCTAGGTTTTCTTTGTTTGTTTTGAAAACCAAAGCATGCAAACGAATAAAAACACCACTGCAATTGCCAGCAACAATCAGCCGTCATTGCAGTGGTATTATCTTAGGCGGGAATGGCAATACCTGATTCGCGCATACGCGCCAATTTGTAACGCAGTGTCCGCGCACTGATGCCAAGTCGAAGCGCCACTTCTTTGCGACTATAGGCACAGGCCTTCAGTGTTTCTAGAATTAACCGATGCTCTTGTTCATAAATCTCGGCTTTAAAACGACTGCAATCACTGTCAGCCAACGCGCTTTGTAACATACGTTCATCGCTTGGTGCCATGGCAACCTGAGACGCCGCCGCTGCAGCGTTGACATCTTGTCCATGTGATGACCATGCTACTTGGCCATCGGATCTTTGCGCACCATTTAGCATCATCGAATGCATCATGCCATCTGAAGCAGTAACGGGCAGCCCCATTTCTAACAAAATATCATCAGCCTCAATGGTTTGACCATCACAGATAATCAAGGCACGCTGCATCACATTATCCAACTCCCGCACATTGCCAGGCCAAGGATGCTGTAACAACCGAGCCGATGCGGTGGTGCTTAACGCAGGCACCATGCGGCCTTGTTGCTGACAATGCCTTGTCAACAAATGCTGCGCCAGTGGCACAATATCCTCAGGTCGCTGGGCTAATGCCGGCCACACCAGCGGAAACACATTCAGTCGATAAAACAAATCTTCGCGAAACTCCCCGCGCGCGACCGCTTGTTTTAAATCACGGTTACTGGTTGCCAACACACGAACATCTAAATGAATCGTTTTGCGGCTTCCTAAGCGTTCCACTTCGCGCTCTTGGATCACGCGCAGCAGTTTTGCTTGTAAATTTAGATCCATTTCGCTGATTTCATCTAGCAAAATAGTGCCATGCTGCGCTTGTTCAAATTTGCCAGGACAGCCCTGAATCGCGCCGGTAAAAGCACCCTTTTCGTAACCAAATAAGGTGGATTCCAACATGTTGTCAGGGATAGCCGCACAGTTGATCGCCACAAATGGGCCATCGGCACGATTGGATTGTTGGTGGATGTAGCGAGCTAATACTTCTTTGCCAGCACCGCTTGGACCCAGCACCATGACATTGGCATCAGAACGCGCAACTTTGGCCGCCAAACGTAACAACTGCTGACTGGAGGCGGCTTGGGCGACCGGTTGGCAAATAACCGTGGGCTCCGGAGCAACATAGCGCCCCACCATGTTTACCAAGACTTCAGCGGCAAACGGTTTGGCGAGATAATCCACAGCACCAAGTCGAATCGCCTGTACCGCATCATGCACTGTTGCATATGCAGTCATCATCAATACCGGCAGTTGCGGGTAATTCAACTTGATGCTTTTGAGTAGCTCAAGCCCAGAAACCGCCCCCATCTGCACATCACTGATCACCAAACGAAACGTCTGCTGTTTTAAAAGACCAATCGCCGTTTCAGCACAATCACAACTGGTGACGTTGAAATTCGCCAAACTGAGGGTATCGACCAAGGCCTCGCGTAAACCAGCATCGTCTTCGACCACTAAAATATTTGCCATTGTCATTTGGAGCTCCTTATAGATGACCAGCGTTTTGGCCAATATCGCCGCCAATATTCATGATGTTTGCGTCAAAGTTACTCTTACCGATGGATGCGTTGGCGTAAGCATCCGGCTGGGTGTCGCTCTGCATGCTTGCCCTCATGTGGCTCTGCCTCTTTACATCAACACCGTCATCTGGTTGAGATCGTCGATGCTGTGGGTCGGCATCAGCGCAATACAGTGGCAAATAGATTGCAAATCGAGCACCGCCAACACGGCCAGATTGACATACGACTTCGCCACCATGTGAGCTCACCACGGCCTGCACCACAGCCAATCCAAGGCCTGTACCTTGGCTTCGGGTGGTAAAAAATGGTTCAAAGATACGGTGCTGCAGATGTGCCGCCACCCCAGGCCCGTGATCTTCGACGGTGATCAACACTTTTTGTTCTGCAACGAGCTCTGCGCTTAACTCAATCACCCCGCCAGCGACGGCTTGACCGGGTTTACTATGCTGCAGAGCGTTTTGAATAAGATTACCAATAGCACCAGCCAACGCACTGTGATTGCCAAGTACAGCGAGATCAGGATCCGGGAGTCGAACCGTCAGGGTGACCTTGGCTTGTAACAACATAGTTTCAACGGTGGCATTGACGGCATTGAGTAACTGTTGCATGGATACGGCACTCACTTGTGGCTCCCGCCCTGCCCGTGCAAAAAGTAATAAATCGTTGATTTGATTCTCAAGATCTTGCAAACGCGCACAAAGCTTTTGTTGAAATTGGCTGCGAGATTGCTCGGGCAAATTCTGCGCGGCTAAATTTTGTGCGTATAACATGGCGCTACTAAGCGGTGTGCGTATTTGATGGGCTAAGCTGGCCATCATATTGCCAAGCGTTGATAACCGCTGCATGTGAGCAATTTTCGCCTGCAGTTGGCGCGTCTGCGTGAGATCGGTCAGCACAATTAATTGACCCGGTTCATGCGACAAAGCAGAGATACTCAATTGGACTCGTCGACCATCATGCAACGAGACTTCCAAGCCATCATCACTTTGTGGCCGAAAGCTGCGGTTGATAATGTCCAGCCAGCGCTGGCCACATAGCGGCTCACCCAATAACGCAATGGCAACCGGGTTGGCTTTCACCACCACGCCATCGGAGTCCAGCACCACAATGCCGTTGGGCAACACGTCAAACATATGCTGCAATTGTGTCAGTTCATGCCAAGATGAGTGTTGTGAAGGTTTATTTGCTGCAAGCTGTGCAGTGTTTTGCTCAGAAACGATGGCCGAATACCCCGTGTGCATCGCCTGCGCGAGTGCCAGATGAGAAACGGTCTTCGGTTGGTGCGCTAAAGCTAGCGGTGAGCCATGAGCACATATGCCTGGCGACGATGGCGCACACGAAGGCGAAGACACAGCAAAAGCGTCTGTGTTGGCACCTCGAGGCTCCGACGATGACGACAGATGTGAATATACGGTGGCGACGGCGTTCATACGGCCTTCCTTAATCGCAGGGAATACCCTGATTAAGCAGAAAGCGTGCCAAAGTTATATATCAATCAATTCAAAAGGTTAGGGTTGAAATTGCCAGACAATTTATTGACGCCGCCATATGTTGCAGTCATAGGTGGCGGTTGCCAATGGCATCTATATATCCATCAATGCTCCGCTTTGGATTGATAAAAACAAACCCGATAATTGCGGTTAGATCCCAGCACTTTCGTCAACATCATCCCGCACCAACTGATACTTCCGCATTTTCTCAACCAAAGTCGTGCGCCGCAATTGCAACACATCTGCCGCGCGCGCTACCACATAATCATGACGCTCGAGCGCTTGGGTGATCAGTGATATTTCAATATCCGCCAGCAGTTGTTTGAGATCAATGCCATCGTCTGGCAGCACCGCATTCTGTCCATCGATCACCACCGCGTGCTCATGCAATGGCGAGAAGTCCTGCTCAAACTGCGTGTTCGCACTGGCAAGATGCTCGTTTTCTTCATCGTCCTGTTGTTGGAATAACGCGTTGAGCACATCGCGCTCTTGCAACGCTTCAGGGTATTCAGGCACGTAGGAATCCACATCTAAATGGCGGTAACGCAGTGGTAACTCTGCGACATCAACCACTTGCCCAGGGTACATAATACAAAGCCGCTCCACTAAATTGGCCAACTCACGGACATTGCCCGGCCATGGATGCAGCTGCAAACTCGCAATAGCACGTTCAGTAAATTTAACGGCCTGATGATCCGGCAGATCCAATCGAACCAAGATGGCTTGCACCAATTCGGCAATATCTTCAACCCGTTCTTTTAGTGCTGGGGTTTCTATCGGAAATACATTCAACCGATAATATAAATCTTCGCGAAAACGACCATCGCCAATCATCCCTTCCAACTGGCGATGCGTCGCCGCAACAATACGCACATCGGCTTTAATAGGTTGAGTACCGCCCACGCGCTCGTAGGTACGCTCTTGCAAGACGCGTAGCAATTTTACCTGCATCGGTAATGGCATATCGCCAATTTCATCCAAAAATAAGGTTCCGCCTTGCGCGAGTTCAAAGCGACCTTTTCGCGTCGAAATAGCACCGGTGAAGGCGCCTTTTTCGTGACCGAATAATTCACTTTCGAGTAACTCCGCCGGAATAGCCCCGCAGTTGATCGGCACAAAGGGCCCTTGCGAGCGATGAGATAACACATGAATATTGCGCGCGACGACCTCTTTGCCAGTACCCGACTCCCCTAATATCAATACGTTGGCGTCAGTTCGTGCAACTTGTTGGATCAAAAAACGGACCTGTTGCAAAGCGGCGGATTGCCCCACCATACCGACAAAACGTAGCTGTGGATCTAACGTCCGCCCAGCTGGTAACAACCGTAAATAGGTTTGGCAATCCCGCAATAACTGGGTGAGGACGGCATAGGAAAACGGCTCAGACAGCAGCCCTACCACATTGGCATGTTGCAGTAAGGGCCGTAACAAATCACCAAGTAATAAAAACGCACATGCTGGGTACTGCGCAACAATAGTGGCATGACTGCCATCATCCAAGGCCCCCAACATAATCACGGCTGAGGCGGGGGATGGGAGCGCCGCGAGACGTTGTGGCAACTGTTCAAGGGTTACGATCTGATAGGATTCGCCGATGAAACTAAGCACGATACCCAAACGTTCGGCTCGGATAACCTGCTGATCTAAAATAAATAATTCAGTTGCCATATCAAAGATTCAATCGGGAATTTGCTTTTATTGTTGCAAACAGAATAGGGACTGGCAAGGAAGAACGATATTTTTTTGACACTATAGGCAGAAAACGTCAAAAAAATAACGATATCTAGTATAAAGAATGAACAGTGTCCACCAGCGCACAGCACGGCCGCGGAAATTGCATCACAGGTCGAGTGACAGACATCAGGTTCAGCAACGCTGAATCGACACAATAAAGTTCGGAGTTACGCTATCCATACGAGAAATGACAATCTTTGTCGAGAGGTTGTTTAAACTAACGCCAAGATCCGCCATTGTTCTGTGATGGGGCTTGGCGTGGTGATCATGATCTGACTAAAACGCAGCTTGGTTACGACATCAACCAAAACCAAGCAGTTTGCTGGCCTGGGCGCTGTTTATCCGCGCTTGAACGGCAATACTGTTCGCCGCTTGTTCTCGGACCTGCCCCGCTGCGCGTTCGCTACTGGCTCGCGCATAATCCAAATCTTGTAACTGACTGAGTGCCACTTGCTCGTTGATCGATCGGTTATTGAGCTGTCTTGCCGTTGCATCAAGCCGGTTGATGGTCGCCCCCATGCCAGTACGCTCATCATCGATCAGTTTTTGTGCCTGTTGGAGCGCGCCAAGACTGGCTTCAGCTTTGCCACTATCCGAGAAATCCACCACCAGTGCACCTTGATCATCCAAACGTTGTGCTAGATCGGTCGTTTTAATAAAAACCGAGCCTTGTCCCGTGGCAACGGGGATTTGACCTTCGCCGGCAAACAACGGAACACCACCAAACTCGGCTTGGCTAATTTGCTGGCGAATAGAATCAGTAATGGCATTGGCTTGTGTTTGCAGTGCTTGCCGATCATCACTATTGAGCAGCCCATTACCGGCTTGAACCGACAACTCCTGCAACTGCTGCATGCTATCGCCAATGCCCTGCAAAGCTTGGTCAGCAACGCGCGCCAATGACATGCCATCTTGGCTATTGCGATAACCCTGCGACACTCCGTTGACTGAACTGGTCAAACGGTTGGCAATTTGTAAATTCGCGGCATCATCGGCCGCCGACTGGATACGCTTACCGTTGGCTAATTTACTGAGCAAATTTTCTTGTGATTTACCTATCAAGCGCAGTTGCTGATCGGCCGATAACAAATTGACATTGGACATGACACCTACCTCTGCAGTCGGTTTAAACGTCGAAGGCCTTGCCTTGGTGGTATGTGCAACGTGATGTGCGTACTCAACACGCCAACAAGCCGCCCAATAAAACCTTTAAAAACTAGTGCAAAACCGCAATAAACTCCAGCGCGAATATCAGAGATTTTGCGTCAACCAAGACGCCGTTCATGGCAACGCCGCTACCGAAGATGCGCTTACCAGAGCATCACGGCTGGTTTACGCCAATTAACGACCGAAAAGATAAGAACGGTGCCGTCTAAACCATTTATTTGCATGGTTTTTTTGTCTGTGGAACATTTTATGCTATGGTTTTGGTATTCCGATGCGGCTCCGTCAATTTTC
>JACCDR011496421.1_pt1 | contig 30589 bp, 33 predicted proteins | sample 7446431 | NCBI WGS metagenome assembly JACCDR01 (sample SAMN15323443, study PRJNA562643) | freshwater metagenome | isolation source: river surface water | place: USA:Blue River Watershed | collected 2017-08-17
GCCGCGCCCGCGCGCGGCGGCAAGTTTGGCGACCGCAAGCCGGGCGGCCGCGAGGGCGGGCGTGACGGTGGCCGCTTCGGCGACCGCGACGGCGGCCGTGGCCGTCCCGAGCGCGAGGACCGCGGTCCCCGCCTGGGCGACGTGGCCTTCCGCGCCCAGCGCGAGGCTGTGGAGCATGCCCAGTCGGCCCTGCGCAAGCTGGCCGCCCAGGCCCATGGCGAGGCCCTGGCCCACCTGCTGGAGGCCTGGGAGCAGCGTGACACGGAGAAGGTGCCCAGCGCCAGCGAGCTCGGCAAGGCCGTGACGCCGGCCGTGCGCACGGGCTGGGTGCAGGCCCTGAAGGCCGCCCCGGCGGGTGATGCCGCCGAGGCCCTGCTGCGCCTGGAGATCGCCTCCGAGGCGCCCACGCCCGCCGAACACGTCGCGGCCCGCCGCATGCTGCAGCTGCAGCTGCTCACGCGCCGCAACGACCCGTCGCCGGCCCAGACCTGGGGGCAGGATGCGGCCAAGGTGCTGGCCTCGGCCCACCAGCCGCAGGCGGCCCGCCGCCTGCAGGCCGCGCTCAAGGCGCTGCTGCGGGCCTGAAGAAGCCGTCGAACAGCGGTACGAGGCGGGGAAACGCCTCGCCGAACCGCTGCCGGTTCACGAAGTAGGCCTCACAGGTGACGGCGAAGAACTCGTCGATGCCCTCGGCGCCATACGGGTCCAGCCAGGTCGGTTCGCCGCCGAAGCGCTCGGCCACGATGACCTGCTCGCGGAAGGCGTCGTAGTCGGCCTGCATCGTGGCCAGCCAGTGCTGCCGCGCCGCCCGCGAGGGCAGGGGCGGGCAGCCATCGCTGGCGCCGTCGCGCATGTCCAGCTTGTGCGCGAACTCGTGGATCACCACGTTGTAGCCCTGCTCGAAGGCCGTGCCGGCTTCCTGCACATCGCGCCAGGACAGCATCACCGGTCCGCGGTCCATGGCCTCGCCGGCCAGGACCTCGTCCCAGTCGTGCACCACGCCGGCCTCGTCCACCCATTGCCGCCGCGCCACCACCTCGCCGGGGTGGACCACGATGCCCACGAAATCGTCATACCAGTGCAGGCCCAGGTGCAGCACCGGCAGCACGGCCTGCGCCGCGATGGCGAGGGCCATGTCGTCGGTGATCTCCAAGCCCTGCGCGCCGGTGAATTCCTTGTCCTGCAGGAAGCAGGCGGTGAGGTCGTGCAGCCGCTGCAGCTCCCCGGTGGGCCGTTCGGCCAGGAAGGGGTAGTGAACCAGCACCTGCTGCCACAGGGCGGGGGGCAGGGGCGCGGGCGATCGCCCCGCACGCAGCTTGCGCAGCCAGCCGAACATCAGCCCTGCGCCGGCAGCGGCAGCCGCTCCATGCGTCCGTCGGCCCACAGCCGCAGCACCTCGCCGCGCGGCGGCGTGGCCTCGGGCTCCCAGTCCGCCAGGACGATGCGGCGCAAGCCGTCGCCCAGGTCGTGCTCGGCGGGGCGGTGGGTGTGGCCGTGGACCAGCGCCTGCGCCCCGGCGGCCTGCAGCCACTGGCGGGCCAGGGCGGTGTCCACGTCGGCGTACTCCGTGGTCACTGCGTGCCTGGCCAGGCTGGCATCGCGCAGTTGCCGGGCCACGGCCTCGCGCTCGGCCAGGGGCTGGCGCAGGAAGGCCTGGATCCACTGCGGCGTGCGCACCTGGGCCCGGAAGCGCAGGTAGTCCTGGTCGGCCAGGCACAAGGCATCGCCGTGCGAAAGCAGCCAGCGACGCGGGCCGAAGGCCAGCGTGGTGGGATCGGCCAGCAGGGTGAAGCCGCACTGGCGCGCGAGCTGCTCGCCCACGAGGAAGTCGCGGTTGCCGTGCAGGAAGAAGAGGGGGCGCCGGGCCGCGGCCTCGCGCAGCACCTGTGCGCAGAAGGCGGCAAAGCCGGGGGCGAGGGCGGCGTCATCGCCCACCCAGGCCTCGAAGAGGTCACCCAGGATGAAGACCGCACCGGCGCGGGTGTCCGCCAGGTACTGCCGCCAGGCCCGCACGGTGGCGGGCTCGGACGGCTGCAGGTGCAGGTCGGAGATGAAGTCGACGCAGGCCCACTCGGCCGGGGCCCGCAGCACGGGAGGGGCGAGGGTGTCGTCCGTCCCCATGCGAAATCAGGCCACCACGGCCTTCTCGATCACCACGGCTTCCTTGGGCACGTCCTGGTGGAAGCCCTTGCTGCCGGTCTTCACGCCCTTGATCTTGTCGACCACGTCGGTGCCGGCGACGACCTTGCCGAACACGGCATAGCCCCAGCCCGAGGGCGTGGGCGACTTGAAGTTCAGGAAGTCGTTGTCCACCGTGTTGATGAAGAACTGGGCGGTGGCCGAGTGGGGCGCGCTGGTGCGGGCCATGGCCACGGTGTACTTGTCGTTCTTCAGGCCGTTGTCGGCCTCGTTGGTGATCTCGCCGTCGGTGGGCTTCTGGTTCATGTCGGCGTCCATGCCGCCGCCCTGGATCATGAAATTGCCGATGACGCGGTGGAAGACGGTGCCGTCGTAGTGGCCCTTCTTCACGTAGTTCAGGAAGTTCTCGGTGGACTTGGGGGCCTTCTCGGCGTCCAGCTCGAGGGTGATGACGCCGTAGTTGGTGACGTGCAGTTCGACCTTGGGATTGCTCATGGTGTTTCCTTGTGAATGGGGAGTTACTTGACGATCGTGGCCGAGGTGATGACCACCTGCGTGCGCGGGACGTCGGAGGGGAAGGGGCCGCCCGGGCCGGTGGGCACGGACTTGATCTTGTTGACGATGTCCATGCCCGAGACCACCTTGCCGAAGGCGACGTAGCCGTAGCCCTGCATGGTCGGCGCGGTGTGGTCCAGGAAGGCGTTGTCCTTGACGTTGATGAAGAACTGCGCGCTGGCGGAGTTCGGGTCCATGGTGCGGGCCATGGCAATGGTGCCCACGGTGTTGCGCGGGCCGCCCTTGGCCAGGGCCGCCGCGCCCTCGTGCGGGATGGGGGCGCGGGTGGGCTTTTGCGCGTAGCGGGTGTCGTAGCCGCCACCCTGCACCATGAAGCCGTCGATGACGCGGTGGAAGACGGTGCCGTCGTAGTGCTTGTCGCGCACGTACTGCAGGAAGTTCTCCACCGTCCTGGGCGCCTTGTCGGGGTAGACCTCCAGGACGATGTCGCCCAGGCTGGTGGCCAGCTTGACGCGGGGTGCAGCCTCGGCGGCGGGCGCGGCGGCTTGCGCGAAGGCAGGTGCGGCGGCGAAGGACAGGCCGGCGGCGATGGCGCAGGCTGCGGCTCGGCGGGTGAGGGCCGTGAAAGCGTGGGTCATGGCAGTCAGTCCAGGAAGGGTGAACGGGGCACGAGGGCCATCAAGGGGTGGAGGGGCGGGCGGCACGGGCGGGCGGCTGGCCGGCCGTGACCAGCTGCCGCGCGGCCGCCAGCTTGGGGCGGATGCTTGCGGCCAGCTGGCTGTCCAGCTGCAGGGCCTTGGACCAGGACTGCTCGGCCAGGCGGGCGTGGATGTCGCCCAGGTTCTCGTGGGCGACGGCGTAGGACGGGTTGGCGCGCACGGCCGCTTCCAGCGCGGCGCGCGCCTTGTCCAGCTGGCCCTGGCCGGCATGCAGCACGGCGAGGTTGTTGTAGGGCTCCGCCAGCTCGGGGTATTCCTCGGTCAGCGCGGTGTAGGTGGCGATGGCGTCGGCGGTGCGGCCGGCGTCGGCCAGGGCCACGCCCTTGAGGAAGCGCATCTGCGGGTCGCGCGGCTTGGCAGCCAGGTACTGGTCGGCGCGGGCCAGGGCCTGCGCGGGCTGGCCCGCGCGCAGCAGGGCACCCACGTCGGCGTAGTCGTCGGCGAAGGCCGTGCCGGCGGCCAGCAGGGCCAGGGCGGCGAACAGGTGGCGCAGGCGGTGGGGGGCAGGGCGGACGACAGGCATGAGGGTCGTTGGGGTGCGGCGCGGGCGGCAGGCCCGGGCTCGCTGGGATGGCGGGGTTATATACTGCGGCGGATTGTAGCCCTCGCTCCCTGCCGGAAGCGACCGGTTGCCACCCCCTGTCCCCGTCCCCGAGAATCACGCGGCCGGCGCCTGCCGCCCGCCCACCGAACATCCATGAGTCTGCGCATCTACAACACGCTGTCGCGTGCGCTGGAAGATTTTTCGCCGATCGAACCCGGCCATGTGCGCATGTACGTGTGCGGCATCACGGTCTATGACCTGTGCCATGTGGGCCACGCCCGCGCCAACGTCGCCTTCGACGTGGTGCAGCGCTGGCTCAAGGCCAGCGGCCTGCGCGTGACCTTCGTGCGCAACATCACCGACATCGACGACAAGATCATCCGCCGCGCCCTGGAGAACGGCGAGACGGTGCGTGGACTGACGGACCGCATGATCGAGGAGATGTACCGGGACTTCGACGCCCTGGGCATCGAGCGCCCCACGCACGACCCGCGCGCCACCGACTACGTGCCGCAGATGCTGGACATCGTGCGCGCGCTGGAAGGCAAGCAGCTGGCCTACCGCACGCCCGCCGGCGACGTGAACTACGCCGTGCGCCGCTTTCCCGGCTACGGCAAGCTCTCGGGCAAGTCGCTGGACGAACTGAACGCCGGCGAGCGCGTGGCCGTGGACCAGGGCAAGGAGGATCCGCTGGACTTCGTGCTGTGGAAGTCCGCCAAGCCCACCGAGCCCGATGATGCCAAGTGGGACAGCGACTACGGCCCGGGCCGCCCGGGCTGGCACATCGAGTGCTCCGCGATGTCCTGCGCCCTGCTGGGCGAGACCTTCGACATCCACGGCGGCGGCGCCGACCTGGCCTTTCCGCACCACGAGAACGAGATTGCACAGAGCGAGGGCGCCCACGGCGTGCCCCTGGCGCGCACGTGGATGCACAACGGCTTCGTGAACATCGACAACGAGAAGATGTCCAAGTCGCTGGGCAACTTCTTCACCATCCGCGACGTGCTCAAGAAGTTCGACGCCGAGACGGTGCGCTTCTTCATCGTGCGCGCGCACTACCGCAGCCCGCTCAATTACAGCGACGTCCACCTGGACGACGCCCGCGGCGCGCTCAAGCGCCTGTACACCGCGCTGGACGCGGTGGCGCCCGCCGACGTGGCGATCGACTGGGCGGACCCGTTCGCCGCGCGCTTCCAGGCCGCCATGGACAACGACTTCGCCACGCCCGAGGCGGTGGCCGTGCTGTTCGACCTGGCCAGCGAGGTCAACCGCAGCAAGTCGCCCCAGCAGGCCGGCCTGCTCAAGGCCCTGGGCGCCTGCCTGGGCCTCCTGCAGGGCGATCCACGTGAATTCCTGCGCAGTGGGGCGAGCCTCGATGAGGCGACCATTGCGGCCATGATCGACCAGCGTGCGGCCGCCAAGGCGGCGAAGAACTTCGCCGAGGCCGACCGCATCCGTGCCGACCTGCTGGCGCAGGGCATCGTCCTCAAGGACTCGGCGGCGGGGACGACCTGGGAGGCGGCTTCGTGAGCGATGCACCGAAGCAGGTGGCCGAGCCCAACGACGCCGTGGGCAGCCCGGTGGAACTGGCCGTGCCCGATTACTGGGCCGAGGCCTGCAGGTACCTGGCCCGCAAGGACCGGGTGATGAAGCGCCTGATCCCGCTGTTCCCCGACTCCACGCTGCGCTCGCGCGGCGACGCCTTCACCACCCTGGCGCGCTCCATCGTGGGCCAGCAGATCTCGGTCAAGGCCGCCCAGAGCGTGTGGGACCGCTTCGCCGTGCTGCCCCGCAAGATGGCGCCGGCCAATGTGCTCAAGCTCAAGGTCGACGACATGCGTGCGGCCGGCCTGTCGGCCCGCAAGATCGAGTACCTGGTGGACCTGGCCCTGCACTTCGATTCCGGCGCGATCCACGTGGACAAGTGGATGGACATGGACGACGAGGCCATCATCGCCGAGCTGGTGGACATCCGTGGCATCGGCCGCTGGACGGCCGAGATGTTCCTGATCTTCCACCTGATGCGCCCCAACGTCCTGCCCCTGGACGACGTGGGGCTGATCAACGGCATCAGCCAGAACTATTTTTCGGGCGACCCCGTCAGTCGCAGCGAGGCGCGGGAAGTGGCCGCCGCCTGGGCTCCGTACTGCAGTGTCGCGACTTGGTATATTTGGCGGTCGCTCGATCCGCTGCCCGTGGAATATTGACGGGCCCCGCCTACGAGGAGAAACAATTTGGCCAAGAAGACTTTTCTTGACTTCGAGCAGCCCATCGCGGAGCTGGAAGGCAAGATCGAGGAACTGCGCTACGTCCAGACGGAATCGGCCGTCGACATCTCAGACGAGATCGACCAGCTGTCCAAGAAGAGCCAGCAGCTGACGAAGGACATCTACAGCGACCTGTCCCCCTGGCAGATCACCAAGATCGCGCGCCACCCCGAGCGTCCCTACACGCTGGACTACGTGGGCGAGATCTTCACCGACTTCATCGAGATGCACGGCGACCGGCACTTCGCCGACGACCAGTCCATCGTCGGCGGCCTGGCCCGCTTCAACGGCAGCCCCTGCATGGTCATCGGCCACCAGAAGGGCCGGGACACGCGCGAGCGCGCCGCGCGCAACTTCGGCATGAGCCGGCCGGAGGGCTACCGCAAGGCCCTGCGCCTGATGAAGACGGCCGAGAAGTTCAAGCTGCCGGTGTTCACCTTCGTGGACACCCCCGGCGCCTACCCCGGCATCGATGCCGAGGAGCGCAGCCAGTCCGAGGCCATCGGCCGCAACATCTTCGAGATGGCGCAGCTGCAGGTGCCCATCATCACCACCATCATCGGCGAGGGCGGCTCCGGCGGCGCGCTGGCGATTTCCGTGGCCGACCAGGTGCTGATGCTGCAGTACGCCGTGTACTCCGTCATCTCGCCCGAGGGCTGCGCCTCCATCCTGTGGAAGACGTCCGAGAAGGCGCAGGACGCCGCCGAGGCCATGGGCATCACCGCCCACCGCCTCAAGGCCCTGGGCCTGGTGGACAAGATCGTGAGCGAGCCCGTGGGCGGCGCCCACCGCGACACCAAGCAGATGGCCGCCTACCTCAAGCGCGCGCTGAACGACGCCTGGCGCCAGCTGGCCGACCTGAAGCCGCGCGAGCTGCAGGACCGGCGCTACGAGCGGCTGCAAAGCTATGGCCGCTTCACCGACACCAAGGCCGAACGCTGATTCCCCGGCGCCCCCGCGCGCCGATCGTCCGCCCCCGCCTGCGGGCGCCGACCTGCCCCCGGCCTTGCGGGACGCCTTTGCGGCGATCCTGCGGGCGGCGGCTCCCCGTCTTCCCATCGCCATTGCCCTGAGCGGCGGCGCCGACTCCACGGCGCTGCTGCTGCTGGCGGCCCGTGCCCTTCCGGGGCAGGTGCGGGCCATCCACATCCACCACGGCCTGCAGGACGCGGCCGATGCCTTCCAGCGCCAGTGCGAGGCGCTGTGCGAGCGCCTGCGCGTGCCGCTGGCGGTGGTGCGGGTGCAGGCCCGCCACCAGCCCGGCGAAAGCCCGGAGGACGCGGCGCGGCGCGCGCGCTACGCCGCACTGGCGCAGGCCGCGACTGGCCAGGAGACGGGGCCGGTGGGGGGCGAAGCCGCAGGGCAGGGCGCCGCCAGCGTCTGGCTCGGCCACCATGCCGACGACCAGGCCGAGACCCTGCTGCTGGCTCTCAGCCGCGGTGCCGGCCTGCCAGGACTGGCGGCCATGCCCGCGCGCTTCGAGCGCGAAGGCGTGGTGTTCGAGCGGCCGCTGCTGGCTGTGCCGGGGCCGGTGATCCGCCAGTGGCTGCGCGATGAGGGCGTGGGCTGGGTGGAAGACCCCACCAATGCCGACACCGCCTTCACCCGCAACCGCATCCGCCACGCGTTGCTGCCTGCGCTGCAGGCCGCCTTTCCCACCTTCCGCGACACCTTCGCCCGCTCGGCCCGGCATGCGGCGCAGGCACAGGCGCTGCTGGCGCAAGTCGCCGCCGAGGACCTCGCGGCCATGGACGGCACGCCCGCCATCGCCGCGCTGCAGGGGCTCACGCGCGAGCGCCAGGCCAACCTGCTGCGCCACTGGCTGCGCGCCGCGCATCAGGCTGCGCCCAGCGCCGCCCAGCTCGAGGAACTGCTGGACCAGGTGCAGGCCTGCCGCACGCGCGGCCACCGCATCCGGCTGAAGGTGGCGACGGGCTTCGTGGAGCGGGCGGGGGACCGGCTCGCCTACCGCGCCGCCGCATAGCCCAACGGTATAATCGAAGGCTTCGCGCAGGACGCCCGTCCTGGCCGTGCGGGACGCTTGTGAACCGCTCTGGTGCGCAGAGTGCGCGCGATTCACATCCATTTTTTCCATGGCATTGATCGTTCACAAATACGGCGGCACGTCGATGGGCTCGACCGAGCGCATCCGCAACGTCGCCAAGCGCGTGGCCAAGTGGGCGCGGGCCGGCCACCAGATGGTGGTGGTGCCCAGCGCCATGAGCGGCGAAACCAACCGCCTGCTGGGCCTGGCCAAGGAGCTGGCTCCCGCCAAGTCCTCCGACGCGCTGCTGCGCGAGCTGGACCAGCTGGCCTGCACCGGCGAGCAGGTCTCCGTCGGCCTGCTGGCCATCGCCCTCCAGGCCGAAGGCATGGAGTCGGTGAGCTACTCCGGCTGGCAAGTGCCCATTCGCACCAACAGCGCCTACACCAAGGCCCGCATCGAGTCGATCGACGACCAGAAGGTGCGCGCCGACCTGGACGCCGGCAAGGTGGTGATCATCACCGGCTTCCAGGGCGTGGACGAGGGCGGCAACGTGACGACGCTGGGCCGTGGCGGCTCCGATACCTCCGCCGTGGCCGTGGCCGCCGCGATGAAGGCCGCCGAATGCCTGATCTACACCGACGTGGACGGCGTGTACACGACCGACCCGCGCGTGGTGCCCGAAGCCCGCCGCCTGCACACCGTCTCCTTCGAGGAGATGCTGGAGATGGCGTCCATGGGCTCCAAGGTGCTGCAGATCCGCTCCGTGGAATTCGCGGGCAAGTACAAGGTGCCGCTGCGCGTGCTGTCGAGCTTCACGCCGTGGGACATCGACATCGACGAGGAAGCCAAGTCCGGCACCCTGATCACTTTTGAGGAAGACGAACAAATGGAACAAGCCGTCGTGTCCGGCATCGCGTTCAACCGCGACGAGGCCAAGATCTCCGTGCTGGGCGTGCCCGACAAGCCCGGCATCGCCTACGCCATCCTGGGCGCCGTGGCGGACGCCAACATCGAGGTCGACGTCATCATCCAGAACATCTCCAAGGATGGAAAGACCGACTTCAGCTTCACCGTGCACCGCAACGACTACCAGCGCACCGTGGACCTGCTCAAGTCCAAGGTCCTGCCGTCGCTGGGCACCGACCAGGTCGAGGGTGACACCAAGATCTGCAAGGTCAGCATCGTGGGCATCGGCATGCGCAGCCACGTGGGCATCGCGTCCAAGATGTTCCGCGCGCTGAGCGACGAGGGCATCAACATCCAGATGATCTCCACGTCCGAGATCAAGACCTCCGTCGTGATCGACGAGAAGTACATGGAGCTGGCCGTGCGCGCGCTGCACCGCGCGTTCGACCTGGACCAGCCGGCCGCCTGATCGGCAAAAACTGCCGCCCGCTCACGTGCAGGGGGCGTTTATTGGGGCATAATGCAGCCCTTGTGCTGGAGTCGTGACCGAGAGGCCGAAGGTGCTCCCCTGCTAAGGGAGTATGCGGTGTAGAGCCGCATCGAGGGTTCGAATCCCTCCGACTCCGCCAGCACATTCATCAAGCCCCGCTCTGCGGGGCTTTTTCTTTGGTGCATCGCGGATTAGCGGGGCTTGATCCCAAAGACAGAGATTCTTTGCGCGATGGGCGATTCGCTGGTGGGGATGTTTCTTCGCTGCTTCGCTCCTTCGCTGCTTCGTTGACGCGGCAACGCGCCGCGGGGCGGCATGGGCCCGTCGGCTTCGCTACGGGGGTCGCTTCGCGACTTCCTTGCGGTGCTCGGTCACTGGGGGCCCGCTCGGCAACTCGCCCTTCGGGCTCAAACAACCTCGCTTTTCGCCCCCAGCGCCCTGCGCTCCTCAGCCCCGTAGAGGCGCCGCCGTGCCCACGCCACCCCACGTCGCTTCCTCAACTCGCCACACTTCGCCCACCTGACACCACTTGCGCAAACGCTCCTGCGTGCTGCGTGCTGCGTACTGCTTGGTGGGTGGTGGATTTTGGGTTGATGGGTGAGGTAAGCGCTGGGCCAACACCCACCTCGTGTCCCACGGTGTCAATCGCAGGTGGGCTCGTCTGGCATTGTGAATGCCATGCCGCCAAGCGCCGTATTGAACTTGATGTATCGGGACGCACGTTCCTTCGTGTTTGCGGTGATCGCCTCGATTTGTGAGGCGATTCGGCCTGCTTTCTCGGCATCCGGCTTGAATGCCATGAACAGACAATCAATCGCGTTCCCATCTTTTTCTGCTGCCGCCCGAGCGGCAGCCCTGTCGTTCGCATCAACCAACAGGACTTCTTGGAAGGCGCGCGCCAGTTGGGCGACCGCCTTTTGTTGGGGGGCGGTCAACCCTTGAGCCTCAATCCATTTGTTGATGTCGTCTCTGATCCCGTCGTTATTTGTGTCCGCTCCAGTGAGGGTGCTGGATCGGTCAAGGGTGTCCCGCGCCTGCGGCGGGGTAGAGGCTGCCGCCGTCGCCAGGGGGGCGCTACTCTCACCCCCCAAGTGACTGCCTCCCCCGCACGCTGTCAGAAGGATGGGGAGCCATAGAAGTATCACGGGTTTCATGGTCGTCCTTTCATTAGTGTAGGTCGAGGGTTTCGACGATGAGTGCTTTAAGTGCGGGTCGGCCTTTGTTCCAGTATGTTTCTATGAATCCGTGTCCTGATTTGTCATCGTTTGTAATCGGCATGGCTATATTGGGCGGCAGCGTCGAGTCTCTTATCAGCAATCCAAGCCCATTAATGATCGCGTCTTTGTCTGAAAGGATATATTTGCCTGCAAGAGTCTTGGCCGGAGGAGCTACGTGAACAAAATAAATTGGCGGGATCGAGCTGGTTTGCGGGTATCTGGACCGTATCTCGTTTGCAAAAAGGTTCCCTTGCGAATGGGCAATGATTGTGGTTGATATGTTTTTCGCGGCGTTGGCCTCTAGTGGGCTCAGGTGATTTGCCAGGTCTTGCTGCCGAATTGGCTGCTTGAAAATCGAAGTCGTCAGCTGGATCGCTTTATTTTTTATTGCAGCATCGAGGCTGATCATGAGGTTTGCGAAGGTGCCGCCAATTTTGTAGATCAGGGCGCCCGTAATTGATGAGGGGTCTTCGTGGCGTCCTGATAAAGTGTCCCAAAAAATTTCCCATCTATTTTTCAGGCTTGAGTCCAGTTCATTTTGGCGTTGCTCTAAAACTTCTGCCAAGTCGGCAATACAACCCATTCCGCTACTTCCTCCGCAATAGGTTTGATTGTGTAGGAGGTCATATTTGAGTGCGGTGTCTTTGTGTTCCTTGCCGAATTCAGCCTCGATCCGGCTCAATGTAATTTTTGCGCCGTGATATGTCGTTGATACGCCATTGAGGAATGCGATTGCTGATGGGAAGATTTTGGTTTCAGCAAGAGGCCATCCATTGACTGGAAATATTTTTCGGAGTGTGTTCGCGTAGCGTCCTGTAAATCTGGTTCCACCGATGTTGTGTTCATCAGGGGTCAATTCCCAAACCTCATAGGTGTTGCCGTATTTTTGCTTTTCTGTTCTGATATTATTTTCGTCGAATCTAATTTCTGGCTCTCTTAGATGGTAGCTGGTGGTTGTTAAATGCGGATCGTTTCTAAATAGCTCTTCTTCTCGGTTGGTGCAGACGTTGTTTAGATAATTCAGGGCTTCATCGGGGAACGTGTCATAACCAGTGTTCCCACATGACATCCAAGAAAGAAGTACCTCAGTCTTGCGCTTTTCAACGTTAGGGCTGATAAGGTTGTTGGCTGTATCTATCAGGTGAGGAAGAACCCATCTTCCATAGTGATAGGTGGCGTAATCATTCAGCCGTGGTGCGTAAGGCACCCACTGTTTGGTTCGGTGATCAATTTCGGTGCGGCTGGTCGCACTGGCCGTCGCAGCCAGGAGCAGGAGCGCTAGGGCCAGCGTTCCGCGTCGAAGTGCAGTCATCGTGGTTCCCTGCCGTTGTAGTACTGGCGTACTACTTTAGCGGGATCGGGTGGCGGGCGCTACCTGGTGGGGCAGGGGGCACGCGGGACTCAGTACCTGAACGTGTACCGCGCAGAAAGAATGTCCAGAACCCGCATGAAATCGAGATAGTCGAATCCCTTCGACTCCGCCAGAACAAGGCCTTCCATTCCGCTCAGAGCCCAGGAATGCGGGGCTTTTTGCTTTGGGCGCCAGGATTGCGCCGCCCCGGGGCGGCGGGCCCCGGGGGCGTGGTTCAGCGTTTCCAGAACCCGATGTGCGGGTCGCTGGCTTCCTCGATCAGGGCGGGCCCGATGCATTCGATCGGGTGGGGCGACGCCTGGAACACGTCGCGGCACGACAGCTGTGCGTCACGCTGCTCGGGCCGCTCGCCACGAAACACCCGCAGCCGCTGCGCATCGATGCCGAACACCACCCGTCCGATGTTGGACCAGAAGATGGCGCCGGCACACATCACGCAGGGTTCGCCCGAGGAGTACAAGGTGGCGCCAGCCAGCACCTCGCGGCTGAAACGGGGGCTGAGCTGACGCACCAGGCGGGTTTCCGCGTGGGCGGTGCAATCCCCCGTTTCGGTGGTGTCACACCAGGTCTCACCGAGCAGCTCGCCCGCGCCGGAGACGGCCACCGCGCCGAAGGGCCGGTTGCCGCGCTCGCGCGCGATGCGAGACATGGCGATGGCCTGGCGCAGGTAGGTGCTGTCCTGCTCGTCCAGCGCCGCGGGAGGGGGGAGGGTGGGTGCGTGATCCACGGACACGCCTCAGGCCTTCAGGGTCCGATCGGCCGCTGCAGGCAGCAGGGCCCGGTTGAAGATGCCCTCGACACTGGGCCGGTTCTTCAGCGCGAAGACGTCGCTGACCTGGTCGACCTGCTGCTCGAGCAGGTACTTGCGCACATCACCCAGCCCATGGCTGCGCACATCGCTGGTGGCAACGTATTGCGCCGTCACGCGCCAGCGCTCGGTTTCCACGCGTTCGTCGAGAATGGGTTCGCGCTGGCGGATGGCCGCGATCGCGGCGGTGGGGTCCTGCAGGGTCTCGCGGATCGCCCGGTTGGTGGCGCGCAGGAAGCCCGCCACCAGCTGGGGCTGCTGGGTGATCAGGTTGGCGCTGGCCAGGATGGCGTTGCCGTACAGGTTGACGCCGGCATCGGTGTACTTGAGCACCGACAGCTCCTCGGTCTTCATGCGCGCGAACAGCGAGACGGCCGAATCGTGGAAGTAGGTGGCGCCGTCCACATCACCGCGCACCATGACGTTGTCGCGCGAGTTGAAGTCGGTGGTGATCCACTGGAAATGCTCGCCGCCCAGGCGCAGGCGGTTGGCCACCATGGGCCAGGCGCGGCGCGTGGCCTCCACCGCGGCGGCGGCGATGCGCTTGCCCTTGAGGCTGGCGAAGTCGCCGGTGATGCCGCGGTCCTTGCGGCCGATGATCACGAATGGTGCGCGGTTGTAGTACTGGTACACCGCCTGCACCACGGGGGTGCCGCTGTTCTGGGCATTGAACTCGATCAGGGAGCTGATGTCGCCCAGGCCCATCTGGTAGACGCCGCTGGCGATGCGGGTGATGGAGGCGACCGACCCCGAGCCGACATCGATGCTCACGTCCAGCCCTTCGTCCCGGTAATAGCCCTTGGCCTGCGCGAGGAAGAAGGGGGCAGTCTGCCCAGTCACGCGGAAGTCCAGGGTGAACTTCAGCGGCGTGAGCCGGGGGCTCGATTGGGCCCACACGGACGGTGTGCCGACCGTGGCAAGGGCGGCGGTGGAGGAAGCAAGGAATTGACGGCGAAGCATGACCAGACTCCTGAAAGTGCAATGAAACACCCCACCCGGGTGGCAGGGCACATCAAGAGCAATTTCCGGGCGCTGGCCGCAGGCGGCTGGCGCTGAACGCTTCTACTCTTGCCTCCACACTTGCATGAGCCATGCCAGGCCTTGCCTGGTGTTGGGTGGCCCATGACTTGCTTGGATTTTTCTCGAGAGTAGAAGCGTTCAACTGTTCCAGCCCGCGCGCAGCGGGCGGCAGCCGGAAATTGCTCTTGGTTCATTCACCTGATTTCCAAGGAGCGTTTCATGCTGGTCACCCGCCAACCCGTTTTCCGCAAGTACTGGCATGCGGTCATGCCGCTGTCGAATCTGGCCCAGGGGCCCCAGCCCTTTCGCCTTCTGGGTGAAGACATCGTGCTGTTTCTCGACGAAGACGGGCAGCCTGCCGCCCTGCGTGACCGCTGCTGCCACCGCACCGCCAGGCTCTCCAAGGGCTGGTGCGTGGACACGGCGGGACAGCCCTGCACCCGAGGCCGCATCCAGTGCGGCTACCACGGCTGGACCTACGACCGGGTGGGCAAGGTGGTGGTGATTCCCCAATACGATGCGGATCGCCCCGTGCCCCCCGACTACAGGACAAGGGCCTACCACTGCACCGCGCGCTATGGCTATGCCTGGGTGGCGCTGGAAGACCCGGTGGCCGACATCCCCGAGGTGCCCGAGTTCGACGATCCGGCCTACCGCACGATCTTCCAGTTCCACGAGGTGTGGGCCACCAGCCCCCTGCGTGCCTTGGAGAACTCCTTCGACAACTCGCACTTCAGCTTCGTGCACCGCGCCACCTTTGGCGTCGCCGCGCAGCCCAAGCCCAGCAAATACGAGATCGTCGAGCGCGAGGGCGGCTTTTACGCCGAGACCGCGATCGCCGCGGCCAATCCCGAGCGCTTCAAGCGCATCAGCGGCGTGCAGGACGCCATCACCACCCGGCACATGCGCAATGCCTACTTCCAGCCTTTTTCCCGCCGGCTGGATATCGAATACCCCAGCGGCATCCGCCACATCATCATCAACTGCTTCACGCCGATCGACGACGGCCACATCCAGTTGTGCCAGTGGCTCTACCGCAACGATACCGAGGCGGATTGCCCGGCGCAGATGCTGATCGATTTTGACGAGGAGATCACGCGCGAGGACAAGGACATCCTGGAGTCCACCGATCCGGATGCCGTGGTGGACCTGCGCCGCCGCGGCGTGGAGTACTCCATGGATTCGGATCGGCCGGGTGTGCTGATCCGAAAGCAGCTGATGGCCCTGCTGGCGGCCCATGGTGAATCAGAGGTGCATGCCAGCGGCGACTGACTGCCCCTTGCTTACTTCCAAAGTAGGCATGCGAACAGCCTCGTAAATCCGAGGGGCCCGCCCCGCCTCGCAGCCCAACTGCTCAGTTGCGCTCAGGTTCGCGCGCTACCCCTTGGTTATCATGGAACCTCGACGCCCGGCTGATGACGGCCGGGCCCTGAGAGGTTGTTATGAGTCAAATGGGGATCCTGGTCGTCGACGACCATCCCGTGTACCGCGATGCGCTGAGCGAGAAGCTGCGCCGCACCTTCGAGCCGTCGGGCGTGCGTGTCGATGCGGCGTCGACGGCTGGCGAGGGGCTGGAGCGCATCGAGTCGCAGGCGGGTCCGGGCTGGGTGGTCGTACTGGATATCCTCATGCCCGGCCTGTCCGGCTTGGCCGGCGTCAAGGCCTTCAAGGGCCAGCCGAAAGTGGCGCATGTGGTGGCCATCTCCGGCCTCGATGAAAAGGTCTGGGAGGCCCGTACCCTGGCCGCCGGGGCGAGCCTCTTCCTGTCCAAGAACAACACCAGCGAGACCATCGCGCGCAAGCTGGCGCCGCTGATGGCGCTCAGGGAAGGCGCGGGCGACGCGCCCGAGCCCGAGCGCTTCCGCCTGACCGGCCGTCAGATGGAGGTGCTGTCCCTGATCGGCCGGGGCCATCCCAACAAGATCATCGCCGACGAGCTCAAGATCAGCGAGCAGACCGTCAAGATCCACGTCAACCAGATCTTCAAGGAACTGCGGGTCTACAACCGCATCCAGGCCGTGCTCAAGGCCCAGCAGCACCGGCTGCTCTGACCGCGCCGACCTCGTGCCCAGCGCCAATCCCCTCGACACCCACGCCAGCCCGGAAGCCCAGCGCTACATCGCGCGGGAAAAGTCCTCCTACCTCGCCAGCGTCGTGCGCTCGACGATGGTGGCCAACCTCGCGGCGCCCCTGCTGGCGTTGCTGCTGTTCTGGGGGGATTCCCATCCCTGGCGGCTGGGCGGCTGGCTGGCCTACATGGCGCTGGCCAGCGCCTTCCGCGTCTACGTGGCGATGCGGCTGGAGACCGACCCGGCGCGCATCGCCGACCCCCTGGCCAACCTGCACCTGACCACCTTCTGCGTGGGCCTGATCGGCTTCGGCTGGGGCCTGGGCTGGGTGCTGGTCGTGCCCGAGCTGGACACGGTCAACCGGCTGATCTACCTGTACGTGTGCACGGGCGCCATGTTCTCCAGCATGTTCGGCTACGGCGTGCACCGGCCCACCTTCCTGGCGATGTGCGTGCCGATCTTCGTGCCCGCCATCGCCGCGGCGTTCTGGCCGGACTACGGCTTTCCCTGGCCGTTCTCGGTGGGCGTGGCCACGCTGTTCATCTCGGTGCTGGGCATCTCGCGCCGCTTCGCCCGCACCTACGAGGATTCGCTGCGCCTGCGCCTGCGCAATGAGACCCTCTACCAGGAACTGGTGGCCGAGCGCGATGCCTCGGTGGCCGCCAACCTGGCCAAGTCCCGCTTCATCGCCTCCGCCAGCCACGACCTGCGCCAGCCCATGCACGCGGTCAACTTCTACCTGGAGTCGCTGGACCTGGACCAGCTGCCGCCGGCCACCCGCCTGGTGCTGGGCAAGATCCGCAGCAGCGTGACCAACCTCAACCAGATGTTCGAGTCCCTGCTGGACGTGAGCAAGCTGGACGCCTTCACCTTCCACGCGGTGCGCGAGCCCTTCGACCTGGCGCGGCTGGGCCAGTCGGTGCAGGAAGTGGCCGAGCCCATGGCCCAGGCCCGCGGCATCGCCTTCGCGGTGCACGCGCCCGCCGCCTGGGCCGTGGGTGATGACAAGCTGCTGCGGCAGGTACTGCTGAACCTGGTGTCCAACGCCATCTCGTACACGCCCGCCGGCCGCGTGGACGTGGTGCTGCGCGAGCAGGACGGCCACCTCGTGGCCGAGGTGCAGGACACCGGTTGCGGCATCGCCCAGGCCGAGTTGGGCCTGATCTTCACCGAGTTCTACCGCGTCAGCGAGACGCGCAGCCGCCATGACGGGCTGGGCCTGGGCCTGTCCATCGTCAAGCGCCTGTGCGACCTGATCGGCGCGCGCGTGGAGGTCGAGTCCACGCTGGGGCAAGGGTCCACCTTCCGGGTGGTGACCGGCTACACGGTCTCGGCCCAGCTGGCCTTGGCCGAGGCGCTGGTGCCAGCCCAGGCGGCAGGAAGCGGCACCTCCCTGGCCGGCAAGACCGTGGCCGTGATGGAGGACGATACCAACATCGCCGAGGCCTACCGCCAGGCCCTGGCCCAGCGCGGCGCGCAGGTGGTCGTGCTGCCCGAGCCGCTGTCGGAGATGGCCCAGGCGCTGGCCGAGGTCAACGCGCTGGACTTCATCATCAGCGACTTCCGCCTGGCGACCACCACCGGCGACGTGGTCATCCAGCTGCTGCGCGAGACCTTCAACCGCGACATCCCGGCCCTGATCGTGACGGCCGATACCTCACCCTCTCACATCAGCTATTTCCGGGAGCTGAACGTGCCGGTGCTGCACAAACCCATTTCCTTCCAGCGCGTGATCGACACCATGGAAGGGCTGCTGCGGGCCCACCCGGCCGGCTGAGGCCCAGCGCTGCGCGCGCGCGGGCGGCTCCACGCCGTAGGACGCGGCCGTCACCGCCAGCATGGCGGCGGCATGGCGCAGCAGGTTTCCCCCTCGGTTTCCATTCATCGGATGCACTTCTCGCATGGCTCTATCCCTGGCAATGCAAGCCAGTATGGGCCGCGAATGTGTCATTTCGAAGTAGCCCTGCCGGGCGATGGGCACAAATGGATGCCGTCCGACGCGATGAGCCGCAGCCGCCGACACCCAGCCGCGCAGGGGGATGACGGCCGGGCCGGCGGCCCGTTCCGTTCACTCGTCCAGCGAGGCGCTCCAGCGATCGCCCCAGTCGTGGCGGGCCTGGTCGAGTTCACGCCGGCCGCGCTTGGTCGGGCGGCCGCTTTCGATGGCCAGGGCGGGCTCGCGTGCGTAACGCCGCTCCTCGGCCAGGCGCTCGCGCCCGGCGATGCTCTCGGGCGTTTCCTCATACAGCTGCTGGGCCACGGGCGCAGGGCCGCGCTGGGCCGAGAGGCCGCGCACGATGACGGTGCGGGTGAGGCCGTCGCGGCGGATGGCCACGGTGTCGCCGGGCTTGACCTCGCGGGCGGGCTTGGCGGCCTGGCCGTTGATCTCGACCCGGCCGCGGTCGATTTCCTCCACGGCCAGGGCCCGGGTCTTGTAGAAGCGCGCGGCCCACAGCCACTTGTCGATGCGAAGGCGTTCCATCAGGCGTGATTGTCCGCGCTGGCCAGTGGCAGCCGCACGACGGCGTCCAGGCCCCGGATGCGGCCATGGTCTTGGCGGTTGTCCAGGCCGATGCTGCCGCCCAGCGCCAGCGCGATCTCCTGGCAGATGGCCAGGCCCAGGCCGGAGCCCGAGCGGATGTCGCCCGAGGAAAACGGCTGGAACAGCCGGGCCTGCAGGTCGGGACTGATGCCCGGACCGTCGTCGGCGATCGTCAGCGCGCAAAAGCGCCCGTCGGCCACCACCTGCACCGCCAGCCGGCCGCCCGGCGGGCTGTGGCGGATGGCGTTGTGCAGCAGGTTGCGCGAGAGCTCGCGCAGCATCCACTCGTGCGCGCGCACCGGCGCGTGCTGGGTGTGGATCTCGAAGTCCAGGTCCTTCTCCGCGATCAGCGGGGACAGCTCCAGCGCCATGCCCCGCACCGCCTCGCCCAGGTCCAGGACCGCCGTGTCCGGTTGCTGGCGCAACTGCTCCACCTTGGCCAGCGACAGCATCTGGTTGGCCAGCACGGTGGCGCGGTCCACGGTGTCGTTGATCTCTGCCAGCGCATGGCGCGGCTCCACGTCCCCGCGCAGGGCCGACTGCACCTGGGTGCGCAGCACCGCCAGCGGCGTGCGCAGCTGGTGGGAGGTGTCGCGCACGAAGCGCTTCTGGTTGTCCAGCAGGTGGGCCAGGCGCTGCATCACGCCGTTGGTGGCCTCCACCAGCGGCTGCAGCTCGCGCGGCGCGTCGCGGGCCTCGATGGGCGTGAGGTCGCCCTCGGCGCGGGCCTGCAGTTGCGAGGACAGGCGGCGCACCGGCCGCGTGGCCGCCTGCACCACCAGCACCACCACGCCGGCGATCACGGCCACCACCAGCAGCTGGCTCCACAGCGTGTCCAGCAGGATCTGGCGCGCCAGGGTGTGGCGCAGCTCCAGCGTCTCGGCCACCTGGATCACGGCCATGGCCCGGCCCGTCGAGCTGGCCACGGGCTGAAGCAGGACCGCGACCCGCACGTCCTCGTCGGCGAAGCGGTCGTCGTAGAAGTCCACCAGCGCCGCATAGGGCGGCCGCTCGGGCAGGCGGCCGCGCCAGAAGGGCAGCTCGCCATAGCCGGACACCAGCTCGCCCTGCAGGCTGGAAACTCGGTAGAACAGCTGGCTGCGGTTGTCCGCCTCGAAGGCCTCCAGGGCGGAGTAGGGCACGGTGGCGCGCAGCCGGGCCTCGCGGTCGTAGCCGCTGACATCCAGCTGCTCGCCGATCACCTTGGCCGAGGCGAGCAGGGAGCGGTCGTAGGCCGTGTTGGCGGCCGACAGCGCCTGCCGGTACAGCATGGCGCCGCTACCCGCCAGCAGCAGCACCACCGGCAGCAGGATGCCCAGCAGGAGCTGTCGGCGCAGGGATCGGGTGGCGGCCATCGGGAAGGTCGGGGAGGATCCGGGAGGGCAGGGGAGAGGCTCAGGCGGCCTTGAGCAGGTAGCCCAGGCCGCGCAGGGTCATCAGGTTCACGCCGGTGGGCGCGAGCTTCTTGCGCAGGCGGTAGACCACCACCTCCACGGCCTCGTACTGCACGTCCGTCGCGCCGGGAAAGACCAGGTCGAACAGCCGCTCCTTGGCCACCGCATGGCCGGGCCGGGCCATCAGCGCCTGCAGCAGCGCGGCCTCGCGCGGGGTGAGCTCCAGCACCCGGCCGTCGTGGTAGATCGCGCCGCTGTCCTTGTCCAGCGACAGCCCGCCCAGCTGCACCCGGGCACCGCCGGGCTCGGCCGTCGCATCCCCCAGGCGGCGGCCGAGGGCGCGCAGCCGCGCCTCCAGCTCGTCCAGGTCGAAGGGCTTGGGCAGGTAGTCGTCGGCGCCCGCATTCAGGCCCAGCACCTTGTCGCCCACGGTGCCGCGGGCGGTGAGGATGAGGACGGGCGTGCGCAGCCCGGCGGCGCGGGCGCGCTCGAGCACCTGCAGGCCGTCCAGGCCTGGCAGGCTCAGGTCCAGCACCACCACGTCGGGCGGCGCGGCGCGCCACTGCTCCAGGGCCTGCAGGCCGTCGCCGCAGGCGCTGACCTGCAGGCCGCGGCGGGCGAGGGCACGTTCGAGCGTGCTGCGCATGGTGGGGTCGTCTTCGACGAGGAGGAGCTTCATGGATGAGGTGGGCGCAGTCCCCGAGGTTAGCCGTTCCGTGGCCGTCCCCCGGGCCGGGCGGCACCCTGGTAGTTTCCCTGATCCGCGCGACAGCCGATTGACAGGCGGGCGATCCAAGATCGCGGCACGACAAACCCCCAATGGAGACAACCATGCGTCGCGATACGTTCCTGAAGTCGATGGCCGCCCTGGCGGCCGCGGGCGCCTTGCCGCTGACGGCCAAGGCCGCACCCGCCATCAAGATGATGATCCCCGCCAACCCCGGCGGTGGCTGGGACACCACCGGCCGTGCCATCGGCAAGGCCCTGATCGACGGCAAGCTGGCCGACAACGTCACCTATGACAACAAGGGCGGCGCCGCCGGCGCGCTGGGCCTGGCCCAGTTCGTCAACGCCTCCAAGGGCGACCCGAACGCGCTGATGGTCATGGGCGCCGTGATGCTGGGCGGCATCATCACCGGCAAGCCGCCGGTGAGCCTGTCGCAGGCCACCCCCATCGCCCGCCTGACCAGCGAGTACAACGTCTTCGTGCTGCCGGCCAACTCGCCGTTCAAGAACATGGCCGAGGTCGTCGCCCAGCTGAAGAAGGATCCCGGTTCCGTGAAGTGGGGCGGCGGTTCGCGCGGCTCCACCGAGCACATCGCCGCGGCCATGATCGCCCGCGCCGTGGGCGTGGACCCGGCCAAGATCAACTACGTCGCCTTCCGTGGGGGCGGGGAAGCCACCGCCGCCATCCTGGGTGGCAACGTCACCGTGGGCGGCTCGGGCTACTCGGAGTTCGCCGAGTACATCACCACCGGCAAGATGAAGCCCATCGGCGTCACCTCCGCCGCCCGCCTGAAGGGCATCAACGTGCCCACGCTGAAGGAGCAGGGCATCGACGTGGAGATCGGCAACTGGCGCGGCGTCTACGCCGCCCCGGGCATCACCGACGCCCAGCGCAAGGCCCTGACCGACATGATCCTGGCCATGACCAAGACCAAGTCCTGGCAGGAAGCCCTGGAGAAGAACGGCTGGACCCCGGCCGTCATGTCTGGCGCGGCCTTCGAGAAGTTCGTCGACGACGAGTTCGCGAGCCTGCGCGCCACCATGGTCAAGTCCGGGATGATCTGATCCCCGGGACTGGCCCCAGGAATGCCCGGCCTGTGCCGGGCTTTTTTGTCCCTGAACCGCATCACACCATGACACGAGAAACCTCCGCGAACCTCGCGCAGACCCTGGTCGGCGCCGGCGTGACGCTGCTGGGGCTGGCCCTGGCGGCCGGCGCCATCGGCATCCCGGGCGAAGCCGGCTACGGCGGCGTCGGCCCCAACTTCCTGCCCTGGGTGGTGGCCGGCGCGCTGACGCTGTGCGGCATCCTGATGACGATCGAGGCGCGCACCGGTGGCTTCCGTGAGATGGAGGATGCCTCCGGCAGCGCGGCGGGCTGGTGGCCCGGCCTGGTGTGGGTCTCTGCCGGCATGCTGGCCAATGCGGCGCTGATCACCACCATCGGCTTCATTCTGTCGTGCGCGCTGTGCTACCTGCTGGCCGTGCAGGGCCTGCGCCGCGCCAATGGCCAGCCGGCCGGGCGTCCGGTCACGCTGGCCGTGGATGCGATCAGCGGGCTCGCCATCTCGGCGCCGGTCTACTGGATGTTCACCCAATTCCTGGCGATCAACCTGCCGGGCCTGACGCAAACCGGGTGGCTGTGATGCTGGATATCTTCAACGCGCTCCTGGCGGGTTTCGCGACCGCCATCACCCCCGCCAACCTGCTGTGGGCCCTGGTGGGCTGCGCCCTGGGCACGGCCGTGGGCGTGCTGCCCGGCATCGGCCCGGCCGTGGCGGTGGCCATGCTGCTGCCCATCACCGGCAAGGTGGAGATCACCTCGTCGATGATCTTCTTCGCCGGCATCTACTACGGCGCGATGTACGGCGGCTCGACCACCTCCATCCTGCTCAACACCCCGGGCGAGACATCGTCCATGGTCACGGCCATGGAGGGCAACAAGATGGCCAAGAGCGGCCGCGCGGGTGCCGCGCTGGCCACGGCGGCCATCGGCTCGTTCGTGGCGGGCACGGTGGCTACCGTGGTCGTGACGCTGTTCGCGCCTTTCGTAGCGGAGTTTGCCGTCAAGCTCGGCCCGCCGGAGTACTTCATGCTGATGGTGCTGGCCTTCACCACCGTCAGCGCGGTGCTGGGCAAGAGCACGCTGCGCGGGTTGACGGCGCTGTTCATCGGCCTGGCTGTGGGCTGCATCGGCCTGGACCAGATTTCCGGGCAGGCGCGCTACACCATGGCCGTGCCGGAGCTGTTTGACGGCATCGAGATCGTGCTGGTGGCCGTGGGCCTGTTCGCCGTGGCGGAAGTGCTGTACTACGCGCTGTACGAAGGCCGCAGTGTCGAGACGCAGAACAAGATGAGCCGCGTGTCCATGACGGCGCGCGACTGGAAGCGTTCCATCCCCGCGTGGCTGCGCGGCACCGCCATCGGCGCGCCTTTCGGCTGCATCCCGGCCGGCGGCACCGAGATCCCGACCTTCCTGTCCTACGCCGTCGAGAAGAAGCTGGCCAAGCCCGAGGACAAGGCCGAGTTCGGCACGAAGGGCGCCATCGAAGGCGTGGCCGGCCCCGAGGCCGCCAACAATGCCACGGTGACCGCGGCCATGATCCCGCTGCTGACACTGGGCATCCCCACCTCCAACACCACGGCCATCCTGCTGGGGGCCTTCCAGAACTACGGCATCCAGCCCGGCCCGCAGCTGTTCACGGCCTCGGCCGCGCTCGTGTGGGCGCTGATCGCCTCGCTGTACATCGGCAACGTGATGCTGCTGATCCTGAACCTGCCGCTGGTCAAGCTGTGGGTGCAGTTGCTCAAGATCCCCAAGCCGCAGCTGTATGCGGGCATCCTGATCTTCTCCACGGTGGGTGCCTATGGCATGCGCCAGAGCGCCTTCGACCTGGTGCTGCTGTGGGGCATTGGCCTGGCCGGCCTGGTGATGCGCCGCTTCGACATTCCTACGGCGCCGGTGCTGGTGGGCATGATCCTGGGCCCCTTGGCCGAGGCGCAGATGCGCAATGCCGTGTCGATCGGCGAGGGCAGCTTCACCGTGTTCCTGCAGCGCCCGATGTCGGTCACGCTGCTGGTGGTGATCCTGTCCATCCTGGTGTTGCCGCGCCTGTTCAAGTTCTATGCCTCGCGCAAGCAGTTGCGTGAGGGGCTGACGAACTGAGGGTCGGTTGCGAGGGGGCAGGGTGCCCCCGGGCCTTAACATCGGGGGACCATGGCGTCCCCCGTTTCACTTTATGTCTCCTGCGCCGGCCGGCAGCTCCACGTGATGGACTGGGGGCCGCGCGATGCGCCGGTGGTGGTGGCCTGGCACGGGCTGGCGCGCACCGGGCGGGACATGGACGAGCTGGCAAGGCACCTGGCAGGGCGGTACCGGGTGGTGTGCCCGGACACGATCGGGCGGGGGTTGTCGCAGTGGAGTCCGGACCCGGGCAACGAGTACCAGCTGTCCTTCTATGCGCAGTTGGCGCAGGGGCTGATGGATGCCCTGGGCATCGAGCGTGCGCACTGGGTGGGTACGTCCATGGGCGGTGCCGTTGGCATGGTGGGCGCGGCGGGGCCTTTGCGGGGGCGGCTGCGCAGCCTGGTCCTCAACGACATGGCACCGCGATTGGCGCAGGCGGCGATTGACCGCATCCGTGCCTATGCAGGCACACCGCCTGCTTTCGATACCGTGACCGAGCTGGAGGCGTTTTTCCGGCAGGTGTACACGCCGTACGGGTGGTTGAGTGATGCGCAGTGGCGGCACCTGACGGAGACGTCCACGCGGCGATTGCCCGACGGCCGCGTCACGCCGCATTACGACCCGGCGATGGTGCGGCAGTTCATCGACCATCCGGCCGACTACGACCGGTGGGAGGATTACGACCGGATCGACGTTCCGGTGTTGTGCCTGCGGGGGGCGGCGTCGGATCTGGTGCTGCCGGATGCGGTGGAGGAGATGAAGCGGCGCGGGCCGGGGGGGCGTGGGTTGCTGCGGGTGGTTGAGATTCCAGGGTGCGGGCACGCGCCGGCTTTGAACGTGCCTTCTCAGTTGGACCTGGTCACGCAGTTCATCGACGGGGTTTGATGGGTGCTCGGCCCGGCAGCTGGTTCGATAGGTGATGGGCCTCGGCGCAGCAACGCTCCGTTCGGATGTCGGTTGGCGTTGACGTGGCAACGCGCCGCGCCCGTGCCGTGCCCCCGTCGCGTTGCTGCGTCAACGCCAACCCTGCCACGCACACACATGCATGCACACGCATGCACACGGACAACAGACCCCAGCGCCAACGTGAAGAGCCAAAAGAAAAGGGCTCCAGGGAGCCCTCTAAAACCGGCAGGAGTCACCGGCAAGCAACTGACAAAGGAAAGATCAAACGCGCAGCGAAAACACCGCCCCAGGCGAACTCAGTGCGCCGCCAGACGATCCAGCTCGGCGCTGACCTCGTGCACGCGGCCGCTGACCACGATGCCGCCGGTGGCCACCCGCACCACGCGGGCCGCACGGCCGGCAGGGGAGACAGTGCGCTGGCGCTGCGCCGGCGGCTCGTCGCGGTCAGCGTCGGCAGACTGCCGAGGCGCCGGGCCACCCGCCAGCCATTCGACGCCACGCTGGATCATTTCGGCCAGTTCAACGATGAGGGAAAGAGCGATTGCCATGTGAAGGTCCTTGATAAGTCGAGGGTTGGGACACAGGCAGGATTTGCACATCAAGGAACGGCTCAGGGTGATGGCTCATCGCCATACGCCCGCCACCTGGGCCGCTCCGGGGAAAACGGTTCGTGGGCCGGGGTTACATCAGCATGGTGTTGCGGATCAGCCCCACGGCCAGGCCCTCGATCTCGAAGGGCTCGCCAGGCTCCACCACGATGGTGGGGTAGTCCGGGTTCTCGGCATGCAGCTCGATCAGGTCCCGGTTGCGGCGGAAACGCTTGACCGTGACGTCATCACCCAGCCGCGCCACCACGATCTGGCCGTTCTTGGCCTCCCGGGTGGACTGCACGGCCAGCAGGTCGCCGTCCATGATGCCGGCATCACGCATGGACATGCCGCGCACCTTGAGCAGGTAGTCCGGCTTGCGCTGGAACAGGCTGCTCTCCACGTAATAGGTCTGGTCCACATGCTCCTGGGCCAGGATGGGCGAGCCCGCGGCCACCCGGCCCACCAGCGGCAAGGCCAGCTGGGCCAGGCTCTGCAAGGGCAGCGAGAATTGCTTGACGCGGGACTCGTTGATGGAACGCAGCGCATCACCGCGCAGGCGGATGCCACGCGAGGTGCCGCTGACCAGCTCGATCACGCCCTTGCGCGCCAGCGCCTGCAGGTGCTCCTCCGCCGCGTTGGCGGACTTGAAGCCGAGCTCGGCCGCGATCTCGGCACGGGTGGGGGGCGCGCCGGTGCGGGCAATGGCGCTCTGGATCAGGTCCAGAATCTGCTGCTGGCGGGCCGTGAGCTTGGGCGATTCGATCATGTGAAACCTCCGGGTCTGGCGGGGGTGAAACAATCGGGTGGGTGGTGAAAGACTGTTTCGATATCCAGTACCTGTATTTTTAACCAGCTTTTCGGAGAGTGCAAGTGGGTCAAGGAAAAATTGTGGTGCTGGGCACCGGCGGGACCATCGCCGGCACCGCCGGGACCGCAGGCGACAACATCGGCTACACGGCCGCCCAGCTGGGCGTAGCCCAGCTGCTGGACGCCCTGCCGGCCCTGCGCGGCCTGCCCCTGGAGGCCGAACAGGTCGCCCAGCTGGACAGCAAGGACATGGACTTCGTGACCTGGCAGCGCCTGGCCGCGCGCTGCGCGCACTGGCTGGCCCAGCCGGACGTGCAGGGACTGGTCATCACCCACGGCACCGACACGCTGGAGGAAACCGCCTGGTTCCTGCAGTGCGTGCTGCAGCCGGCCAAGCCGGTGGTATTGGCCTGCGCCATGCGCCCGGCCACCGCCCTGGCGCCCGACGGGCCGCAGAACCTGCTGGACGCAGTGGCCGTGGCCCGCACGCCGGGCGCGCAGGGCGTGGTGGCGGTGTGCGCCGGGCGTGTGCACGGCGCGCGCGAGGTGAGCAAGGTCCACCCCTACCGCGTCGATGCCTTCGACTCCGGCGAGGCCGGCCCGCTGGCCGTGGTGGAGGAGGGCGCGGTGCGGCTGCTGCGGGGATGGCCCGCCGCCAGCAAGGCCAACCCGGCCCTGCTCGCGGCCCTGGCCCTCACGGGCGAGGCCCGGGACGCCGGGGGTACCGCCACGGGCGCGGCCGCCTCGGCAACCGAAACCCGCGGCTGGCCACGCGTGGAGATCGTGATGAACCACGCCGGCGCCACCGGCGCCATCGTGGAGGCCCTGGCGGCCCAGGGCGTCGACGGCCTGGTGGCCGCCGGCACCGGCAACGGCACGCTGGCCGCGTCGCTGGAAGAGGCCCTGGCCGCCGCCCAGGCCGGCGGCATCCGCGTGCTGCGGGCCAGCCGCTGCCCGCTGGGCCGGGTGCTGCCGCATGCCGGCGCGCCGCTGCCCGATTCCGGCGGCCTGTCGCCGGTGAAGGCCCGGGTGTCGTTGCTGCTGCAACTGCTGGTGGAGCGCGGCGGCTGATGTTCGCGGGCCTGGCCACCCATCCCTGGGCCTACCCGGCGCTGGAGGCCCTGCACATCCTGGGCATCGCGCTGCTGGTGGGCAACCTGGCGCTGCTGGAGCTGCGCGTCTTCGGGCTGGGCGCGGCCCTGCCCGCGAAGGCGCTGGCCCGCCTGAGCCTGTCGCTGGCGGTGGCGGGCTTCAGCCTGGCGGCGGCCTCGGGCCTGTTGATGTTCGCGACCCAGCCGGGCGAACTGCTCGCCAACCGGGCCTTCACCCTGAAGATGCTGCTGTTATTCGCCGCAGGCTGTAATGCGGCGGCATTCCACGCGCGCCGCTCGCTCGAGCGCCTCGACGCCACGGCTCGCGCGCTGATGCTCGTGTCCACGGCGATCTGGCTGGCCGTCATTGCCTGCGGCCGGGCGATCGCCTACCTGTGAACCGCTGTCGCCACCCACGCCCCGCAGGAGCCGCCCCATGAATCCCTCCGTCCCGCGCCGCCGCCATGTCGTCCTCGCCGGCCTGGCGCTGCCCGCGCTGTCCCTGGCACCGGCCGCCTATGCCCACCACGGCTGGAGCAGCTTCGACACCGACCGCCCGCTGTGGCTGGAAGGCCGGGTGACCCAGTCCAGCTGGCGCAACCCGCATGTCGAACTGCAGCTGGAGGTGGCCCCCGGGCTGCGGCTGCCCGCCAACCTCGCCACCCGTGACTGGCCGGCCCAGTCGGCCGGCGTCGACGGCCGCGCCCTGGCCGCCCGCACCAGCCTGCCGCGCCGCCAGGACCGGCGCTGGACCATCGAGCTGGCGCCGCTGTCGCGGGTCGAGGCCTGGAAGCTGGCGGAGATCAAGCCCGGCGCCGCCATCGGCGTGCTGGGCTACACGTTCAAGGACGAGAAGGGCGAGGCCATCCTGCGGGCCGAGTACGTCGTCGTCGACGGCAAGGCCTACGGTCTGCGCTCCTCGCCAACCTGAGCCGGGGCAGCGCCGCTGCGGCAGCGCGTGCCGCCCCGGCACCGCTGTGGCACCTCAGCGGGGGGAGCCCATCTCCAGGTCCCAAAAAGCAACAGGCCGCTCGCGCGGCCTGCCTGCAGGGGGAGATCAGGGGCGATCAGCTCGCCAGGGCACCCAGCGCGCGCGCGGTGATGTCCTCCACGCTGCCCATGCCGCTGATGGCGCGGTACTTGGGGGCCGTGGCCGGGTCGGCCTTGGCCCAGCCGGCGTAGTAGTCGACCAGCGGACGCGTCTGAGAGGCATAGACCTCCAGGCGCTTTTTCACGGTCTCTTCCTTGTCGTCGTCGCGCTGCACCAGCGGCTCGCCGGTCACGTCGTCCTGGCCTTCCACCTTGGGCGGGTTGAACTTGACGTGGTAGGTGCGGCCCGAGGCAGGGTGCGAACGGCGGCCGCTCATGCGCTCGATGATGGCGTCGAAGGGCACGTCGATTTCCAGCACGTAGTCCAGCTTCACGCCGGCTTCGCGCATGGCCTCGGCTTGCGGGATGGTGCGGGGAAAACCGTCGAACAGGAAGCCGCCCGCGCAGTCGGGCTGGGTGATGCGTTCCTTGACCAGGCCGATGATGATGTCATCGCTGACCAGGCCACCCGCGTCCATGACTTTCTTGGCGGCCACGCCCAGGGGCGTGCCGGCCTTCACGGCGGCGCGCAGCATGTCGCCCGTGGAAATCTGGGGAATGCCGTACTTCTGGCAGATGAACGCAGCCTGCGTGCCCTTGCCGGCGCCCGGTGCGCCCAACAGAATCAGTCTCATGGATGTCCTCGGAGTCTTGTCAATTCGGCGCGCCGGCTTCGCAGACGGCGCGCGCAGGATGGGTCGGCCAGGCAGCCCTCCCGCGTTTTGCGGGCGAGGATAGCACGCAAGCTTTCACTGTCCCTTACGCGGCTGTCCCAAAAAGCGCACGCACGCGCGCCAGGTCCTCCGGCGTGTCCACGCCCGGTCCCGGTGCCTGCGCGGCGGTGTGCACGGCGATGCGGTGGCCGTGCCACATGGCGCGCAGCTGCTCCAGCGCCTCGGTGCGCTCCACCGGCGCCTGCGCCAGTGAGGGGAACAGCCGCAGGAAGGACACGCGATAGCCGTAGATGCCCACATGCCGCAGCGGCCGCGGGTGAGGCAGCTCGGCCAGTCCGCCGGCCGAGCCGTCACGCCACCAGGGGATGGGGGCGCGGCTGAAGTACAGGGCCATGCCGTGCGTGTCGGTCACCACCTTCACCACGTTGGGGTTGCGGAAGTCGTCCACCGCGTCGATGGCATGGGCGGCGGTGCTGATGCTGGCCTGCGGGTGCTGGCGCAGCACACCGGCCACGGCGTCGATCAGCGCCGGGTCGATCAGGGGCTCGTCGCCCTGGACGTTGACCACCACGGCGTCGTCGGGCAGGGCCAGCTTCTCGCAGGCCTCGGACAGGCGGTCGCTGCCGGAGGGGTGGTCGGCGCGGGTCATCACGGACTCCACGCCGTGCGCGGCGCAGGCCCGGGCGATGGCCTCGGTGTCGGTGGCCACCACCACCCGGCCGGCGGCCGACTGGCGGGCCCGCTCGGCCACGCGCACCACCATGGGCTTGCCGGCGATGTCGGCCAGGGGCTTATCCGGCAGGCGGGTGGAGGCCAGCCGCGCGGGGATCAGGACGGTGAAGGAAGACGCTGCCATCGCTGCGCCCTCACACGTGCGGGGTACGCGCGGGCAGGCGCTCGAGTTCCTCGTCGCTGAGGGGGCGGGCCTCTTCCTCCAGCAGCACGGGAATGCCGTCGCGGATCGGGTAGGCCAGGCGGGCGCTGCGGGAGAGCAGCTCCTGGCGCTCGCGGTCGATGTCGAGGGGGCCCTTGGTCACAGGGCAGACCAGCAGCTCAAGCAGTTTCGGATCCATCGGGCGATGATAGCCGCGATGGCGCGGGCACCGCCCGTGTTTCAGCGCGGCGCCAGCGGGTGCAGGAGTCGCTCGAAGGCGTCCCAGAAACCCGGGTCGATGGCCACGTCCAGCGGCACGGCCCAGGCCTGGGGATGCGTGCGCCACAGCTTCACGGCGTCCTTCTCGGTGCACAGCACGGCCAGGCCCGGCGGCAGCTCGGGCGGGGCGGTGTCGAAGTCGTGGTGGTCCGCCAGCGCGAGGGTGCGCTGTGGCGACACTCCAGCGCCACGCAGCATGGTGAAGAAGGCCTCCGGCCGGGCGATGCCCGCCAGGGCCAGCACCGGCTCGTGCGCGAAGTCGGCCAGGGGGCGGCGCGTGCCGTCGGCGCGGACGGCCTGGTCGGCCAGCCGGCGGGCCACGGTGAACGCCTGCCCGCCCGCGGGCAGGGGCACGGCGGTGCCGGGCGGGTGCAGC
>JACCDR011140780.1_pt1 | contig 30575 bp, 26 predicted proteins | sample 7446431 | NCBI WGS metagenome assembly JACCDR01 (sample SAMN15323443, study PRJNA562643) | freshwater metagenome | isolation source: river surface water | place: USA:Blue River Watershed | collected 2017-08-17
CACGGCCTTGCCCCCAAGTGATACTCGCCCACCACCTCCTGTCTGTGGCACCGAAAGAAGCCATGCACAGAGTGACCAGAAAAGAATATGTGTCGAGATCATGTCGAACACAAAGATGTTCTGAACGAGGTACGCCACAAAGCCAAGCGCAAGCGGGAGTGCGACACTTCCCTCTTTAGAAACTTTCTTGTAGAGCGCCGCCGCAAGTGCACCGAGGAGTGCAAGGTACGAGGCAAGTCCGAGTAGACCGGAAGTTGCAGTAACATCAAGATACATATTATGCGCTCGGTCGAACCACTCTTCAGTGACTACCTGTGGGTCAAAAAAATTATTGTACAAAAGCTCAAAGTTTTCTGGACCAACACCAAGAAGTGGATTTTCTGGAATTGCTTTAAGCGTATTCTTCCACACAAACAAGCGACTAAGCGTAGTCGGGTCCTCAAGTGAGATAGATGCGATGCGTGCGAGTGGTTGGATGGAGCTCTCTTTCAGCGCCTCACGAAAGCCGAACACAATACCGAGAAGCACAACACCAAGCGCAAGTGCACTACCTGCAACTTTTTTTGTGCGAGCACTTCCCTTCCAGAGTGCTACGAAAATAGCAACGAAGGTAGACGCCCCCAACCCCACAAACGCACCACGTGTACCTGAAAGTACGATAGCGACAAGTGATACGAGTGAAACACCTACCCATGCATGACGCGCGCCGCCTATGGTAAGACGGGAAAGATGAAGCGCAATAGAACCGGTCAAGATAAGATAGCTCGCAAGAAAGGCTGCATTGCCGATAGTACCTACCACACGGTCACTTCCTGAGAGTATTAAATTGTTGATACCCATCGCTTGACCGAGTGCGTAGAGTGCAACTGCACCGCCCGTACCCGCAACAAGTTTCAAAAAGCGAAGCCACTCGCGAGGACCAAAAGCAACGGCCAAAAGATATGTGAAGACAACCGCATGCAGCGTCATTACCAAGCCGTCCATACGGTCAAAAAGTGACCAGAAGCTGTGGTATGGATCAGCACCGAAAATCGTAGCAAGCGTCTGTACTACAAGGAAAAGCATTGGAAGCGCCATCACTTTTGTACGCAGTGGTGAGAAATCCCACGCATCACCTCGAGCAATAGAGATGGTAAACAAAGCGAGCGCAATCACCACCAAAGATTTGAATGCCAGCGCCTTGGAAAGCATGAACGGGTAAAACAACCCATCAAACGAAAGGAACGGAATAAATGCAACAAGAGAAAGCGTCCAGACTAAAGATGAACGGAGGGTCATAGATTAGAGTTGTTCTCGCAGAACATTAATTTTACTTCGTACCGCAGGGTCGTAACTGCCTTCTTCATACACTTTCTGCCAAAGCTCTATTGCACCTTTAATATCTCCAATTTGTTCAAGCCAAGTAGCATTATCTTTCAAAAGATTGAGGTGGTTAGCTGTTGCAACCAGACCATCCTTATACACAGTTGCAATTGCATCTTTTTCATATGGGAAATAGTCACGTAAAAAGACGGCGAGCGCTGCGTGGTTTGTATAAATACCTGGTTCTTTTTTTACCGCAATTTCAAAAGCATTACGCGCAGACTTATATGTTTTCATTGAAACCAGAAGATTTCCTAGCATGTTGAAAGCGGTTGATTTTTCCGGTTTAAGCTCAATTGCTTCCAAGAGAGTCTTGTACGCTCGCTTACCTTCTCCTAAAAATATATAATTTTGAGCGATTGCCAAAAGTTTCTGATACTCCTCAACATTTTCATAGGTCGGGATTACTTCAATCTCAGCCACTATCTTTGACTTGTCGACACTTGATACAATCGAAGAAAAATTTTCAATTTTTTCTCCATTGATCATAGAGAAATAATTACTTGAAGGGACCGACAATACTTTAACCCCAAAAAAGGTTGCGATTAAAAAAAAGAGTATAACGGCGAACAAGAAATAAGACTTTTTATTCATAAGAACTATCATAAAGTGATAGGCTCTTTAGAGCAAGCCATGCTGGTTACGTTTTACACACAAACAAAAACCGCCCCGTGAAGGGCGGTTTTTGTTTTATCTTGCCACTAAACCGTGAGGTTCAATGCTAGATGATTACTTCGAGTAGCTCTCAACATCAGATGAGAGATCCTTGAGGAGGTAACCGTTCGTCCAGTAAGACGTAATAGTCGTGTGTGACGATGCTGAGCGGTCAGACCAGATGATGTTTGATGCAGATAGCGCAGCTGAAGACTGATTTGCGACCGCAGAAGAATCTTCAGTGAGACTAACGATCAATGAGTCACCCGTGTCAGCCCATCCAGTAACAGTACCGCGGAGTTCGTAGGTAACAGTTTCACCTGCACCAATCTGCTCAACAGTATCGTTGTTTGAAGCGCCAGCGTAGATTGCTACAACACCGCTGTTTGACTGCGCAGCCGAAGTGTTAACATCGGTTGACTGACCAGAGCGACGGAGGTAGAAGTCAGCGATCGATACACCTGTCGTTGCGACAGAGAACGAAATCTTCTTGAATTCTACTGGGCCGTTTGCATCAGCCTTAACAGTAAACTTGTAGAATGCTACACCAGTTGCAGGGGTTGAAACACCCGATGCAATCTTTGTGATCGTAGGGATCGATACTCGACCGTAGAAAGTACCACGACCTGAGTTTGCTGATGAAACATCACCAGAACCGATCGATGTTGCTACTGAGCCACCGTCTGGGGTAGCCTTGAAGCCTTCATCGTAATCGATCGATACCGAGATCGCTGAGCCAGCCTGACCATTGTTATCCTTGAGGGCGTTAATGGTTGACCAAACTTCGAGCTCAGACGAAGCACCCTTTGCAACGTAAAGCGTCAAACCAGTGAAGGTTGCCGTTGCGTTTGCTTCAGTACCAGTAACAAGTACCTGTGAAACCGTCTGGGTTGCACCTGCCTTGTCCTTGAACTTGAGGGTGATGCCGTTCGTTGAAGAAGCAGCACCGTTTGGAACCTTGACCTTCAACTCATTGACCGTAAAGCCAGAGTTGACTGCGTCGAAGGTAAACTGACCGACCTTAACCGTTGAACCAGCTACTACATTGTTTGACTCAGGATTGCTTGCTGAGCGAGCAACGGTGATTGAGCCAGAACCAAGCGTGATGGACTGGAGCGTTACAGCTGAAGAAGTCGAAGCAGAGTTACCAGTGGTCTGGCCGTTTCCGTTGACTTCTGCAGTTGCAGTCCAAGTACCCGCATCCGAGTTGGTCTTCACATCTGCGTATACGTTCACAATCTTAGTCGAAGACTTAGCGATTGGAAGGTTGACGCTGAATGAGTTCGCAGCTGAAGGGGTCGTCTTAACCGTACCAAGAACGTTGCCTGTAGCGTCGTCCTTAAGGGTCAAGTTCGTGATCGTAGCAGCCTCATCCGTAGAGAGGTTGATCGTGATCGTGTTGATATCGATACCTTCAGTAGAACCAGCGGAAATCGAGAACGAACCAAGTTTAGCGCCAGAAGTACCAGCTACGATGGTCTGATCGCCGTATGACGAGTTCTTCGAAACCGTCACTGATGCTGAGTTTACCGTGATGGTATTCGCAGTAGTGTCAGATGAAGGAGTCGAGATCGTCGTAAGTGACGTCATGCCCTGAGCATTGCTGCTACCAGCACCGACGGTAATTGCAATGGTTGAACCGTTACTATAAGAAGCAGCCGTAGTCGTCTTGATATCTGCGTAGATATCGACAATTGCAACCGTTCCTGCATTAACGATGAAGCTTGAGCCGAACGTGAAGTTTACATCCGTAGCCTCAGTGAGATCCTTAGTAGAACCTACCTGAACGCCGTTGACGAAGACCTTACCATTGTCCAAACCACCATTTGCACCCGTAGTGTTTGCCTGAACGTCGAGGTTCTCAATCTTGATATTCTCGCCAGATGCGCGGAACTCAAAAGATGCGAGCTTAACGTTTGAAGCATCAACTGACACGTTGTCAGTTGGTGAGTTGTTTGACTTCGTGACCGAGAGCGATGCGCCCTGGATCGTGATCGTACCAGTGGTACGAGCAGAGAACGTGCTGCTGTTTGCTGTAGCAAGAACAGGCTGCATGAGCTCTGAGTCAATCATCATAGCGTCAGAAGGCTGGCGAAGCTGGAAGAGGAAGTTCTTTGTAGAACCACCAACAACATCAGCGACAACCTTGATGACACGACCACCCGTCTGAAGACGGATAGCTGATGGGAGATCGAAGGTAACGTAATTGTTCGAGTCGATAGCTGCAACCGTCGAGCCTACCTGTACACCGTCCACGTAGAGCTTGAAGTTACGAACATCCGAAGTCTGGATTGAACCAGTCTGGCGGAATGAGATCGACTTGAGGTCAACTGCGCGAGTCGAAATCGATACGGTGTTCTGCCATACCGTGTAGCCATCCTGTGGCTCTACAGTCGTGGTAGAAGGAGTCGTGCTGTTGTTGAAATCAACAGTCGCCATCGTTGCCGATGCGATCGAAAGCGGATTGCCAGAGATTGGGAACGAACCAAGAACTGGAACGTTTGCACCAACCGAGACAAGTGCTACGCCGAGGATCTGACCTGCAGTTGAACCTGCAATATCAGCACGGATCGAGATCGTCTTCGAGAAGCCTGCAGGGATGACGAGCATACCAGCTGGTTCGTTGAAGGTAATCTTACCCGATGAAACAACTGCAGAGTCGGTCAAACGCTTGCCGCCATCGTAAACGTAAACGTTGTTGATGGTAGAGTCGTTTGAAACGCCGGTGCGGTTCAAGACGAGGCTGGTGATGCGAGCTTCAGATGAAGAGTTGTTCTTCAAGGTGAAGTGTGCAAGGTCACCGATAGCCTGACCAGAAACGAGTGCTACGTTTGCTGGTGTGTCAGATGCGAGGGATACCATAACCTCAGAGCCCGTAGGAACGACGACGGTTGAACCACCGTTGTTCGTTGAGCCTGAAGTTGTGCCACCCATAGCCTTGACTGCTGCCATCGTCTTAGGACCAAAGTAACCAGCTGCTGGGATGATACCCTTTGCGGTCTGGAACTTGATCAACGCTGCGCGAGTAGCTGGGCCGAAAGTCGTAGACTCCATACCCATCGATCCAGCGCCGCTCGTTGCAACGGTGTAACCGTTAGCATTGAGCCACTGCTGAAGCGCCTTAACATCATCACCAACGCTACCTACCTGAAGGTCGCGAGTGAAGTTGTAGCCCGAACCCGTCGAGGTCGACGGAGTGCTTGAAGTACCACCGACTGCTGAGCGAGCAGCTGCTGCCTTATCAGGAGCGATGATACCCAAGCTGATGAGGAGGTCGATCAACTGTGCAGCAGTCAATGCCTGTGCGCCAGAAGACTTTACTCCTACACCTACGAAGAGGCTGAAAGCGAGGGTCAAACCCAAAACGCCTGCAACCAATCCTTTGGTTTTCGTAAAAATGTTCATAATGTTAAATTTCTATTCATTAGTAGTTTCCTTCTTACGAAGAAAATCTACCGCCACAGATTCAGTAACGCCTTTATCGCGCTACTGAACCCATGTACCAGCACTGCATGTGCGTGCAATGCCGTCCGACGCAGCGGACGAGAGATGCACCATATATATGATGCGCTTCTCGTCCGCTACGTCTTTACTATACTCCGCGTCGCAATACGCATGTGCGTGCAACAACGATGCGGGATAGCTGGTGTGGTTAAAATGCCGTGCTGTCTTTTACTGACCGTGAAGGGAGAAGAATACGGGAAAGCGAACCAGACAGAAATGTCTGATTCTCCGATGAAGATCGCTATGGATTTTTCAAGGGTCTGATTCGCTCTTTTATTCCCGTCGGCAAGGCCGTGGAATCAAGTATCCGAAAGTATCGAGGCTACACAGACAATAAAGCCCAGGTGCAACCTCGAATTCATTATACGTTTACGTATGGGTAACACGCAAAAAGCATAATGTGGATAACCAAGGAAAAAACCGCCGTGAATAGGCTCCACAACGGTCTTTTTGCCTTAAATACCCATCTGGCAATGATAGCAAATATAGGGGGAAAGGTCAACGTAGCGGAAAGATGAAGGGGTAAGGGTGTAGGGTAAAAGGAAGAGGTGAGACTACTAAGAGAACCCGAGAAATGCTCATAGGAACTTATCTGGCACCCAAGAATGCTTATAGAGCCATACTCCGGAATAGTACCCTACCCAAAGACTCGAGGACAAAGAGCTGGTTCGCCTAGGCGAACCAGCTCTTTGTCCTTTACTGAACCCTATCCCCTTTGCTCTCTACCCCAATTGTCCTTTATTCCTGCTCTCCCAAATAGTAGGTGCTCCAACGGCGTTCTCCCTCCTTTTTAAGGACACCCCTCTCGACAAGCTCGAGGAGCTCACGCTGGATTGTTTTCTCGCTGCAGCCCGTAATAACCTGTGCAAAGTCTTTGATTGAAAGCTTTCGGTTCTTGTATTTACGAAGGGTTGCCACGATCAACTCCTGACGGTTTTTGTCCTTGATACGAGGTGCCGAAAGTGCTGGACCGCGACGGTCCGTAGGTGCCACAGACTTCTCAACCTCCCCCACCTCACGTGGTGCTGACGGTGCCTTTGGCTGGATGAAGCTCTTATGTCCTTTAGAATCGTCCTCAGGCTTTTTTACGAGAGGAGCGGCAGTCTCAGAAAACGGTAGTGCTACCTCGGTACGTGGAGCTGTTTCCCCGCGAGGGACCGAAAAGAATGTCTCAGACAGAATAAGTGTGCCCGGTGCACCTGCTTCGTCGGTACGGATATCCTTCAAAAGCATCTCGAACTCACGGCGCATAATCGCACAATTCATATCTGAAATAATTCGTGAACGAGCACCCACCTCGAGCATCGAGAGTGTGCGAAGCATCGCCGAGGAAAGATCCTTACCAAAGAGATTGCGATCACCAGGGTTGGCGCCAGCAAAAGAAAGTCCTGCGGCAAGAAGCTCGAGTGCACTGTCCCTGATCGCCCACTTCAAAGGCTCACTGTCTTTTACAAGACCAGTGATCATGTAGAGTGCCGAAGTCAATTTCTCTGTCTTTTTGTAGACAAACAAACCAAACTGATCCTGCGCAAAAACCTCGGCAGCGCTGAGCGATGACTTTGAGAAGTCATGGCTCTGGCCTTTGCTATTGTATTGGTCATTATTTGGTTGCATGTCTTTTATTGTCTTTAAGAATTCGCGCTGTCTTATATGGCTTTGTCCCTTTATTTGTCCTTTATTGACCCGTCGCGCTTTTCGTTGTGATGTCCATTATATATCGGACACGATTTGTTTGTAAAGCTCAAAATCGCTGTTCTCTCCGAGCTTGCAGCTGAGCCACGGAATTGTCGTTATCCCGAGGATGAAATGTACTTGCGTGATAGAATTGGCCTATAACTTCCCCGAGATGAAAGAGCTTAAACCTGAACCTGCTGCCCCGAAACGACGCAAAGAAGACGCTACTGTTTCGCCACTTAAGAGTATGAAAGAGAGCACCCGCCAAGGGATTATGGCGATTGGCTTTTTTATACTTGGTATCCTCACGTCGTTTGCACCGATGCATTTGGCGGGTCCTATTGGCGACAAAATATTTGCAGGCTTCACGTACCTTTTTGGTGTTGGCTACTACCTCCTCCCTATCCTCTTCTTTTCACTCACCGCATCGTTTCTCCGGAAGACTGCGGTCGCACTCGACTCACTCAAGATTATTGGTATCCTCTGTCTTTTCTTTTCAGGTCTTGGACTCACGGATCTCGTGTGGCGCTCTGAGGGAGGACTCATTGGCGGATTGATCGCAAAGCCACTTGAAGCGCTCTTTGCGTTCTACACAAGCCTCGTGATCTTGGTAGGAGTGCTCGCCATCTCGACGGTGGTCGTTTTTGAAGCACATATTACTGCTGAGTCACTGAAGTTCTGGAAGTGGTTCCGTCGCAATAAAGATGGCGAGAAGAAACTCAAGATTATAGAGGGTGAAAAAGTTGTTAAGGAAGAAAATCTTGATGACTCTGAGGAAGAAGACGAAGAGGAGGAGAAACCTGTCTCAAAAGAAAAGCCTGTCGAAGAAGAAAAGAAGCCTGAAATGAAGTCGGCGAAAATCAAGGCAATTACTGGTATGGAAAAGGAGGATATGAATTTTGATATTCAGCCTCGTGAGACGTTTGGCAAACCCTACACTCCCCCGCCACTCACCCTCCTTGAGCGTGACAAGGGCAAGCCAGGTACAGGCGACATTAAAGCAAATGCTAACATTATTAAGCGTACCCTTTTGAACTTCGGCATCGACGTGGAAATGGACGAGGTGTCTATCGGTCCATCGGTCACGCGCTATGCGCTCAAGCCTGCTGAGGGTGTGAAGCTTTCCAAGATTGTCGGCCTTCAAAACGACCTCTCGCTCGCCCTCGCAGCGCACCCTCTACGTATCGAAGCACCGATCCCTGGTAAGTCGCTTGTGGGTATCGAAATTCCAAACACTATCAAATCGATGGTGGGTATGGCGACCCTGTTTGCCAACGACGAATATCAGACCTCTGAGAAGCCTCTTTTGATTGGTCTTGGTAAGGGTATTTCTGGTAAATCACACTTTGCCAACCTTGCGAAGATGCCCCACCTCTTGATTGCAGGTACCACCGGCTCAGGTAAATCAGTCACCATTCACGTGCTTATTCAGTCGCTCCTCTTCCGCAACTCACCTGAGCAACTCAAGTTTATTATGATCGACCCGAAGCGTGTGGAACTTACCCTCTACAACAAGATTCCACATCTTTTAACCCCTGTTATCACCGAGGCAAAGAAAGCAATCCTCGCGCTCAAGTGGGCGGCAAAGGAAATGGACCGCCGTTACGATATTCTCGAAGCAGAGTCGGTGCGCGATATTGAGTCGTACCACAAAACAATTGTGGCGCCCGCAATGGAGAAATATAAAGCCGCGCAAGAGCGTGGCGAAGCACTCGAGGATGCAAAGCTTCCTGAGCCGATGCCGTACATGGTGATCATCATCGACGAGCTTGCCGATATTATGCAGACCTACCCTCGTGAGCTCGAAGCGGCGATTGTCCGCCTTGCACAGATGAGCCGTGCGGTTGGTATCCACCTTGTCCTCTCGACCCAGCGTCCATCGGTCAACGTCATCACCGGCTTGATCAAGGCAAACGTTCCGTCACGTATTGCACTCCAAGTAGCGTCGCAAATCGACTCTCGTACTATTCTCGATGCACCAGGCGCAGAAAAGCTCCTTGGTGCCGGCGACATGCTTTACCTTGGTGGTGAAATGTCCAAGCCAATGCGTATCCAGTCGGCATACATCTCTGAGACCGAAGTTAAGAAGGTCGCGAAGTATCTCGCTGACGAATACGCCGACATGCTCCCTTCTGACCTCAACCTCTCGGAAGGTTCTGGTGGCGCAAATGGCAGCGCTCTCTTTGATGCAAGCTTCGACGCTGACGAGGAGGAAGACGATGATATGTACGAGGCTGCTCGTGAGGAAGTGATGAAGGCTGGTAAAGCATCCACCTCATATATCCAGCGTAAGCTCCGTGTTGGCTACGCTCGTGCAGCGCGCCTTGTAGACCTCCTTGAACAGCGTGGTGTTATCGGTCCTGCAGACGGCGCAAAGCCTCGTGAAGTGATCGGCGGTGGTACTTCCTCGGGCTTTGGTACTGAATCTGAGGTTGAGACAGGCGCCCCTACCCCTGAAGATAAGCTCCTATGACCCGCTACGAGACCAAACGCTACCTTTTGACAGGCATTGCAGGTATGTTTGTGGTCTTTCTCTTTTCTTACGGTATCTACCAAGCACGCGGGTTACTTAGTGGCCCCCAACTCACTATTACCACCCCGACAAGTGGCTCCCTCCTCTCCGCATCGCTTGCCACCATCACTGGCACCGCGGAAAACTCGCGCCGCGTATCAGTCAACGACCGTATTATAGATATCGATGAAAGCGGTAACTTTTCTGAAGAACTCCTGATGTCCTACGGCTACAACATCGTTACTGTAAAGGCGACGGATAGATTTGGGCGAGAGACAGAAGAAACACTCCAACTAGTATATAAGTGATAAGTGGTAAGTGATTAGCAAAACCATGGGAATCAGAGATTTCAAAGAGCTCATCGTTTGGCAAAAATCAATGGATCTCGTTGTGATGGTTTATGAAATAACAGCTCTCCTGCCCGCAAAGGAGCGGTATGGCCTCGAAAGTCAGCTTAGAAGGGCTGCGGTCTCAATTCCCTCAAATATTGCTGAGGGTCAAAAGCGGAACTCGACCAAAGAATTACTCCAATTTTTAAGAATCGCGCTCGGGTCAGCAGCTGAACTTGAGACTCAACTTTTACTACTAAAACGTCTTTACGGGGAGTATAATATAGCGACAGCGCAGCAGCTTCTTATGGAGATTCAGAAAATGCTTTCGAGACTCATAAAAACGCTCGGTGCTCAACACTAATCACTTACCACTAACCACTTCCTTTATGGCAGCAAAGAAGAAATCAGACGCGAAAAACACTTCAACCTCCCCCACTCCCTCAACTGGCTACGCTCGCTCAGCAGAGCTTGATCAGGCGCTTGCTTCGATCAAGACAAAGTTTGGTGATGACTCGATCATGAAGCTTGGCGACAAGCCTCGGGTTGATATTGATGCTATTTCGACCGGCTCTATCGGCCTCGATGCTGCGCTCGGTGTTGGTGGACTCCCCCGCGGTCGCATCGTTGAAATTTTTGGACCTGAATCTTCTGGTAAGACGACGCTTACTCTTCATGTAATTGCTGAGGCACAAAAGAAAGGCGGTATCTGTGCTTTCATCGACGCAGAGCACGCAATGGACCCTGAGTACGCAGGTCGCCTTGGTGTAAAGCTCGATGAGCTCCTTATCTCTCAGCCAGACACCGGTGAGCAAGCTCTAGAGATTGTAGAGTCGCTCGTTCGCTCAGGTAAGCTCGATGTGATCGTGATCGACTCCGTAGCAGCGCTTACTCCAAAAGATGAAATCGAGGGTGATATGGGGGCATTTCATGTTGGCAAGCAGGCTCGCCTTATGTCACAGGCACTCCGCAAGCTCACCGCTATCGTTGCAAAGTCCAAGACTATTGTGATTTTCATCAACCAGATCCGTATGCAGATTGGTGTGATGTTTGGTAACCCAGAGACCACTCCAGGTGGTAAGGCGCTCAAGTTTTATACCTCGGTGCGCCTCGATATTCGCCGTATTGCACAGATTAAGAAGGGCGAAGAGATTATGGGTGGCCGTATTCGTGTGAAGGTGGTCAAAAACAAAGTGGCAGCTCCCTTCCGTCAGACCGAGTTTGATTTGATGTACAACGAAGGCATTTCTCGTGAAGGCGAATTGATTGCGCTTGGTGAAAAGATGGGTCTTCTTACTAAGTCTGGCAACTCGTACAAATACGATGGCGAAATGATTGGACGCGGCTACGATGCTACCCGCCAGTACCTCAAGGAAAACAAGAAAGTTGGCGACGAACTCCTTGCCCGCATCAAAGAAGCGCTCAAGGCCGGTATTCTCGCTCCTGCTGGCAAGCCAGAGCCAGAGGACGACGGCGCACCTGAATAATTCTCTATAATCCCCTTCTATGCGCTCAATCTCTTGGATCGTCTTAATCGTTGGTGGTATCGCGCTCCTCAACTTTTCACAGTACGATGTGAAATTCACAATTTCACTTGGCATGGCACTCGTGGTCGCAGGGTTGGTCGGACTTTTTAAAACGTTGTTTTAAGGGGAAGTTTTTAGTTGCTAGTTTTTAGTTGTCAGAGGAGACCTGATTCTGCCTCCTATCTAGCAACTCATAACTCGCAACTTACAACTGTTTTCCGCGTGGACTTCCCTCGCCCTTTCGGCTAGAATACTCGACTGTAACCCTTAGCCCCCCAATCAACATCTTTTATGGCAATGCTTGACTACAACGAAGCAACTGAGCGCACCTATATTGTCCTCGACGGACAACCCTACGAAGTGCTTGAATCGCGCGTATTTCGTATGCAACAGCGCAAGCCGGTCAACCAGACCAAGCTCAAGAATATGATTACGGGCAAGACGACCCAGTATTCGTTCCATCAGTCTGAAAAGGTTATGGAAGCTGAGATCGATAAAAAGCCAGTAAAGTATCTGTACTCAAACAAGGGCGAGTATTGGTTTTGTGAGGCAAACGACCCATCAAAGCGCTTTACGCTTCCTAACGAGCTTGTAGGCGACGCAATGCGCTTTATTAAGGCAAATAGTATTGTCGATGCCCTCGTCTTCTCTGAAAAGATTATCGGCCTCAAGCTCCCTATCAAGGTCGACCTCAAGGTTAAAGAAGCGCCTCCAGCAGTACGTGGCGACACCGTGACTGGTGGCACCAAACAGATTGTGCTCGAGACAGGCGCCACGATTAACGCACCGATGTTTATCGAAGAAGGCGAAATGATTCGTGTGAATACTGAGACCGGTGAATACGCGGAGCGCGTAGGTAAGTAAGGACTTGAAACTCAAAACTTGAAACCTGAAACTCAAGAAGAAACCCCTCCGACGGATTACGTCGGAGGGGTTTTGAATTCGAAACAGGAATTAGACCATGCCGAGCCGGGTGGCATCTTCGAACATCGCAGCTACTGTCGCATAGCGACCTCCGCCGTCCCCCGATACGGCCACCTTCCTGTACCCCTCACTTCGAACGAGCTTGCACTCAATTCCATCCGGGAAGTTGCCGAAGAAGTTGCTGAACCAGAGTCTCATCTGTTTAAGATCAATCAACCCCGCGCGAAGCATCATGTTTTCATCCTGATGCTGAAGGAAGGGTGAGATATGATTGTGGAACTCGAGTATTGAATCAGCGATACACACCACCACTCGATAGTTCCGACGCAACTTACGGTTAAGTATCGTTGCAGCAATGTCGGTCTTTTTACGAGAGAAAAGCATGCCTTTCTTGAGCGAAATAGCCCGCTTCGTGCCCATCTCGTGATTCCAGAGTATCACTGCTTTCATAGCGACATCATTGAGCTCCTGTTCTATGACTTCAGCGAGCGTTGACTCGCCTTGCTCGCACACGCCACGGTCGCGAATATTGGCGAGTACCGCCTTGTCTCCACGGATTGCTTCAGTTGTTTGAATGCAGTTAAGCGTGGCATTGACGACCGCAACAATCGACTTCGACTCAGTACTCAGCAGCGGCTGCTGCGCGAGCATCATCGATCCCCCACCGACCGCTGCAGAAAAGCCGATACGATTGAGTGATGGCGAGAGGCGCTTCCAATGATGCGCCAGAGCTGCCTTTTCGCATGTGACAATCGGCACGCCGGCAGCGAGACCTGCTTCCATATACGCAAGTGCTTCATTGCCTTTACCCATGCTCGGAATCGCCAAAAAAACGCCTCCGAGATTCTTGATGGACCTGATAGCGGCCGGATCGCCGTTAGCACGGCGCATCGTTATGACCGTTCTACGCTGAGCAATAAGCCGATGAAATAAATGTGAGCCGATTGTACCTTGTCCGACAACGAGTAACTTCTTATTGTTTGATTTCATGAACTTTGCCTTTCTGCATCGAACACTAGCAAACCAGGTGTCCAAGCGCAAACACCGAAAATTCTTGACTTCAAGGAACGAAAGCATAGTATGGGCGCAGGAGAACATTTATATGAAAGTCTACAGACTAACGTTTAATTCACCTGTCATTTCAAGCATCTTGGCAATGACAGGTAACCCTGGAAACCTTCCCTCCCCTCAGGAGCTTTGCGCGGAATTTAAATCCGCGGGCTCTCGCCCGAAATTCGGAAAAGCAGAAGTTGATGAAGCAGCCCTTGCACTCGTCAGTTTTTTTGCTGAAAAGAAAAAGGGTTGGAAGGAATTCCAACTTACTGAGTACTTGAAGTGGCACTCAAAACGTTTCAAGCATGAAGGCTCAACAAAGCCTCACGTACTCTTTGGACTTGTTGGGGGCTGGATTGATGATGGGCATTTCGAGGGCTTAGTCCGCTACCCGAAGCATCCACTTTTAGTTGTTGACTCAACAGGCGCATGGGCAGTGACAAAATACTTCGTGCTTCGGTGTATGGGCCGGAAGAAGTAACTGATCCTGATTTTAATCGAAATCAAAAGCCGCTCCGGAAGGAGCGGCTTTCTTATGTCTTACTGTTCACTGTCTACTGACTACTGTTCACTTCCCCTTACCGAGCAACAAACGGGAGGAGGCCCATAAAACGAGCGCGCTTGATAGCCTGCGCGAGCTCACGCTGTGCCTTTGATGACACGTTGGTGCGCTTGGTCGTCAAAATACGAGCATGCGGATTGAGGAACTTCTTCAAGATATCGGTATCCTTATAGTCGATATGCTTGATATTGTTCTCCTGAAAATAGCACTGTTTCTTCATAGGTTTGTACGGACGATACTACAGGAAAGTCCTGAAATTGGCAAGCGTTAGAACGGAATGTCCTCAGGGTTAATCTCGTCGGCTGGATATTCGATCGTATCGAGCTCATCGTTCTTCTTTGCGGGTGCTGACTTGCTTGCCCCACTTGGCGCACTCTCCCCTGCTGGACCCCCTGAAAAGCCTCCAGCTTTTGGTCCAAACTGGACACGGTCTGCGACAATCTCGGTACGATATTTCTTCTCACCGTTGGTCTTGTCGTCCCAGCTACGAGTCTGGATACGGCCTTCAACGAGGACAGACTGACCTTTCTTCAAATACTGCGCTGCGGTCTCTGCTTGACGGCCAAAAACCACAACATTGTGGTAGTCGGTCGACTCCTGCTTGGCACCATTTTTGTCTTTCCAGACACGATTGGTAGCGACTGAGAGTGAACATACCTGAATACCGGATGGGAGCGCACGGAGCTCCGGATCGCGGGTCAAGTTACCGATAATCATTGCGCGGTTGAGATACATAAGCGTTTTATTGGCTGATGGGGAAAGTATAGCACAAGCCCCGCTTGAGGCGGGGCTTGTAAAAGAGTCTTATCTTTGGGCTTATTTTGCAGCGACTACTTCCTCAGTAGGAGCAACTGCCTCTGCGGCTGCGTCAGCGGCGACTGCAGCCTTTTCCTTTGCAACTTCTGCGAGCTTTGCGCCGTAAAGCGTATTGTCTCGAGTAGTCTTGATGAGGATAAAGCGAAGCATCGATGGGAGCACTTCAATACCCTTGTTGATTGCAGCAACCTTGTCTGCATCAACATCAAACTTGACCCAGCCAAAGTAGGCGGTGGTGTAGCGACGGCGAGTAGCCTCGGTAACCTTTACCATCTCGTATGCAAGGTCGATCAAGCGAGGTGCCTCTTCAGACACAATCGTGCCACCTGCATCGGTGATAACGGCTTTGATAGCCTCAACCTCCTTACCTACCTGCTCTTCAGGGATAGATGAGACAAGGTGAAAACCGACTTCGTAGACCGGAATCTCCTTTACCTTCTTTTCTTTCTTTTCTGCCATATAGAGGCCCAGATTAGCATAGGACTCGGCCTGCCGCAAGGGCCGTACAGGAAGTTGCTAGTTGCTAGTTGTCAGTTGTGAGTAAAGACTGGTCGAGAAGGGATTTATGTTGCCTCTCCCGACTAGCAACTGACAACTAACAACTCATAACTTCTTCTAGATTCCAAAAAGCCTCTTGGCGTTAGCACGAAGCGAGGTCGAGACAGTTTCAAAGCTTTCGCCTTTGATTTCAGCGATTTTCTTTATAATTTCAACTACATAGGCAGGCTCATTGCGCTTGCCACGATATGGTACCGGCGAGACATACGGGCAATCGGTCTCAGCGTGCATCATATCGAGCGGTACAAAGCGGACGAGTTCCTCATATTCCTTCGCAAAGGTAATAACGCCCGTAAACGAAAGCGTAAAGCCGAGGTCGAGGAACTTTTGAGCATGCTCCTTGGTGCCGGCAAAAAAATGTACGTTGCCTTTGACCTTTGCTTCGCGAGCGAGTATCTCGAGCGCATCCGTGTATGCGTCGTGTGCTGTATCTTTTGGATTATTGCGAATATGAAGCATCAAAGGCTTCCGCACTTCGTTAGCAAGAGCAATCTGAGCTGAGAAGGCTTCGCGCTGGAGCGCCTCACTTGCTGGGTCGAGTCGAAAATAGTCGAGGCCACACTCCCCTATACCCACCACCTTAGGGTGCGCAAGAAGCGTGCGGTACGTTTCGGTATCAAAGTGCTCTCCACGGGACACAAATGCTTTACCACCCTCCCCCAACTCCTTTTCGTCATGATGTGAAGCGCAGGTATGGATAGGATGGAGACCGACAATCGCATAGACATCCTCGTATTTTTCAGCGAGCTCGACTGCGGCTTTTGCAGTGTCGAGCTGTGTGCCGACGTTGATCATGACGACACTCGCTTCTCGAGCTCGCTCAAGCACAGCTTCCCTATCCGCATCAAAAGCGACAAAGTTTACATGGGCGTGAATGTCGATATGGCGGGACATAGGGCTAGGATAGCAGAAAACTGCGGAAGATTCATGATTCACGATGTATGAAGTATGAATAAGAAAAAACGGCAGCCGCGAGGCTGCCGTTTAAATGTTGTGTCGTAACGTCTTCAATCACTGCTGCGATTCGTACTCCTGCAGGACAACAAGGAAGGGGTACCGTTTACTACTATACGCATAGCCGCGCAAGATATCCCGCATCCCCCGATACTCCTCGTGATATCCGAAGTTATACGAGAAGCGATTGGCCCACCAGTAATAGCGGAACCCTTCCGTATCGACGAATTTTCGCCACTCACGCGCATTGAATTGCACGAGTTTGGCGCTGTATCCGCGGCCGGTCGTGGTGACCGAAACCCGTAGTGGCCGAATATCGATCGTCGAGACCGAAACCCAAGGTGCCGTCACGTGCCAGCCACCACCCTCCTGCAGCCACATTTGCCCGGACATACGATTACGTGCAACACCGACTTCCGTCGGTTCGGTGTAATTGAATAGTCCAAGATAGAAGCAGAAGAGGATAGCGAGCACACAGACGATCTTCAGGAATTTCAGGACTTGACCTTTATTCCATCGAAGGTAGATCTCTCTCATTTTCCGCCTGGAGTTGGGGTTCCAGCAACGGAGGCATCAAGCGTCTGGCTCGGTGCCACCTCATCGAGAACGACCAGGAACGGGCAACTCTTGCCAGCATCTCGTGCGAACGCGTAACTCTTGAGAATCTCGAGCATGTTATCCCGATAGTCCCCCGCATCGCGCCCGTGCCATTCAACGAATTTGTCGAGACCTTTCGGATCGAAGCGCACCAGTTTGGCATTAAGAATGCGGCTATTGGCACTGATCGACACCTGATAAGGACGCAAATCGATTGCGTGGACATTGTGGCGAATCGGGGTTCGGAAGATCCACCCAGTACGCTCGATCTTTTCAATCTTGCCAGTCATACGGTCATAGCTGAAGGCGAGTTCATAGTTGTCCACGAACTTCACGAAGAAGATGAACCAAACAACCACCCCGACGACTGCCAGACAAGTCAGGAAGATGAGTATGACGCCGAGGCTCTTCGAAAAATTCGACAGTCCCGGCTTTCCCTTTTCATTTTCGTTTGCTGCATTTTTCACTTAATCTACCTTTCTCTGTTGTTGATGTTGTGTTCTGTTAAGAACTTCTAAACTTATTACTAACATAAATTAGAAATAAGTCAATAATTTTTGGTGACCCCCGGCAAAAGATAAAACAGCAGCCGTGAGGCTGCTGTTTTAGTAAATTCCAGAAATATATCCTGGGATAATACACACCCCTACTCCTTCCTCATAAACAACGCCTCAGGCATTGTTTTGGACTCGATAGCAGCGAGGAGTTTGTTGGCAGTGATTGGAAGGAGTGGCTCAAGAGCAATAGCGAGTGCATAGAGATGCTCCACGAGCGCCATCACGTCGCGCTCTGCTTTCTCTTTGTTGATCTTTATCTCCTTAAACGGTTGGTTGACCTGAATAAACTGATCGAGTCGAAGTACCTCCGCATTGATAGCGGCAGCAACTTTTGCAGTATCGAAATGTTCAAAATGACTCCACGCCGAGCGTACGAAGTCTGAGTTGGTGCGCATAGTCTCACGACTCACAAGCTCAGGAAAAGCATTGTATGAGGTCGCCATCTTAAGTGTACGTGAAGCGAGGTTGCCAATGCCGTTTGCAAGCTTGGCGTTATACGCGTCTTTCATGAGCTTGTCTGAAAACGGGCTATCCTCAAACGACTGGAGCTCAGCCAGGAGGAAGTAGCGTAGGGCGTCAGTGCCATACGCTTTGACCACATCAGTAGGCGCCACGACGTTGCCGAGTGACTTGGACATTTTGACACCCCCTTCACCGGTGATAAAGCCGTTGATGATAATACGGCGCGACTGCGGGAGACCGGCGGCCATCAACATTGCTTGCCACATAGCCGACTGCTGGCGCAGGTTGTCCTTGCCACAATATTGGGTTGGCTCACCTTCTACCCAAAACTTTTCAAACAAAGACCCCTTCCCCTCCTCTGGCCATCCCAAAGTTGAAATGTAGCTCGTGAGCGCGTCGAACCAGACGTACATCACATGATCAGGATCATTTGGTACCGGCACTCCCCACGACATCTTGGACTTAAGACGCGAGATACTAAAATCTTCAAGACCACGCTCAACAAACGCTTTGATTTCTCGGTAGCGGAACTCAGGGACTACAAAGTCAGGACGAGATTCATAAAATGCTTTCAAGCGATCTGCAAAAGCACTGAACTTGAAGAAATAGTTTTCTTCTTCGCGAAGCTCAATCTCCATCTTTGGATGTATCGGACAGCGACCATCAACAAGCTCTGAGTCGGTCTTTTCAAGCTCACAACCGACACAGTATTTGGTACTGTAGTGCTTTTTGTAGATATAGCCTGCACTATCACAGCGGCGCCAGAACTCTTCGGCACAGCGTTTGTGGCGCTCCTCACTGGTACGGATAAAGTGGACTTCGGGGCTAATTGAGAGCAATGGGCCGAGCTCTCGGAACCGTTCTGCGAGGCCGTCGACGTAGGCTTGCGGAGCTACACCTGCCTTGGTGGCGGCATCAAATATCTTTTGGCCGTGCTCGTCGGTGCCTGTGTTAAAAAACACTTCCTTGCCAGAAAGTTTGTAGTACCGTGCAAGCGCATCAGCACGCACAATCTCCATCGCAAAGCCGATATGTGGCTCCGCGTTTACATACGGGAGTGTGGTGGTGATGTAGGCTATTTTTTTCATACTAAGATGCTTTGGTTGCTGACTCGAGACTGAGTTTGTCGCGTTGAACGTCATCGAGATACTCGGTAAACGCTGCTGCAATTGGTACTGAGAGCAAGAGTCCGAGGAAGCCAGCGAGCTTTGCGCCGATAATAAGTGCGAGGATTACGAGAATTGGCGACACGCCCACAATCTTTTTCACTACAAGCGGATAGAAGAGATGGTTTTCAAACTGCTGAATAATTGCGTAGAGACCAGCGACCAAAAGACCGGCCGTAGCGCCACCCGTTGCAACCGCCGCACCGATTGCTGGGATAGCAGCGATGATTGGGCCGAACAGTGGAATGATTTCGAGTATCGCTGCGAGTACCGCGAAAAAGAGTGCGTTCTCGACACCAAGAATAACGAGACCGAGGTACACCAAGATGCCCACCAAGAGCGCCAAGAGGAGCTGTCCCTGCATCCAGTAGCCAATCTTTGCCTGAGAACGCTTCCAGAGACCCACCACATAGCGTTCGTGCTTGAGTGGTGTCACGATACGAAGGAACTTCGCCACACCATCTTCTTGTACCGCCAAGTAGAATGAGAGCACTACGATCAAGATAAAGCTCAAGATACCACCGAAGAACTGGCTGGCAGTCTGTACAAAGCTCGAAGAAAGGCTTGCAATAGCTTCGCGGAAGCCGGTGACAAGGTCAGCATACTTTACCGCACCTTCTGCGGTTGGAGCAGACACCTCAGCAACAGGTGCCGAGAAAGACGATACTCCCTGCACCAGAGAAATTGATTCGTCGACACCGGTGCGCAAGCCGTCAACAACCTGCTTACTCGTCGCAAGGCGCTCAGATGCGAGTGGGTCCCAGAGCGCCACTTGATCGATAACTTTCGGCACCGTTGCAAGGAAGTTTGCTGTTTCGTTGAGTAGTGTCGGCAAAAAGAAGTAAAAGAGGCCAACACAGAAACCTGCGATACCTGCATAGATAAGTACCACAGCAGGGAGACGGGAGATCCGGAACTTTTTCATCCATACCGTAAGCGGCTCAATTGCAGACGCGATCACCACCGCGGTAAGCACCACAAGGACAATATCGCGCACAATATAGAGCAACCAAAAAAGCAACAAGAGCAATAAGCCCTTGAGGAGCGTTCCTGAGCTAATGGTTACTGAAAAATTACGGTTTTCCTGCATAGTGGCAATGATAGCACTCTCTCTATTTTAGTAAATCAGGCCGTACAAATGCTTGGGAAAGGTCGGCGGACCCTTCGGGGCCAGACACGGCAAGGAATGAGTTTTCAGATACAAAGAGTTCTCGCGCAAGCGTACGGATTTCTTCTGCTGTCACCGCCTCAATCTTTGCCATAATTTCATCCGGCGAAAGAAGTGGGAACCCGTAGAGCTCTTGGTCGCCATAAAAATCTGCGAACGAGTCTGACGTTTCAAGACCGAGCGCCTGAGAACCACGAATCGAATCTTTGATTTTTGAAAGCTCGTCCTCCCCTACTAATTCATCACGCATACGCTGAAGCTCACCGACTATCGTGTCGACTGCCACCTGTGCACGCTTCGTATCGACGCCTGCATAAAAGCGGAGCGAGCCTGTTTCTGCAAGCAGTCCGATGCCAGAGTTGATGTAGTAACAAATACCAAGCTCATCGCGGAGCAAGCTATAGAGACGTGAACTACCACCACGAGTGAGCACTGCCGAAAGCACACGCAGAATATGTCGACGGTCGTCGTACATCGAAAAGGCGCGGAACCCGAGCACAATATGCGCTTGGTCGGCTTTGCGCTCCTTGGCGGCAAACTGTGGAAGTGACGCAGGAGTAATCACCGCCTTCTCTCGCTTTGCTTTTGGTAACTTCGGCAATGCGCTAAATGAACTTTCGATAGCAGTACGGATTGTCGCCTCATCAAACGCACCCGCTACCGTCACCACCGTTGCCTCAGGCACGTAGTGCTTTGTGCGGAAGTTAACGAGTGCTTCACGTGTAAACGACGAGACTGTTTCTTTGGTACCCGCAATATCCCAGCCGAGCGGCTGGTCACCATAGAGCAGTCGCTGAGAAAGCTCAGCCGCTTGCGACTGTGGCATATCCTCGTACATATTGATCTCTTCGATCACTACCCCCTTTTCCTTCTCAAGTTCGCTTTCAGGAATTAATGGGTTGAGATAGAGGTCAGCGATAATATCAAAAGCTTCAAGGAGCTTTTCTTTGCCTACCTTGGCGTAGTAGCCCGTGTACTCATAGCTCGTAAACGCATTATTGGCAGCACCAAGGCGGTCGAGCTCGGTGGCAAGTATCTTTGCAGATGGGCGACGTGTTGTGCCCTTGAAACACATATGCTCAAGCATATGCGCGATACCGCTCTCATTTTTTGTCTCATACGCAGAGCCGGCTTCCACCATCACGAGTGCGGTAGCAGTGAGTGACTGTGGCATAGGAACCAAAACAACACGCAGGCCGTTTGAAAGTGTGTAGCGAATAGGTTGCATAGCGCTACTCTAGCATAGTGCAGGACAAGAAAAAGCACCCGCCGGAGTGGGTGCTTTGTGAGTCTATTCATTGGGAAGCTGCGCGATGTCTCGGAGCGGCTACTCACGGAGGCGCTTGGTATCTCAAGACTTAAAGATATCTCGCAAGGCCTCTCTGCCCTGTGCGAGCAATGACCCCACTTCCGGAACATACCATCTACCCTGTGCATAGATAATTGACAGTGGCTTTTGCTCTCCATCTTCCTGATATTCAGCGACAATCTCACTGTTTTGATAATCAAAACAAGTGGCAAAATCAGCAGCCAGTGATGGAAGTAGCTCTTGGTACACTTTTCCCGCACTAAAGAAAAAAGCTAGATTAGCAAAGTTTCGCTCATCAGCAAGGTCAACAAAGAGCGAATAGACACCCACACGCGGGTCTCGACGCAAATCAACATCACCACTGTTTAAAACAGCGAGTCCAGTCTCAAGTGAACCAAACCACTGATTGAGACCACGTGCGACGTCCTCTAGATCTCTTACGGATATATCGTATGCTCGGGCACACGCTTCTGCAAACTGCACATCGCCAACATAGAACATAATGTCGATATTGCGATAAACCGGGCCGCTATCCCTATCACTAGTCGGTCTAAAGTACTCATCATCAGTCATACCTCCCTTTCTCTTTAATTGTTTTCTCCCCTGACTTTACTCCTTGGAAACAAAAACGGCAACCTTACGGTTGCCGTTTTTATTCTCTTAGGCGAGCTTTGCTTTGAGCCACTCTGAGAGCGCCGAGAGTGCGACGCGTTCTTGCGCTCCGGTGTCGCGGTGGCGCACCGTCACTTCAGCCTCTGGCTTTTCGATAGTGTCAAAATCGACGGTCACGCAAAACGGTGTACCGATTTCGTCTTGGCGACGGTAGCGCTTACCAATATTGCCGTTATCGTCAAAAGTCACTGCGCCAAACTCTTTTTTGAGCGCCATAAACGTCTCGCGCGCCTTCTCGACAAGTGCAGGCTTGTTTTTCAAAAGTGGAAAAACGGCGACTTTGATAGGTGCAACACTTGGAGAAAACTTGAGGAATGCACGTGGCTCATCGCCTTGCGTGTCTTCTGCATACGCATCCGCAAGCACCGCAAGCGCGAGACGGTCGACGCCAAAGGTCGGCTCGATGCAGTGTGGCACAAAGCGCTCTTTTGTCGCTTCGTCGTAGTACGAAAGATCGACACGGCTCGCCGTCGTGTGCGCCTTGAGGTCAAAGTCAGTGCGGTACGCAAGACCGAGAAGCTCTTTTTGACCAAATGGGAAATCAAACTCAGTATCGACTGAACGCTTTGAGTAGTGTGCACGGTCAGCTGCAGGCACTTCGAGCTTATGAACTTTCGCTGCGGGCAGGCCAAGGTCGCGGGTCAAAAACGCCACCTGCTCGTCAAAGAGTGCATCGAAGGTCTTGGTGACTTCTGCTTCGTTACGGGGATCAACAAAATACTCAATCTCCATCTGTTCAAACTCACGGGCACGGAAGGTAAAATCGCGTGGAGCGATCTCGTTGCGAAACGCTTTACCAATCTGTGCCATACCAAACGGCAGTGTTGGGTGGAAGGTGTCGATAATATTTTTGAAGTTCACAAACATACCCTGTGCGGTCTCAGGGCGCAGATATGAGATAGACGCATCATCTTCCGTAGCACCTACATGTGTCTTAAACATCATGTTGAACTGACGCACATCACCTAGTGCATTACCGTCTGGACTCTTGATCCCCTTTTCTTTAATAAGCGCGTCCATCTGCGCCGGCGTCATACCCTTCGGGTCCACGCCTTTTTCCTCGAGCAAATGGTCTGCACGATAGCGCTTTTTAGTTTTCTGGTCTTCGACAAGTGGGTCAGAGAAACCGCCAACATGGCCAGAAGCTTTCCAAACGTTTTGGTTCATCAAGATAGCAGCGTCGACGCCGTACATATCGTCACGGTTATCGACAAAACGCTTCCACCAGAGTGCCTTGATATTATTGCGAAGTGCTACACCGAGTGGGCCGTAGTCCCATGTACCAGCGAGGCCACCGTAGATTTCGGAGCCCTGAAAGACAAATCCACGGCGCTTGGCCAAGGAGATTATCTTTTCCATTGTTGATTCGCGGTTGGTGTCGTTGGTCATAGCAGTGTGATAAGGGAGATACTACGTGAAAAGTAGCTAGTCGACAACCATCTCTAGGCCGTTGCGATACTGCGGATCTTGGGAGAACTGTGTCGTAAGCGCCGCACGAGCATCGGTCAAAAGTGAGCTCGTAAAGATATCGGTACCAGAAAGTGTGGCGTCGCTAGAGATCGTCGGTGCGGTACCTACCTGTGAAAGACTTGGGAGGAATGACACTTTGAAATACACCTCCTTGGCAGCCGAGGTGACACCCGTGCGTGCCTTTATAGTGCCAACATCCCAGACCACTTCGCCTGTATCAGGGTTATGTGTGACTTTTTCGAACGACGGACTGACCTCCCCCGCCCATGATACATACGGTGGCAAGACGGTACGGACTGTTGCGTTTGATAAGTCGTTGGATGTATTCGCAACCGACCAAACAAGCGTGTAGGTCGTTGGCGAGTCAGCCTTTGGGGGCACGGCACCGGTATTTTTTAATGGTCCTGCAAAGTAGAGCGTGCGAGCGGTGAGACGAATATCGGTAGCGATCTTGACCTTGCGAGCTGCGGAAAAAAGATTTTCTTGAGGCACAGCGTCTCCTTCACTACGCTTACCACGCACCGCTATCTCAAGACCAATTTCAGCATTAGAAAGCGCGCTACCTGAGAGACTCTGCGAAGAAATACTGCCAAACGAGAACGAAAGACGGCCGGTCTGCCCAGGCGCAAGTGACGCAAACTGCGGAATACGCGAACTATCGAAGATGACTGTATTGTCGGCCGAGCGATAAAACCCTTGGTCAGCAGACACGAGCGAGCGATTGAGCGCAGGGCCCGAAAGCTTTACCTCGATAACCGCGTCTTTGACGGTTGCAGGCGTATTGTTGGTCCAGACAAGGTCTGCGCGGATAAGCTTACCTGAGCGAGCGACATAAGGGTCTGCCGCGGTACCATCGAGCGTGAGGTCGACACCGACAAATGGCTTACGAATAAATACCGACGGCGCAGAAACGATAAACGGCGTCGCTATTGCTTGATTGTCCTTGCCGCTAGCAGCACCTACTGTAAAGCGGAAAACGCGCTCCTCACCGTCTTCGCCTGCGAGTTTACCGGTAATGCGAATTGTACGCTTTGCATTGGGTGCCAAGTCCCCTACCGACCACACGTTTCGAGTAGACACCGGCTCAGGTGACGATGAAATAAGAGTAAAGCCGAATGGAAACACTGACTCAAGGAGTAAATTTTTAATGACAGTGTTGGAGTTCGAAGTTACAGATACGGTAAATGAAAGCTGTTGGTTGGCATTAGCCTCAGTGAGTCCTTCGACCGTCACAGAAACAGGAGCTGAACTCAACAAAATATCGTACGACTGCTTCTTTTCGAAAATTGCATTGGAGCCCGGCACACGATACTCGGCAGTAACTACAATTGTTTTCTTGAGGTTTTCTTCACCGAAAAGCACCACGCGGACATTTTTGCGAGCAGACTCTCCGATACCGATATTGCCGATAATCTCACGTGTACGGACCAACTCAGTCTCGAGGTCAGAGGGGCTTCGTGTACCCGAAGGGTACTCAATCTTAAGGTCAACGGTCTGGAGTTCGATATTGTTGTTGTTAATAATTTCAATATCGAGTGGCACCTCAGCTCCACCCGCCGCAGACACGGGGCCAGTCACGCGAATACCGATATTGTCGCCAGAGACCGTCGTACGACCACCAAAAAGTGATGCGGCAGCGATGATAAAAGCAATCACAAAAAAGGCAACTCCTCCGATAAGAGCCTTCTTTGAAATATGATGTGGCTCACGTACTGGTGCTGTGCTGTACGCGTCGTTACCCCACGCGGTTGGCGCAGTCCCCTCTTCTTTGGGAAGTGCTCGGCGATGCACATCCTTGATAACCGTGTTTTTTGAATAGAGCGCTTTCTTGAGCCGCTCGATCGAGTCTTCAGCCATGGCAAAAGTATACCATTAAAGCTGGCTCGCTTTAAGGGAAGCGTTGATAGTGGTGAGTGCGTCCTTGCGTGAACGTTTCATTATCTCAATCTCCTCGCCAGAGATTTCGGGTAATGAAAGGTGTGGGTAGCGAGAAGACTCACCTACATAACCTAAAAAGTGAAGTATTCGGAGTACTAGTGAAAACTCTATCGCCTCAGTCGTATTGGTATCAGTAGCATCTCGAACAAAAGAAAGCGATGAAACGATCACGCGGAAAATTGCGCGCTCTTCCCCGTCACCCTGCACGAGACGTGTGACGAGTGAAAAGAGCCGAGCGTAGATAGCAGTTTTCTCTCGAGTCCTGAGTTCGGTTTGCAGCGAGACAAGATTGAGTGAAGAAGTAATGCGCCAATACTCTTTACCTCGCACCAACGCCACTGAGACAAGCGAAAGATCGGAAAGCGCGTAACGGAGCTTTGACTTCAAGAGACGCACACCCGTCGCTGAGGCGCGAATAAGACCCAAATCCTCGGTAAAGAGCCAGTAGAGTTTGTCAGCCTCGCGGTATGGTCGCGACGAGAGAACAAATGCCCGTGTCGTGTACTGGTGATATGCCATTGGTTATGCTGAAATCTCAAGTATCGCCTCGAGTCCTGCCGGGAGTTCCCGGAAGCCATCCTTTGAGCGAAAATGGCCTGCACCATGAACCAGCAATCTTTTGGCGCCAATCTTTTCGGCAAATGCCTCCCCTTTCTCAAGTCGAACGTACTCGTCGTTATCAGAAAATATTGTTGTTATAACAGGGCAAATAGCTCGAACTTTTTTGAAATTAATTTCAGCAACTTCTTCGTAGAAAGTAGCGAGCTCTGGAATCGATATATTTCCAGAAAATCCACCCACAAAGACACACCCACCGAGTTTACCTCCAACAGGAAGCGACTCAATGTAACGAACCGTTGCAATACAACCAAGGCTGTGTCCGATGATATACGTATTCGAATCAGGTGTCCCAATCAACCTTGATAGTTCATTGACCCATACATCCTTCGTTGGCAGTGCCGCATCTGGCATCTGTGGAGCGATTACTAAAAATCCTCTGCTTTCGAGCTCTGTTTTTAACCATGGAATCCAGTGTGCCCCAGGGTGAGAATCCCAACCATGTATGAGAAACGCTCGTTTCATAGAGGCAGTATAGCAAAGAAGCTTACAGCTGAGAGCTGTAAGCTTCTAGTGCGACCCCCCCCGGGGGGGGGATCACACTCCCATCTCCTTCTTAGAAGCTAAAAGCTCCAAGCTGACAACTAAAAGCTACTTGCGAATATCGAATGAAAACTCCATCGCGTCGAGCGAAAGCTTCTCCCCTGCTACTACACCAAAAGACAAAGTACCAAGCTGAGCGCCCTTTGAAACCGCAGCTTTGTTTGCCTCAAGGAAGGCTTTGCCCACAGCATTTGCGCTCACCACCAAAGTTGGTCGGTCGGCAACCGAGAGTCCTGTGGTCTTGCGTAGATCTTGAATCATGCGCACCAACTCACGCACATCGCCTTCGGTTTTGAGCTCTGGAGTAATCTTGGTATCAAGCTCAACTTCTGTAGTCAGTGTCGGCACCGAAAGAAGGCGCTTTGCGTTTACCTCATCGAGAATGAGTGCCACAAGCTCGTTCTTACCAAGTAGTCGGTCAGTCTTCACCTTTACCTCAGCAATCGGCTGGCGGACTTTGATACCTGCACGCACGCGTGATTCGAGCGCGAGCGACACTGTATCGCGCACGAGCTGCATATCAGAAAGAAGCGCGCTCTCAGTCTTTTTTGTCTCTTCGTCGCGAACATCAACTACTGGCCAGCTTGCAAGATGCACACTTTCCTCGACCCCTCCTACTTCACGATAGAGGTATTCAGCAAAAAATGGAGCTATCGGTGCGAGTGCCTTTGCAAGTGTCAAGAAAACCTCTCTCGTGGTACGAAGCGCAGCGTCACGCACGCGGGCATCATCACTCTTGAAGCGGTCACGCGAACGGCGGAGGTACCACGTCGAGAGATCCTCAACGAAAAGTGCGAGCGGTCGCGTTGCGCGGTCGAGGCGGTACGCCTCAAAACCCACAGTCATCTCTGCAACAACTTCTTCAAGGCGCACCAGTATCCAGCGGTCGAGCGGGTCGACACTTGGTGCAGTACTTGAAAGCTTGCCTGTCGCGTATGTTTTATAAAATGTCAGCACATTGTCGAGACGGTTGAAATTCTTTTTGAGTGTCTCATCGACCCCCTTTTCGGAGAAGCTAAAGTCGCTACCCGCCACAACTGGTGAAGCGAGCGAGTACCAGCGCATCGCATCCACGCCGTATGTGTCGACCACGAGCATTGGGTCGGGGTAATTTTTCTTGGATTTCGACATTTTCTGGCCGTCCTCTGCGAGCATCAAGCCTGACACAATCACATTTTTGTACGGACTCTTTCCAAAGAGTGCGACACCGAGCACCATCATTGAGTAAAACCATCCACGGGTCTGGTCGAGTGCTTCGCCGATAAAGTCAGCGGGGAACCCTTTTGCACGGCGAAGGAACCCAGGCTTTGGGTTGAACGAGTCGAGGTTTTCGAACGGATAATGGCTCTCGCCATAAGGCATTGCACCCGACTCAAACCAGCAATCAAACACTTCGGGTACACGCTTCATTAATCCTCCACACTTACAGTCGACCTCGACCGCATCGATATACGGGCGATGAAGATCGAGCTCGTACTCGTCGTTTTTTGGAAGTGGCTTGTACGGGAGCTCTATCGACTCGGCATTTCCTAGGAAGGTCGATTTGCCTTCGTGAATCTTCATTGCTTCCTTGCGAGAAAGACCGAGTGCGGCGGCATACAAAAGCCATCCTGGAGTATCGTGGGTCACAATCAAAATGCGCTTACCGACATACTTGCGCTCGAGCGACTCGAGGAACGTACCCATACGAATCTTCACGTCGCGCTGTGTCTCGCCGCCTTCAGGAGCAGTCGTAAAACGACTCGCGTAATCAGGGAAAAACGAGTGATACTCTTTGACGCTTTTACGCTCATAGGTACCAAAGCCAATCTCGCGGATAGCAGGGTCGACAATAACCGCCGATGGTGAAAGCCCCAGCTCGCGTGCGACCGCATCGGCAGTTTCTTTAGTGCGTGCAAGTGGTGAGGTGATAATTAGATCAACAAAGCTTTTCTTTTGCTTGCGGCCAGCTTCGCGCGCCTGCTCTCGACCAAGATCGGTGAGGCCATTGCACAGATCTGTAGCACAAACGATCTTCTCGACGTTTGAGGTCGCTTCGCCGTGACGCATCAGGAAGTAAATATTCCTTGAGCGTGCTTTGGTTGCAATATCGGCGACTGACCCTGCAACTAAAGTTTCTCTACACTTAGCACAACGCCAGACCGGAATCGGGGCACCCCAAAAGCGTGAGCGAGATATCGCCCAGTCGCGAGCATTCTCGAGCCACTTTCCAAAGCGGTTCTCCCCTACTTCAGTTGGAATCCAGTTAACTTTTTTATTTTCCGCGACAAGCTTGTCCTTGATTTTGGTGACCTCTACAAACCATGACGATGATGCGTAGTTGAGAAGTGGTGTATCACATCGCCAGCAGTGTGGGTACGAGTGCGTATATTTTTCCTTTGCAAAAAGCATACCCTTGGCTGCAAGGAGCTTAATGATCTCGATGTCAGACGACTGGTGGTCGCCCTTTGGTTTTGCTTTTTTCCCCGCAAGCTCTTTGACCTCCGGACGGAAAGCACCGTCGGTGCCAACGTGTTGCACGAAAGGCAGTGAGTGCTTTTTGAGAAGCTCGTAGTCGTCTTCGCCAAACGCGGGCGCGATATGTACGATACCGGTACCGTCTTCCACCGTCACAAACTCACCCGCATAGACCTTCCAACCATTCTCGCGCTGCTTCAAATCATTTTTCGAAGCGTAGTAGTCAAATAGCGGTCGATACGGTACACCCACCAAGCGCTCGCCGAGCGTGTCTTCCACCACTTCGTAGGTGTAGAGCGCGAGAACTTTTGCGAGGAGTTCTTTGGCAATAATATAGAGGCCCTCAGGAAGCTTCTTTGCTTCCACTACCTCGTCGGGCTTTGCGGCCACTTTAGCCTTTTCCTTCCAGCCGGTGATACGCACTTTCGAGTATATCGTCTTGGCGTTCACCGCAAGTGCGACATTGCCAGGAAGTGTCCACGGAGTGGTCGTCCACGCGACAAAATACGTACCTCGCTCACGCTCAAGCTCGAACTTCGCAAACACCGAAAGATCAGCGATGTCTTTGTACCCTTGAGCCACTTCGAAGTTTGAAAGTGTGGTCTCGCAGTGCGGACAGAGCTGCATAGACTTGAAGCCTTCATAAATGAGTCCTTTGTCGTGAAGCGTTTTGAACACCCACCACACCGACTCAGTGTATGAAGCCTCCATAGTGCGGTAGTCGTCGTCCATATCGACAAAGCGACCAATACGCGGAATCTGTCGGCGCCACTCGTCGGCATAACGCATCACTGTCTCGCGCGAAGCAGCGTTGAACTTGTCGATACCGAAATCAAGAATCCCCTTCTTTGATTGCAAACCGAGTTCTTTTTCAACAATGTTTTCTACTGGCAAGCCGTGACAGTCCCAACCCCACTTCCGCTCCACCCGATAGCCATTCATGGTCCAAAAGCGTGGTACCGCGTCTTTGATAGTACCCGCTAGCAAGTGCCCATAATGAGGCAATCCAGTCGCAAAGGGTGGCCCATCATAAAATATAAAATCTCCCTTCGGTTCCGCCCCAGCCGGCGCTGCCACACTTTTATTAAAAATATCTTCTGCTTCCCAGAAAGTTTTTATCGCTTCTTCACGTAAAGCCACTTCTGATTTTTCAGCCTCTTTTAAAACCTCTACTTCAACATTTCCTTGAG
>JACCDR010339680.1_pt1 | contig 30571 bp, 45 predicted proteins | sample 7446431 | NCBI WGS metagenome assembly JACCDR01 (sample SAMN15323443, study PRJNA562643) | freshwater metagenome | isolation source: river surface water | place: USA:Blue River Watershed | collected 2017-08-17
CGGAACGGAATTCCGCTGCTCATTGGCCGCCGTGCATCATCTTCATTTCCATGTCGGCTTCCTGCTGTCGCTCCCACCGCTCATCCTTTTCGCGGTCACGCATAACGTCGGCTCTTTCCATGTCGTCTTCAGCCTTCAGCCGCTGGCGTTCCCGCTCGTCGGCTTCGTCCTCTGGTGACATCAGTTTCCACCTGTCGTAATCCCTGAATCCATCTGCCATCACTACACCTTCCCATCGCGTTTTGAGTTGCACGAATCACAGTAGTGCCTTCCATCGCCATCGACACCACCAAGCCCAGACGTTACGCCAGTCCCGTCGCTGTACTGCCTTCCTGCCCGAATTGCATCCTCTGCGATCTCAAACACTGACCACCCGTTCGGTGGTGAATACGCCGGGTCAAGACCAAGCACAAACTCTGTTCCGCATTCATCGCACGCAAATTTTGCTTCAACTTCAACAATCATCACAGGCTCCAAAACTGCGCCTATTGAATACAAGTTCCGCTGCTCACCCTACACGTCGATGTCACACCGGAACGCTTTCCCGGATGGCTTAATCAGCTTCCAGATCGTTTCGGAATAGTCCTTGTTATCGAGCATGTTGAACATTACCGCTGGATAGCGACACTTCTTGAAACGCTCTGCCAGTTCTTTGCGAGTCCCAACGTACCGCATTTCCGACCTGGCATCCGCTTCGATTGAGGCAAACGCCCCGCGCAGATCGTTCTCAGTCTCACGGACCCATTTGAAAAACTCATCTGGAACACGCTCAATCACCTTAGAAATATCAGACCCCGACTTCAGCACTTCCCATATCGCTTTCGGACTGACGCCCGTCAGGAGCTTGTGAAGCCGCTTATATTCATCGAACTTGATTTTGACCCGCTGGCCTGACTCGAAACGGACAACAAAACCTTCCCGGCTGCTGTCCTGATTCGCCAGAAGCTCATCAAACTGGCTGAATCCGTCGTATCGCTTTACCACTGGGAAAACCGAATCGTAGGAATGCAACGGCCATTCCTTGCCGGTTGCTGTCTCAATGATTGCCAGCAGGACCAATTCTTCCCGCCCGCCATAGTCAACGACGATGCGATTCTCAGGGTAAATGATCTCGAACAGGTACGTGAATGACGGATCAAGCTTCGCGTCTTTGTACTTGGATTCCAGCATCGCATTCGCCCGCTGAGCCTGCTCACTTATGAAGCTGCCCCGGCTGGCCATCTGCGGTTTGCCGTCGACGAAGTACAGGATTCCCAGCGAGCCATCCAGCTTCTCGTATGCCTCGAATGGCTCCACAGGAATGACGCCGCCCAACTGCTCTACGCTGAAGAACTTCGGGAATGGCCTGGCGATGATATTCCACGCATCGTCGACGATCAGGCCGCGACATTGCATGGTCTGAGAATTCCACCGCCAATCGAACTGACACCGCTGAGTGTAGTTCAGGATTCGCAAGGACCACTCGGGATGATGCTGCTCTGAAATGTATCCGGCCTCTATTTCCCGACGAATTGCGTGATGATCGACGGTCAGGCAATCGAGATTAGGAGGAATTAGCGTTGTCGAGTCTACCACAGAAAACCCTTTTGTTTTTGATACTTACAATGAGGAGCGGATGCAATTACCGCGTTTACTTCCAGACGATGCAGTACCGCTCAAGAACCTTTTCAGCAGCCTGTTTTGTTTTTGCCGCCGCGTATTCAGCAATAACCTGCTCCTCGCTGAACTTCTCCCGCTTCACTCCAGTGTCTCCACCAGCTTTTTTGAATGCGGTTTCATCGGCCAGCAAAAATTCACCGTTGCCGCTCCATGCTGATCGACACAGGCCGAATTTCCTTTCGAGTTCATCCCTCGCCTTGCTCTCTGCCGCTTCCGCCGCAACCATCTGTTTCACAAGCTGCCGTGCCTTTGCCGCTTTCGATGGATTTTTCTTTAGCCAGTCCTCGATCAGCACTCTCGTGCTTTTAATCCGGTCCTGATTCTTTGACGCTGCGGCTGCAGCCTTGATAACAATCCTCAAATCCTGTTCAACTTTCATGTGGACCTCAAATCAACAGCGGAGTAGGTTTTCAAACAAATTACGAACGTTTTCACAACAAACTGACGTGAACCTGAATCAACATCGGATGTTCATTCCTCGTTTGCTGCCCACCAACGCAGCAGCCACTGAACCGCCTTCGACTTACCGACGCCCAACTGATTCATCAGTTGTCGCCATATCTTTTCCTCTTCCGGACTAACGCTCACCGGAATGATGATCGCCTTCATCCGATTGGCTTTTTTCGGACGCCCCTTACCGCGTTTTTTTGCTGCTTTCTTCATGCGGTTTATTGTTATTAATTTTATTCCACATGTCAATTACCAAATCGCCTTTCGAAATACGAATACGCTGACTCCTCAGTCGTGAACGCAAACCGTGGACCATCCAGCCTCAGTGTAATCTCACCAGTTCCGCCGCCTCGCTGTTTCGCGACCTGCAGCAACGTTTCTGGCCCGTCATCGGAAGCACTGAGAAGCAACACGATATCCGCGTCCTGCTCGATTGATCCCGACTCTCGCAAATCCGCCAAGGTCGGCTTTCCTTTCTTCGTCGATTCACGATTCAACTGGCTGCCTACAATGACAGGCTTTTGCAGGTCCAATGCCATTCGCTTCAGTCGCCTGCTTATCGTCGCAATCTGCCGTTCTCGGCTGTCGTGTTTGCTGCTCGGAACTTCCATCAACTGCAGGTAATCAATCACGATCAGTCCGATTTTGTGCCGCCGACACGCGACTCGCACGAGGCTCTGAATCGTTCCGAGATCTGATGTCGAGTCAATGAAGTACAGCGGCAACTGGTGCAAGCTGTCAAAGTCGATTGTCCTGCTAAGCCGATCAATCAATTCTTCCTTCATCATCTCCAACGAAACAATCAAGACTCCAGTGCCGTGGCTCGCTACGTTCGCTCCGATCTGCACCATCAATACTGACTTTCCAGCACCTGGGCGGCCGCCGATGACAATCGACTGACCATCTCGCAGGCCACCTCGCAGCGTGTCGTCTAGTGCTTTGATTCCCGTTGGCTGAATTGCCCGAGGATTCGCTTTGTGTTCCTGCAGCCCTTTGACTGCGTCCGCCACGGTCTTGATTTCATCCTTCCGCCCTCGCTGGATCTGATCGAGCTTTGCGATATACCCGTCGATAACTTCCTGATTGACAATCGGCTCGTGTGCCAGCTGTTCCCCAAGAATGTGTGCCTCATCCGTCGATGCGTGCTGCTGCAGTGCGGCGCAGTAGTAATCGATGTGAGCTGATTCCCACGAGGCAGACCGCAAATCAATCAGCAGTTCCAGCCCGATCGACTGAGGAACCCTGCCAGCCTGTGTCATGTGCTCCAGCACCAAAACCGGGTCAAATGCTTTCCCGGATTCTGCCATCGCTTCCAGGGCGTTCCATACGGCCCGCAGATCGCTGGTTGAAAAATCCATCGGGCTTATCTGTGATGCGATTCTGTCGACTGCGTCAGGCCCGTCAAAGGCTGCACAGATGATTGCCCGTTCAATTGCCTGTCTTGATTCCACTGCGGATGTCTTTCAAGTGAGAGTTAAATATTGCGTCCAATGTCTGCAGTTCGTGGTCATTTGCAGCGGCAACTTTTGGCGTCCCCGTTCTCTTCAAGGCCTCAAACAAATCCGGCTCAAGCACTTTTGCCCGCCTTTGCCAGTCTTGCGGAAACTGCTGAGCAGCCTTGACTGCCAGCACGAACGACGGGGAAAGCTTTTGCTTTGCAGAGTAGGTTTTCTGCACCGTTGGTTTTCGCAGGTTTGCCCATCGCCCGAGTATCGCAGCCCCTACAGCCGCCGAAAGCGTTTCTGCATCGACGTCCCATGCTGCGACAAGCCTCCACAGTTCCTGCTCTTCCATTGAGTTTGACTCAATTGGGTTTGCTTCGTTTGTTGGCCTTCGCGTGTAGTCGATCCATCGCCACACAACTTCGCGGAATTGTTCTGTGTTTATTTTGTCCGGAACGATGACGTCCGGACCCGGCGTGTAGATAGAAGGATCAGGGATAGGACTAGGTACAGAAGGTTTTCCGCTTTCCGTCACTGATTCATTCCGTGATCCGTCACCTAATCGTTCCGCAATTCGTTCCTTATTCGTTCCGGATTCGGAATGAATAGGCTCTATCGGTGCGTCGTCAAGGCCTTTAAACCCTTCGGGTATCATTACTGCATACCGACCAACCTCACGATTCCCGGAACGCTCGTAAGACAGCCAGCCAAACTCAATCGCTTTTGCGCGGCAGTCGTTTAGTTGCTTCGGAGACTTGAACCCGAGAACGTTCATCAGTTGCTCGTTCCAAAATCTAACTGGCCCGGAGTAACGCGCTGAATCCTCCTGATGAGCAATGACGCAAAGAAGGGCAAACGCATTCAGTCCGATGTCTTGCGCGGCACACGACTTTGTTAGAAGTCGGACGAACTTATGTGCAAAGAAGGGCTCACGCTTTGGGTATTCAATCGCCACTGCGTTTCTCCTTTCGTCGCATCCCGCGATTCACGCCAACAGGCATATATCGCAAGTTGTCCACGCAGTTATTTCGCGTATTGAAATCGCGATGATCGACCTCATGCCCATCAGGGCAAACGCCAAGAAAGGCATTTGCCACCAACGCATGAACGCGACATCGTCTTTTTGTGCCATCGTGACACAAGACAACGCCAAGATACTCCCGCGACTTACCGACACCGAACGGCTTTAGTATCCGCTCAGAATGCTTACGAGGGCCTTGCTTTCCCGGAACCATTCTGGCAAGGCTTTTCACCCTGCCTAAATTTGAAACCTGATAGCCTTCGCATTCTGTGACCTGGCGAAACTCCTCGTCTTTCATTTCTCCTAATCTCCCATTCCTTCAGAGCGTGCAGTTGTCGCCATCGTTCTGCCTCGAATTCTTCCTGCGTCATATCAATGCTGATTCCGCGTATCGACCACCATCATTGAATCGTCATTCCCCATCGTTTCCGACATTGGCTGCAGCCGCTGCCGTCCGTGCTCCAGTGCCTTCCGGATCTCTCCCGGCCCTAGCACTTCAACCCGATACGGAATGTCAGTGCCAAAGACTTCGTGCCATTCGCGGCTGAGTTGCTGCATCTCAGAGTTCATCACATCACCTCCAATGCCTTTCGTGTTTCGTTGAATGAAACCAGCCAGTGCATGGCATCAATCTGAGCGTTCCCATGAAACGCCAACTGCCATGCTGCCTCATTGAGCGTCGGCAGGGCGTCCGTAATCTCCGCCTGTGTTTTCCCGAGCAATTGCATTTCAAGTTTGCAGGCTGTGTCGTCCGCTTCTGCGACGGCCTTTCGTGTTGCCGCTTTTGGATTAAAATTCAGCAACGCATAAAACGCACGGTCGATCACTTCCTGCGTTCCTGCTATTTCACGACGACTAAATGTGCAGAGCATCCGCGACATCGGCCGTAAAATGTCGCCAGTTACCGCCTCATGGGCATCGTGCAGTAACGCTGCCATCTTGTGCTCTGGATCATCTGGAGCCAATGCCGCGACTAGCAATGAGTGCCTTGCTACGCTCCAGTGATCTGGCGTCGCTCCCGCGTATCTACAGAGCTTGCCAAGCTGCCGTGCAATTTGCTGTGCAGGAAACTCGGTCAGTTCGTCAATTTCAGGAAGCATCCATGTTGGTCTGCTCATGCCGCACCGCCTTTCAACTCCGCCTGTCGAGCCTGATAGAATGGACGCACGAGACTCAGCACCTGCTGACTGACGCTGGCTTTCATTGCTGCCAGTTCCTTACCGGCCTCTTCGAGCTTCTCTTGAGTCTTGGCCGCTGCGATTTCATTCCAGACCGATTCCACAAACGTCAGCTGGTCCGGATTGTCGCCCAGAATCTTGCGGATACGCGCCAGCGATGGCTCGTGCTTTTCGGTTTCGGATGGCTGTGCGTCTGCTGCAGGTTCCGTCGCCTGCTGCGATATCGCGACGGGCTCCACTGTCGCGACAATCTCAGGCTCATCCGCATGATCGTCATTCAGGATTGGCGACACCTTCGCCCACAATGACTTCAGAATCTGTCTGCGAGCCTTTGCGGTGATACCAGCAACGTTGTCGGATTCGTAGCCTGGAAGCCCGAGCGATGACGCCCCGGCAAATTCAACCGCGTAGGTCTTGCCTCCATACTCGCACGACGCCTTACCACTGACTCGCCAAATCTTTTTGCCGCTGTTGCCGAGCGGCACAAATTCCGGATGCCCGACAGACAACTCCGGAACAATTCCGAGGTGCGCAAACAGAGTGCGAAATCCAGCCTCTTTGGTGTAGAGTTTGCCGCCGCCCTTGCCGCCAAAGATTGCGAACTGGTCATCGCCAGGGCAGAAGCCGCTGAGTATGGCAATTGCACAAACCCGGATCCTGTCTTCGTCCGTTGGATTGTTCGCCAGCTCGACCATATGAATCGACGGGTCTGTGATTCGCAGCAGCCTCGCCCGAATCTGCTCATCCTTCAGTGATTCAATTAACGCGACTCTGGCTTCTGCCATTGCGAACGCTGCGTTGACTCGTGACCCGTTGCGTGCTGCGTTAATTAGCTCGTTGCGTGTTGTGTCGATTCGATCGAGCCACGCCGAGACTGGTGATTGATTTGTTTGAGTGAGTTCGCCCATGCTCTGATAACCTCAATATCTTTCTTTAATGCGTCGTCTGTTAATTGCTCAGCGAGCAACTTCACTCGCTGTTCTGACCTAAACTTTTCAATATCTCTTTTCGCCTTCTCAATCCTTGCCCGCCAAAACGGGTTATTAATCGGCTTTGATTCCTCCGGCTCTCGGTATCGTGCAAAAGGATCGACTAAGTCATAGTCTCCGTAGCCCATCCAAAACGAATCGCCAGCCGTTGCACCGTAGCTGCGCTCATTCATCACGCGCTGATTAATGTGTTCGCGATACTGACGCGATGGCGTGAAACTAATGCAGATGACGTCGCTCATTCCATCGCCCAGATTTTGATTGAACCAGCCTTGCCCCAAACCTTCTCTGCGTTCACTCGGTAAACCGTGCTGTCCTCTTTCTTTGCAGCATCGCAAACCGCTTTAAGCATGTTGTCCAAGTCCGGCCTAGCCTGATGCGGAGCACCGAGCATTGCAGCCCGCTTCTTTGCAGACCAACTTGCTGGCATCTCGATGGTGAATCGAATTGAAAATGCGTTTGGCAACTCGAACTGAAATGCCCGAAACGCCTCTCGTGTCATGTCGCAAAACTCGCGGTACTTTATGACGCACGGCCGCTGCTTCCATTTGTCGCGTTGTGTCATGCGAGGTTTGCCAATTGGGTCAATGAAAAACTCTATCATCCCTGCCCCCTCAGAACGCCTTTTCCGCCCGGCAACATGCTTACCGAGTACACCTTAGTTGGCCTCACAAAAGTGCCTTCTGGCTCCGGTGGACCTGCTGCCATTTTCTCAGCGAGTATTTCCGCCTGAATGCGTTTCTGCTCTGCTATCTCTTCCTCGCTAGGGTACTCCTGCGGAAAGTAGCGGTCGGTCTTGTTCAACTTGGCATCCTTGCGGCGTGTAGACCCACTCATTGCGGTTTCCTCCGCATCAGCTCGCCCGGCAGTCGCTCACCAATGCGAATCACCGGCCTTGCCTCCGGATTAAAACCCGTCTCCATGATCGCATCGTGAATTTCCTTGCGGTCAATCCTGACGTTTTTCGACGCTGTGATGCCCAGCTTGACCTGCCGGCCGGTCATCTCGATCGCTTTGACGATGATTGTTTCATCGCCGACAGTCATAATGATTTCCTGTCCGTAATTTCTTCCGAGAACAAGCATGTGAAATCCTTTCATTTAAACAAAAACCAGTGAGCGGCCATGACGCTGTCGAGCCGTCCCAAACCCAATTGGCGGCCGCTCACTGGGGGAAAAAAACCTGCGAACAGTCCCGACGTTGACTGCTGAAAAACGCCGGACGGCTGACTGTTCGCAGGAGTACAAAAATCAGAGCCTGACCTGCCTTCATTGGCTGCGGGGGCCAGCCGCTGGCTTCTTCTCCAATCGGTCAGGCTCTGAGGGAGTAAAATCCGGTGACCCCTTGATCTCGCCGGTTAGTAATTCAGATTTCGTCAAACGATGGATCAGGCGATGGAGCCACAGTCTTTGCTGGCTTCACAGGAAACGACAGATAAACAGTTCGCACAACTGGTTCTGCGCGATATGCCTCGTCGGTGTCCATGACGACAAACAGCGTTCCTGGGGATTCCTTAGCCTTGTCGTGTGCAGCGTCTCTCGCTTTGTATTTGTCCTCGTATGACCAGACATTGACGATCAGGCCGACGTCATTGATTTCCACCACAGCCGCGAATCTCACTTCGTTGTCCACAATTCACCTCAATAACAGTTAGTACGTCCTTCCATACTTCTCGCGAATCTGCCGCTCAATCCGCTTTCGCTCAGCACGTTCACTGGCGATGTCTGACGCTCCGGCCGCAAAGCAACCAAGAAGCACGAGAACCAAAAAAGCCAAGCAACTATTGAGCATGTGCGAGCCTCCTTTTTCGTTTGGTCAGTGCAAGCTTTGCACGAACGCAACCGCATGACGTGACGTTTCCCTGTCGCAAATGTCCGCTCGATGCGAACCAGTAATTGCCGCAGACGCACTGGCATTTCCATGCCGCCTCAAAGCGAGTCCGCTCTTTGTTGCGTGGTGACTTAAACGGGCCTGCGATGACGGTCAGGCTTCCAAACTTGCGGCCAATAAGGTTTTCTACTTTTGCTGGCATGTTCGCTCCTTCGCTCGAAACGTTCTTGCTGATCGCCCTGTCACTTCACACTTTCGAGTCCCGACGACTTCGATCAGATTCCCGTATTCATCAGACGCAAGCTCACCAGCACGCTTCCGCCACGTCTCCTGATTGGCCACTCCGGGAAACGATCTCATGCACTGCTCGGCAACTTCATTTGCAGTGACTGGCTTCTTTCGAAAGTCGCACAGAAACTTGAGCAGTTCGTAGAATCCCGTGTGAAGTTTTGTGAGCTTCTTTTCCGTTTCCGCCGCTGATTGCTGCGACATGATTGGGTCGGAACGGCGTGAGAGCTTTGCGGGGGTGTCGGTGAAGAGTAGGAGTTGCGTCATTGGGGCACCTCCAACAGTTCCACCAAAAGCGTCGCAACGTCTAACGCCGCTTTGGCCTGCTCGTGCTGCATCATTGTGCTGTTGCAAATTGCTGGATTTGCCAAGGCGGCCGCTGCGAAGTATTCAAGCTTTGTAAGCCCTGCTGTTGTGCCGTATCCTCCTGGGCGTGTTTCCGGGAAGGCGCTGCCGGATTCGTCTAGCTTACGCTGTGCGACATCTTGCATTTTGTGCTCCGCAAGCGTGGACCCCTTAGCGGATGTAATCCTTGCCATAAATTCTTTTACGGCACGAACTGTTGTAGTTGGATGTCTTCCGCAGTATTGCACCGCTAGCTTCGTCCTCGTGCCGTCGCCGTTTGAAAACCCACGGTGTGCCCATCTCCAAATTGTTGAAGCGGCATATTCTGTCGACACTACCTTTGCTACTGCGTCTTTCAATGGCAAAAAATCGTCTTCTGTGCTCATGGTGTCGTCACCTCCAAATCAGCAGCAACCTTTGCTTCGAGTTCCTCAATCACGCTTTTCAGCATGTCAATAAACTCGGGCAATTGGCCGTGTGCAGCGAACATCTCTGCACGGCTTAACACAACCTCCTTCGCCTTCCACAGATTGGCCGCACACCAGTCCGCTTCAGAAACCTGTGCTGCAATTCTCGCATTGACAAGCCACTGGCAAGGCTCGTTATACGTGACGCGATACTCCCCGCTTGCCACGTTCGACCTGACGCGATTGTTTAGCAATCTGCTATTGAGTTGCTGAGCAAAACGAATCTCGATTGATTCCCAGTGACGCGCAGCGGATGCCGTTGCAGTGAGATGTCTTGCTGCGAGCAACACAGCGTCATCTATTCCGTATCGCCTTCTCACCAGCGAAATGATTCCGGATGATTTGTGTTGCCTAAGACGTCGGTTCACGTCGGATGTGACACCAACGTATAGCGGAATGGCCGCATCGCTTGCCGATGCAATCCAATAGATTGTCCAATCCCTTAGCTCTGGCCCTACCATTGCTCAATGTCCTCTTGGCTAAGTTCCTCAATCAATTGCCGCCACACATTTGCCCGCAGCTCAGCAGGAAACTCGTGCATTGCTTCGCGGATGATTTGCTTCATGTCTTCGAGCATGTCGGGCGCGTCACGCGACTCAGGCTCTACGGCCTCTTTGCGAATTTGCGCCGCCGCCTGCTTAACAGCCTTTGGCCCTTCAGCGGCAATCGCCTTCTGCTTCTCTGCGGGAAGCTCTGCGACCAATGCGGCGGCGCTTACAGCGACTTCGCCACGGTCGACGGCTTCGACGATCTCGGGGACTGCCTTTGCGTGGACCTTTGCGGCCATGTCGACGGCTTTGCCGGACACGTTCATCGCAGCCCCGGCTTTGTCGCGTGCTTGGCCCTTGCTTTCAGGTTCAGGCAAATTTTCCTTAACCTGACTTGATACGTTTTGGCCCTTTTTCGGCTGCGTTGCCTTCTGCCTTTTCGCTGCCTGTTCCTCATAGATCGGCATCAGCTTCGCAGCAACGCTCGCCCGCTGGCTTGTAGTCAAATGCCTGCGGTGAATGTTGCAGGAGACTACAAACGCCAGTTTGTCTTCGTCGCTTCCGATGAATGGCTCATAGACTGGCTCGACGCCAGCAATGGCACACGCTGCCGCGCGGTTTCGGCCATCGAGGATCTTGTCATCGGCATCGATGACGATCGGAATTCGCAAACCGTTCTTTGCAATGTCGTCTGCGAGTTCCTGCACTTCCTCATCGGAAAGCATCGGGAACAGACGCGCGTACTCGTGATGAGCAAGTGATTTGCCCATGTCCGCACCGTAATCCGCCTCCCTGCGAGGCAGCTTCCATCTGCGTCACGCTCCACTTGCGTGAAGTTGTCGCCCGTTGCTCGGGCTGCGTGACAGTGTCCAGAAAACAAAAAACCCGTTGAGCTTTTCACGACTCAACGGGAGGCAGGTTATAACGCTGGTGTTATATCGTCAACATCAGACAGCAAGTTTTTTTCGTTTTTTCCTGAGCAGGTCTGAAACCTCTACTTCAAAGGCTGATGCGATGGCGATCAGAGTTTTAATCTTCGGGTTTGGATCGGTGTCGTTCAACAGGCGTGCAATTGCTGGCTGCTGAAGTCCGCTTTTCTTCGCCAGCTTTTCCTGCGTAAGTCCGTGAAGCCTCATCAGCTCGCGAATATTTTCGTTGAACGTTGCCATAAGGTCGAAGTTTGCCATGCCATTACCCCTGTGTCAATATACCATCAGCGTTATTAGGCGAGGCAGTGGTTGAAAACCTGTGGACACTGTCTCAGTGCAGGCCGACACCCTCACGGTAAGTCGCCACTGCCTCGCTTGTTTCACTTCACACCCAACAAGGCCCAATCCATGAACCTACTTAGCCGCCTGTTTGCTCGCCTGTTCCGTCGCCAGCCTGATCCCTCAGTTGCTGCGACAATCGCTCAGACTCAGCGTTTAATTTCAGAGATTGAAGAACAGAATCAAGAAACGCGTCGTGCCATTGGAGCGATGCGGGCGCGTCTGACGTCTTGTGCATCGCGTGAATCATTAGGCGCTGCCCGTTAGCAATTACCTTGAGCAGTGAAATCACAGATTGTTCGAACTTAGTCATTTTTCGTTTTCCAAGGTTAATACCATGAACCGCCGCGAACTCCTCGCCTCAGCCATCGCCGCAGCCCTCTCGGCTTTCACTCCACGCCTGTCGGCAATGGCCGATGCCGGAACTCTGCAGCCGTCCGTTTCGCACTCGCCTGATTCGATGACCGTAAACGTGGAGGCTGACTGCTCCGAGCTTGTCCGAATCCTCGAGGAATGCTCATCTCTTGTTGAGTCTGGAAATGTTCCGAGTGAGGTCGTCGATCGCTTTCGAGGCATGTTTGAGTGCTCCGAGCAACTCTTTCGCATCGAGAGTGATTCTCTGACCGCAGGGGCATACAAAGTGATCGTGCGTTTTTATCCATCCGATACTCTTCTTCGCTTCCTTGCCGCATGTCGGGCAGGGAATTGACAGCTTTGCTCGTTCGTCGATTTTCATTGTTTTCCCCCACCTGATTTCCCTGAGTTTTTTCCTTGCCCTCGACGCAATCTGCTGTGCAGTATAGCCGTCCCGAATGTGCCTACTCCGCAGGGGGTGAGCGTAGAGGTATGCGGGTTACACCGCAGAAAATCACCCGTGCAAAGGGTGCGGAATCGCCGTTACCCTTGCACTCAATGGAGCTGATACGAATGGAGTCGAGCAATCAGAAAGGCTCGACGAATGGCACAGTTGATTGACTTGGCCGTGCGGCATGTCCGCGAGAATAATCTGAAGGGGCGAACGCCGATTTACTCGGCCTCGAGGTTCGTTCGATTGGTCGGTGATGTGGCTCCGGAGTCAATCACGACAGACCACCTAAACCAATACCGGCAGGCCTGTGCAGGCCTGTCACCAAAGACTATCGAAAGCAGCATCGGGAACATTCTGACCATTGTGTCGGAAATGACCGGCCGCAAAATTCCGCCAGGCAAACGGCTCAAACTGAAAAAGCCTGTGCCGCGGCCAGCTCCTGACGATGCAATCAACGTGGTCTATGAACTGGCTCCGCAGTGGCTCCGCGGCTGGATTGCTCTCACAGTCTGGACCGGCCTTCGAGTTGGTGACGGCGTTGAGCTGATGTGGGAGATTGCCGGAACAGATCCCGGCGCAGTGCTCCGAACCAACGCGGGCAAAACCGGAAAGCAGCACGTCTTTCCCATGCCTGACTGGCTTCGTCAGATCGTCGCCGATTCGCCGTTCCCGCGGGAATACTGCCTAGAAAACACAAAGAAATATGTACGGGCACAAATCTACTTATGCTGCGATGCCGCGGGAATCCGCAAATGGGGGCCGAAGAACCTACGGCAGCGGGCCATTACCGAATGGAGCAGGGCCAACGCTACCGCGGGGGCGATTCTGCACGGGTGCGGGCTCGGAGTCATGCACCATTATTTGGACCCGCTATCAGTGCTGGAATCAGCAATGCACCGCGTCCGCGTTCCGGCCTGCTTTGGGGCTGTCGTGTCTTCCGAAGACTCGCTGCTGTCGGCGTATCGTCGCTTAGATCCGGCGGCACAGGGGCTTGTGAGTATGACGGCGGAAAGGTTGGCTGCTGGGTGATGAAACACAGCGACGACTGCCGGTAGCCCTGCAGCCGTCTCCCAGTGCTGTGCTGATCGGCTTCGCCTTTTATCCGCTACTGCCGAGCATTATGACTTCCACGCAACCGCGTACGTATCCTTCCAGTATTCGTTTCCGCTTACCTCAATACGATCGAAGCCAGCGAACCGCAATTCCTCTGCCAGTTCGTCCTGGCTGATGTTCGCGTAATGTTCGTCCGGATGCAGATCACCACCATCGATTGCTGAGTGCGGATCTCGGCCCGGACCCGCGCACGTGATCAGGATTTTTCCGCCCGGTTTCAGCCAGCTTGCGGCGTGAAAAATCAGCGAGTCCCACGTCATGCAGTGCTCTAAAACTTCGCAGCAAACGACCAGATCAACCTTCTGCGGTGGCTCGTAGTCAAGAGCATCGCAGACCACGTCGACTGCCGGGCCTGCAATGAGATCCAGTCCGATGTAATCTGCTCCGGGAAAGTGTGCTCTGACAGATCCGTTGATGTCGCGGCTGCCTATTTCAATCACGCTGATGAAATCGAACGTGCCATGTCTGCCGATGAACTCAAACGCGCCTGGATGCATGGCATCTCCCTGTCGTGCAAAACCTCGAAACAAGTTTGTTGCCTTCAGGCTTCCATGAATTGCTGTCGTTCGCCGTTGCGAAATAGTTAGCGTTCTCTTCGTCCAGATTTGTCGGGTCCAAATACCAGGGGACGTGCCTTGCCGTGTACTGACCACCGACACGAACAGACCGAACGCCAGCGACCTTTGTTGCCGTCCTGTGCGGCGTGGTCGCTCGATACATTGCCAGCGTCGTGTCAATCGGAGCCGCGTAATAGCTTCCGGCGATGCGATGCCGCCAGAATCGCGACTCCCATTCCTTGACCTGCACTTGCCACGGCGGCAAATCGTCAATTCGCAATGCAACGCCTGATTTAACGACTCCCGGCATTCGTCGCCACGTCATTGGAAACGCGAGCACTTGCATCAGATCGGCCGGCACGCCCTCTAAGTCCAGATCGCAGTCAGTGACGCAGTAAAAGCCGCTGTTGGGCCTGTCGACAATGCCAGAAAACCACGGAGCATGGTGGCCAAGGTTTTCCGTCAGGCGCACGACTTCAAACGGGCAGGATTCGTACCACTCCAGCAAGGGCTCCCATGTGCTGCAATTGTCGACAATGATTGGGACAGCGTTATCAAGTGCTGCGAGCTGTTCGCAGAGTTTGCGCGTGGTTTGCAAGCGATTGAACGTGTTGACATAGACTGGAATCATTCGATGCCCCTCGCTGCCTTCCACGCTGCCCACTCTGCGTCGACGTGCTCCGCAAAGTATTGATGATTTAGCACCGATGACGGAACAAGGTCGTGAAAGATGCAGGCCGATTCCGCGAATGAAAACAGGTGCGCAGGCACGTACTCCACTACCCAGCGATTGGGCTCCTTCCACTGCCAGTCACGCTCAAATACTTCTTTTGCTCGTGCCCAGTACGCCGACCCGGCATAAAAGAAATCACCGGGTTTTTTCTTCACTAAAGGTGTCTGCGATCGCATCACGCCACAGACAAGATGACTCGCCAAGGCATCTTCAACTGACGGCAGATCCATGTTGCCGTCCCACATGATTTCGGCCCACTTCTGCTCCACCGCATCGCGCGTTTTCGTAACACCTTTTGTGTGGTATCGAAAGATGATGGCGTTCGGATCGTCTGTGTTCAACAGGCTCAGCATTTCGACGTGCGTGAGTGTTTCGGCCATTTTGTTGTTGTCGGCTCGCAACCAATGGTCAACACGGATGCCATCAAACAACGCCTGCACTTCCTCGATAGTTGCCGTGTTCTTATCGACTCCAACGCCAACCACGATCTTGCCGTTGAACTTGTCTTGATGCTTTCGAATCTGCTCGATGTGCCAGTGCCAGTTCCACTCCTTGCCCTTTAGCGGGTACAGGTGAAACATCAGGCTTCGAGTCGGATTCACCAGCGGCCGGTATTCGTCTCGATACGCCGACCACTTACCGAGCGGACAATACGACGCCCTCGGCATTACCTTGAGAGAAAGATTGCATCCGCAGCCGCCTTTTGTGTCGTCGCACCATCCGTCTTTGTTGAGCGAACACGCGGCACAGATTGCGGAGCGTTTCGCCTGCTGCTCTGGATTCGCAACGGCCATTCCGTCCTGGATGAAATCGACGGCTGCATTTTTGAGCGAAACGATTCGGTCGACTGTTCGAGCGAGTTTTGATTTTGGCTTGCCGTTGCACGATTGGCACGGCTTGCGGCTGGCTGTGACTACTGCCTTGCGTGGGTGCCTGTCTGGGTGATTTGTTGCGACTGCCGCTCTCGCCTGCTCGACCTTCTGTAGCATCGCGTCGACAGCGGCTGCATTTCCGCGTTGGCATGTCGTGAGCATCGCCTTTGGCAATGCCTTGCCTCTTACGGTGCACAGCTCAGTAGTGCAGCCTTCACATGCCATTTCGTGCGGCCTTTTCTTGCATCATCTGATAAACGCCCTCTGCTGCTCGGCGATTGATCTCGTTTTTCTTTCGTAGCTCCAGATCCGTCGTGATAGCCATTGAGATTCGAGACAACAGCACAGCCCAAAACACGACTTTTGCAACTGCAATCATTTCCTGCATGTCAGCACCCGATTGTTACCACGCCTTGAACTAGCACGGGATACGATACCACCCCTCCGGACGTCTCACACGCCATATACGCGATAAAACTAAATTCTCCGATTGGATCGTCGCACGTTGGGCAAATAAACTCGAAATCCTCCGCATCTGCCCATGTCTCGGATATCGGTGGCTCAAATGTGCCGCCTGAAATCGCTGAGCGGTACTGCGCTTTCCATTGATAGGTGCCGTCTCCGTTGTCCTGACAAAAAACTCTGGCGTTAAGAAACGTAGCGTCCAAACGTAAAACTGTGCCCTCCGGATCACCAGTATCTTGGCACCCAAAATCGCCAGTCACAACGGCTGGATCAAATGCCCCGCAATCGGATGCTTCTGGAATCGTCGTGTATTCGACTGACGCCGACGCCGTAAGAGGCCAACCGGGGCAGCATGGACAGCCATTCGATTCGCACAAGCACTGCTTGCAAGCAACCGCAATCGTCGTTCCGTCATACAACGTCACCGTCGCGGTCATCGACGCGCAGCCCGGCGCGGCAACTGGCTCCTGTTCCTCTCCATCAACGGTCAGAGTGATAATGCACTCGCCGTACTGATCGCGGCCCAGTGCGATTGACAGCTCATAGTAGCCGACCGAACCGGCCCACACTGGCGCGTCGCATTCGTAGCTGATGTTGCAGAGTTCGCCGGTCTCTGTTGCTCCGTTCGAATCTGTGATTGTCACGCAAACGCACTCGCAAGAGCACCGGCATGTTCCGCAGAAAAAGTCGCGGCATCCTGTGTCCGGATCGGTCGTCAACTGCAGTTCGAGTGGCTCGTATTTTTGCCAACGCAATGTGCCCTCAAGGTATGCCGTCGACACCTCCACCTCGCCTTGTGGATCTCGGCAACTGGCCCCCTCGTAGCATGTCGCACGGTACACTTCCTCGCCGCCCAGCGTGACGATGTATTCGCATTCGTCGGTTTCGTAGTTTCGCTGCCAGTATGAAACGAACGCGTGGTCGCCGACTGTGCCGGTCCATGATGACGTTGCAAAGTTTGCCGAGCCGAATTGCGTCGATTGGCCGTATTCGTCCCATTCGAGGCAGAGTTTGCAGGGAATCACTCCGCAACACAAATCTGCCGGAACCACGTCGCACGTTTCCACCATGCGTTCTGCACATGGTTTGAGGCGTGTTGTTCTGTTGCGTTTGAGATATTCTGGAATCATATCAACACTGCGGCAGCCCACAGAGGAAATCAATCATCCAGCGTGGTTCGCACGCACCCGTGAGCGGATAGGCGTATGTTGCTTTGCCCTTCGTGCCGATCAGTTCGTTCGGTGTCAGGCCATTAAATCCCGTGCAGAAATCGTACACGTTGTATGTGCCGTCCTCGTTTGCTCCGGGCGGCGTTTTTGAACATCCTGCCGCGTACCAGTCCGCCGTAACGACAAGCGTTTCCTCGGTGACGTCATAATCGACACCAGGGCACAGCACGTCATCAATCGTAAACCAGATCGTATGCCCGCCGCCGCCTTGTTCCTTCTGTTGCCATCTTCCTCGATGCGGCTTGTCATTCATGACTCGCCGCGAAACTTCACGCGCAATCTGCTTGTACTCTTCGTACCCTTCTTTGTTGAAGCCGATGGCGACGTCTGTCATGTCAATGGCAGTGCTGAAAAGTCTTTCGTTTCGTAGACCGTATCAATGCGGTATTGTGCCGTTGCTGGAGATGGTGGCTCCAATGCCTGCCCGCTGCCATTGAGCGGAACTGGTGCGGCTGGTAATTCGTCATCATCACCATTTCGAATGTTTTTTAACTGGCCGCTATAAGCGATTTCGCGAAACCCCGCGTCAAGCTGCTTCGATAACCAGCCCTGTTTCTGCAGATGAATCGAAAACGTCACAGTTCGAAACGAGGTTCCATTTCTCGACTGAGGCCGCGTGACGGTGATGTTTTGCATCTTGGCAAGGCCAGCACCAACGGTGACGCCATCGACCACGAATGATGACGAATTCACCGCGTCCTGATACGTCATAATCCATACAGGCACTGACGATAAATTCTTCGAGATCGTAACGTATGGCCGCGAATCATCAATCATGATAGCCGGGTCAAACGGATCTCCGGCGCTGTTCAAAATGGCTTCCCCAGCGTAGTTGGTAATTGCTGGCTTTTGAAACTGCTCGTATCCCCATGTGATATCAGCCGGATCATCTGTCGGATCTTCGGCCAGTTCGCGTTCTGTCGAGTATTCAGCCGTGACTGTCCAGCCCTTCCACGGGTCTGATGGATCGACTGAAAGCGTCGTGCACCATGCTCCAGCGTCGTCGGGATGAACCTCGCCGATGACTGGAAGTGAGGCATGTGACCCAACGTGATAGGCCCGTTCCGTCTGCGCGGAAGTCTTGAGCCTAAATGTGCGGGTATAGCTTCGTGAGCCTTTTGCGTTGGTGGCGGGACCGTGACTTTCTCCAAGGTATGTGACCGTCATTCCGTCACCTCTACTGCTGCGCCTTCAGCAATTGCCAGAACAGCGGAATCACCCTCAAGAACCGTTCCCTTGCGATAAACAGCCCATAAACCAGTGACAGGCGAATTTGGGTCATCAGGATTGCTATGTGTGACTCGAGCAAAGGCGATCGCTTCTTGTCTGGCCTGCGACCAATTCAACGCACTTTCCTCCCATCGCTTCAGAACGACTTTTGCCTTCATGGTGACACGGCTCCCATTGCCAACATCATTGGCGGCCTGTTGTCTTTCAGTGCCTTTTTCAGTTCACGAGTTTGCTTTTCGGTTGCGGCAACATTCGGATCTTTGCCGCGTTGCAGCATTGCGGCAAAGATTGCTGAATACGATTCCTGTGATCCGGCCGCCATAGCTCCTGACAATCGTGTCGATAACTGTTGTTTTGGTTTTTGCTGTTCGCGATCCGTTCCGAGCCAGCCCGTAAGCGTTCCAGCCAGAGCGTTTGCTTGAATCTTTGCCCGATCCAACATTCCTTCTGCGCCCATTTTGATGCTGCTTGTAATTGGGCTGAGACTGTCCGCTAAATTGCCAAAAGCCTCTCCCAAGCTTTTCTTTGCTGGGCCTTCGAAAATTTGTTTTGAAATTCCCGGATCCAATCGGCCGCCATTGTTCTGCTGCTGGGCTGCAGTGAATTTAGCTAGCAGGTCGGCCAACTTGTTTTGTGCGTTCTGTAAGCCATCATTGCTAGGCTGATTTGCTCCTGCTCTTTGAGCGAGTTCTGCACCGCGTTGCGCCATGGCAAACGGGTTCGTCATATCGAACGTAAAGTTCGCCACATCGACGCCAAAGTCTGCCGTGCCTTTCAACAAGTCGTTGAGCATTTCCGCCCAGTGGACTTTGATTGTTTCTATGCCGACGTCGAAGGCTGCGACAATAGTATCCCCGAGCCAGCTCCACTTGCCTTCCATGCTGTTGAATGTCTCGAACAGCTTAGTCACTGGCCCAATTAAGTTTGTGACTTGCGTCGAGACCTCAGTAAACGCTGGAGCCAATCCAACGGCAACCTGATCAATCATCGCGCCAATTGACGCGTACATTTTTTGTAAGGCGTCGTCGGCTTCTGCCACCTGCGCGAGAGATTTGTCATCGAGACCGATTCCAATGTCTTTCGCGTCCTGCATCAGCTTTGTGATGTCATCGAGACCGCCAGCAAAAAGCGTGGTCATTTCGATGCCGGATTTGCCGAATATCTTCACCGCTGCTGCGGCACGTCCGGCTGCAGACGGGATCTCGCTGATTTTCTGGCTGATCTTCAGGAACTGCTGCTCAGGCGATAGCCTTTGCAGGTCGTCGGCGCTGAGCCCCAGCGAGGAAAGCGCATCGGATGCTTCTTTGCTTCCGTCTGCAGCCTTGCCGATCATTACTGTCAGTTTTTTAATTCCGCCGGTGAGCGTTTCGGCTGACACTCCGGACTGATCGGCAGCGAATTCTAGTTGCTGCAGAAATGCCCCGCTGAGGCCCGTCTGTGCGGCTTTATCCGCCACTCCTGCCAGATCCCCAATGCGGCCTTGCAAACCCCACACGGCAGCCCCAACGCCGACCGCAGCTGCACTCATTGCGACGAGGCTGGCAGTAACCGGATTGAGCAGCGAAACGGCAGACGATGCGAAATCTTTGAGGCCAACTTGGCTCTTGCTGATGTTCTTGTCGAACTTCTTTGTGTCAGCGGAAAGGTTGACAACCAAATCACCGATGCCCGGCATTATTGTTTACCTTTCACTTTGCTGAGTGCGTCTGGGTCAAAGTCTTCTTCATCGTTTTGTTCATAACACTTCAGGTAATCTCTGATTTGCTTGAACAACTCTTGTGCGTCCGCTGTTTGAATTTTGACGCCTGGCGTTGCCACGATCTGGTTGGTTGTGTTTGTCGCTGCCCTAATGTCTGCCCGACGATCTCCAAACGGATTGACTTGATACATCGCCAATTGACACGCCCACTCAAACGGTGTGTGCTCGTTCTTGATGTTCCACCAATCAAACCGACCACAGGAACGAGCGAGATCCGCGGCAAAGCGGGCCTCCTCGTCCCTCATCAGTTTTTTATTACGGCTTCCATTTGGACCGATGACGGCTCATTTGAGATCTGGAAAATCTTTTTGATGATCTGTTCGCGAATGTCCGGCCCCATATCTGCGATCAGCGACAGCACTCGAGCACCAAATTCAATGTTTGATTCGTCCGTTTTCTGCTCAAACTCCGGGTTGCCCGCGTCGCTGACGACGGCGAGGCCAATGAGATAGCCGACGGATTCTTCCTTTTCGTGAAATTCGCGAGCCGCATTCAGCTTGTCATTCTTCACCGCTCGCAGGTGAATCGTTTCACCGTTCACCATTTTCAGCGGATAGAACGCCCGCTTGTTGATTCGCTCGATGATCGACAGAGTCATCAGATCTCCTCTGTTTCGTTTTCAGCCTTTGCGGCTTGATAGGCTTCCCAGTTCGGCCCGGGGATCGGCTTCAGGTTGCTGTCATACCCCGTGATGACGCCTGCCCTGTACAACTCCCGATCGTTTTCGTTGTTGATGCCGAGCGTGTTCATCTTGTATTCGATCTGCTGAGCAGAGATCTGAGCGTCAGTCATTCCCGCTGCCAAAGCACACTCATCATCCGCTGGCGAACACTGACCAGTGCGACACATGAACGCGGCCTGCTCGCCTTCGATGATTGAACCTGCTGGCAGGTAAGCAATCGGAACCGTTTTCCCGGTATGGTCTCTGCCGAACCGATACAGGATTTGCTTTTGCATGTACTCCGGAGCAGTTTTTGGATTGACGAACTGCTCCAATACGAGGCGGGCTTTCATTAGCTCGGGGCTCCTGATGTCTGAATCGTGATTGTTGAACTCAGGCCATCTGCCGGAGCTGCTGTCGTGTCCATGCCGAAGCCCACGCCGTTGTAGATTTCAGACAACGGCGTCGCGTCGGCGTAGGTGATTTTGAAGTTTGTGTCGACTGGTGCGTAACACTTGGCAAGGAACGCCGCGTGTACAGTGTCATCGGGATCACGGAAAATTTCGGCGTTGATCGTCGCGACTTGGACATACCCGGTTTGCGAATGAGCGATGGCGGCCGCTCCGTCAAGCACCTTGTATTCCCACGTCTCCGACTGAATGCCTGTAACGGACACACTCTTCAGGCCAGTGATTGCTGTGTAAACGCTGCTGATTTCCATCAACAATGCGGTGCCCTTCGACTTAACCTTGTTTGCCATCTCACGTTATCCTTTGAAGTTTCTTGACTTCTTTTTCGAGTTGAAGAGCACCACGTTTGATCATTTCGGCTTTCACAGCACCGCGCGATTTCGCGTAAGCAATTCGCGCCAGTCCCGGTTGCATCGCTGGCATGATTCCGCGATTCATAACGGGCTTTGGCCTATCGCCTCGCTTTGCCCTGCCTTTGCCAGTTCCGGTGAATCGCTGTTTCGTTCCAGCGACCCACCAGTGAATGTTCTGAGCATCAATGCCAACGCCACCCTTTTGGTTTCCTTTTCGATTCTTCGGCGACGGCGTTTTTGATTTCTTTCCAACACCAAAGCCAACCTTGGCAGTGATTTGAAACCTGCCTTTTTTGAACCGACTCTTGACGCCTTTCCGTCCCAACTTCACCTGCGGATCAACATCCGCTTTCATCTGTTTTCCGATGACGTTTAACCCGCCACGGATAGCTGACCTCATCACAGCGACTTTGCTCGTATTCTTCAGCGTCTCCATTCGCTTTAGAATAGCGTCAAGTCCGTCAATGCTGGCTGTCACGCGCTCGCCTCAACTTCCACTCTCATGAGCATCGAAGCGACAAACAGGCCCGACTGTTTTAGAATCACCTTGTTCGGAACCTCCTTCGGGTCCATGTCACATTCCCAAACCTTGACGCGACCATTCGACGAGTTGAAGTTGTTGACTCGCTGCCAGATCTGCCGAACGATCAACTTCACCGCATCAATATCGCCCTGCGTTGGTGTTCGTTTTCGAATCCACACGCGAAGCATGTGGGACGTCCTGTCTTCCACATCCAGCGTTTCGTTAAGCTGCTCCTCTTCCTCCTGGCAAACATCGACGCGAAGATTTGGAATGTCTTCCAGTTCGTCGTCAATCGTTTCGCTGTAGGAGGCCGTCACGGCCAATTCGTAAGCCGTTCCGCTGTTGATCTGCTCAACAATCGCGGACATCGCTTCAGTTGACGGTGACTGAGTAACGGCCATCACTTAACCTGTTTCGCGTGAATCCGTGTCATCTGTGGGCTGATTCGCCGGAACACCTTTTCGGATGTCGTTGGCTGCACTTCGAATCGATCACTGCCCGAAATAATCAGGTCGCCTTTTTCCGGTTGGTCATATGGCAGTGCTGATGTCAGACCAATGAAATCCACTGGCCTGACCTCAATCATTTGCCCGTTTCCGGCATCCATGTAAAACGACTGCTGAGAACTTTTTCGGAGTGTGATCGTGGTCGAAACTGAGCCGCGACGGTAAACGAAAGACCCGCCCGCTTCCGTGAGCAGGTCTTCCGTCATTTCTCCGATAGCGTCGTCAAAGTCACTCATGGATTAGCTCGGTACGAGTGGCAGCGTGTACCATTGCGTGGTCGAACTCGCGACAAAGATTGCCGGAATCGCACCGCTCGCAAAACTGATCGCAGCACTTGCTGAGAGTGCGTTGATTGTTGAGCTGGTCTTTGGGTACACCTTTAGAACGCCCGCCGTTACGCCCTTGACGATGACTTGCATTCCGGGAACAGCGACCGGCAGAATGACGCCCTTCGTACCGTCTGCACCAGTCACGATGTTCAGCCCTTGCGAAAGCTGTGCGGCGTCGGCTGCCGTGCTTCCGGCCGCCGTGACTGCTGTCACAGCAAGTAGGTTTGTCTGTCGATTCAGATTGACATACCCGAAGTCCGCCCCGCTGGCTGCCGTTGCGACCGCGATACCCATGTACGTTCCAACGCCCAGCTGATTAGCTGCACCGCTGGATGCAGTTGCACCGCTCGCGTCTGGTGTCCCTGCCGGATCCCAGTGAACTGGAAGACCCTGAACCCAAGCGGCCGTCGTTTTTGGAACCTTCTTGATTCCTTCAATCGAAAGTGAGCCCTGAACATTCGCTGCGATATCGTTGATGGCGACACCAACAATTCCATTCAGAACAATAACATCACCGGCCGTCACGGCTGATGAAGGTGTATAATCCATCGCACAGTCTTCGCTGTACGTGTAAACCGGCTCTTGCGGCATCTCAGTAACCTCCGAATCATGTGTTCAAAAGTAGCCCGCCGGAACCCCCAGCGGGCTCATATCGTTATCGTCACTGAGTGACTACGCTGCACCCTTGCTCTTAACGCCGCACAGATACTCGGCCTGATCACAACCAAAGTCGTGATAACCTCGCATTTCAATGCCCAGCGTGCTAAAGCTTGCGTCCTGCTGTTCCACGGTTGGTGTTTCCACTCCGTCAAGAAATGAAACAACGATACCAGCTGCCACAGATGGATCTCGCAAAAGGTACCAGGCCGTTGCAGAACCGCCGGAGATTGTGGAGTCATTCAGAAACACAGACTTAACTGGTTTGTACTTGCCAGCGTGAATGTTGGCGTTTGCGGTTGTCGTTCCGCCGCCAATGTTCTGATTCACGAAGATTGCTTCTGCAACTCGTGAAATTCCTCCGCCCGGAGTCAGCAGGATCGTTGGAGCCCCTCCAAACTTGCCGCCCGGAACCTTGCTCCCGTCCTTTGCAGGAGTTCGCAGATCGTCGAAGGCATTCAACGCCAACTCAAGACCAACATTGTCAGTCAAAAGCGTTGTAGTTGAACCAGTGATGTAGTTTCCACGAGCAGATGTGAAAAACGTAGAGTTGTCGAGCCACTTGGCCCAGAATACCTTGTTCAGTTTCTTCGCTGCTCCGCGTCCGATTCGGTTTCGCAAATCGTCGAACGCGCTCATATCATCATTAATGATTTGAGTGCGAGTAAGACTGAACATCTTCGCGTACGTTCGCGCCTGCCGAGTGTACGACTCTTCAGAAATTGAACCGTGCTTGATTTCGCCACCGGGTCCAAGTTCCTCATACTCCATGTCATCCAGCATTCGATAACTGGTCACCGACTTAAAGTCGTTGACGCTGGAAACTCTTGCGATTTCTCGCCACGTCTGTTCTTCCTGCATGTAGCCTTCGAGCAGTTCTTTATTGGCGACATTGCTCAAAATGCCTGGCAATGAAACCACAGAGAACGCAGCCTGGATTTGGCTGCCCCATGCTGCTCGGCCGATATCCTGCCAGTTTGAGCGATTCACGCCCTCGCTTGCGGAAACATAGTGACCGTTGGCAACAGCAGCTTCGATCAGTAATCGCTTGATGCTCATCGCACCGCGATACTGTGTGTGAGCCGCCTGCAGTATTTGATCAGAATACGCCTTGTCGACGTCCTTGATTTTTCGAGCGACACACAAGGCAGCCTCAAGAACAAGCGGCATGTTTTCCGGCTTGTTTTCAGCCGAGCGAAACGACGTCGGGCGTGTGCGAGCCTGAATCTCTCGCTTTTTCATGACCTCAAGTTCAACCTTGTCAATTGACCAGTCCTGATCAATTGCGGTCGCGATGATTTCAGGATGCCCGGCGGCCTTAGCCTGAATTTCAGCCGACTTGCGGAACTGAGCAGCAATCATTTTGCGGCCTTGTTCCAGCGATGCCGTCAGGTCCAGCATTGCTCCGGCTGCTGCCGTTGGCGCTGGTGATGGTTGAGCGGTTGCAACTGCTGATTCCATTGCCGGAACTGCAGGCTTGCTCATTTGTGCGTAGCTGGTCTGCAGAACCGCAGCAGCTTCCGGCGTCAGCGTTGAAGCATCAAGCCCCAAGCTCTTGCAATAATCTTCGAACGACATAACTGCCGATCCTTTCAAAAACCGGCGAGCACTTGCCGCCAGATTCACTGAAGTTGTCGAGTCCGCCCCCATTGGGAGAACCGACGTTTCACGAAGCACGGCACGCCGTGCGATCACAACAGGCCCGGTGAAGGTTTGCCCGTTTGCTGTAGCCGTTTGACCGGCTGGAACATCCTCTGATTCAATTACCATCGCACCTATCGATGCCTGCCATGTGTGACCGGCGGCGGCTTGTGCGAGTACTTGTTGAGCTTTCCCGCTCTGACCAGTGACGACACCTTCGAGCATCAATTGACGCCCGTCGTTGACGATGTTGTCAGTTGCTCCAAGAGTTGCCTCGACTGACTTTTCGTGATCAATTAAAATTGGAATCGAGCCCGGCATTTCGAGGCCGGACAGGTCCACCACAACCGGATGCGGAAACCCGTCCACCGGAAGCAACCCGCCCGAATAGGCTTTAATCACGAATCGTTTCGGCTTTCCTTTTCCGTTCGCTTTCAAACGGAGAAATGCTGTAATGTCAATTGGTTTCATACCGCAACCTCCTGAACCGTCGCATCCTCAACGCCGCCATCGTTCGCGTCTGCGATCAATGCCGCAATGCGATCCGGAGCCAGTCCAATCGATGCCAATGTCTGCTCGGTCATTACCTGCGACATTTCGCCTGCGCTGAATTGATCCAGTGCCGACTTGATTCGCTTCTGGTTGTTGCTGAACGCCCGCTGCCCGATCGTCGTGTACTCACCCTGTGGCAACGCGGCCTGGGTTGGCTGCTGCGTAATTCCGATTGGCTGACCCGGCTGAATGCCAAACAGCGCAGAGAACAAAGCCTGCTTGTAAACTTCGACAGGTACGCCGAAATCGGACGCGGCCCGCATTGATTCCGTGTCCCAGTCTTTCCCGATTCGTGCGTTCTCGTCAGTCGGCGTGCTGAGTCCTGATGTCAATCGTGTTCGTGCAGCGTTTGCTGAGTCGAGTCCGTCCAGTTCAGGAAGCGGCGGCCAGTGCCATCGATGATCAATCTCCGCGATTGACGGAAGACCATCGAGAAGGCCCGGAACGTAGATTGCCGATTCGAGAAACCACTTAAACATGGGCTCGATGAGTGCCCATTCGATCCGGCTTTGCTCGCACTTAACTTCCGGTTCCCACACATTCTTCATGTCGCCTTTGAATGATGAGAAATTTGCATCCTTGCCGGTGCCTGCTGCCAGCGTGTAAGGCATGTTCGTACAGCGACAGAACGACATCAGGCACTGAAGCTGAAACGCATTGAAGCCCGTCGTCGGCTGCTCCGGTTTCAATTGGGCAATGTCCCAGCCCTCTGGCAGAGTCGTGAGCATGTTCCGCGTCACCTCAATCTCCGCGAAGTCTGCAGGAGATGTGGCCGGATTCACTGCTGGCCCTGTTGCCTTCATGAAGATTGCGAAGTTTGCGGCAGCTTCTGAACTGTAGAGCGTTGCGAGTTCCTGCCGTCGCATAATCGGCAGCGTTTGAAGTGCCGGCGTTGCTCGCGGAATTCCTCGAGTCTGTCCAGGACGATCGGCCCGAAACAGGTGCAAGACCTCTTTTGACGTATACCAATCGCCCGTTATCGTTGACACTGGCACGTTTGAGCCCGGATGATGATCGTATACGTAAAGCATCAGCTCGTTCGTTGACCGGTCGAACTTGATACCGTCGTCGATGAATGCGTCTGTGTAGAGCGTGCCCGCCCACGGATTGGCGACCTGATCAGCCTCAAAGATTCGCAGGTCCAGCGTCAACGGCCAATTCTGAGGCCGATCTGCTCGCATCATGAAGACTTCGCCGTCTCGCCAATACGCCTCAACGCAAGTGCGAAGAATGTCGGCCAAGTCGACTTTAGACGCCCATTGACGCCAAGCCTTTTCAATTCGGGCATTTGCTTCTGGATTGCTGGTGAGTAACTGCAGGCGTGGACCATTGCCCACGATGTGATTTACTGCCGTGCGAAGAATCCCGGCATACCATGAGTTATTCTCAGCCTCATAGCGGGATCGAATCCGGCAGACGCGGCGAACCGCTGGCGACATTGCAGCACGAGCAGAAAGTCCGTCAGCAGATGCCCAGTGCTTGCGGTTGTCGGCAGTTGTCTGTGCCAGATCAAACTTGGCTTTTACCTCAACTGGCTTTTGCTTCCTACGGAATGGCCACATATCAGTGACCTCCCGGCGGAACCATTTTCATGGTCATTCCGCGAAACGTTGCAGCCGGTGAAGCTGTCGCGGTCTGTGCCGCAAGATGCTTTTCGTAGGCAATAAGTTCCGACAACGACCGGCGCGAGACTGTCACACCGTCATTTGAGACGGTCTGAGCCTTCAACGCTTCGGCAGCGAGTTGTTCGGAAATCTCTGACACTGTGAACCCCGTGAAACCTAGTTATGGTTTGACGTTGGTGAGTGTCGATCAGTTGCTATGTGTTGTCGATGGGGTGGATGCTATATGTAGCATCGTCACTCATTCACATGGATCATTTAGTCTTCCGTGTGATTCTTCAGACCTAACGATAACCTCTCTTGTCCAGTGTCGCATGCCACATTGAAGGCAGCGGCGCTCTCGAAATACGGAATTGACGGGAGGGTTTGCGGTTCTTTGCACTCGCTTCAGTTGGCCGCCGCACTTTTCGCAACGGAGCCCAGGCAAATTGAACTGTCTTTGCTCACCCACGTCGGACGCCTCCGGGTAGGGTGAATGTTCGCGTCTCTTTCTTTGTTCCGCTATCGCCATTCAGTCGGCATCCTAAAACAGAGGCACCTACGAGACACCCAACGAAGGTATCCCACCAGTCATTGTCACGCCCAACGGTCTGAGCCCAAATGATGGACTTGTTTCCGTCGATTGCCTTTTCCTTGGGAGTCTCAGCCGTAAAGTGTTCGGCAAGCAATCGGTTTGACCGCTCCTCAGTTCCAGGCAGAACGATTGCCGACGGAGCCCCAATCGCTGTCATCAATCGCCTAGCCGCGAAACTCTTCATCAGGTTTGCGTCAAATTGCACATGCGTTGGTGTATCCGATCGTCGCTCAACCCAGCCAGTACCGGATTTGTCTCGTACAGGATCGCCCCACAGATGGATCGGCTTTCGGCCGGCAGCTATGGCAACCCCCTTTGACGGCCGCATTCGTGATCGTTCTTTGCTCGCCTGAATCTGCGATCGAATCAGCGGCATCTGGCCGCCGTCCGACCAGTCCTTCAGCAAAATGTCAAGATCCGGGAAGTCTGCAAATAGCTCAGCCTCGAATTGATTGTGGGCATGGACAAACGCCTCTTCCCATGACTTGCCGGGTGATTCCTGCCCGATCGTTCTCACGAGATCCGACTTGTAGAAGATTGGCCGTCCCTGATCCGGCCAGGTTCTGTAATCGACGATAGCCCCGCTGAAGTCTGAATTGACCGCCAGCACCATTCCCCACAAGACTTGATCCGATGAGTCAATGAACGCTGTCAGGTAACTGGCTGCTTCCGGTATCACTCCTCGAGGCACGTTCGACAGCCGATTCATTAGCGACTGAGAATCCAGCTTGAGCCCGCTTGTGTTTACCGGGGCTTCACCTTCCTGCTGAATCTCTTTGCGGAAGAACTCCGGATCAAGAGCCCTGATCGTCATCAGCGATTGCAGGGCAGAGATTTCGTCGGGCAGTTTGTCATGTTCCCAAGCAATGACTCCGCCAGCGTCCATCGCGGCCCGATTCTGAACGTACATTTCCTGCGCAAGTTTCTTGCCCTCTTCTGGTGTTGCCCCCTGTCCAAGTTTTGCGGCGTATGAGTCCCACAGGTCCATTCTGTCAGGCATTCGCAGCACTGACGGATAAACCTTCCCGTGCCAGTCTTTATGCCGGTCTCGATTCAAAAACCGAATTGTCAGGTCATCCGGTTCGCGGACTGTGCAAACCATGATCTGTGCCATCTTTTGACCGAGCCCCGCAAGCCCGCCAAACGTCTTGGTTATTCGGTCTTCAAGTTCTTCCGTCTGCGTTGGAGACTTCGCGGTCTGCGGCGTTTGAACATCGTCGAACGTCAACAGGTCCGGACGAATCGTAACCCCAAACCGGTCGACATAGGACAGCCCAGAAACGTCTGTCGAATTGATCGAATACGGCGCAATATGGCACTGGCATGACGGAGCTTCGTGAATATCGGGAAAGACGATTCGACCGCGTTCGTCCTTGTGGCTCAATGTCAACGGTCTGCCATTCAGCCTGAACTGGCGTTTTGGCTGTCGCAACTTGAGTAGCAGCGGAGTTAACTCAGGATAGTCGTCAAGCAGTGTCGGCGATGATGCCAGTAGGCTAAAGAAGTTCTCGCGATGCTCATTCGCCTTGTCGTCAGTGGCCCCAACCAGAACCGGAAACTTTCGATGACCATTGACGGCTGCCCAGATCGTCGCAACACGAGCACAGGTTGACTTTAGCCCACCGCGCCGAACCGCGTGAGCTTCTTTCCCTCCGTTGAAAATGACGTCTTGAAAACGGTCCATCATCGCCCGCTGGTAAGGAGCCCACGGAAGGTAAAAAGTCGGCTTGAAGTATGTTTCGGCAAACAGCAAATTATCCGCCGCACATCGCTCCCGTCGTTGTGGATTGGCAATATCTGGCAGCGGCCCTATTTCTTGAGACGCTGCTGTCTTTGCGTTGATTACTTCTGCGTTTCGTGCTGAGCGAGCCGCGGCGTAGTCTGCTCCGGATCCTGATTGATTAGTCAGGTTCTCTTGAACATCCATTGCCATCAATAACGACTGCAGATCCTCCGGATGCAGTGAGTTGAATACCTCGCTCTGCTCCAGCTCGCTCAATGAGAGCACGTGTTCTATTTCTTCGCTCGTCCATGTTATTGGCAACGTTCACCCCGACGTTGATTGTCGTTTGTGGCTGCGGCTTACTTGGCCCCTGCAGCCGACGCTCAAGATGTTCATCTTTCTGTTTCTGGTCTTCCATTTTTAGCAACAAGCTCGATGCAAACATTGCGTTCTTATCGGCCATTTCTTCGTCGTGAACAACCTCGCCCATCGCATCCAGCCGCGTCGTGAATTCCTTGTCAACAATCTTGAAAAGGCGATCGACTATTCGCCGCTTCTTTGTCTCAGTGAGCGTTCGCCATCGCAGTGCTTTGCTTACCAACGCAAGATCCTTCGGAATGTTCTTCACTTCCGTCAGCAACTCCGAACTGAGCCCCTCCCGAGTTCCAACACATTCGAACTCGTTTTGCCTTGCCAGCGACCTGGCGGCCCGTCTGTTCCGTCGCTTTGCTTTACCTGTCATCAAAGCGGTTCCCGGCAAACAAAACTA
>JACCDR010583846.1_pt1 | contig 30541 bp, 21 predicted proteins | sample 7446431 | NCBI WGS metagenome assembly JACCDR01 (sample SAMN15323443, study PRJNA562643) | freshwater metagenome | isolation source: river surface water | place: USA:Blue River Watershed | collected 2017-08-17
CAGCATTATGTCGATACCTATTTTGCCCGCTTCCCTGGTGTGTTGCAGTATATGGAACGTACACGGCAACAAGCCAGCACCCAAGGTTATGTCGAAACTCTCTTTGGCCGGCGTTTATATTTGCCCGATATCACCAGTAAAAACATGGGGCGCAAAAAAGCGGCTGAACGCGCCGCCATCAATGCACCGATGCAGGGCACGGCAGCGGATATTATCAAGCGCGCCATGATCGCGGTGGATGCTTTTGTGCAGCAGCAGTCTAGCCAACAACTGCGCTTATTAATGCAAGTGCACGATGAATTGGTGTTTGAAGTCGCTGCCGATCAGGTCGCACACTACCAGCCGATATTAGTGGCGTTAATGGCGAATGCCGCTGATTTGGCCGTGCCCTTGCTGGCAGAAGCTGGGGTTGGGGATAACTGGCAGCAAGCGCACTAAACCTGTGTATGCACACTAAACCTGTGTGCACATGAGGCTTGCCGTTGGCGGTTCACTTTATGTTTGCCGAAACGGCGAGTCTTGCCAAGCGAGCTCGTTTCGGCGTCCCTGTTTATCCGACTCATCCCCATGTAAAGCGGCATTGAGCCATTGCTTATCACGTTTGATGCCGTATCATAGCGCCAACATAACAATCTCGCCCAAATGTGGTGGAATGAGGTGCCAAGATGAAATCATTTATAACCCTGTTGCTTATTTATTTGTTCACTGGCGTTCACACCGCCCAGGCGATGGCACCTCTTGACCCGCAAAATACGTTGTTGTCTACGCCGAAGGTCGAGGAGTGTCGGACAGCTCATACCGGCCTGCCATTTTGTACAGAAAATGCTACCGACTGTTTAGTCGATAAAACTGCGGTGGCCTGTGGTGGTAAAGCAACCTATTGCCGCGAAGCCAGCAATGGCGCTGTCGCCTGTGGCGGGGACGCTATCTATTGTCATAAATCCAAAACGGGCGAGGTGGCGTGCGGCGCCAGTGCATCCTACTGTGAAACCACCAAAACCGCGGCAGCCTGTGGTGGCTTGGCCAACCACTGTACCACGACAGCATCAGGTGCGGTGGCCTGTGGTGGCATGGCAACCACTTGCGTGATTGGTAAAACCGGCCTGAAGAGCTGTGGTGGGAAAAGTGTGGAATGTGCCGCCGCCAACCGTAACGATAAAAAGTACAAAGATATTAGTTGCCCTTGGGTATTTGATTAATCGGCCGTGGTTTTACAGGGGCTGTACAGGGGCGGTACAGGGGGTGTGCAGTCGTTGTGCAGTGGTTGTGCAGTGGTTGTGTCACGCCGCTGCGCCCAAGCCCGCTGTATATCGTGATTTCATTTGCTACTACAGATAGTTACTACAGATTGTTATTACACATCGCTATTTCACACCGCCACAAAGCCATCATCGGTACCGGCAAGGCACAACCAAGCCGTCCGCATGACAACATCACATGATGGCTGCCCGCACGACCAACACATACAAACCCGCTGCCGCTGCGCGCATTCAATCTGATCGAGATGTGATCATTTGCAAGCCTTAGATCGCAAGACAAGGCTTATCCAGACTATTTATATGGTTTTTTACCCCGATTTTGCTGAATGTACCGCTAAGTGTGCGGAAAATAGCCAGTTTTTTGCCGGTTTTACGAAATTTAATTTCATTTCCCTAGTTTTTGTGTGGCTTATTTCGGGTTTTATGTAGTTTTATTACAAAATGTGCTTGCTTTTTAAACCTTGCTCAGTAAAATAAATGGCGTAGGGTACAGAGGTAAGATGTTCTATCTTTCAGCATTATCAAGCGCTAGCGCTGATAGTGTAGTGAAAGTAGGCTTAATTTAGCCGCCCCACTGCTTGCAGTGGGGCGTTTTTTTTTGCCTAAATTTCTGAAAATTTATTAGATTATTTAGAGTAATTACTTTAACTTCAAAAAAACTTGTGTATAATGGCCTTGTCTTGACATCAAGACACCCTGTTGATTTGAAATTATTGTATAGCTTCTCCCCGTTTGCTATGACCGGCGCCGATACCCATCTCGCCGGTTTTCTTTTTTTAACGCTTAGCCTATTTTGAATGAGACCCCACCTGCGCGATTGCTGACTGCGCGGGTAGGGCGAGTTGATGTCGCCGCTCGTGACCTGTCAGGCACGGCAGCTGTTGTGCGGATGGTTATTCGCAGCGTAGCACGTCTGCTGGACGCTGGCTGGCGGCGCGATAGGCAATACTTGCCACCGTGAGCCAGGTGATGGCGGCGACCACCACGGCGGCTGCCACATAGATCAGACCATGCTGACTGATGCGTTCGTTAAAGCTTGCTAACCAGTCCTCGACCAACCAATAGCACAGCGGGAAGGCGAACAACAGGCTGATAGCAACCAGCCATAAAAACTCTTTGGCGAGTAAATTCACAATCGATAACCGTGATGCGCCTAGTACGTTGCGCACGGACACCTCCTTTTGCCGCCGTAGTGCAGAAAACGACGCCAAACCAAAGGTACCAAAGCAGGCCAGTATCACCGCTAAGCCACTGAAAATACTTACCAGTTGTGCTGTTTTGCTATCGTTACGATAAATCGCCTGATAACTTTCGCTCAGCACTTCGATATTGGGCGCTTGCATATTCAGCGCTTGGCCCAACACTTGACTTAATTGGCTACGGATCTGTGGGAGCTGCTGCATATCGATGGTTAACAACAAGCGGCTATACCAGTTATGGGTGTAACCACAAATCAAGATCGGTGCTGGTTGTGCCGCGCGTGCCGACCCTACTTTGATATCCTTAACGACGCCCACCACGGTCAAGCGAAATACACCGCCGGTGCCATCCCGAGAGGTCAGTACTTTGCCGATGGCTTGATCGGCAGATGCATAACCGGCCTGACGCACCAGTGACTCAGTTAAAATAACGCCCGCTTGGCTTTGTTTGTCATCCGGTTTTAAATACCAATCACTGGCATAGTCTGGGCTAAAATCACGGCCGGCGATCAGGTCCAACCCCATAACGCGCACGGCAGACATGCCAACCCCAATAAATGGAATACGTTCATCACTGAGTACGCCATTGTCCGTGCTCAGTGGCATGGCGGAGTTAAAAGCGCTGGTGATGGCGATATCCACAATACCAACATCCTTGACGCCCGCAATGGCCCGGATCCGGTCGAGTAACTGTGGATTTTGTTTGTATAACAGCTGCTCTGACGCAATATCCGTGACTTGAATTTTGCCATCACGCTGATAACCCACTGGCAGGTTTTGCAAAAATTGCAGTTGTTGCTGCAATAAGACGGCACCAATGATCAGCGCGACGGATAATGCCGATTGGAACACCAGCAGCGTTTTGCGCACCACAACGGCGGTATTGCCGCGTTGCAAATCACCACTTAATACCCGTTTCGCGCTAAAGGCGGCCATGAAAAAGGCTGGATAGGCACCGGCACTGAGGCCAACCACCAGCACCAGCAGCACCAAGGCCGCGCCAGTCCAGGACAGATAGCTCAGCTCTAATTGCCGTTCGATCAATTGGTTAAATGCCGGCAAGCTAAGCTCGACCAACGCGCAGGCGACCAAGGCGGCGATAGCGGTGGTTAACACGGATTCGGTTAGAAACTGCGTGATGATCTGAGTTTTGCTGGCGCCCAGCGCTTTACGTACGCCAACCTCTTTGGCACGGCGCGCCGATTGCGCAATGCTCATATTGATAAAATTAAAACCCGCCAATACCACCAACAGCAGACTTAACCCGATACAGATATACACCGCACTGCGCGACCCCGTTGTTTTCATTTCATACCGTAAGCCGCCATTTAAGTGAATATCGGTCAAGGGCACCAACGAGATATCCACCACATTTGGCGCTTCGCCTGGGTAGGCTATTTTGACGTATTCCTGCTGCAACATTTGCCGTACCTGCTCGGCATCGGCGCCAGCGCTCAGACGGTAGTAGTTGTAGCCAGTGTTGTTGCCATAGGATTCATTCAGCGGTTTGAGTTTGTGAATGGCATTAAAGGCAAAATGACTGTTTTGTGGCAGATCGGCAAATACGGCTCCGATCGTCCATTGCCGCTCACCTTGGCGAATGGTTTTGCCGACCGCATCGGTTTGGCCAAACAGCAGCGTGGCATAGCTTTGGCTCAGTGCCAGTTGATCAGGCGTTTGCAGCACCTTGGCAATATCGCCGCTGCGAATGGTCAGCGGGATAAAATCCAGCAGATTGGCACTGGCGCCCATGATCCCCGTCAAGCGATAACTGCGATCGTCCAGACGGAATTCATCGGCGGCTGACAAGGGTTCGAGCAACAGCAGATCGTCGATGCCAGGGCTGTTTTTAAGGCGATTTAATACGTTTTTGTTGGTCATCGGAATACCGGTGGCCATTTGCGGAATATATTGCTGCACCCGAACCAGTCGTTCGGAGTGGGGCAGCCAGCGATCGTAGGAGGCCTCGTAGCTGGCATAAAGTGCAATTAAAATGGCGGCAGCCAAACCTATGGCAAGCCCAGCGACATTTAATAAAAAGTGCAATTGATGGCGCTGAAAAGCGCGCAGCGCGGTGCGGAGATAATTGCTGAACATGTTATGCCACCTCCGCTTGCGTTAATTGATTGCGGCGATCCAGTAGAATTTGCCCATCCAGCATTTTCACCAAGCGATCGGCATAAGCGCCTTCTTTTTCCGAGTGGGTGACCATCACCACTGTGGTGCCTTCGCGATTGAGCGCGCGCAACATGGCCATCACATCCTCACCGTTTTTTGAATCCAAATTACCGGTGGGTTCGTCCGCGAGGATCAGCTTTGGCTGGATCACCAGTGCCCGCGCGATCGCCACGCGTTGCTGCTGCCCACCCGACAATTGCTGAGGTAAATGATCGGCACGGTGATCGAGGCCGACCCGCTTTAACATGGCATCCACTCGCTGCTGCCGCTCGGCTTTGCTGACGTTGAGGTATTGCAGTGGCAGTGCCACGTTCTCGGCAACGGTTAATTCATCAATTAAGTTAAAACTCTGAAATACAAAACCTAAATTGGCTTTGCGCAGTTGTGCCAGTTGTTTTTCGCTGTACTGGCCAATTTCAGTGCCGGCAAATTGATAGCTGCCGGAGGTGGGGGAGTCCAACATGCCGAGGATGGATAATAGCGTGGATTTACCACAGCCAGATGGCCCCATGATAGCAACAAAATCACCGGCGTTGATGGTCAAATTGATCTGCTGTAGTGCTGTGGTTTCGACATCACGCGTGCGAAAAACTTTTTGTAATCCAGTTAATGTAATCATTTTTATCTCCTTGAATTTATTTTAATTTTAAAGTGTCTGCTTGATCAAAGCCTTGATAGTTCGAAATGATCACCTGTTCGCCAGGCGCCAAGCCGTCCAAGACTTCAAAGAATTGTTGATTGCGTTTACCCAAACGAATGGCGCGACGCGTGGCGTGGGTGCCACTTTCATCCAGCACATAGGCCCAGTTGCCACCGCTGCTGGCAAAGAAGGCGCCACGTTCTAATAACAAGGCGTTGGTTTTGTCACCGCCTAGCACAATTTCGGCATCGAGGCTTTGGCCGCGGCGAATATCGGTCAGGCTGGCAGGTAAAGCGACTTCCACTTGGAACAACGCATTGGTGACACGGCTGTCGACCTTGGTGATCGGCACCTGCAGTTGCTGGCCTTGGTGCTGGATGCGAACGGTTAATTCTCGGCTAATTTGGTTGAGGTAAAACTCGTCCAGCTGCAGCACTAATTTAAATTCGCCGGGAAGATCAATTTGGCCAAAGCGCGCGCCGCGCTCTTTGGATTCGCCCACTTCGGCACTGAGCTCACTCAAGTAGCCAGATACTGGCGCACGTACCAATAAATTGTCTAAATTACTGCGCGCCAGTTGTAAGTTGGTTTGCAGCATGCGAGCACTGTCTTCTAACTGGGCCAACTGCTGCTCACGAATGGTATTTTCTTGCGTTTGCTGCTCGAGTGTTAACAGCCGACGCTGCTCAAAGTAAGCCAAATCTTCTTGCAGCTGGGCAAGGGTATCGGCGGCGATTAAATTTTTTGCCAACAAACGTTGGCTTTGTTCCAATTTGCGTTTGAGCTGGCGGATTTGCAGTTCGGTTTCGAGCAAATCGCGTTTTAGATTAAGCCGATTGGTTTCCATCGTCATTTGGGTGTTACGCAAAAAATTCAGTTGCTCTGTCACTTGGGCTTCGCGGCTCATCACCTCCAATTGCAAGGCGGTGTTGCTAAGACGCAGCAACGGCTGGCCTTTTTCGACATAATCCCCATGTTCTGCCAGTCGCGCTTCTACCACGCCACCGGCAACGCTATCGAGGTATACCGTGGTTTTGGGCATAATTTGGCCACGGACTGCCAAGGTATCTTGAAACACACCTTGTTCTACCTTGCTGATTTGTAATGTATTTTGCCCAATGTTTTGATATTTTCCGCCGCTGCTGTGTTGGCTAAAACCATAAGCCATGGCAGCTAAGGTACAGGCCACTGTCGCTGCGATCAGATGGCGGGCATGCCGTTTGAGTGGTGAGCGGGTAATTTTTCTGTCCATTGATAACTCCTGATTTGCCACAAGGCCACGCTTGGGCTGATGCGATGACAAAGAAGTATCAAATGGCATGCCAACAATTAAATTCCATATAAAACATATAGATATGGTATTTTGTGTCATGATGATGTCGATCAAGTGTCCACTGGTGGTACAGTGCCTGGCGCAGGAACTGTCCATAAATGGACATTGTTGGGCGGTGATGAGGCGCTAACCGCACCTCAGACGATATGGAGAGTGGAGGGCTGATGAAACAGCAGGCAACAGTGCTCGTCGTGGACGACAATCCAGATATTTTATTAGCAGCGCGTTTGTTGCTCAAACAGCATTATCAGCACGTCATGACGCTCGATGATCCTTTTGCCATCGAGGCCACATTGCAACAGCAGGCCGTGGATGTGGTGGTGCTGGACATGAATTTTCATCGCGATGCTATTAGTGGCCAAGAAGGCTTTTATTGGTTGAAGAAAATCCACGCGCACGATGCCGCGATCGCAGTGATTTTGATGACCGCCTACAGTGATGTGCAATTGGCGGTGGAGGCTATCAAATGTGGCGCCACCGATTTTGTCAGTAAACCTTGGCAAAATGATCAGCTACTGACCACAGTGGCAACCGCCTTGGCACATGCGCGTGATAAACAAGCGCTCGGCCAGCTGAGCCGGCAAGCGCGTGGGCTGAGCGCCGCCTTGAGCCAAGCGCGCAGCCAAGCCCACTTTCAGCAGCACGCTCATGCGCCGGCATTGCTTGGGCAAAGCCATGCCATGCAGCAGGTATTTGAGCTGATTGGCAAAGCGGCGCAAACCGATGCCAACATTTTAATTACTGGGGAAAGTGGCACCGGTAAAGAGCTGACCGCGCATGCCATTCACCAGCAAAGCCAGCGGCTGGATGGGCCTTTTATCAGTTTGGATATGGGCGCCTTATCCGGCACTTTGTTTGAAAGTGAATTATTCGGCCACAAAAAAGGTGCTTTTACGGATGCCAAAGCCGACCGCATCGGTCGGTTTGAGCTGGCGCACGGAGGCAGTTTATTTTTGGATGAAATTGGCAATTTACCGCTCAGTCAGCAAGTCAAACTGCTGGCCGCATTGCAAAACCGCACCGTGACGCCGGTGGGAGGCAGTAAAGCGATGCCGGTTGATATTCGGCTGATTTGTGCCACCAATGAAGCCTTGCCACAGGCCGTGGCCGAGGGCCGTTTTCGGCAGGATTTATTGTACCGCATCAATACTATCGAAATACGCCTGCCGCCACTTCGTGAACGATTGGATGATATTCCTTTGTTAACAACGCATTATTTGCAGTTGTATGGTGAGAAATATCACAAAGAACTGCGCCTAAGCCCGGCATTGCTGCGGCAATTGCAAGCCTACCCTTGGCCTGGCAATGTGCGTGAATTGGCGCATTCCATGGAACGCGCCGTGATCCTGACCGATGGTGGTGAGCCTGATCTGGCGATTTTACTGGGGGCGGCGGCAGATAGTTTACTGCCCGCGATTGACCGGCCAGTGCATATCCCTGCCCAGCTTGTTACACAGCCCACTGCGCAACTCAATTCGCCGTTGACTGGGCCATTCACGGCGCCATTCACAGCACCGCCTGGCAGCGCAGCATTCACGCCATCATCCGATGCACATGACGTGGCCAGTGACGCGCCGGTCTTTAACTTGGAATGGGTTGAGCAGCAGACGATTTTAGCGGCGCTGCGGTATTTTCAGGGCAATGTCAGCCACAGTGCCAAAGCACTGGGCTTGACGCGCGGCGCCTTGTATCGCCGCTTGGAAAAATATGGCCTGTAGTGGTACGTCGCGGCATTTAGTGGAATAGCCGCGTGTCAACCATCAACGAAGGAGATGCTTTGTGTCGATACAACGTCATCCGCTGCTGCAGTGGCTTGCGCTGGGTGGGCTTGCGCTGGTGGGCGCGATTGATTTTTGGCTATGGCAGCATTATGGCAGTTCTGCATTGTTCTGGATGGCGATGTTGTGCACGCTGCTGCTGGTATGGCAACTGCAAGCCTGGATGGCGCGCCAACGGCAATTGCCAGAACGGCTTTTTAAAGCATTGGCCAATGGTGATAGCAGTTTGGGGCTACCTGCCGCTGATCCGCTGCGGCAGTCGTTTGACGCGGCGCGGCAACGTATGCAGCAGGCGCGATTGGTGGCGGAGCAGCAAGCGCAGTTTTTAACCCAAGTGCTATTGCACACCGAACTGGCGTTACTGATCTGCCGTGATGATGGTGAGGTGATCGAGCAAAGCCCGGCCGCGGTTCGATTGTTGGGGCAGCGCGTGCGGAATTTACGAGACTTTGCTGCCGGTGCACCGCTGGCCGAGTTGGTGTTAACGGCAACCCATCATCAACAAGCGACCATGGCATGGCAAAGTGGTGCGCAGCCCGACACCTTACAACTGCACCTGAGTGTGGTCATCATCGCTGGTGAGCCCATCCGTTTGTTGAGCCTGCAATCGATCCAAGCACCGTTAAATCAGCGCGAACAACAGGCCTATCATCGACTGATCCGCGTGTTAACCCATGAAGTGGCGAATTCAGTGACACCGCTAAGTTCGATGGCGGACAGCTGTTTGCAGTTATTGCCCACTGAGCTTTGTTTTACCGATCCCGATGATAAAGCTGATTTACAGCTAGCGTTGACCGCGCTGAGCCGGCGTACGCAGCATTTGGCGGCATTTATCCATGATTTTCGTGCCGTGGCTGCGTTGCCGCTACCGCAATGTAAAGCGGCCACTCTTGGCCCTTTAGTGCAACATATTGTCCAGTTGTATCAGGCCGAATTTAGTCAGCACGGCGTACAATGCCACCTCCACATTCAGGCGGATCGCGCAGTAGCCTATGATGCTGCACAAATTGAGCAGGTACTGATTAATCTGATCAAAAATGCCTTGGAAGCCTTTTTGTTACCCACCTTTACCCAAGCATCACCAACCATTGAGTTAACTCTGAGTGTGATCCACGATCAGCAGCTGTGTTTAACGGTGCAGGATAACGGCCCCGGCATTACCGAGAGTGCTCGCGAGATGATCTTTGTGCCGTTTTTTACAACAAAACCACAAGGTTCAGGTATTGGGTTAGCGCTGGCAAAACAAATTATGGTGAATCATGGCGGCGATTTGATCTGTGTGCCACCGCATAGCGATCATCAAGCCGTTGGTGCGGTATTTCGCTTGATTTTTAGCTGAAGTGACAGCTTTTCTGTACAAATGGTTGCCCAGTATTTGCCGTTGCGTGTGTTATCTGGGCTGATGGACACCGTACAAAAGAACAGATTTAACGGCTGAGATCGCAGCAAGCTGAGCGAGTCGATGTTTGGCTGTTGGTTTGGAACTACGATGGGTTGGAATGGCGGCTGGAACTTTGGCAGGCACTGTGGATCACGAACGGCCGCCATGGCCGTCAGCAGCCTTCGACTGCTGACGAGCGATGCGTGTTACTCGGGAGTTGTGGTATGGCCATCATCGCGGCTAAACCAGTCATCCAGGACTTGCTCTAAGTTGTCTAAGCCTTGGCGACTGAGTGAACTAAAGGTGTGCACAGTGACGTCGCCCATGAAGGCCAGCGCAGCTTCGCGGACTTCCAGCAGCGTTTTTTTGCGTGGGCCAGGACTTAGCTTGTCAGCTTTGGTTAACAGCAGCAGCACAGATAGCTTGCTTTCCACGGCCCAATAGATCAATTGTTGGTCTAAGTCCTTGAGTGGATGACGAATATCCATTAAAACTACAAGGCCTTTTAAGCTTTGCCGTTTCATGAGATATTCACCCAGCGATTTTTGCCATTTTTCTTTTACTTCTAAAGGTACTTTGGCAAAACCATAACCTGGCAGGTCGATTAAGCGTTTATTGTCGGCCAATGCAAAGGTGTTGATCAGCTGGGTGCGGCCAGGCGTTTTACTTGTTCTGGCTAAATTGTTTTGTCTAGTCAATGTGTTAAGTGCGCTAGACTTGCCGGCGTTGGAGCGGCCAGCAAAGGCAACTTCGATGCCGGTATCAGCCGGTAACGCCCGAATATCGGGGGCGCTGGTTAAGAAATGCGTCAGCTGATAGTTGAATTTTGCTTTGTACACGTCGTACTCCGAGATGAAATTTAGCTATAGTGTAGCGGAAAGCGTGGATCGGAAGAAGCATTCACCGAATGATTGGGATTTTCTCGCAGCAATAATCGTGTAAAATAGGCATAAAAACTAGGGTTATTATTTTTGTGGCTGCAGCAGGGCAGACGCAAATCTAAACAGAGACGGCACAACATGAAAAAATTAGTACTTCCAGTCATGCTTTTGTTGGGAATGGTCGGTCAGGCCAGCGCCGAAGAATTCGGCAATGCTGAAGCCGGTAAAGCAAAATCGGCGACCTGTGCTGCATGTCACGGGCCAGATGGTAATAGCCCTACTGATATGTATCCGAAAATTGCAGGCCAGCATGCGAGCTATACCTACAAGCAGTTAGAAGAATTTAAAGCCGGTGCCGCATCAGGTGGTAAAGAAGGCCGTAATAACGCCGTGATGGCCGGTATGGTTGCGGCATTGTCTGACCAAGACATGAAAGATTTAGCCGCGTACTTTGCGTCACAACAAATGAAGTCAGGCACAACACCTGAAGCTGTGGTGGCGGAAGGGCAAAAATTATTTATGGGTGGTGATGCCGACCGCGGTATCGCGGCTTGTGTTGCTTGCCATGGTCCACGCGGTGTTGGCCACAGCTTAGCGAAATTCCCACGTATTTCATTCCAACACCCCGCCTATATCAAAGCGCAGTTGGAAGCGTTCCGCGCCGGTCATCGCGCAAACGATCCGAATGGCATGATGCGTGATGTGGCGAAAAAACTGACCGATCATGACATCGAAGTGTTGTCGAAATATTTAGGCGGTCTGCATTAATGTGCCGCTAACCTGGCCTGATAGCATTTAAGCTTTCGGCCAAGCGTACACACGCCACAGAAAAACCAGTCGCTACTGCGGCTGGTTTTTTTTACCTCGCAGATGCTGATGAACCCTGTTTACGCTTGGCGTGACTGAACGTCCGCGTGCTCAGCAGCGATTCACCCTAGATCGTCCTTCTCACGCTCGGAGCATTCGGCTGGAAAGCAACGCGCTTTTGCAACGGCATTTGCATCCGCTATCGCCGGGTTTGGTTAAATGTTCAGCAGATTGTAAAGATGACAGCGGCTGGCAGTGCCGTTACCCTGTTGCGGTTTGTGAGACATTTCGCACAAAGCTGTGCGTAATTTCTGCTATTTTTTTCGCCAGCTAAAAATTTAATTTTTTAACTGTATGTATTTATAAGGCTTTTCAAATTGGTTCATTTTTTTTCAAAAAATTTTTGATCGGCCTATTGTTATTTAACGCAATCGGAGTAAATTATCACTTCGTTACAGTTCGTAACACAAAACAAAACGGAATTGTTGCACGGAAAGCAACCAAGCTTTGTTATTAAATACGCGGAATGGCGTGAGCGTTTTACACGCAACATGGATGAATAAGAAAGTATCAGGACGATCGCGAATAACTAAATTTATACAGGGAAAGTGACGCAACAACATAGGGAAACTGAGCAGACAGGGTGTCGTCGTTCAGTTAGGAAGACGTAACTAAATCCAGTGTCCATGACACAACATCTTCGACGGCGGTAAGTTTCACTTACCGCCGTTTTGTTTTTTTCAATGCGCATGCTTTCAATACCTTACCCTTGTTCGAACGCTACTATTGGGCTGGGCGTGGAAAAAACATAGGCAATAGGGTGAAAACTGGCTAAAATACGCGCCCTTTTACTCAGGTAGACATTATGACTCGTATCAAAAAATCCCGTACTTCCGGCCAGATCGGTATTCGCAATAAGCCAAAATCTGAAGCGCGGCAAGAGCGAGACCGCCCTGAAGAGAGTAAGAAAAAAGGCGCTGGGTTAAAATCTGGTAGCCGCAATGCCGTATTGCTGAGTAAAGATCACGCGGTACAGCAAAAGCAAAAAAATAAAGACCCACGGCATGGCAGTAAAAAACCGATTGAATTGGTGCTAAGCCCAGCCGAAGAAAAGCTGATGTTGCCAACGACACAGCCAAAAGCACAGCTGGCCAAAGTCAGACCTGTGGCGTTGGCGCCTGCGGACGAATTGGCACAATTAGAGCAGGATGAGCGTTTATTGGCATTGGTAGACCGGGTTGAGCAGGGTGAAATCTTAACCGGCAAAGACGCCAAATATTTCAATAGCAAAACGGCACGCCATGCAGAACTGCTGAGCATTTTAGGCCTAGATGATGCGGATGCCGAACTGGATGACGCCGATGCGTCGCAACAGGATGATCCAATTGATCCTATGGCGCGTTTTGAACAAACAGATTGGCGCAAAGAGCTGCTTGGCGACGACTAAGCGGCTCGACCTATCATGCCCTGAAATGCTATCTAGCGTTTGAAACATGTTGAGTTGTGAATAAGGAAGATGTCATGTGGTATGCCTTAGCGGCTGTTGCGGTGTTGATTGTGCTGGGTCTGGCGTTTTATCTAGGCAAGTTGTTATCGCAACTGGCTCAGCAAAAACAACGGCAACTGCAAGCTCAGCAAGAGCTGGAGCGTAAACGGGCAGAGCATGAACAATATTTACTCGACAGCATAGTGCTGATTGCGCGCGCGACGTTAGAAGGGCAGTGTGAGTTATCCGAAGGCGCCTTGCGAATTTGGGTGCTGTTGGAAAATCTACAGCCAGAGCTGGCGCAGGCATGTCGTTACCCGGGCTTATTTGCCATGTACGATTGTGTCAAAGACATGCCGACACATGATGCGTGGACGGCGCTTGAAAAGCCCGTCCGGCGTAAGCTTGATCATCAGCGACAGCAGACAGAAATTTCGCAAAAGTCGGCGATCATGGCTGACCTCACGGCGCTGCTACAGGTACTAGAGCCTAAGCATTAATTCGATTGGGCATGCTGTGGGTCACATTTTGCGGCGTGCAACATGATGGCCCTTACGAATGATGGCTCTCACGAAAGCAGACAGCTCTCACGGAAAATAACTGCTTTCACGAAACGTATCGGCCCTGACCGAGCATGACGCTGACCGAAAACGCGGCTCATGTTATAGGGTGCAAGATAGAATACAAGATAAGTTCTAGGGGCGTCGGTTACACCTCGTGACCGACACCCTTAGCTACCACCGAGTCAATTCGCTTTGCTTACAGCGCTGCAGGTGATTTGACGATCACCCCATCGTTCATAACAAACTGCACTTGCCCCATTTGTTGAATATCCTGCAATGGGTTGCCAGGTACAGCGACTAAATCCGCCAGTTTACCCACCTTGATACTGCCTAGCGTGTCCTCAACGCCCAGTAGGCGCGCGCCGTGAATAGTGGCGCTTTGGATGGCTGCCAACGGCGACATGCCACCTTCTGTCATGTAGACAAACTCCAACCAATTATCACCATGCATGCCAACGCCAGCATCGGTGCCAAAGGCAATATTCACACCGGCTTTGTGTGCCTTGGTAAAGGTTTGTTGGATCAAGGGGCCAATGGCGGCGGCTTTCAGGCGCACCATTTCAGGGAAAAAACCCGGAATTTTGGCTTTTTCCGCCACGTAGCGGCCAGCACTGATGGTGGGCACATAGTAAGTACCGTGTTTTTTCATCAGCTGCATGGTGGTATTGTCCATGTAAGTGCCATGCTCGATCGAGGCGACGCCAGCTTTAATGGCGCGCTCCATGCCTTCTTTACCGTGGGCGTGTACCGCCACTTTCATGCCGTAGTCTTTGGCGGTGGCGACAATCGCAGCCAGCTCATCGTCATGAAATTGCGCGTTCATGCCACTTTTGGCCACGCTTAACACACCACCGGTGGCGGTGATTTTGATCAGGTCCGCACCTTCTTTGTAGCGTTGCCGGACCGCTTTGCGGGCATCATCCACCCCATTGACCACACCATCCGCTGGGCCTGGATCGCCCATTTTGGCGTAGCTCAGGCCATTGGTGGGGTCGGCATGGCCGCCAGTACTGGCAATCGAGCGGCCGGCGGTATAAATGCGTGGACCTTGGATATAACCGGCGGCAATGGCTTTGCGCAGGGCGGTGCTGATATGCGCGGTGTCGCCCAATTCGCGCACTGTGGTAAAGCCGCTGTCGAGGGTTTTACGGGCGAAGCTGGCGCCTCGCAGCGCATAGTCAGCTTCGTTCATGCTCATGGCTTCGCTGTAAGCGGTTGGGCTGCTTTGATGGGAAAAGTGCGTGTGCATATCCATCAGGCCCGGCATCACGGTGTGTTGGCGCAGGTCAATCAGTTGATCTCCGGCCGCAGGGGCTTGATAGCCCGCCACGATCGTGGCAATGCTGTTGCCTTTGACGATGATGGTACTTTGTTCCAATACCTGATTTTGTTCGGCGGTGATGACGCGGCCGGCGTGGATGACGATATCGGCATAACACACACTGGTCAGTAGGCTGCTGGCAGCCACCACACTGCCGATCAGGGCTGAATTTGGGAATAATCGCATGATGATGTTCCTGGTTTTTATCGTTCTATTGTGTTGGATCAAGGCCTATCAGAGCACAATGCATACACTAGGCAAAGATCAACCTGAGTGAATGCGATATGACAACAGCCTTTTCCGATGAAAGCCTTGTGCAAAAGTACCATGTCAAAGGGCCACGATACACCTCTTACCCCACGGCATTGTTGCTGCAATCCAACTTTGCACCGCAAACGGCGCTTGAGGCGCTGCAAAACGCCGGGCCTGCGCTGAGTTTGTATGTGCATATACCGTTTTGCCGTCAGCTTTGTTACTACTGCGGTTGCAATAAAGTCATCAGTCGAGATCAACAAAAAGCCGATCGTTATTTGGCCACCTTGGTCCGTGAGATGGCGTTTTATCATGGCGTCTGTCAGCAGCAACAGGTGCAGCAATTGCATTTAGGTGGCGGTACGCCAACCTTTTTGGATGAGCCACAGCTGCGCTTATTACTGCGCGAGCTTCGTCGTTATTTTCGCTTTAGTGCTGATGCCGAGCTGAGTATTGAAATTGATCCGCGCAGCTGCGATGCCGCCAAACTGGCGGTGCTGGTTGAACTGGGTTTTCGCCGGGTGAGTTTTGGCGTGCAAGATTTTGATGCCAAGGTGCAGCAGGCCATTCATCGCGAGCAATCCTACGCTTTGGTGGCACAGTTGGTGCAGGCCGCACGAACCCAGGGTATAGAATCGGTCAATTTGGATCTGGTGTATGGGTTGCCATATCAATCGCTTAGTGGCTTTGCCGACACCTTGCAGCAAGTGCTGACGCTCGATCCGGACCGTATTTCGATGTTTAGTTATGCCCATTTGCCCGATCGGTTTGCCGCGCAGCGCAAAATTGCCAGCGACAGCTTGCCCGATGCCGCGACCAAGTTGGCGTTATTGGCGCTTGCCGTGCAAACTCTGACCGCCGCCGGTTATGTGGCAATTGGCATGGATCATTTTGCCAAAGCCAGCGATCCTTTGGCGATAGCGCAGCAACAAGGCGTGTTAAAACGTAACTTCCAAGGCTACACCACCGATAACACCGATGCGTTATTGGGGCTGGGGGTGTCGGCCATCAGCCAAGTCGGCACCGCGATTTGGCAACATGAAAAAGACCTCACGCTGTATTACCGGCAGCATATGGCGGTTCTTGGCGCAAGCGCAACTCATGCCGGCCCGCTTAGCGCATGCTCTGAGCCAGACGCCGATGCGATGGCAAGCTCACACGCTTCAGAACACATGTGCACACCACGTGATGTCGCTGATCAGCCTGTTGCGCCCGTGCGGGCCGATGCACCGTCTGCTCATGCTCCGTATGCTCATGCCCCATGGGTTGAGGTTCCGTCTGCTGAGGTTTCTTCAGCTACGGATAGTTCCGGCACTGCAGCCAGCCATGCCATCCACAAAGGCATGCGATTAAGCCAAGATGATGTGATCCGCGCCGAGATCATTGCCGAATTGATGTGTAATTTTCAGTTAGACACCTCGCACATCGCACAGCGTTGGCAACTCGACTTTGCCAGCTATTTTGCGCACAGCATCGCCAAGCTGGAAAGCTGTCTGGCCGATGGTTTGGTGGAGTGGCAGCAAGCTCATTTAAAAGTCACAGCCCGCGGTCGACCATGGGTACGAGTGATTGCCGCCTGTTTTGACGCTTATTTGCTAGAGCAACAACAACGTTATTCGAGTGTGGTGTAGTCAGCAGGCTTGTTGTCCACGAGAAGATTATGGGACGTACTCAATAGTGTGCAGCCAATAGCTCGAATTGATTAAATTGACTTCATTAGCTGTAGTGATTGTGGATAGTTACTACCCGCTGCTCACCCAACGCAGGGTCTAAAATGGTGATGCCCCTGCGATACACTTTTTTAGTACCACAAAGAGGTTCATCTCCCAGTGCAAAATGCAGGGCGTTCGCAGATTTTTTAAATCGTCTAAATCCAGCTTTAAAGCGCGGGGTGTCAAGCCAAGCTGGTTCGCTAGGTGCATTAATTGCTGCAAGTTGGCACCTTTAGCGATACGCGGTAACGATTACGTAAAGTGGTTAAGTCCAGCTGATGGCCATGGTGATTGGCTAACACAGAATATTGAACACCCTCCAAAACAAACAAAGCCACATTCAGCAGCTTCGGATTGGAAGATCATCGTTTAATTAACTGCATTAATATATTTTATGATATTGGCTCCGCTTATTTTTTTCGCACAAGTAGCATAAGAATAAAATGGCAAAGAATATATATACATAAATTAACCGATGCAGATTTTTAAAATTACCACCTTTGTGAGAGATGCACATTCTAATCTTCAAGTTTTAAATAAAACCGAACAGAGGCATACAAGCCAAACTATGCAAAAAAATAATAAACCAACAAGTTGGCGCAAATTTAGTCATAAAAAATCTTCAGCAGACTCGAGCGGATAAAAAACATCAACTATTTTCTGCAAAGTGAAAACTGAAACGAGAGCAACTACAATTATTGTGGGTATGTCACTATCAAAGAACATCGTCAACCCAACACCTATCAACCATCCTATAAAAAATGAATTATAAAGAGAAGCACTTTGCTTTACCCTAATGAGCCTAGAACAGTGGACGCATTCAATTTCGGAGTGAAAAATTAGTTTTCTCCTGTGATTTAATTTCAATACCTTATTACAGTGTGGGCAATTTACTTCGAACATATTTTAAACCACCAGCATAGTAAGGGCTGAAAGCCCCTACTATAAAAATTAAGATTGCTTTTGCGCTTCTTTTGCTTTGTGTTGCTGATCACGTTTTTCTTTAACATAACCACCAATCCGGCCCAGCACCTGAAGGAACCCCGCAAACCTATTAGACATATCAATCACGTAGCACACTAGCAACCGATTTCCGAGCCCACGCCAGCAACCACCTCTGACTCATTCCCGCAAACCGATCGAAACTAAACGTGCCGTTTTCCCCAACACGCTTGCATGGTTAAAAGTTACTTTGCGTGAATAGCCGAGCATAGGCCAGACGTAAAGCCGTTGCAGTCGGACGTAGCTATCTCTCTGACAACCGCCCTAGCCACTGTCCGGCACACCCAAATACTGAGCTTTGTAAGTGGTGGTTACGTCCTGCAGCTGGCCTTGATGTAATTGCAGAATGCGTTCGGCATTCAAAATAGTTTCCGGCCTATGAGCAATTACAATACGAGTCATGTTGAGCTGTTTAATAGCCTGATTGACATAATGTTCCAGCTGCACATCCAAATGGCTGGTGGCTTCATCCATCAACAGGATTTTTGGTTTGCGATACAACGCCCGAGCTAACAACACCCGCTGCTTCTGGCCGCCAGAAAGTGTGCTGCCCATATCACCCACCAGACTGTTATAACCCATTTGCATCGTGGCGATATCCTGATGAATACCGGCCAGTTGCGCCGCTTCAACAACTCGCTGCATATCCAGCTGTGGGTCAAAAAAGCTGATATTCTCCGCTAATGTGCCAGACATCAGCTGATCATCCTGCATTACGGCGGCGATTTGGCTGCGGTAATGGCGCAAGCCAAGGTGGCGGATATCAATACCATCAACTTCGACCTTACCACTTTCTGCCGGCAGCAAACCCAGCATAACTTTCATTAGGCTGGTTTTGCCGGTGCCGGATGGGCCAATAATGGCGATATTCTCACCGGCTTGCACATTGAGGGTTAAGTCATTAAATAGCAGTGGGTCATTACTGGCATAGCGGAAGCGAATTGCGGTTAAACTTAACTGGCCGCTTAGCGCGCGGCTATAGCTGGCACTGCCCTCATCTTCTTTCTCGGTCAGCGCAATATCGGCTAAGCGGTCTAAATGCAGCCGGGTCATTTTAATTTCGACTACTTTATCAATCAGTGCGGCGGTGCGGTTAGTAAACTGATTTTTATAAGCCATAAAGGCAAATAACATCCCGACTGACATCTCGCCAGTCATAACTGTTAAGGCGGCCAGATACACCACCAAAATATTCTCAATACCAAACAGTAGCTGATTAATGGTGCCATAAGAGATGTGCCATTTACCGAGCCGGTAATTCTGATTAACGGCATCAGCAAAGCGGTTTTGCCAGATATTTAAGCGTTGGGTTTGCAGGCCAAACAGCTTAATACTCTGCATGCCACGCACGGTTTCCATAAAGTTACTTTGCTCTTTCGCGGCGGCAACGATACTGGCTTCGGTAAGTTGGTGAAGTGGTCGGTATAATGCCCAGCGTAACAGCGCATAGAGTAGCACCGCGATACCAACCACCAGGCTTAGCTGTGGGCTATAGAGATACATCATAATCAGCACAGTAATGGCCATAATGCCATCAATCACGCCTTCAACCAGGCTATTGGTCAGTAACTCGCGTACCGAGTTAAGTGAACCAAAACGCGACACCACATCACCCATATGGCGTTTTTCAAAAAAGCTGAGTGGTAGGTGCACTAAATGGCGCATTAAATTAGCGGCCATTTGCACGCTCATCACTGAACCCAAATGCAGTACCACCCAGCCACGCAGGGTTTGCGTGAGTACCTGCAGCAGCATAAGCAAGCCAAAGCCCAGCGCTAACACCACCAATAAGGGTTTGTCTTGGCTGATAAGCACTTCATCGACCACTAGCTGCGTATAGTAAGGCGCAGCTAATACAAAGACTTGCAGTAGTAGCGATAAAATAAACAGCTTGGTAAGGGAGGGCACCAAGCCCTGTACCTTACTCCAAAAGGCGGTTAAGCCCAGGCTTACGCGCTCATCGATTTTTTTAAATTCAGTACTGGGTGTTAATTCCAGCGCCACGCCGGTAAAGGCCTTATCGACATCCGCTAAGCTAACCCGCCGCTCACCCATGGCAGGGTCTAGAATGGTAATACCGCTGCGATGTACTTTTTTTAGCACCACAAAGTGGTTCATCTCCCAGTGCAAAATACAGGGCGTTCGCAGATTTTTTAAATCGTCTAAATCCAGCTTTAAGGCGCGCGGTGTTAAGCCAAGCTGGTTCGCCAGCTGCATTAATTGCTGTAAATTCGCACCTTTTAGCGACACGCTATAGCGGTTGCGTAGGGTAGTTAAGTCCAGTTGATGGCCATGGTGATTGGCTACCATCGCAATACAAACAAGGCCACATTCAGCAGCTTCGGATTGTAAGATCATCGTTTAATTAACTGCATTAACATATTTTATGATATCGGCTCCGATTAGTTTTCCGCACAAATAGAATAAAAATAAAATAGTAAAGATTAAATTTATATAAATAAACCCATGTAGATTTTTAAAGTTATCACTTTTGTGAGAGACGCACATTCTAATCACCAAGTTTTAAATAAAACCGAACAGAGGCATACGAGCCAAACTATGCAGAAAAAAATAATAAACCAACAAGTTGGCGCAAATTTAATCATATAAAATCTTCAGTAGACTCGAGCGGATACAAAACATCAACTATTTTCTGCAAAATAAAAACCGAAACGAGAGTCACTGCAATTATTGTTGGTATGTCACTATCAAAGAACAACGTCAACCCAACACCTATCAAGCATCCTATGAAGATTGAATTAGAAAGAGATGCATTTTGCTTTACCCTAACGAGCCTAGAACAGTGGACGCATTCAATTTCGGAGTGAAAAATTAGTTTTCTCCTGTGATTTAATTTCAATACCTTGTTACAATGTGGGCAATTTACTTCGAACATGTTTTAAACCACCAGCATAGTAGGGGCTGAAAGCCCCTACTATAAAAATTAAGATTGCTTTTGCGCTTCTTTTTCTTTATTTTGCTGATCACGTTTTTCTTTAACATAACCACCAATCCAGCCCAGAACATAACCGCCTGCAGCAGCGCCACCAATTATAAGTAGTGGAGCAACACCTCCGTTAACTTGCGCAACTTCAGTTAAATTTAAATCTCGCATTGCATTTGACTCCTTTTATTATTGACGAGCGGCATGTTCGCCATCAGAAGTACCTACTGCGCTGCTAACTGCAGCAGCAACAGCTGCTGCACCCCTAACAATATGAGGTGCCGCAGCACGAAAGGCAACTACTGCAACCATGACGACTACTGGATTACCACCACTCACGTCTTCAACTTGCTCAAATGTTAACTCTTGCATATCATCTCTCCTTGAGACATTTTAAGTTTAAAGGTTTGCTCTACCGAGCGTTATAATCGCCCTTTCAGGCTTAAAATCGGCTCAAACAACCAAGCTAGCAGGCTGCGTTGTTCCAGCACGATATCTGCACTTAACAACATGCCCGATTGCAGCGGAACTGTTGTGCCATAAGCGCGGATCTCTTGTTGCCCCAGTGCGACCTGTACCAGGTACACTGGTTCCTGCACGGCGACAGGCATATCGACTTCTCCCGGAAGCACGATTGCCTGCGCCGTTTTTATGACTTCACCGTCATATAAGCCAAAACGTTGATACGGAAAGGCATCAAAACGTAACCGGGTGCGCTGGCCGGGTTGCACAAAACCAAAAGCACGGGTTGGCACCAGTAAAATAGCTTGTAGCTCGGCATTATCCGGCATGATCGTCAGCAGTGGTAACTCCGGGCGCACTGTGTTGCCCGCAGTAGCAACCAAATTGGTCACCCGGCCACTGACCGGCGCGGTAATTAACATTTCGCCGCGGGCGCTCAGTTCAGTGTGTTGCTGCATCAGGCGCGACAATTCGCTATCCAACAGCGCCAATTGCTGTTGATGCTCGCTCGGCAGCCGTTCGATAAAACCGGCCAACTGGGCGATTTGCGATTTTTGGTTTTGTATATTGGCGTTCAGTTCAGCCAGTTGCTGGCGGATATTCAGCACCAGTTCTTGTTGTTGCTGAAGTTCGGTCGCGGAAATAGCGCCGCGCTGCGTTAACGCCGTAAAGTTGTCTTGTCGCTGCACATTTAACGCCAGGCGCTGTTCCAGTAATTGCTGCTGGGCATGCAAGTCTTGCAGCAAGCTTTGGCTGAGGCTATAGCGGTTGTTATATTCACTGGCTTGCTGATTAAACTGGGTGATGAGCTGTTGGCGGCGTAATTTGACCAGTTCAGCTTGTTGGCCAATGCCCTGCTGCAAGGTAGCGGACAAACTATCGCCTTTCGCCAGCTCATCCGGCATCGCAATCAGCGCCAGATGATCACCGGCCTTAACCTGCTGGCCATCTGCCACATACAACTGCCGGATCACCCCGCTGCGCGGTGGCAGCACTTTTGCCAGCCCCATATCAGGCTTTAAATAACCACTGACGGTTTCTTTGCGGTTAAAGCTGGCCAGACTTAAAAAAATAAGCAGCGCCAGTACAACAGCCAACAACATCGCCGTTAGCAAAGTACTGCTGAGCGGTTGCGCAACAATGACATCACCGTCTAAACGGGCGCTTTGCTGCTTCACAGCATTCGCGCGGAACAATCCTTGTTTGCCTTGCACGGTCACACCAACCTCTCACCACATAAATGTATACAAAAAGAAAACGGCGCGCAATTTAGATAAATAAAAATGTAAAAACAATGATGTCATATATTCTTTTTTGTTATTTATTATGTATTTTTTAGAAGTGCATGGTGCGGGGGGTTAATAAATTCAATAACTTAGCAGTATTAAAAATCGATACGTGACTAAGCTAACAAAAACTGTTTGCGTAAAAAGTAATCACACTGCGCGGCTATCGTGGTTAACAAGCAAGCAGCAAAAGTTATCGCTTACCGGTTAACCGCAACCAATTCCAGATGACCATTCTCTGCGCCCGCTTAACAAGAGTTGCGTATGTTGACGGCGATACCGGCGATGGTTACCAACGGCGCGTTTGATGTTGTCTTTAACGGTTTCTGCCGCATGGCGCACCCGTTTCATCAGCTCCACCTGCAGAATATGCAGCGGTTTGACATAAGTGTTACGCAGCATAATTGACTCACGGATCCAGGCTTCACTGGTCATTAACTCGGGCCGGTCAATCAGTTGCAGTAATAATGCGGTATCGACGTTTAACTGCTCACGTAATTGCTTGCCTAAGCCAAGCAGATGCCTCCGTTCCCGCTTTTCGTCGTAATAAGCGGCAATTTGCGGATCAGCGTTTAAATAGACGATTGCCGGCATCGATCAACGGGTCGCAAAACACGGCCATTGCACGCGCATTTCATGAAATACCGCTGCTTTGCCCTGCACCACTGTTTTCAGCCAGCGCGTTACCATCTCCCAGCCTTGATGGTAGAATCAGCTAGTTTTGCGACCAGGCAAAGAACCATGGAATCGCGCGTAAACTTTCCCAGTGGCTGTGCCGACTCGCACGCGTCTCGATCAGGGGCGAACAGATATTAGCTGCGACTCGTTAAATTCTGGGTAGGGCGGTGGGATTGGAGAGCGGTTAGTCTGCTAAGGAGGGTGTTCAATATTCTGTGTCACTTCATTCAATATGCATTAAGAAATATGATGCATATTGAATGCGCTCGAGCCACTGCCATACCCCACCAGCCTTACACCCGCTCGCGTGCCAAACACAGCCGGATGCCGGCGCTATCGATTACCGCGGAAACCCAGCCATCAGGTTGGGTTTCTAACTGGGCTTCGTTTAATAAGGCATAGTAGACATTGCGGTGCAAACGCGCTTCGAGGCCGCGTGGGAGTTGCAGGTAGGGTAGCAGTGGCGCTGTGTCATTGGCCGCGGCCGGATGTGATGGTCGCAACTGCAGTTGTTGTTCAGTCTCGGTTAACACCCATTGTCCTATATTGATTTGCCATTCCAGCCGTGGTGGCTGGTCGGCGGTCCAGCGGTAGTCGGTCACGATAAACGCGCAATCGTCGACCTGCACCGGCACCGACTCGACAGGCGTAATCAAATAGTGTTTGCCGTCAATACGATGCAGCACACTGGCAAACAACGCCACTAAGGCTGGGCGCTGGATGAGGCTGTGTTGATACCACCATTGGCCTTGTTGGTCGATGCGCAGACCAATATCGCCGCAGTGGCCAAGCCCTTGTAAAGCGGCAGTGATAGAATGCTCGTTCATGGTCATGCTCGTGCTAAATCCGTGGTGGTCATGAGTGTCTTTGCCTTGGTCGATGTTTGCAAGCACATTTGTACAAACAGCGGCCTGCTGGCGGTGGAATAGTTATCGAACGAGGAGTCTTGATGTCCTTCGAACAAATCCTAAGTTATTTGTATAAAAACCAAGATGTCATTATCGCGTTTTCGTTAAAGCTGTTGGTGGCGATTGTTATTTTTTACATCGGTCGTCATATGGCGGCGGTTATTTCGCGTTTGGTGGGTAAGGCGCTGTTACTGCGGCATGTCGACCGCGCTATTGTGTCGTTTTTAACCAGTATTGTGTATGCCGGGGTATTGATTGCCACGGCGCTGATTGCGTTGTCGCACTTGGGGATCCAAACCGCATCGTTTATTGCCATTTTGGGTGCTGCCGGCTTAGCCATTGCGTTGGCGTTGCAAGGATCGTTATCGAATTTTGCCTCCGGCGTGCTGTTGATTGTGTTTCGGCCGTTTAAAGCTGGCGATTGGGTCGATGTGGCGGGTATTAGCGGCATGGTCGAGCGTATTGATATCTTCCAAACCATCTTCAAAACGGCCGACAACAAAAAAATTATCGTACCGAACTCGCAAATCACCGGCGGCCCTATTGTCAATTACTCAGCCGAGAAGCAGCGTCGGGTGGATATCAAGGTTGGGATCAGTTACGACGCGAATTTACGTGAGGCCAAATCCCTGCTGCAGCAGTTGTTAAGCGCGGATGAACGCATTCTGGCGACACCAAACTCACAAGTGATTGTCACCGCACTGGCGGATTCATCGGTGCAGTTGGAAGTGCGCGCGTGGGTGATCGCAGCCAATTATTGGCCGGTGTACTGGGATTTATTAGAAAAAATTAAGTTAACGCTGGATGAAGCGGGAATCGAGATCCCATTCCCGCAGATGGCGCTGCATATGAAGCATGAGTAAGGATGTAAGATGAGTACTGCATGGTTAAAAAGCCGTCGGGGTTATACGGCGTTGGCATTGTTATGTCTGCCAGGTGTGTTACAGGCGAAAGACGCACAGGCTGCGCCCGCAAGTCAGGCTGCGGCGCTGGGCTGGCAAAGTACCGCGGAACTGGGGGCCATTTTTACCTCGGGTAACACCGAAGGTAGCTCGTTTAGCGGTAAGCTGGAATCCAAGCAAGAACTGCAATCGTGGAGTAATGATTATCAGCTGTCGGCATTTTTTAAAGAGGATAACCTCAAACGCGCCGATGGCACAGAGTATACGGAAAAGTCGGCAGAGCGTTATCAAGCATCGCTGAAGAGCGCCTATAAACTAGATAAAGACCATGCCGAATTGTATGGCTTAGCCAGTCACACTCACGATGAATTTGGTGCTTATCAGCGTTACAGCTTACTGTCGGTCGGTTACGGTGACATGCTGTATGTTGACCAGCACAAACGCTGGGAAGCGGAGATCGGTCCTGGTTATTATCAAGCCAGACGCGCCGATGATCAGGATGAACGTGGTGCCTTACTGCGGGCGGCCACCAGTTTTGACTGGCAATTTACCGAAACCGCCGCCTTTCGGCAAAAACTGACGGTGGAATACAGCGCCGACAATACCCGGGTGCAAGCGGAAAGCTCGATCAGTGCCAAAATCAATGGCCGGATGCAGATGAAAGCGGCCTTTGTGGTGCAATCGGATAGCGAGGTGCCCGTTGGCAAAGCCAAGACCGACACCCAAACCTCGTTAACCTTGGTGTATGCGTTCTAAGGCGTTGCCTTTTCGCCAGTTTCCCCTGTGTTGGTCACAGCTAACATCGTGCTGGCATGATCTAGGGGGGAACTAGCTAGCCATTCGCCGATGCTGGGCTATGCTTGGATATTGCAAGGGTGCTGCGGCCCTAGGGAATGCCCAATTAGCCATAGGAGGGATGCATGGCGACGCACGAAACTTCGATGTCGCTGCGCCGACGCGACGGATGGTTTTCTAAGTTTAATCAGCTGATTTTACTGGTGTTAATTATCCGTCTTAGTGGCATGGATCTGCTACTTTTGCATGCGGTATTGCCTTCGTCGGTGTGGTTTCCTTCGCCATTTTTACTCAATAGCCTGACCTTAGTGTTGCTAGCGGTCGGGCTGTGGCGTACGTGGTCGAAAAGCGGCACGACGTCGGCACTATTGGCCGATGTCGCCTGGGGCGATGTGCTATCACATGCCGGTTTGCCGCTGTATGTGGCGCAACTGGATCCGCAAGGTCAAGTGCTACAAGCCAGTCCCGGTTTTTGGGCATTATGGCGCTCACCAATTGGCACGCCAGATGTGTTACAGCAGCTTAGTGATGATGAATGGCAGCAATGCCAGCGGCGGTTGCAGCAGCTGTTGAACCAAGGTGAAAGTAGCAGTATGTTGCTCAGCTCTGTACCGGGGCCTGAGCTGAACACCGCGGAATTGGCCTCGTTCGAAGGCCAACTCGCAGCTCGGGGCATGCTGTGGCAATTGCAATTTTATCTGCTTGAAACTCCCTCCTCGCCGCAATGTTGGGTGATGTTGCAGCCGTTATATGGCCATGAATCGCTATCCAGCATGCCCGCCAGTCGTCAGGGGCTGCCCACAGGAGCTAGCGCCACGCATCATCCTTCGCTGGCATTTTCGGCCAACGATACCCTATTAACTCAGCTGCTGTTACAGCATGGGCACGATGCGGTGGTTGGTTTAAATGCGCAAGGTGATATTTGTTTTATCAATCAAGCCGCGCTTCGCGATCTGGGTTATCGCGATACCACCGCCTTATTGGGCGTGCCATTTAGTACGCTGGTGGCTAAGCAAAAAGATGCGCTGAATTTTTGGCAGCAGTTGCAAACGCAGTTGGCGGGCGGCCGTGTTAAAGCGCAGCAAGGGGAGAGTGCATGGTTGGCCACGTTGGATGGGCAAGCGCTGAATTGTCGTTATCAGCTGCTGCCGCTCGCACGGCCAAGCGCGCTGAATGCATCTCACCTGCCCCACGAGCCGAATGTTCCCTGTGGAGAACAAGGCGACTCACCGACCGCGGCCACCAGTACCTCGGTCAGCAGCTCCGCATCCTCAGTCGCCTCAGACAGCACCACCCAACCCGCGGTGCTGTTGGTCTGCTGGCATAACCTGCAGCGTGAGCGGCAGCAGCTCTCTCAGCAACATGCCCAAGCGTTTTTACTGCAACGCATGGCCGATCACGCTCCGCTGGCCGAGTTATTAACCGAACTAGCGCGGTTTTCTGAACAACAAATTGCTGGGATTTACTGCAGCATTTTGCTGGCCGACCGCAATCAGCAGTGTCTGCGTCATGGTGCCGCGCCCAGCTTACCGCCAGACTTTAACCAGGCGGTAGATGGCGCCCCCATCCGCTATGGGGTCGGCTCCTGCGGAACGGCGGCCGCGATTGGTAAAGCTGTATATGTTGCTGATATTAAAACCGATTTGCTCTGGCAGGATCACAAGCATTTGGTGGCGCCATATCCGCAGTTGAAGGCATGTTGGTCCACGCCATTTTTTGATAGCCAAAAACAATTGCTCGGCACTTTTGCCATTTACGCCAATAGCATGCGTGAGCCCAACGCGGCGGAGCTGGATCTGATCCAATTTAGCGTCAGCGTGGCCGCTTTTTTAGTGGAGCGCAGCGAAGCCTTAACGCGGCTGGATTTGTTGTCCAAAGCGATAGAGCAAACGCCGATGGGCGTGGTGATTTGCGATGCGCATGGCCAGGTGACGTATGCCAACCAGCGTTTTTATCAATTAAGCGCGCTAAATCATAGCGCGATCTATCAGCAGCCATTGTCGGTGTTATATCCGGCCGATGTGCAAAGTTCCGTGCAGGAAACGCTACGTTATGTGCAGCAAAGTCAAAAAACGGCCACCGGTGAATATTTGATTCAACGACCCGACGGCCAGTCGTATTGGCAGAAATATAGCCTGCGCTGTATTTTGGATAACCGGCAGCACATCAGTCATATCTTGTTGGAAATTGAAGATATTTCGGTGCAAAAGCAGGTGGAAGAACAATGGATCGAAAGCGATTTACGCTTTCGTGTTTTGTTAGAAAATGCCCCCGGAATTGCCATCCAAGGTTATGAAGCGGATGGCACCACCTTTTATTGGAACAAAACCAGCGAAACCATGTATGGCTATCGGCAAGAAGAGGCGGTCGGTGCCAATTTATTGGATTTGATTATTCCAGCCACTCTGCGCGATGAGGTGGCGGCAACCATTGCGCGCATGGCCGCCACTGGGCAGGCGATTGGCTCCGGCGAATTGCAGCTGCAACACAAAGACGGCCACCTAGTGCCGGTATTTTCTGGCCATGCGGTGGTGCAATTACCGGGCAAACCGGTACAAATTTTTTGTTTAGATGTGGATTTAACTGCGCAAAAGCAACAAGAAGCGGGGCTGCGTTTGGCGGCTGCGGTATTTAGCAGTAGCCGAGAAGGCATTTTAATCACCGATACCAGCAAACGGATTATTTCGGCCAATCCGGCCATTACGCAATTATTTGGTTATGACGAACATGAATTGATTGGGCAGCTGCCTTCGATCTTTGATTCTGGCCGGCATGGTACGGAATTTTACCAAGCCGTGTGGGCGCAATTGGCTACGGAGCATCATTGGCAAGGCGAGATGTACAACAAGCGCAAAGATGGCGAAGTGATCCCGGTGCAACTGAGTATCAATGCGGTATTTGATGAACATCGGCAGGTGACGCACTATGCGGCTGTGGTGACCGATTTAGGCCCGCTACGGGCGACCGAAGCGGAAATGATGTTTTTGGCCGAGCACGATGAGTTAACCGCCTTGCCGAACCGGCATTTTTTCCAGCAACAAATGGATCAAGCCATCCGGCTTGCCAAGCGTGAGCAAAAAGGTTTTGCCTTGCTGGTGCTTGACGTGGATCACTTCCGTAAGATGAACGAAAGCCATGGCCATCAATTTGGTGATCAGTTACTGCGAGCGATCAGTCAGCGCTTAAAGCAAGCGGTACGGGAGTGCGATATTCTGTCGCGATTGGGCGGTGATGAGTTTGCGTTATTGGCCGTCGGCGTGCAAAACACCGATGATGCCGGCGTTATTGCCGACAAATTGCTACGCGCTTTTAATGAACCCCTGCAGGTGGCCGATTTTGATGAGGTGATGCTCAAATTTAGTATCGGTATTGCGCTTTACCCGCAACATGCCAGCAATTCCACCGCCTTGCTGCAAGGCGCCGATGCCGCGCTGTACAAGGCCAAATTACAAGGCCGCAATACCTTTGAATTTTATCATGACGATCTGACGACGTCGGCGCGCGATCGGCTGGCGCTGGAGGCGCGGCTGCGTAAAGCCATTCTTTATAACCATTTGCAGGTCTATTTCCAGCCACAAATTGATATGGCGACCGGTTTGATCATAGGCGCAGAAGCCTTGGTACGCTGGTTTGATCCCAACCAAGGCGCTATTTCGCCTGGGCGTTTTATTCCGGTGGCGGAAGCCAGTGGCTTGATCCATGACATTGGTGCATTTGTGCTGACGCAATGTTGTATTCAAGGCAAATTGTGGTTGGAGGCGGGCTTACCGCCGGTGCGTTTAGCGGTCAATGTATCGCCCATTCAATTTAAGCGGTTTGACATGGCCAAGCTCATCCAAGACACCTTGCATAAAACGGGTTTTCCCGCCGATTTATTGGAACTGGAGTTGACCGAAAGTGCCTTGATGGAAAATGAAGAGTCTGTGGTTTCGATGCTGACGGAGCTGCGGCAATTGGGCGTACGTTTAGCCATTGATGATTTTGGCACGGGCTATTCGTCGTTAGCCTACCTCAAACGTTTTCCGCTCGATGTGCTTAAAATTGATAAAAACTTTGTCGATGACATTGCCAGTAACCCAGATGATCAAGCGATTGCCATATCGATCATTGCCCTTGGCCATAACCTTGGTTTTAAAGTGTTGGCAGAAGGCGTAGAAACCGCCGAGCAGCGTGATTTTTTACAGGCCAAAGGTTGTGATCACTACCAAGGCTATTTGTTTAGCCCACCGGTGGCGGCGGATAAATTTGTGGGGTTACTCAAGCAGCAACAAGCGGCGGTCACGCCCAGCGGCAGCGCGGCGACCACAAGCTAGCCACCAGGTAACAACGAACTCATCGCTGAGATAAAACGAGTCTGTGGTCACGGTATGCCATACACCCTGTGGTCGCCGCTGTGCTTGGTGTTATCCCTTGCTGCTGCGTTTCATCTGCTTTACGTCGGCGGTAACTCGAGCCGACTCCAGCCGGTGCCCGCTTGCTTGTGCACCTTTATTTGGGTTGGGATCCGCTCTTTTAATGCTTCCACATGGCTGATCACACCAATCATTTTGCCACGGCTTTGTAATTGGTCGAGTGCGGTCAGTGCGGTCTCGAGCGTATCCGCATCCAGCGTACCAAAACCTTCATCCAAGAACAGCGTTTCCAACCGCGTTTTATGGCTGACCAGATCGGATAACGCCAACGCCAGCGCTAAACTGACTAAAAAGCTCTCGCCGCCGGACAGGGTTCTTGTGTCGCGAGCGCTATCGGCTTGCCAACTATCCACCACTAACAG
>JACCDR010715524.1_pt1 | contig 30539 bp, 38 predicted proteins | sample 7446431 | NCBI WGS metagenome assembly JACCDR01 (sample SAMN15323443, study PRJNA562643) | freshwater metagenome | isolation source: river surface water | place: USA:Blue River Watershed | collected 2017-08-17
CGGGCAGGTTGTTTTGGGCTGGGGCTATGGCTGACACAGACGGTGCCCTTAGCACTACACCAGATATCACCGGCTACTTGTTTTACAGCCAAACCGTAAGGTCTGATACCGACTACGGTAAATGCTACCAAACAGCTGACCCAACTGCGGAGGATGATTCAGGTATTGTAGCCACTGACGGCGGGTTCATGGTGTTCCCTGGTGCCGGGTCTATTAAGCGTTTAGTCGTAGTCATGGACAGCTTAGTGATACTAACAGACCGTCAGATAGTAGCTGTACGAGGTGGTGACGCAGGCTTTACAGCTGAGTTCCAACAGTCTTACAAGATCCTTGACTCAGGTATAGCCAGTGCCGGCTGTGTGGCTGTAGCAGAGGGAGCCCTATTTGTTTGGGCTAGAGACGGTATATACACGATTAGTTATAGCAACCAAACCGGTGGCCTTACTGCCCAGTCTATTAGCGCAGGGAAAATACAAGACTACTTAACCCTTGTTAACCCAGCTCAACAAGCTACTGTGCAGGCAGTTTACGACCCCCTAAATAAAAAGGTTAGTTGGTGGTACAACTCAGACAGTACCTACAACGGGGCTACAGACAGTAGTAGGCTGCTAACAGAGTTGAGCTATGACTTACTGCTTACGGCTTTTACCCGTAACCAATTAGCAACAAGTGTTAGTAAGTTTGCTACTGCACCATTTTACACAGACAGCCCTAAAGTGACGGTTGTTGCTAACCCAGTAGTTAGCGGTGCTGACACCGTAGTAAGTGGCGCTGACAATGTCACTGTAGGTGGCGCAGGTTACAGTTTTAGTGCTAACCAGGTATACACTTTTATTGTGGACAGTGTTTTTGAGAACGTAGGTGTTGCGTATTACAAATCAAACACTTATTTAGACTACGGCACTTCGAGCTACACAGCTTACTTGCTTGGTAGTAATGACATCTTAGGTAACGCGGTGGGTAAAAAGTACCCTGTGTATATGCGCTGCCAGTTTAAGCGTACTGAGTACAATTTCATTAATAATGGGGCAGGGCAACCTACGTTAGACAACCCCAGCAGTTGTAAGTTACAGACTAGGTGGGACTTTAGTGACAGCACTAACAGTGGTAAGTGGTCTAATGACCAAGAAGTGTACCGTTTCACCAGGGCTTACATGCCTGGTAGCATTGGTGACATATTTGATTATGGTCAAGAAGTTATTACCACTAAGACCAAAATAACAGGTACTGGGAAAGCTCTGGCAGTTAAGTTCAGTGCTGTACCTGGTAAGGGCTACCACTTACTCGGGTACAGTTTTGAAGGTGTACCTAGCAATGCTTACTGAGGTTACGTATGCTGTTTAACATATACCAGGACTCAGTCCTGCATTTAGAAGGGGAGCTTTGCCGTGGGTCAGTCTACCTACACTGCAAGGTGTTTAAGGCTTTTAGTAAAGCTGTTTACCGTCATTGTATGACTGTTTTTATGATCGCTGCTGGTAAACTTAAACCTAGGCATAGTGCTTTAAGAGCTTTAATACCCGCTGACAACAAGAAGCTGGCCCGGTTTGCTGAGCTGTTCGGCTTACAACAGGTGCAGTATGTTGCTGAAACTAACAACTTGCCTGCATTTTACATATACGAGGTTTGCTAGTTATGGGGTTACCGACAGCTATACTAGGTGTAACTAGTGCTATTGGGCTTGTATCAGGACAGAAACAAAAGCAAGCACAGAAACAACAGAGCCGTGATGAGCAAAAACTTGCTGCAATGGAGAATAACCGCCGCTTAAGGGCTGCTCAACGGGAAGCAAGACGCGCTACTGCTATGACACAAGCTCAAGCAGCTGGTACTGGGCAGTTAGGCTCTAGTTCAACTACAGGTGTGTTAAGTTCGATACAATCACAGATTGCTGGTAATATTGAGTACATGGAAAGTGCAGCTTCGTTAACACAAAGCTTACAGGCTGCTAGACAGCGGCAAGCTGATTGGGGGTTTTACGGGCAGTTAGCTAGGTTAGGTGGGCAGGTAGGTGCCAGGCTGGCACAGCCAACGGGTTTAGTTGACCCGGGTAACGTGAACGCCCCGGTACAACCTCAACCCCAAACCCAGCAAGCACCTGTATATACAACCACCCCAGCTATAAGACAACCTGGTACAACTAGCTCAAGCATATTTAGGTAACCTATGCCTTATTTTGATCAGATCACACAGGACGACATTGATTATATCTTTAAAGATAAGCCTTACGTTGCACCAGTAGACATAAGAGAACAGTTCTACGCAGATTTAGCTGGACGTAAAGAAGGTTTGTACAGGCAGCTACAACAAGAAAGTAATATGGGTGTTGATGACACCTACCAAGCAACCTTGCAATCAGCTTTAGCTGAGCGTGACGAAGCACTTACTAAACAGGCATATATTGACCTGGCAAATGCCCCTGTAGAGTCTGCTCAAGATGTTATAGGTGAATACCAAGCTAAAATTCAAAATAAACCATTAACAATGAGGGACTACTACTACGAGCAGCAGGGTCAGACGGGCAAGACCGACCTAGACGCAGCCAGAGCTTTATTGACTAACACTGTGGCTAGTATGTCTGATGACTTGGCATCCGCTCTAGGGGGATTCGCAAGATCCTTGGCCCCACTAACGCTAGCCTGGGCGTCCCAAGCTGCTAAGGATGTCACTGGGGAGCAGTCTTACTTGTTCGGTAATGCTGTACAAGCTTTAGCTAACCACATTTACTATAGCACCGACCGTGTAAAAGCGGCTGAGGACGTAATTCAGTCTGTACGTAAACACAGTGGTTTACTAGGTGAAAATGATTTTGATGTAGCGAGCACTTTGGACCTGGTTTTTAACTATGTTGACCGCATAGACCAGGGCACTACAGAGGGGTTTGGGGCTAAATTTGAAAACTTTATGTTAAACACCTTTGCCGTAGTGGACTTTGTCCCCGCCTGGCTCCCTGGTATTAATAATACGGTGAAGACTGCAAAAGCTAACACTGTGATGGCTCCACTGGGTAAAGGGTTAGACACGCCTTTAGGTGATTTAGCAGCTCATGACAAGCCCCTTGGTGATGCTATGGCTAGCGCTGCATTACAGGAGCCTAGCGGGCAAGCTGCACAAGTACTTGGGGTAAGTAAAGAGCAACTGGCAATTAACAGTAACCCAGGTTTTGAGGTTGACGGCTTACGGGTTGCCGGTGTAGATGCTACACAGGAAATAAGTGAGAACGCACGTATTGCTATGCAAACTGCTGCGGATATCACCCCTGCCAGTTTAGCTCAGTTCTTAAAAGTGCAGTCACCTGAAGAACAACTGGCTGCATTGACACCTAAGTTACAGCTCGGTGGTTATAAGCCTGACATGACTTTGAGTGTACTACACCCCCCTAAAGATGGTTATTACCGGTTAGGGGCTGTATACGGTAAAGGGGATGGTAGCGCCTACGGTACTTTAGATGAAGCTCAGAGGGCTCTAACAGAGCTCACAGCTACCCAAGCAGGTAACACAGCTATTGAAGGTGTAGGCATTGTTCAAAGAGTTGGTACAGGTAACACTTGGGTTAAAGCAGGGTCTACTAGTGAAACTGCTACAGAGTTTAAACTTGAAGTTACTGTTAGGCAGCCAATGAGGTTAGACAGTGACCACGTAATACCTAACGAAGCTATTACACCTAGTATTTTTGGTACTAAATATTTCCAGAACTTACACGCTACTTTTGCAAGTGACTACACACAGGCCCTTGTAGTTTCAAACGAAAAGGCTGCTAAGTTACAGTCAGACCTGCTCAAGATTAGCGAGCCCCTAAGTAAGTTGCCTGAATTGAAAAAGGGTAAAGTGCTGCAAGCCATTATTGATGGGGGTGAACAAGAGAAGGTGTTCAACTCCGTTGAACTCGAAAGTCTCTACAAGATGGACCGTGACCAAATACTTGCTTACCAGTCTGAAAGAACGCTGTGGGACACGATTTACCAGATCAAGAACTCCCAAGAGCGTGAGCTGCGTTTGGCTGATGGCTATGTCAGGGTGCAACATGACATACAAGGTGACCTTGATTTCATGGCTAAACCTGTTGAGTTAACTAATTACCCTACCCTTAAAGCAGCCCGTTTGATTGACGGTGGTATGGTTGGCCGTACAGATATGGAGAGTTACATTCAACAGGGCTACAGCCTGTTTAAGACAGCTACACCTGAAGAGTACGTCAGTGGGCAACGTTACAGCTTCATACTTGCAAGAGCTGACAAACACGTTAAAGAGTTACCTCGTAGGGTTTTACCTTACCGAGAAGGGTACTACTACAAAATAAACAAAGGTAAGTACTTTGTTGAGAAGCAGTTTAAAGGTTCAGTTGACGGTGTTGAAGGGTCATTCACACGTGCTGTAGCTATTGCTGACAGCCCAGCTGCCGCTCAGAAACTCGTTGATGCAGGTGTTGGGGATACCTTTAAGGTTGATGAGAACATTGTTAACAACCACGACTTTGCTAACTGGGTGGAACTTAATACCCCCAGCACAGGCTACTGGTACTCTAGACGTAACCCTCAGATGCCAACATACACAATCAACTTAAAAGGTGAACTACAGCAAGTACCGAGCAAAGCTGAAGACCCTTTAGTGTCGGCTGAAAGAGCTGCGGCTAAGGTGTCAAACTTTGTTGCATGGCGGAGTACTATGTCTGTTTACAACCAGATCCATAAAAACACCTACCCGGAACTTTGGACTCACGACGGTACAAAGTCCCTTTACCTAGGCTTAACTTCAGCTGATAACACTCCGCGGGTACGTGCTGCTAATGCAATGTTTGAGCACATGTCCAGCTTAACAAACTACTCTAGTCAGGTTGATGCTACTTGGAATAACTTCATGGTGTCTGTAGACAGACTGTTCAGTAACCACAGACTAGGTGGGCATACGTCTAAGTTGTTTTTAGACGCAGGTGTTAAAGCTAACCCTGCCCGGGTATTAACTACAGGTACATACTATACACAAGTTGTGTCAGCACCTTTTAGGCAGTTTGCTTTGAATGTACTTACACCTACTTTGTTTGCCGGCTACAGCCCAAAGACCTGGGTAAAGTCTATAAAAGAGGCTTACCTGGTTTACGCCAAATTAACAGGCGGGCACTTACCACTTAGGTCTGTACAGGTTGACCAAGCCATTCGGTCAGCTACCAAAGAGTTACCAGGTGTAGATGAAACTGTGAGGCAGTTTGTAAGCACAGGTAAGTTGGAGACTATCGACAGCCACGCAATGGCTCATAACGAAATGTTGCGTATGTTTGAGGGTGGCCCCAGCAACAGTTTCACTGCTGCCGCTAGAGTTGCTGTTAAACCTTTGAAGAAAGGGGTTAACTACGTCAAAGAACAGGGTGTTGTTAAAGGGGAGCTTTTCAACAAAGTGTTCAGTTTTGTTTTTGCTAAGAACTTGGTTATGAAGGACCTGAAAGGTAAGGCTGTGTCAGAGAAGCTCTTGCTAGAGCAGATCAGCACCAAAACTAACCAGCTTGGCCTAGACATGACCAAAGTAGGGGCTTACGGTTACCAACAAGGTATAACAAGACCTCTCACACAGTATTTAGGTGTAATACACCAAGTTATGGCTACACTTATACCACCAATACCTGGTGTTATACGTGGTAACCGTGCTTATGACGGTAAAAGGGCTGCTGTGCTACTTGGCTTATTCGCGCTTTGGGGTGCTCAAGGTTTACCATTCAGCCCTGACGAACTCATTAACGGGTACGTACAAGAAGCCCTGTCAGCTGCCGGTGTAGACCTGTCAGTACTAGACCAAGGTGCAGCATACGCACTTAAAGAGATTGTATTGAGGGGTGCCTTAGGGGCAAGCTTTGCTGAGGCTATACGTTTAGCTACAGGGCAAGAAGCAACTGTTACATCAGAGTTCAGTGCTACTTTCAGCCCTGCGGCGGCAGGGGCTAACCCTTTCTATGAAAGGTTTGTAACAGCTGAGGGTAATCTTCTAAAGTTGATGTCAGGCCCCAGTGCGACATTGATCAACAATGTAAGCAATGCTGCCGAAGGGACTCGTTTACTTTTGTATGGTTATGATACCGAGGAGCTTACATCAGAAAAGCTTAAAGACATCGCTGTAACCTGGGCGTCGATACTACCAAGTGTTTCTAATGCCATGCGTACAAGGGCAGCTTTGAACTACGAGAACGAGGTTGACAGGTACTATACCTTCTCCAAGAAGGACGTGAAGTTAAACTCTAACCTAGGTGAGTTACTGGTAAAAGGCTTCTTAGGCATCAGCCCCCAGTCAGATGAAACCTTTTTCAGTTTAATTGAAAGTAACAAAGCTTCGCAGGAAAGCTTACAACAAGACGTAGGTGTACTTAAGTCATTATGGTTACGCATAGCAACTGACGAGGCGTTAACATACGAGCAAAAGTTGTCTAAAATTGCTAACATATCAACGGTAGTAAGTGACAACAGCCTGTACAACAACGCAGTACTTGATCAGCTGAGGGTTGAGTTGGCTAATGATGAATCCCTTTACCCTGTAGTTAACCAGTTCATTACTAGCAAAATACTAGACACACCTAACAAAGCGTTAGATGAGACTAAGCGGGAATTAAAGGCTTTCTTCCTAGGCCACCCACTGCTACCAAAGGCTGAACAAGATAAGATTATACAGCTAGTAGAATCACAGGCTAATGACGCTGCAAACGCTTTAAAACTGTTGGAGATTGATACAGATGCCACAACAAGTAGACCTTAACCAGCCCAGTTACCAAGCAGCTAGAGTAGCTCCTGTGGACAACAGTGTGTACCTGGAGCCGTTAGCGCAGGCTGCTGAAGCAGGTTTTGATATAGCTGAGAAGCGGACATTCGACTTGTTACAACAAGACGTAGCCAAGTTAGAACAAGGTTACCGATCTGACAAGCAAGCTACCCAGCAAGCTTTTGCTGACGTTAAAAGCCAACTGGCTGCCGGCAACCAACCTGACAACGAAGTAGCTGACCTACAAGCCCAAGCTGTTAAGTTGGCTGCTAAGTTACGTCAAGGCGGTAACAACCTAGATTATGTGACTAAGTTACAGCTGGCAGCTAAGCAAGCTAAAATGCGTACGCCGTGGGCTGCTGACAAAATTGAGGCCACTTTCCAGAGGTACGTAGGCTCTGAAGGGAGCAGTCAGATTTACACTGACTACCAAGTCAACCAGAAAATGCAACAGCAGTACCAGTCACAACTGATTAGTGCTGCATCTGAAATGGGCTTACACCCAGCTGACCCTTACTTAGAAGAGAAAGTGATGCAAGCACGCGGTGAAGCTTACAAACTTAACGCACGTATGCGCCAGCTAGAGGCCGCTGGGGCAGAAGATGAAGTGCTGTCACGTGAGCTTATCAACTCATCTGTAAACTCGATAGACAACCAAACAGAGTCAGTCGTTAGTGCCCTAGTCGAGCAGTACGGTGGCCTTGACCGTGTACCACCGGAACTCAGAGAAAAGTATGTACAACAAATCAGACAACTTAAAGCTAATGCTAGGTCAAGTGTTGAAAGGCTACTTTCCGATAACGGCCTGATTAAACGTGACAAAGAGCACCTTGGGTCTATGATGTCTAACTTGAACAATAAGTTAGACCTCTTAGAAGACACTCTCACCGGTAAGTTGTCAGCTGACATTGCTACCAACAACCTAAGTATTGCTGAAGACGGTACTATGCTTGAGCTGTACAAGAAATCCCCAGGTTTGTTCAAGGCTTTGATGATCAATAACAAAGCACCCAACGCACAGTTTACTAGCCAAATTGAGGCCAACAGACTAGGGCAGGAAGTAGCTAACTTTATTAGAGGCGAGTACTCTCAAGATCCTAAAGTTAGGTCTTCTGTGATAGGTACAATTGGTTCTGCCATGACTGCAAAAACAACGGAACCAGAAGCTATTGACCAACTTGGGCAATCTGTAATAACTGCCTTGGAAAAAGGTACAGTAAGCCCGGGGTCTATGACTGAGGCCGACAGAGATAAGTTAATAGACCTTTACCGTAACCCCCAAGCTCGTAAGTATTTTGAATCAGACCCACAAGCAATACCTGTATTAGCTAGAGCACTAGAATACAAGTTACACCAAGCAATACCCACCGCTATTAAGCAAAGGTATGACGCCAAAGTACTACAACAAGTACAGGCTAACACTGACAAGTCAGGTAAGGTAAGTTTTGTACTTAACCCTGACACACAGGGTGATGTGTCTGAAGCCTATAATGCCATAGAGGAGCTCAATAGGGCTATTGCCCCAGCTATTAACAAAGCTGTTGACACCTGGGCAACTTACAGTGCTAACCAGGGTAAGATCAGCTTTGACCCTTACCGTAAGCTACAAGGTGTTATGAAGGTAAATGGCTTAAGTGACATAACACTACCCCAAGCTGAAGTCAGCCAACCAGTTAAACAGCAACCAGTTGGCGGTGTAAGGCGTGTAGTACGTAGACCTGACGGCACTTTAGGTTTTGAGGACTAATATGAAAGTTGAATACGAAGGTACAACTTACGAGTTCCCTGACGATACTAATGAAAACGAGGTGTTTGAGTTCTTGGAAAGTGTGTCCCAAGGGCAGTCAGTTGAACCCGACCCTAACCCTTTAGTGCCTGATGACGCGCTAGAGTACATTAAAAAGAACGAAGGTTACCGTGACAAACCTTATAAAGATAGCCTTGGTATTAAAACCGTCGGGTACGGTTTTAATTTACAAGACAAAGCCAACCAGCAGCTAGCCAACCGGTTAGGTATTACGTTTGATAAACCTTTACAACCTGAGTCTGCTGAAAAGCTGTTTAAACACAGTGTAGTGGCTGCTGAAGATGCAATCAGGAACCTTGACCCTGACTTTGATACAAGACCAGACGGGGTACGTAAAGCACTGCTAGACATGTCTTACAACCTTGGGGCTGGCAGGTTGTCAGAGTTTGAGGACATGTTTTTAGCACTAAAAACTGGAAACTATAGAGAGGCTGGTTACGCGATAACTAAATCACTATATGCTGCACAAGTACCCGTAAGGGCTAGGAATAATGCTAAACTGTTGATACAAGCAGGGTTTGACCAGCCTGTGGCTAAACAGGTTGAGCAGAGACAGTACGAGCCTGGCTATTATGAAGACGAAGTGGGTAACCAGTTCTACGTTGACAATGAGGGGCGGATAGCCAGTTATGACAATACCAGTCGGTAAACTTACCAAAGTATTACATAAGCCCGGGCCACCTGGCCCTGTAGGCCCACAGGGGCCTCAGGGTCTACAAGGTCTACAGGGACCACAAGGCCCCAAGGGTGAGCAAGGCTTACCAGGGTTACAAGGCCCACAAGGGCCGGTGGGTCCAGCAGGCCCTGTGCCTGAGCACGAGGTTAAGGCAAACCTGATCAGGTTCAAACAGCCTGACGGTACCTGGGGTGCTTGGGTTAAAACTAACCAAAGTAATGGGGGTGGTGTAACACCTGCCCCAACACAGTATACTCAGATTACGACTAACAACTACCAAGTTACAGCTAACAGTCTGATATCAGGTCTTAACATTTTTGGCGTCCGCTACAATGGGGCAATCACCATCCGTATCCCACCTGCAACTGACGTTAGACAACTGATGTTTTTTAAAGATGAATTAGGTACTGCAACGATTACATTAACAGCAAGCTAGGAGTTTTTATGGCCGCAGGTGATTTAGTATTATTTCAACAATTTGGTGAAGGTTTAGGCAACGGTCTGCACGACCTTGACGCTAACACATTCAAACTGGGTTTGATCACAAGTGCTGTAACACCTACAGCCAACATGTCAGACCCCCGTTTTGGGGCTGGTGGAGGCACTAACTTGGCTACCAATGAAGTCACAGCTGGAGGTAACTACAGCGCAGGTGGGCCAACACTGGCAAGCTTGAACTGGTCAAGGTCCGGTGCAACATCTACGTGGGATGTTGCTGATGTAACGATTGCTCAAGCAGCTGGCAACCCAACTAATGCTCGGTGGGCTGTAATATACAACAGCACAGCAAGCAACAGGGGTGTGGGGTTTATCGATCTAGGCGTAGATCGAGATTTGTCTGCCGGTTCTTTGACAGTGCTCATCAATGCCGGTGGTGTTTTTGATTTAGTCCAAGCATAGGTGACCTATGACACAAACTAGAGTACAAGAAACCAGTACCAGCACTGGTACAAGCACCTTCACCTTAGCTGGTGCTGTTACTAACTACAGTACCTTTAACAGTGCTGTAGGTACAAACCGCAGGTTCAAATACGTCATTGTTCATGAGTCGGTAGCTGAGTGGGAACACGGACTTGGTTACCTCAGCGCAAGTACGACACTTGTGCGTGAGCAAGTTCGTCAGAACCACCTAGGGACATCAGCAACAGTTAACTTTAGTGCTGGCACTAAGAACGTATTTATTGGTGTGACCGACCAGTCATTCTTGCGACCGCCTCACGGCTATGTAAATGCCGGTAGCAGGGGTGTTGTTAGTGGCCACGTGTCAACCGGTGCAGCAGCAGCGGGCACCCAGGCGACAGGTTCTAATAAGCTAAGGCTACACCCGTTCATACTAGAAGTACCTCTAATTGTTACAGGGATGCGTATAGAAATAACCACCGCTGCCGCAAGTAGTAAGGCTCGGATGGCTATATATGAAGTAAAAGGTAACGGTCTACCAGGTTACAACCTGTTTGAGACAGGTGACGTTGACACATCAACAACAGGGTTTAAAACTGGTACAGGTACACCTAAGTACTTCCAACCGGGCGTGTATTGGGTAGGTTGTGGTGGTGACAATGCTACAGTTGCATTCAGACGCTACTTATCGGGCGCTTTCAAGCCGTCTATTGTTGGGGCTAACTCTGCAAACAGCAGCAGTGAGTCAGGTATTATTGTGGACTTAACAGCAGGGTGGACTACTCTACCAGCCGCAGACCCAAATGCCGCTACCGTAACAGACGGTACAGGGCTGCTATACTTAACACTTGTCGGAGACGTTGTGTAATGCCTATTAACTATGTTGATAAGCCAGGCTTAGATGAAGCCTTGGCAGCTAAAAATTACCGTGTTGAGCAAATAGGTACTACATGGGTTGGGTACCGTGTAAGACCTGACGGCACTGATAGACTGTCTACTGGTGAAGATGCTATTGCAACGGCTATTAACGATATCATTGCCACCTACAACCCTTTGTTAGTGGCCCAACGTAAACAGCGCCAGGCGATTCGTGAGGCTGCTATAGAGGCAGTTAAAAATAAAGTCAGGCCCATCACTGACTACGACACACTGCTTTGGCTAATAGATATGTGGCGATCACTTGCCCCTGCTGCACAACAGCCTAACAGGAATATACAAGACCTTGTTGCTATACACACTAAAGCCACAGGTTATCTAGCAGAGGTAAGTGCCGCAACAGACTGGCTTGCTTTAACGTCTAAAAACTATGCTGACCCTACTTTGTGGGTGTAAGACATGACACTTGGTACTGAAGCACTTGGTTCGTTACCACTAGGTGGGTTACCTACAGCTGGTGGAACTAATATTGTCATCAACTGCACTAAGGCTAGTTTTACTGCTAGCCCCAAGACTTGTGTAGTCACATTTGACGTAACTGTAAACCTTACGAAGGCTACGGTCACACTTACACCTAAACAAACCACCATAAACTACCCTGGTGGCATTGTTATCAACACAACTAAGCAAAGCTTGACGCTTAGTGCTAAGCCTGTACAAATACAATACAATCAAACAGTTACTTGTACTAAAGCCGCACTCACCCTTACCGCTAAGCCTTGTACCGTGTTGTTTGGTACGACTATTACCTGCACCAAAGCCACTGTTGCAATGGCACCTAAACCTGCGGGTTTAGTATTTAATACAGTACTGACAACTAACTTAGCCCATGTTATATTGAATCCTAAGGCAGTAGTGGTTAACTACGGTGGCAGTGCCTATACAGGCGTAAAAATAGATGGCCAGCAGTATAAAAGCACCACCGCTGCCTACCAATCCTTAGCACTATATTTCAATGGTACAGACTACTACACCCTGGAGGGATTCATATGGAATCACTAGTTGATGTTATGACCGTGGTGAGCCACATTATCGCCATCGCTAGCGTAATCGTAAAACTTACCCCTGATCAGAAAGACGACAAAATGCTTGCTAAAGTAATCTCAGTACTTAAATTCTTAAGTCTCAATAAAGGCTAGCCAACTCACTACTTATGTAGTTTTCAAACACGTCTTCAGAGACGGTCCCCGGGTTGTAGTCAAGTATCACTACCTGCCTACAACCTTCTACGTACTCAAGGCATACGTCAGCATAAGCATCCCCTAGTGTTAGTCTCATGGTAACATCCTCACTTGTTCGTTAATTTGGCAAAATATTTCTGCCAGCTCTGTACTAGCCGCTATACTGTAGCTACCTACAAACCACCGACCTTGGGACTTAGAGTAGTGCCCTTGGCACATGGTCACTCTGTCTTTATTCAACTCAGAGCCTTCTGTTCTGAGTGTATATAACCCTGCCCCTATGGGCTCCAGTACCCACCCTTCACCTTCAAGCTTGTCAATATTTAACATAACACACCTTTGCACTTAGTTATTCTGCTCATGTACAAAGTATCAACCACGTACCGGTTGAACGCAAACACTTTATTGTTACTTATTGTTAAGTAAGTTTAGGCATACACGTATGGCAGCAATACGAGCTTCAAGTTGCAAACCTGCCTTATTGATCTTCAGACACACAGCCTTAAGGCCTTCGTCTGTTAAGGGTATAATTAACGGGGTAGACCAATGTTGTCTTACATAAGCTAACCAGTAAGCTACGGCAGTCACTTCAGCATGCAGAGCTACTGAGTATAGTCTTGTGCTTACAGGGTAGGGCGCTTTAGTTAACCCCGTACTAGCCATGAGCTTGTGCATTTTATGTACATTGCTGAATGTAGTAGCCCCGGTTATTTGCAAAGCGCCAAGACCTCGGTAGGCCCAACCGTCGCCTGTTTCAGCACCCCTGTTCCCTAGTTTGTTAGCGTATACGTAGTTAGCAATAGCTTCGGGTCTGTTAGCCAGTGCTAAAGCTGCGGGCTTATTCATCCTAAACAACCTAGGCCACACTCTTAGCAAGCCGGCCTCACTATAGTTAGTGTTTTCACGGTAGTGGGTAAAGTAAGTTTCAACGTAAGCATTCCCACAAAGGGCAGCCGTTTCTATGTCAGATAATTTGGCTTGTCTACAAGCTGCGATCAGTTTATCTAAATTAACTTGCTGAGATTTTTTGACTATTTTCACAGGGGATCCTTGTGCCTAAAATGCAAAAACCACCGCCCGGTGGTTTTTATACCCTAAGCAGCAGTTGTGATTAGTGGTAGTACAAAGTGGTTGTAAAATAATTCTAGCACAAGTTCAGGCACCTTAAACCGCCTTTTGGTAGGCGTAAAGCACAGCCAGGGCGTCAGCTATGTGGTTGTTTTTGCTAAGGGTTAACTTGCCGTTACGTGTGTACCAGTTCATTTCTGGGTGCAACTCAAATGCTTTCGCTAGCATAGCTTGTTTAGGTGCTGTTATAGTCAGACCGAAAGCTGCTTTAGCGCGCTTAGCACTTACGTAGTGTATGTCACAACCTTTCTTTTCAAAGTAAGCAGCCAAGGCATAGACGCTGAACTTAGATGCTCCAGCGGCTTCAGAACGAACCACGTTCGGCATTTCTAACACCACTGTCTTTGGTTGGTACAGCATGTAGAGGTAGTCAGCATGGTGAAAAATCTCTACCCATACCGCGTGCTTAGTTTGTGGTGTCTGTTTACGTGATGCATAGTTGCATTGTAGCACCTTGTCATGGTCTTTGAAGAAGACAGCGCCTGTATGGCATAGGCTGTGGTCAATTGCTAAAATTGTCATACTGGGAGCCCTTGTGCAAAAGTTTGTATTGCTTTGTCTTTAAATGCGTATGAGTAAACAAGATCTGTAATAGCTTCTTCAGCGGCACCGTAGCCTTCCTCAGCACAGCTAACGGACCATAAGCCTGTTGTCACATAAAAGTGTGACCCAGTATCAGGCACCACTTTACGGCATAAGTGTGCTTCTAAGATATCACTCAGGGGCTCTTCAGTAAAAGCTCTGTGGAGCATTTTGGTGATGTAGTACTTAACGACCTTATCAAAAGCCAACAGGTCGTCGTCACTGGCAAACATACCGGTGGACACCCATAAATCAACTAAGACACAAATCAAATATGCCCTAAGTGTCATAATATTAAGCCTTCCTTACTCTCAGTTGCTCACGCTTCCACTGCCCATATACTGAGCTTATAGCAGGAAAGAACAGGTCTAACGTCTCTATTGCTTTAAAAGTCTCATGCCAATCTTGAAACGTGGCTTTCCAGACCACTTCGTCATTAATTTTTTTAATTAGTAGAATTGCTGGCGGTTTAATAGTTGGTAAATTTACAGACCCATCTGTTAACAGTACGTACCCATCTTCCCCGTCTGCAAGGCAGGTACCTTCAAGACCCCCGTAAGCCCTCTTAAAGTACCAAGACATAGGTTTAAGCAACTTCCCGTGACTATTAAAAAATGCTTTATAGTCAGGTGTACAGACCGTTATACGCTCAACAGGGGGATTTAAGAGCGCCTCTGGTGTTAGGTCGTCATGCCTAACAAATTTGTTCATGTTACTTATATACAAATCATCAAGTTTTAACCCCCACTCGAATTCTGGGGTATACAGCATATACTGGTATGCTGTCCACACTACATCCAGAAGCTCTTTGTTAAACTCCTCTGAATTATTTGTCCTTTGCAGCTCCTGAAGCTCTTCATAAATCTGGCGCTTAAGTGAGTCCTTCGACGGTTTGCTTGATAGAGTGTCTTTTACTTTGCAAAAGTCTTCAACAGCGTCATAAAACAGCTTAATTGGGTTGATAAATTTGTAAAGTATGTCCATAGGCTCACCTCTTAATTTTGTCTGTTAACTTTGACAACTGCTTAAGCTCATCAGGCTCTAGTCTTACCTGCTCCTGGTTTATTGTTGCACAGTAAGCTCTCTGTTCGGGTATAAACACAAGACCCGCTCCCATCCCTAGACTCTCTAAGTTGATTACAGTCATATTTACACCATGTGCGTAAAAGCTAAGTTACGGTCCAACTCTATACGAAGGTTTGCTGTCAAATCCTTGGCGTTTACGATGTAAACTTGCAGCTTAGGCTTTACCCAAGCTTCAAACATTTCTGGTGTGAGCTGTTTAAAGTAAACAAGCTCTACTTTAGAGCTGTTACTGACATCAACAGCGAACTGCCCACTTTCAAAGTCTTTGTAAGCTTTGAGTCTTACAGCACCGTCTAAGACGGTGAACCCGTCGTTATTTCCTTGCAAAATAATCGGTGTAGTGGGCATACCCATCAGGTAGTGCCTGCACAACAGGGCCTCAGAGCCTTTAGGTATTCTGCGCTTAGGCAGGTCCTTTACTAACCTGAGAACGTCTGAAGGGGCCATTAAAGTTATTTGCCAGTTGTATTGTTCCACGTTTGTAGCCTTATTTGTGTTGTTAGTAAGGCTTAGTTTACTAGCGGCCTACATTGTTTAGTAGGCCATTTTTGTAACTTTTAGTAAGTTAACTAGGCTTCGCAAGACTCGCACTTAGGTACTGGTAGCACTTTGTCGCTTGGTAACAAGTAGTACAATCCTAGAAGACCGTTATTAAGTAACGCTGCTGAGTGGACTTTGGACATATAAGCTTGGTCATTACAGTTGAACAAATTTACTGATTGCCCTTGGTCAATATACCTTTGTCGGTACGCCGCGTGGCGTATGATTTCAAGTTGGTCTATCTCAAAGCCTGTTTTGAATACAGCTTTGGTCTTGTTGTCTAAACAATCTAAGTGCTGTACCGAACCGTTATGGTAGTTAATGTCATCAAATAAGTCTTGGGTAGCAAGACCTTTGTCTTTTAGCACTTTAAGCAGAGCAGGGTTAACTCGTTGTACAGCTCCAGCTGCCGTTTCTTGGGTATAAACGTTAGAAAAAACAGGCTCAATCCCACCACTTACACCACCTTGGATAAGGCTAGTTGACAGTGTTGGTGCTACAGCACACATTGCCCAGTTATAGCCTTCACAGTCTGGAGCCCGTTTACCTGTTGCCTGAGCTAGGCGTTTGGACACAGTGTCACCTGCTTTATTCAACTCCGAGAAAAACTTCTCATTCAGTGGCTGCTGGTCTTTAAACTCACAACTTTTACTTTGTAAGTAAGTGTGCCAACCCATTACACCCATACCTAAAGCTCTGTATTCACTAGAGAACTTTAGAGTCCTGGCGAGCTCTTTAGACTCACCCCACCCTGCCTTTGTAGCCTTGTCTACAAATAGTTCATTAATAGCATTCAGTACAACAAATGCATCAGTCATGAAGTTAGGATCGTTAGCAAACTCGTCCCATTTCGCAACATTGATACTACTCAGCACACAGGTGTAAGACAGGTCTGGCCCAGATGGTAGTATTATTTCGTTGCAATTCATGGTTAAAATTCCGTTGAATATACCCATGTTTCGCTTAGGCTCTGTAAAGCAGTAAGTATCGGACAGCCTCCCTAGGTCTTGTACACTCTCTACCTCATCCCCATAAGTCCATATTTTAGTTATACCGGTTGTGCCTAGGTCGTGTGCTGGGCGCCAGTGACTAATTACCTTGTCACCTTTTTCTAACTCGTTAGCCTGTTTGATTAGTACTTTTGATTGAATCCCTTTTGCTCTGATTGCAAAGCGGTGGTAGGGTGTGCACTCTAGTTCCCGTCCATTATCCATAGTTACCTTAACCAAGGGCTGGTTAACGCCTGTCTTACGCACGGTAACTTTCGACCATTCAAACCCGTTCCATACCGTGACTTCTTTACCTTCCAGAGACCCTATTTGAATGTTACCTTTGTCTGTCAACACATATGTTTCAGGGGCAACACATAAGTTGCTAGCTCTAAACTTTTCCTTTTTACCTTGCTTTGCCCAGCGTTGCTCAATCAAGTCACGCTTAATTAAGTAGCCTGTTCCAGTCTCAAACCTAACCTTTAGCCAGGTTTTAAGTCTGTTGTGAGCTTCTTTGTCACCGGCTTTAGCGTCAGTAAAGAACTTGTCTGTGAGTATAAAACCTGCATTTACAGCTTTTGGGTTGTGTAGTATATAGTCACAAAACTCATAGAAATCCCCGTGCTCAAAAGTCAAGTAGCCAGCCCAGGCCCCTGAACGGTTCTTACCTTGTGACACCATTTTAGTAGCGCTAGTCATAAGCTCAACCACTGGTAACACACCGGCAGCTTTCAACCCTGTTGACACAGTCGCACCCCTTGGGCGGATATTAGACAAGTCTGAACTTGTACCAAACCCTTCTTTAGTGAGTTCTGCAACCTCTTTTGCAGCGCCGAAAAACCCTGAGATAGAGTCAGGTACGTAATTACCTGTACAACTGACAGGCATACCTTTGCTGTCTTTCCCGATACTCGTTAGTGCAGGTGTAGGGAGTGACAACCAGCCATTCCATAGCATCTGGAAAACCCGGTCATGAGTTATAGGTAGAATACTATATTTGGGGTTGGACAGCACACCTGCTACACCATTAAAACGATCTTTAATGGATTCGTTATGATCTAAGTAATTCTTTTCGTATAACATTTGGTACCCTGCGGTAGACATCCACTTAGGACATACCATGTTGTCTATATCCACTTTACGTTGTTGCGAAAACGAGTTATACCTTGTCATTTAATTAACCTTCTATAAGTAAACATGTAATAGAAAACTTGTGGCTTTAGACCTCTCCGCTGTGAGGAACCCCACACCGTGTTAGGGTGTGCACCCGTCCTTGGTCTGCTTATGTACTTAATACGTTTACGATTCAAGCCCTTAGCATTGAATCGTTTGCGCTTCAAGCGTTCAGTTTGAAGTCGTTTACAAGTCAAACGTTTATACCGGTACCGCATCAGTACACCATGTCAGAAAAATCAAAACCTTCCAGAGGGAACCCTTTCTTGTACTTCGGTATTCCGTCGAAGAAGTCAGTACGTGTGAGACCTACTGATTCCCTCCCAAACCACCCGCTGATACTAGATTTGTTAACCGTGTACATTGGCTCTAGTTGCAACTGTTTTAAGCAGTGGTTAACACGTTCACGCACCCATGCCTGAGTGTCTGCTTTGGTCAGTGAACAAAACTCCCCCTGCTCGAATATCATATCAATAATATGGTCTTCGTGAGCTACCAATTTCGTAACAATATGTTCAAACATGTGGTGGGGGTGGTTAGCAGCTCTGTGCCCTGTTTTACCATACTGTCTAACAACATGGTAAAGCCATGCCCCGGCTGCACTGTGTAGTGCTTCGTCCCGTTCCGAAAAGTTTACCCCGTTTGTGATCGCTGACATTTTGTTGTGACCGTTAGCCCTAAACGACTTGAGTACAGCAAAAGCACTGTACAGCACCGCTCCTTCAATCAGGCTGAACGTAGCTAACGCTAGCAATAGATCGTCAGCATTAGCAGCTTCATCTACGTAACCCATGTGTTCCGCTAGTACCGGGTCTTTTAGGTAGTCATTGTAAAAATCAGCGTCATTGACAAACAGTGCCTTGTTAATCATGTCGTAAAAAGGCGCGTGTACACAGTTTTCTATATAACCGAAAACGGTGGCCATACGCTTAATTTCAATTGGTGCAAATGTGTTAAGTATACGCCCCAGCCAGTAGCTATTACCTGCACGAACTTCATAGTGCGTGAAAGTTTTCAGCACTGTGAGTACAGCGTGCTTTTCTGCCACCGTTGTGCCTGTGAGCAAGGTCTGTTTGTCCTGCTCTACTAACATCTCACTAGCAAGCCAGTGAAACTTTATTTGCTGGGCTTCAAACTCTAAAGCCTGAGCCAGTGTTGGAGTGTATATGTAAGCCCTGTTGTACTGGTCATTAAAAAGATCTAACACCTAAACACCCTCCACGATAAAGTCGTACCTGTTAACTAAGCTGGCTATTTGGGCCAGCCTTATGGGGGTAGGGATCAGTTTAGACACGTACTCAATATAAGCTTTTGCTTTTTCGATATCTTCTTTAGCTTCTTTATAGTTTGTGCAGTAAGCCATTGTTATACCTCAACATTAGTTCGTATGTGTAGAAGATCCATATTCATTTTCAGGTCAACTAACCTGTTATGTTTAGTATAGACATCCAGGGCTACTTTGTGGCAGCGCTTTTGTAGCAATTTGTAGTCTTGCTCAGTTGCCCATTCCAGCGGGATTAGTTTAGCTGCGGCAGCAGGTCCTAACCCTTTGATACCTTTAACATTGTCAGCAACATCACCTACAAGGACTTGTCTATAGTAGTGGATGATAGCTAGCTGGGGGGTGACAGTATAAAGTAGATCTTTGTCTGGGTTGTAGTGGCTACCTACTACGTTGTCTAAATCTTTGTCTATGTGTACTAACACACTATCGTACCCAGATTTTATGCAATTAACGTGGCAAGTTGATGCAATGTCGTCTGCTTCAAAGTTGTCTACAATCAAAGGCTTGTACTTGTTAATGAAATATCGTTTAACTGGTGATAAAAGCAACGGCTTCGTTGAAGGGTCCCTGTTCGCTTTGTACAAAGGGCTGATGTTATACCGAAAGTTAGTGCTGCTGCTGATATAGAAGTGTAAGCTTAGGGCCTTGTCAGCATTGCCGTCAGGGTAAAGTTTGTTGGTAAGCTTCCACACCATACTCTTAATCGCAGTGTTGAGTATGATGTAGGCCTGCTCCAAGGCTTCTTCAGCGGGCATTGTAAGCTCAAGACGTTTGTCAGCTATAGTGCCACCCGCGGCTGTTAAGTCTGCTAAAGTGTTGTATTCGTGACCACAAGTGTCTTTGTAAACATTATGCTGGACACAAGCAGCTGCTTTGTAAAGCAAACTGTCAGCGTCTAAATGTATGTACATAGCTTTAAACCTATGTTGGGTCAGTTGTTAATACCATGTGCCCGGTGTTAGGGCAGACTGTTATGTGGTCCGCTGTACCTTCAGAGCCTACCTCTCGGTTTTTTATCACACTAATACGTGTTACACGGTTGTTTGTCTGTTGCCCTGGTGTAATTAGTGGGCTGAGAGCGATGATTATGTGTGACGCAATGGCGTACCCAGCAGACCCCCGGAGGTCTGATTGAGCGATTGGCTCAAAAAAGGGAGGTGGTGGCACGTCATCAGGTTTTTTCTTTTGCCACCGTGGCGGTACCATGTCACGTTTCTTCATGTGTACTACAACGAATATCGTACAATTAGAATTCTTGAACTCCCTCAGGCTAACCATGAAATCGTCAATGAACGCACGCTCACCATCATCTTTACCATTGTCATTTACAATGTAAGTGATCGGGTCTAGTACAATAGCGTCACATTTCTCAACATCTACTAAGTAACGGAAAGTATCTTTCACACTGTCTAAAGTGAACTTAGTGTCTTCTGGTATGAACAGTGACCCCGAAGCTTTTAACCTGTTTTCCATGTCGTCAACCGCAAGTATTGTCCCTGGGGCTGGAGGGTTTTGTCGCCACACCCACAGTGGCATACGTGCTGCCAGAGCTAGCATCCCTTGTTTTGTCTTTGTGACAGACTCCTCTAAGTGAATAAAACCTACTTTCTTACCCTGCATCAAAAAGTCGTATTCTATTTGTCGCATGAACGTAGTTTTACCACCGCCCGGCAATGCAGTAATAACAACAACTTCCCCGCCCCTGAAGCCCTGAACGACTTGGTCAAGCACAGGGAATGAGGGTGTTGATATACCTCGCTTAACAGCTTCGTAACAACCTTTTATGTCGTCTGTGTAGAGTACCGTGTCCAGCTTGTAAGGTTTAGCCTTATTAATGCTGTACATGAAATCGTGAGCACGGCCCGTTTTGAGTAAATCATTGGCGTCCTTACCTTTACCACCGGCACTGTCCCACTTCATGATACGCATTTCAGCGATTGGGCTATAACGTCTTGCGACAGTGTTAGCGTAGAGTTGCCCTGTGTCGTCTTGATCAAAACACAGGCAAATGATTTTGTAGTCTTTAGCTAATAGCTGCATCAGCGCAGACGTGTTCTTAGTTACGTCACCACTACTAGCACCATCGCTAATTGATACCACGTTGTAGTCTTTACCTAAGCTTGCGAGCATAGCTCTAGCGGCTAGGCAGTCCTCTTCACCCTCTGTAACAATGACGAACTGACCACGCCGCAACCCAGCTAACCCAAAACCAGCGTCCAACTTGCCAATAACAAACGTGTTTGACTTGTCGAACTTGTCTTTAACCTTGTAACCTTTTAGGTTTCCGTGTGTATCTGTGTAAGGGTAGGCGTACTGGCTAACAGTACCAGTCCTAGGATCAGCTATCTGTTTAACCCCTGCCGCATGCACTACTTCTTTCGGTAGACCCCTGTGGCTCAAGTCAGCCAAAGGGGCATTGCTTATAATCTCTAACGTCAACCCTGACGTGTTGTAGTTCGGTTTTTGCATAACTTCAGTACTCTGGTTATAAAATGATTTTTTACAACTGAAACAGTGGTAACCTTTACCTTCCCCGTAGTATGTAACTGCATCACTGGATGCGCATTTCGGGCAAGAGAGTTTAGATATTCTGCTCATAACTACCACCTAGGTGACTTAAAAACATGCTGTTACACATTACGTGTGATAAGTGGGGTAACCCTGACTTAGGGTCGACTGTTTCACCCCCGCGCCATGCCTCTAGATGCCTTCTTAATGCGTTGTAATAACGCTCCTTGGCGTTGTCGAGTTGTTGCCAGTTGTTTGCACCATACTCAACAGCCCCTTGCTCTAGGACTACCAACATACCCTCCAACACCCCTGCGGGTATTAGACTGTATCGTAACTTACCTGCGTCATGCTTTTTACCTACTGTAGTCATAAATTACCCCTCGTTAGACGGCATCTGCACCGCCCTTGTGAATGTTTCTGACTGTTCTAGTCGTGACAGTACTTCTTCTTGGTCCAACAGTTCATCTTTAGAGTACACAGCCATAGCCTGCACTGCGGATGATAGATAAACCGGAGTAGTAGCAACAGCCACCGACCCGTCTTTGAATACTGAATACCACTCATCATGTTGGTAGTTATACCTAAGTTCAGCCATGTTTGAGTAATAATCCACAACCTGCTTACAGGCTGATTTGTAGCGCTCAGCTACCGTAGCGCCAGCAGGTGCTAACGTGAAGAAAAAAGACATAGGTCACCCCGCAGCAGTAAGTATCAGTCTGACTATATTGAGATCAAAACGAGCCACTTCTGTGTCCGTCCCAGCTTTTAAGATGAGTAGCTCAGGTCTTGGTTTACTACCCCCACCTAAGTCTGATAAAACATATTCATACTCAAGATCACCCTCAAGTTTTGCTTGGTACAGGCTTGAACCTACTTCATAGTGCACTACAAGCCCACTAGTTTTTACTGACTCCCGTTGGCCTTTTTGGTCTTTAATATCAATTACTTTCATTTAATACCTCTCTCTGGTGATACACTGTTAGTGGTAGCTGCTACATACTGAAACGCTTCCTGCGTAGTGCCGAAGCTTTCACACTCACTGTGATCCCCGAGCGCTGAACTGCCAGCCCTAACTACGTAGCAAGCCTTCCCATCTATTATGAATAACCTTTTCCCCTGGTATGGGGGTTGCGCATATAAGGGACCTATAATTCTCATAAACTAACCCCTGTTGATCTGGAGTGGTTCGCTCTGTCTGATGCTCTATCCCTAAACCAGGTGAAGCACTTATGACAGTTGTATAAAGCATAGCGCCTAGCTTCGCTGTAATACCAACCTTTATTTGTAAAATTATGTGTACCACAATTCGGGCAACACTTTTTGTTGGTATACGTGCTGTAATTGGCCCCCTTAAGCCAAGGCATCAGCTTGTAGTAAACTTGCTCTAGCAGCTTGGTGTCTTGCTTATTGTACCGTTGCATAATACGCCACGCTGTCGGATCTTTAGCCATACACTTGACCCACAGCTCATGGCCGGTATGTTTAACTTTACCCGCTAGACCTAACATCTTAGCTACGTAGTCGAGCTTGTTGGACGGTAGCTTGAAGTTCTTTTTAACTACCCTATATAGGTCCACCTGCTTGAAAGGTTTTGGTGGGGGCATACCTGCTTGCAAAAACTCAGAATTGAGCACAGGTATATCAAAACTTTTCCCGTTGTAATGCACAACCACATCAGCTTCACACAATAGGGTGTGGATGCGCTCTAACATCTTTTTGTGTGTAACAGTGTCCTTACCTGCATACTCAATACTTTTAGACCCGAGCCACATAGCTGACCAACACAGCAAGTAGCTGCTTTCAATAAGCTGGGCAAGCCCTACGTTCTGTTGGAAAAGCCCCCAAACATGTGCTAAGTGAGGTGCGGTTTCCACATCTAACAGTAATATTTTCATTTCAAATACCTTATAAAGTTTTCTAAAAGTTCTACTGAATCACCTACCAACCCCAGCGCTAGATTACACTTGTCACACAGGAGTTTCCTGACTCTCCCTGTCTTGTGGCAATGATCCACGTTTAAAGGCCTACGTTTACTCTCACTCTCACAAAGGAAACACTTACCATCTTGCTCAATGTACATCGTTTCGTACTCTTCCACAGAGATGCCGTACTTCTTTTTAAGCTTCGTTTTCCTACGTATCTCTTTTAGTTTTACAGGGTTATTAGCTGCCCATTGCCTTGACCTGTTTGCACTGCATGTGTTGCAGAGGTATGTGCAAGCTCGCTGCAAACTTTTGTACCAGTTGCCATCAATCAGTTCGGCTGTGCATACGTTACATACCCTTCTTGCCTCCAGCATAAAACCCCTTAACTACTTTTTCAAAAATTTCTATTGGTAATATTTTCATACATACCACCATTTTAGTAAGTCAAAAGTCCTTTTTCACATAGTAAATGCGCTCATCCAATTTTATGTATGCCACTTTTTCACCGGCAGATAGTCGCGCCCTTGAAATTAAAATAATGCTTTCTTTGTCACCGTTCTTGAAGCTGCCATCAGCTTGATATATGTGATAGCCAAGAATCGCTAAAGAGGGATTGGCATAGAAAAAGTCTGTCTTGATGTAGATAACACCCATAACAATCAATAACAGGCCAAGCACAATCATTTGCCGAAAGCTGCCGAAATCAAAGCTAATGAGCGGGACGACATAAGTAACCAAAAATGTCAGGTGCTTATAGTTGATGACAGAAATCTTTTTTATCTCAAATGGTATTTCTGTAGCCCCGCGAAGATCGAAGCTGAATCTGTGATAGGCAAAAACGCAATACGCCAGCAAAACAAGTGAAACAATGGATACCACATTGTCTTCAAGCAATTGCGACATTCCGACAAATGAACATCCCACTCCAAAGCAAACAGAAAATTTTGCTGTGATTATGATAAAAAAAAAAACAAACAGCAACGCCAGAGACAATATATAGAGGTCAATTTTCCGTTTTATCTGGTTCATACTACCACCTCCGTAAAACTCTGCTCTGGGTCTGGAAAATCAATCTGCCGACTTTCTCTACGAAACCATGAGCCAGCCAAAATTAGCCTAACCTGAGTTCGACTTAAGGGTACCAAACTAGGTACCCTTAACTGATTCTTATTGTGCGTCAAACGGTAGGTCATCAGTACTAAAATCAGGTTGTTGGAACGCTGACGGGGGCACGGCAGCTTTACGCTTGTGTGGTGGGACTTTAGCTTGCTGTACTGGTGCAGCAGCTGGTATAGCCGCCGTGTAGACTGGTTGAGCTGGTTGTACTGGTGCAGCAACAACCATACCCCCTTGATCAAACCCATCTTTTATCACTTTGTAGAACTCACTAGCCATGTTGATTGTCTGTTCAGCTGACCCCTGCTTATTTAGCTCAACAGCTACCATTAGGGCATTATAACGGAGCTTTTGTTCAGTACTAGTGTCATAGTTACCACGGCTATTGTTACTGTTATAACCACCTTTGCTACCGCCTTGGTACGCTGGTTTAGCCTGGTAACCCTGCTTAGGCTGGTAAGCCGGCTTAGGTGCACCCTGTCCTACTACAGTGAGGCCATAGATGGTGTACCTTGGCTGACCGTTCTTACCTACCGACTCCACAACATGCCCTTCTACCACTGCGCCAATCGGCGGTGGTGGCGTGCCCCTATCCAAATTGTACCAAGTACCTTCTGATACGAAGGCTGTCCCTGTTTTTGCTATTTGCTCTACTGTTAACATACATACCTCACTTTTTATGGTTGAAATAAACTAAAACTAAACCTACCCCTACTAAGCCGTATACAACCGACACCACGAAAAAGAACCAGGTCTCAAAGTAGCCCAGTATTGCAGCTACTATGGACACAATAATTATTGCAAACACAGTCATACCAGCGATTGCTAGCATGTCTGTGAACGGGTCTGGTTCGTTGTAAGACATAAAACCTCCTGATTTAATCATATTACTTACCTTTAAAATACAAGGCATGTGCTCTACACATACCTAATAACCACTCACGATTACGCTCCCAATCAAGCTCATTCTCAGGGTACCAAGCGTCCCACAGCTGACTTGCTTTAATTGCTTCCCATTCAGCGTGCGTCTTTTTCATATACCCGATCTGCATAGTATCCGGGGTGATAACTATTAGATGCTTCAAGTAGTAGAAGACTACTGTCTCAACTACACCCTGTCTGTATACACTTAATTGATTAAGTGCTTCTCGTACAGCAACGCAAGAACTTTCTAGTTTTTCCACATGTTCCTTTGCTTTTTTACAAAAGCTCAGGGCTTCGGCGATACGTGCATCTGATAAACCGTCGTACAAGTCTTTAATAATTTGATTATTCATGATCACACCATCTGATCCACGTCATTATTTAAATAGCAACCGGTGCAGTAAGCTTGGGCCCTGGTACATAGTTTGTCAAAGCATATTTTGTTGTAGTTATGTTAAAACTGTCTAAATAACAGTCTTCAAACCTGAGTTGATCAATATGTAAAGTAGGTTCGCTACGCATACTACGTTTAATACCTGCTAACTGCTGTTTTGCAGCAGCTACATGGTTAAGGTACAGGTGTGCATCACCCAAACTGTAGTGTATAACCCCAGACTTTAAACCTACCAGGTTTGCTACTGTATGTAGCAATACAGTGTAACTTGCTAAGTTGTATGGGAGGCCAAGAAACACGTCAGCACTACGTTGGTGTGTACACATGTCTAGCACACCGTTGTCTACATAAAACTGGATTACAGTGCCGTGGCACGGGGGTAACCTACAGTCGTTTACTTGATCTACATCAGGCCACAGGCTAATAACGTGCCGTCTACTGTTAGGGTCGTGTAATAGACTGCGTAAGACACTCATAAACGCGTCAGAGCCACTGCGGTATTGGTGACCATAGGTAGGGCCTAAGTTACCGTCTGAGTCAGCCCAGGGGCTCCACAAGTGCTGCCAGACAGCTGGTAGGTCATACACGTTAGTACTACCTGATAAGAACCAACAGAGTTCAGACACAACAAAGTCAAAAGACATGTGTTTAGTGGTTAGTAGAGGAACTATTAACTGGCCATAATTGTTGGTTGTACTGAAAGTGAGCTTGTAACCGAATGCACTAGCAGCTACTGGTGTTGCGGTCCTATTTAGCCTGAGGTCTCTTACCTTTTGTACCCGAACTAACTTACTTAGTAATGATAGATATTGCTGTTCAGCAGTTTTAAATTTCATCGGTACCTCTCAGTGTTTAAATAATGTGACTACTGTTTAGTATAGTCACGGCTAGACTTTAGCCAACTTGTTATTTGTAATGTTTTGTTTAAATAACTACAGGTTATTAATGTACCTTAAGCTTAAGGCATTTACCTTGTTTTTAGACCGTTTAGGAGCTAAAAAGCTGAAACTATTGAATAGTATGGGTAACAATAAGTATATTGAGTGGGGGGTAAGGGGGGCCGGGGTTACAACGATAAAGTTAGCTACCACAGCAAAGCTGTATAATTGAGCAACGTTAATTGCGAACGTAGCTGACTTAGTGAGCATGCAGTCAATGCGAACGGTATCGATGTAACACTTAAGTGGTATTAGTAACTTTAGTTAATTACTTAGATTGCTTAGGTCTGTTAAGACTGTACAGGGTACACAAGCTAAGTAAGTAACGGCAACACAGTTGCAAAGTTACGCTACAAGCTGACTAGACATACAAAATGAGCAGGGCGAATGGGATGTATGTATGGTTAGCTTGGTATGACTTATACAAACAGAGGTTACATGGACAAGCGAGCATTAAAAATGAGTTTTAATGTGAGCTAAGTAACCGATGTATATAGACTCTGCCAAGCAGTAATTAGCTTACAAGCGTACAGACATGGTAGCACCCCACCAGTGCGTTAATGTCTGCTAGCGTAAGTAAGCTGACTACCCTCAAAAAGAAAAAGATTTGTATTTGTATTAGGTGACTAAACAGGCTGAGTATGGTTAATACGAAGCCTTTAACAAGCCCTTAGCGGGCTTGTAGGCGCTGCTTAGCAGCGCCTTAAGTAGTAAGTGGATAGTAAGTAAGGTAATTAAGGTATGTTTAAGCGCAAGCATAGTTTTAAGTTAAACACCAACTACACCGCTTGTGTAGTTGTACCAGGGCACGCACGTTATACGTGCGACGTACACGGGAATGTTTATGACACACACAACAGTGTGTACTTAACACCTGTAGCAGGTGTTGTAGACCTGTTAACCCCTGCGGGGTACGTAGTACCTGTAGTTATAACTACCTTGTTAAAACAACTGGCAGCTAACTGGGTAGCACCTAAGCCATTAAGCGCAGGTGCACTTAAGCGGCAAATAGCCGCTAATAATAAAAAGGTAAGGGCTAAGGCTAAGGCTCACGCCAAAGCCAGAGGTAAGGTTGAAGTTAAGTAGGGGCTAATGTGTAGCCCCCCAGTTAGCACCGATTAGGTACTCACCATCTAAACTTACATTAAGTTTGTAATACACCCCAGCTTGTTTAACACAAGCTACAGCTAGCTGCCCTACATGGTCAGCTAAGCCCTGTACAGCTGTGCTTACATACAGTTGTGCTTCGTCATGGTAGTCAATAACCTTCTCTACTAGTTGGTCTTTATACCAACCCTGCTTACGCAGCTGGTTGTCTAACAACACAGTAGCAAGTTTCATTAACTTAGTACCTGTTGACTGGAACGTATAGTTCAACAGTAAGTGTTGTGACCCTAAGTAAAGTAAAGACCCGTCTATACAACGTATATACTGCTTGTTATTAGCAAGCCACTGCTTAGTAAGGTCGTCTTTAAGTAATTGTACACATACTGCTTTAGCCCAGTATTGGTCATACACAAACTGAGCTCTAGTTCTGTCACAACGCAGTAGCGCTTGTACCTTGCCTACACCCGCCCCGTAACCCAGGGCATACTTAATTGACTTAGCTAGGTCCCTACTAACACCTAATGCTTGTGCATTGATTGTGTGTATGTCCAAAGGTTTGTCACCTAGTAACTGTAAGCCATACTCAACACCCCCTGGGTAGGGGTAAACATAGTGTGCTTCAACCCTAGCTTCTAAAGCACTAGCGTCATAACCTACCATCACATAGCCGTCAGGTGCTTTAAAGCATGCACGCATTACATGCCCATGACTACTCTCAGTCACAAAGTCACTGTCAAACCCATTTAACTTTTTAGGTATGTTAGCTACAACCTTGTGGGTAACACGACCCGTAGCTGCCCCTAAGGTAGCCATCCCTGCTGACAAACGTCCGTCTACAGCCACCCTAGGTTGTTTCAGCATACCTTCCAGGCTGCTAAGCCTGTGTGCATACACGTTGTAAGCTAGGTAATTTTTAACTACTAGCCCCAGGTCTGAGCTACTGTGTATAAGCCCTTGTAGGTTGCTACAGAGGGTGTCACCTTGCCTCACTTTACAACTAGTGGGTATTTTATTGCCCGCCTGGTCTTTTACGTAGTCACCACTAGGGAGCTTTTGGTAGTTCCAGAACTCAGGTACCCAACCTTGGGTTAGTAACCAGGCTTTCATGCCTGCGTCATTGTCTAGTGTTAGTTGTTTTGTGATAGTTAAATACTGGGCATTAGACTGCATGGCAAAAACTTTAGCCCCAGTATTGTCTAGCACGTACTGCTTACAGTCACTGAGCGTTAGCCCCCTGTGTGCCAACCAGTTCTTAAACATACCGTTAAGTGTACCGTCAGCATTGAAACGTTTAGTGGGTACCTTAGCTTTATCTAGCTCACCCTGCGTGGGTTCAGTTGTAGGTAGTAGTCGTGCTACAGATTTAGAAAGGGCAGCCATACGTTGTTTAATTAGGTTTATTGCTGTATTAGCTAGCTCTACGTCAAATACAACACCATTGGTAACCTGTTTAGCTATACAGTCAGCGAACTGGGCCTCTAGTTTATAGGCCAGGTCGTATACAGGCTTGTAAAATTTATGTGTTTGTAAGTTTTTGTATACGAGTACCGTTATGTCTACATCAGTACGGCAACGCTCATTTAACGTGGCCTGGTCAACTGTAGACCAGTCGTCAATTGCAACTTTGTTTAGCCCCAGGCGTTGCCCCCAGGCGTCTAGCCCGTGCTGGTAACCTTTTGTAGGTGAACCATGTAGTAGTTGTGATAGTAGTAACGTGTCGACAACCTTGGTTGTACCCCCAGTAGCCCAATGTAATTGGTCACACACTACGTGGTAACTAGGTACTAGCCCCAGTTTGACTAACACAGGTAGGTCGTATGCTAGTATATTGTGACCTACTATAACCGTAGCAGACAGTAGCTGCTGGGCTAGTTCAGTGACTGTTAATGTAGTAGCTTTGTGATAGTTAACTGACAGTGCAGCACTAGTTACTGTGCTGACTGTGTCTAGCAGACCATCACATTCCACGTCAAACACGGCTACCGTCTGCATATAACCTCCAGGCTGTGTTATTTGCCCAACACAGTTTGCATAAATGCCTTTTGTTTCCACACGTAATAACGTGTGAGCGCTTCAATAGCTGCATTTGTTGCGTCAGCGCATATCTTGACACCGTAGTTCGTATAAAAATCTGTAGCGACATCATCGCGCTCATAGTCAATACCAAAATTTTTTATCATGAAATCTTGTAGAATGTCGTCGAAATATTCTGCTATCTCCTCGTCGTTGTATTGCGACAAATATGAAATCTTTGTGTAGCTATTGCATTCATCAATCAATTTCTGCCTCAGTTCTGCAAATTTCATAACTGAATCCCCTGAATTTACTGTTTACGCAGCTTAGTACACACGACGCCACGCGCGTACGACCTCAGCTCGTAATATGCGTCGCCCACAGCCCTGCATACTACGTGCCCATAATAGATACTCCACGGATCTACGGGATTTGCCTCTATGTATGAGCCAGCGACTACAACAATGTAGCCCTCCATGTACGGGTAGCGTTGAGCTATAGCCCGTTTTACAGCCCGCTCAAACGCCGGCTTGTCTTCGACCTCTGCCCCAGGGTATGTGACAACTACCCCGGCCATTTTCACGTCACGC
>JACCDR010145568.1_pt1 | contig 30531 bp, 19 predicted proteins | sample 7446431 | NCBI WGS metagenome assembly JACCDR01 (sample SAMN15323443, study PRJNA562643) | freshwater metagenome | isolation source: river surface water | place: USA:Blue River Watershed | collected 2017-08-17
AAATCTTTTCGAGACTTACAACAACCGCGTACATTTTCGGGCGCTCGCTCATGGGCAAAGACATCACATCGGCAGCCACCTTCGCAATCGAGTCACACGTATCCACCATGTCTGTCCGCTTGCACCCGCGGGGCAGACGACAAGCTAAGTCGCGAATCCACAAAAACTCGGTACAAACCATGTGGGCAAAGTTCCACGTGTCCGAAGAAACCGTGTAAGTGCCATAACGCTTGAATTCCGGGGGCACCAGACCCTCTTCGGTTTTGAGATGGTTACAGTTATATCTCTCTGTCGCGGTGTTGAATGCAAATCCGAAATCGGCGAGGGTTGCCACGTAGTTAGGCGCAAAGATGATGTTTCTGGAATGAAGGTCACCGTGACAGTAGCCTTGGTCATGCATGTGCGCCAACCCCCTCCCGACCTGAATCATGGCCCCAAGGTACAGCCGAAGGGATGGGTACTCGGCAGTTTGTGCAACACCCGGTACCTTCTCGCTTCCCGTCTCTCGGCTGACGATGTCGGCAAACGTGCCGTATGTGGAAAGAGGTAAAATCACGTACACTGAACCGTCAACCGGGCCCTGAGATAGTCCAATACACGGAATCACGTTTTGGTGTGCACACACATCCATCAAGTACGCCTCGCGGAGCAGTTCCTCGGCTCCGCTGATCGAGATGTCCAAAGACTGCTTGACCGCAATCGGCAACCATTTCTTGCTCTCTTGGTCGAACAGAGACCTTTCTGTTACGGCGCCCCACACACCCCGTCCAAGCTTCCGGCGAATCGGGCCGATATCGCTGTATGGGACCAGGGGAATTTTGCTGATTGCCTGCTTGAACAATTCCAGTTCGGCAATTGTTGTCTTCTTGGCGCATGCGATCTGAAAAGCCGCGTTGAGCTTGTTGTTGGGGTCGTAAGGAAAGGATGGGTGTTCGACGGGCTTTGGAATCTGCTGCTGCAGATCTCGAACCGCGTATTTCCCGCGCAACGGCCAAGGAATGTACGGTGCCGCCGCTCCTTCTCCACCTTTCACCAGCTGGTATATGCGCCAGAACTCGGCCTCGCGCTCAGCATCGTCGTCCGTCATGGAGTGCTCGGCGGCATCTTCGTAAGACATGTCTCACAAATCTACAAGAGGCTGCCCCGAGACTTGTGCTCATAAGTCATAAGCGATAGCTCTCGCCGAGGGGAAACGAGCGTAAACCACGCAGACCCGGACTCTGTGGAAGAGGCCATTTTTAATTGTGGTGTCTAGGCCCACTTGGGCTTCCGGGAGAGACGCTTCAAGGCTTCCTTTCCATACGCATCATCGAAAATCTTCTCGAGTTCCCCGACGACCGCGTACATGTTCGGACGCTTCTTCATGGGCAACGACATTACCCCTTCGGCAACTTCCAGAACATGATCACAGACCTGAAGCATCGTCTCTGCTTGCGCGTAAGCGCGGTTGGTGCGAAAAATGAGACAAAGTAAGTTGCGAATCAACGTAAACTCGGTACCGACCATGTAGGCAAAGTTCCACGTGTCAGAAGAATACGTGTAAGTGCCATTACGCTTGAATTCCGGGGGCACCTTATCCGCATCGGCGTTGCGATGGTTCCCGGCATACGTCTCCGTTTCAGGACTGAACGCATATCCAAAATCGCTGAGGGTTGCCACGCGATTCTTCGCAAAGATGATGTTGTTGGAATGAAGGTCTCCGTGACAGTAGCTTTTGTCGTGCATGTAGGCAAGCCCCCTTCCGACCTGGATCATGGCCCCGAGGTACAGCTCCATGGATGGATACTCGTCAGTTTGCGAAACACCCGGTTGGTCAGCCTTTGGTGTCTCTAGGTTGAGAATGTTGGCAAACGTGCCGTATGGGGAAAGGGGTACAATCATGTACACCGAACCGTCGACCGGGCCCTGTGATAGGCCGATACACGGAATCACGTTTGTGTGCGCACACACATCCATCAAGTACGCCTCGCGGAGAAGTTCGTCGGCTCCTTCGATCGAAATGTCGAAAGACTGCTTGACAGCAACTGGCACCCATTCCTTGCGCTGGTCATCGTACAGAGACCTTTCAGTTACAGCACCGGCCGCACCCCGTCCAAGCTGACGGCGAATCGGGCCGATTTCTCTGTACGGGACCAGAGGAATCTTGCTGATCGCCCTCTGGAACTCGTACAGTTCGGCAACTGTTGTCTTCTTGGCACACGAGTGCTGGAAAGCCGCGTTGAGTGTGTTGTTGGGGTCGTAGGGAAAGGCGGGATGCTTTTCGGGCTTTGGAATCTGCTGCTGCAGATCTCGCACCGCGTATCTCCCGCGCAACGGCCAGGGAATGTACGGTGCCGTCGACTCTTCTCCACCTTTCACCAGCTGGTAGATGCGCCAGAACTCGGCCTCGCGCTCAGGATCATCGTCCGTCATGGAGTGGTCAACGGAAACAGCCTGACTGGCATCCAGCTGGGCCACGGCGAGAGCCCTGGCCTGCTCGGTGGCATCTTCACCCGACTCGTAAGACATGGCTCACAAATTTGCAAGAGGCCACCCCGAGATGTGTGCTCATATGTCAGAACCGATCGAAGGACTGGAGGAATATGATTTCATACCGATTGAAACCTGGAACCAGTTACTCTGCCCAGTGATAATGTACGTTCCCCGGCTACCAGGACCCTGGGTCCACAGCTACCCGACACAGCTTGTTCGCAAGACCCATTGGGCTCCAAGCGTATTTGTCGTGTGTGCCGTTTGGGGTGCACTCAGAGACTCGCTTGAATCCCATAGGCTCTTGCAAACGAGGCTCTTCGATCAGATGACGTGGCTGATTGCGGAGCGAACTGCAGACGCCAAAGTGGGATCCGCGGCCTGGTTCGAGAGGCTCTTTTCAATGTTTGCCGCTGTCGACGCTGCGGGGATCTGGCGTCCCAAAATTAACGTTCTTCGATCGGACAAGCGCGGGGAAACGTTTGTCGAACTCTTCTAAATGAATTTACTGCGGACCGGAACAGCCTCAGCTAGTACTTGTTGAGGGTGTCGAGCATCCCCGAAGCAGGAGAAAAAAACACTACGTAGTACAAGTACGATGCTGCGTGCGCGATAGCGAGGTGGACGTAAAACATCCAGGGGTTGCCTGAAGCGTCATGTGCCATCAAGAGCCCCATCACGAGCCCACGCACAAACTGTCTGTCAAGATCCAGGTAAACCTGCTCCGTCTTCTCCGAATCGCGGTAAACTTCTTTCAATTCTTCCAGGAGATGGGGGTACCGGGAAAACCCGTCGAGACTGAAGAAGTATACGCAAAAGACGAGAGCAAGCAAAAAATAAACGGCAAAACTCTTGACTTGAAAGGCGACAAACTTGTCCCTGAACTCCTTGCTGCGAATAATCATGAATCCGAGCAGAAAGCCGGACACGGTCGTGAAGTAGGGCATTTTGTGTTTGGGTCCGGTTTCTGGCAAAGTATAAAAATGTTTACTTGATGGGAAGCTGGCGGACCTGAGACTTCTTCTTCCGGTCCTTTTCGTAGGCAAACTTGTGCTTTGCCTTAAAGTCCCGTGCGCTGCATCCCGGGAGACCCTTGTCGATCATCCAAATCGCCTGGTCAATCTCGAGCTCTCCGTAACCACCGCAGCTCTCGCAGTGCGGGTTCACGTAAAACCTGTTCGGGTTCTTGCCCCTGAAAGGGTGGTCGTCTTCTCCACACGAAAGACAAAGCTCGCGACCCGTGACCCACGCGAACTGTTCAAGACTGCTTTCAAACTCAAACCTAGGAATCAGTGGCTGTTCGTACATGTCCAACCACTCGACAGGACGCGCGAGACCGATGTCGAAACCCGACTCAAAACGGCGCGGGTCGTCTGCGTGCACAATAACATTGGTACACATGCGGTAAATCCAGACGCAATGGGAGTCCATGCCGTTCTTGACCGGCTTTTCCACGAAACTGACGAGCTTTTCCGCGTCTTCGGGGCTCAGGGGCTTCTTGAAGCGGTATGCCTCGGGTTCGTAAAATAGTTCTCCGCATGTGTCGTAACTCGTAACCTTGACCAGAGGACGCAGACCCGTGATTCCCGCCACAAGGCGATCCCTGTTGCTCAACCCGGAAGCGGCCTCGGCCATTTTTTGATTCAAAATTTCTACTCCGGCCAACCCATTCACGGAACTTGTCGAGTACGGAACTTGTCCGGTTACGGAACTTGTCGCCATGTCCGGGTCTGCCCAGAAGTCCGCCAAGAAGAGCCGCGACGAGGTGATTGCCTTGCTGAGGGACTTTGACAGGGTCTTCGTAGAGGTTCCGTGTGACACCGGGGAGCCCAATTGGGTGAAGGTGAAGCCCGAGTGCAAGACCGACGAGATTCTCGGGGCTCTGGCTGACGTTTACTTGCTGGGTGGGAATCCCGATAAGCGTCGCCGCGATGTGGGTTGGTACAAGAAGCACGTGATTCTGGAGGAGCACGTGATCAAGATGAACCAACCTGTGGGACTCGCGGACTACCTTGTTGTTGGCAACGAAGACTCGGGAAAAACGTTTGACGGGCTCCAGCCCAACATTCTCATCCCGTACGGTGAGTACGACGAGACCGAGGTGCAGCAAGCGCTCGAAGACGACGACGAGGGAGACGAGGAGGACGAGGACGACGAAGACTCAGCTTCGCCTGGTTCGCCGAAGCGCGGCCGCGACGAGGACGAAGACGATGACGAACACCCGACCAAGGTCGCGCGCAAGGACGAGTGATGGTCCGTTGGACTTTTCATAAAATTTAGGTTTGGACTTCAAAATTTTTGCCCCAGACCCACCCAGACCCGAGTCCCAAAGCTACATGTCCGAGTCAACTCCCGTTCCCGAAGCCGCGCCTGAGGCCGCGCAGCTCCCTGTCTGGGAGATGTACTGCTGCAAGTGCCGCAAGTTCCAGCCGTGTGAGTACAAGGATGGCACGAGCGCGATGTGCACCCGCCACACGGACCCGCATCCTGTGCGGGTCGACTCACGCGCGTGTGGCCACGTGATTCGTCGCGGAAAGTACACGTACCGCTGCGGCATGTCCCGCGACGGCAACCGTCGGGCCCGCTACCAGGACGAGGTACCCGAAAAGGCGGAAGACGACCAGGAGTCGTCTCCCGAGTACGAGGATGACCCTGACGACGACGACTCCAAGGCAGACGAGGAGGGCGAGACGGACCAGGATGAAGAGGAAGTGCAGACCGCGCTTCCAGTCACGGAGTTCAACAACTTTATGCCCGCTGATCTGACTGTGGAAGAGGCCTGGGACATGTACCAGCAGGTCTGTGTGAGTTCTGCCAGTGAGCTCAAGCAGGCACAGGACACTTGCCGCACCCTTCAGCGCGAGCTGCAAGACGTCCGTGAGTACTACTCGGCCAAGCTGCATGAGTCGGCGAAGAGGGCTGAAGAGGCTCGTGTGGCGAACGTCCACATGAAGGAAGCGCTTGATTCACTCAAGAAGGACTACTACGAGGCGAAACAGAAGGCCCTTGTTGATCTGTTCGTAGCTCCGTTTGACCGCATGATTGCGGCCGAGAAGAGGGCTGTTGAAGCCGAGAAGAAGGCCAACACGCGGATGAACGATGCAGAGTCCCGTGCGAAGTTGGTCGAGGAATGGGCGTCCGTGCGCGTTTTGGATGCACTGAAACGCGTGCGCGATGCCCAGTCCCGTTAAAGGGACTGCTGGTTTTTGGATTAGTCGGACCTGAGTTGGCTTCAAGAATTTAGAAATAAAAGAGAAGCGATAAACCTAATCCCAAGGCCACTCGCCATTGGCCTTGAGATACGCTTCGTATTCCGCAAGAATGTTCTTCGTCTTGTAGTCGTAATCTTCGCCCTTCTCGTCAACCCAACAGCAGATATGCTTGAAGTGGGCAGGGACCTCTGCACCGTTCTTCTTGCACCAACGGTAAATGTCCTTTGCCGACGTGTAGTCCTTCTGTTGTCCGTCAACGATAGTTGTGTGCTTACAAGGGAGGCACTCGTAGCACGTGTCACCGTACTGAAGAGTCGCACCGTTCGGCGCCACAATGGAATGGAAGGAACCCGTGAAAGGCGCCTTCCACGCAGACTCCGAAGCCATCTTGTATTTTTTTGTGGCTCTCCGAAAATTACAAATTTCTGTATCCTGTGTTGACTTCCTGGCCGCAAAAAAAATGACCATGAAGCCCGCTGCTTACGCGTGCACCATGTTTTTCATCATTGCTCTCGGTGCTCTTTCGGCCATCTGTATCGCGTACAACGACGCAAAGCGCAACTGCGGAGTCGGCGACTTTTCCGCCCACCAGTTTGTGTACGCCCAGTCCGGAATCGTGCTGGTCGTTTTGTTGGCGACATTTGTTTCGTTTGTGGGAAACAAGACGGAAGTGTTTTCCGGAGGCTGCTGTACTGGCCAGTGTCTCCTAGTTAGCGGGCTCGTGTTTCTCAAGATCGTGGCCGACCTTGTCCTGGCGGGTATTGGCATTGCAATCAACAAGGACTGCGGGGAGAACGCACGCGTCAGCCAGAGCATTGGATTATCGTGGTTTGCAAACGCAATTTGCGTTTCTGCCATTTGGGCCGCGGGTGAGCTCTAGACCGATCCAAGTATGTGGACGCGAGTAAACGATCTTTTTGCACTGTTTTGAATGTTCCGCCGCCCACCCGTCTACCGCCCCGCAGTGGAGCGGGAAAAGCCGTGCAGGGGACTTAAGCGCCTTGCTTCGACCCTGGCCCTAAATGTCGCCCCGACAAAGCGCATGCGTCTCGTGGCACAGGAAGCCACGGAAGCGGCCGACGGGGGCCCAGACGTGGGGCTCATGCGCGGAGCCGCGATTGTGCGGCGCATGACCGAGTATCACGACATGCTCGTGAAATCCAACACATCCCCGACTCCAAGCCAGGTCCGGATGCAGGCCAACGTGCTGCGCGCGCTCGCGCCGCTGATGTTTGCGGCAGACTGGGCCGTTCACAAGAATGCGATCAAGGAGCACATGCATATCACGCCCGAGAGCGACCGCTCGATTCACGTGTTCGAGTGCCCGCGCCGCTTTGGCAAGACGCTCTCTTCGGCCCAGATCGCCGCAATGGTGCTGCTCTCGTTCGAGGGAATCCGCATGTGTGTGATTTCCACTGGCGACCGCGTGGCCAAGTACTTTATCGGCGAAGTGGCAACGGTGCTGCGCCAGCTGACCGCGTCGGGGACCGGGCGCACGGGCAAGATCGAGTACTCTCAGACCCACATCGACATTACTTTCACGGACGAGCGAGGCGTCAGCTACAAGAACACTCTGATCTCGGTCCCGGCCGTTGTGGACACGGTGCGCGGCACAACTGCGCAGTTCTTCTTTGCGGATGAGGCCAACTTCATGGACCTCGACATCTTTTTCAAGGTTATCTTCCCGCTCGTGCAGGTGAGCGGCACGATTCTTCTATGTGCGTCCAGCCCCAACAGCTCAACCGTAGGACCTTCTGCCACGCTCTGGAACGCTCGGCTGCCCAACGGCGAGCTCTGCGTTCACAAGATATCGATCACGCTAGTCTGTGACGCGTGCAAGAAGCGCAACATCACCACCTGCCCGCACAACCAGCACGTTCTTCCGCCGTGGCACAACGCCGGCATCCGCAGCATGATTAAGCGCCTCTACGAAAGCGCCGGAGACGCGTACAGGCAGGAGATCCTGGGAGACGGCACGTCCGAGGCTATTGACGCATTCCAGCCGGCTACGTTCGAGCACCTCTCGGACCCCTCGCGCGCCGTGCCCTTCCCTCCCTGCATCCAGGTAATCCTGGTCAGTTTCGATCCTTCGGGCGGCAGCAAGTTCAGCAACGACGCGGGTGCCGCGGTCTACCTGGACGACGAAACGGGCGCCTTTGTGGTAAGTTTTACTGGAATCCTTCGCGCGCCATGTCCACCTCGGCAACCATTCGCATCACAAACTCGTCAACGTCAATGTGGCCGGGCTTGGCTGTTACGATCTCGTGAAGCATGGACGCGGCAAGGTCTCTGAGCGGTCTGAGCCTCGCACAGGCCGGGTCCGAGCAAAACCACTGGATTACTCCGTCGCAGTAGACGATGGCCCACCACATGAAAAGAATCATCGCCGGCTGGGAGGGGCCGGCCACTACTGTGCCGTTCTTGTACACGCACGCACCCATGTCCCGAACCAAGCGAGAAAGCCGGTCGGGGATAACCTTGACACCGGGGGGAATCGCCAGCTCGCACATGTTCACAAAGGCCTGGTGTGTGGTCCGGCCACCGGTCAGCATGTCGTACGGATCGGACTGCTGTTCGTGTTCAATTTGCTGACTCATTCAATCCCCTTCGCGCAGACCCTGGCACTCTACGACAGAACGGCAGCAGGTAAGCCAATCCCGGAATGCGCCTTGCGGAATTTTATGCGCTAACACGCGCGCGCTCATAACAGGGCTCGGCGTCGCGGACCAGGTGCACGGAATGGTGCAGTTTTTGTTGGCCGTGCGAAGGATGAACGCGGTCACGCGAGGCGCGCTGATCGTTGTGGCGATCGAGGGAGACTACACACCCCCGATGGGGTTCGACCTCGAGCGTGCCTGTGCAGACGTCCGCGTGCACCTCGGCAAGTACAAGATCTTGCACGGCGTAAAGAGCAACCCGGCTCTCCCGGTCGTGATGAAGGGGTCCAAGACTCCTGCGTACGTGGCCGTGGCCCAGGTCGCGGGTCGCACCGGCCGCCTCAAGGCTGCCGCCAAGGTCGAGCAGTCGTTCAAGGACCCTGGCGTCCCCGGTACTCTTCTGGAAGTACTTGTCCAGCAGCTGCGGCAGTACCGTCTGACTCTGCGCAAGCTTGGAAAAGACCGCGTGAGGTCGACGCAGGACCCCCGGTACAGCGGCAAAGAGGCGGGACGCGACGATCTGGTTGTTGCCTGGCTTGCGGCGATGTACCATCTCGTGATGTACTACCTCGAACACCGGAAGTTTATCATTCCCGGAATGTCTCTCGTACCCGGTGTGCGGGACTCGGAGGAAGGGCCGGACATTGACGCGATCGAGAAAGATATGGCCTACGCGGCCACTCTCAACATCCCTTCAGTCGAGTCGGCGATCAGCAGGCTGAAGGGAGCGTTTGACTATGAATAAATCGAATCGCAGCGATGTGCTCTGAGCAAATTAAGCTCGAGTATTTTGAAACAAACGTCTTCCAAAAATCAATCCGAAATCCCAAGTCTGTGTAGAACTTGTCCCAAGCGGAACTCATCCCAAGCGGAACTCATCCCAAGCGGAACTCATCCCAAGCAGAACTCATCCCAAGCGGAACTCATCCCAGACGGAACTCATGGATATCGACCCTGTTTCGCCCACTCCTGCCGCCGGCAGCTCGCCTCTGCCTGTGCAGTCCGCGAAGCCGTACGGCGTGGACCCCCTCGTGGAAGACACTCCCGAGCGCAGGGCTTACTTACAACTCTGCAACAAGAACTCCATTAACGAGCTTTGCGCCGTGATCGGCATGAACTGCCACCTCGCCGACAAGCAGTTTCGCCTGGCCGCAACCTACGGGATTCTGACGGCCATGACCAAGTCTGGAGTCGTGGTCACTGGGCCGGTCTTGGTCAGTCCAACCACTACCACGAAAAAGCCTACACCCGAAACGATTGCGCCCTTCTACGACATTGCGCCCAAACCCGGCCCCCAGGACGTGCAGGCGCTTCTGGAGCAGCGCACCCGGATCACGGCCGCGCTTGCCACTGTCGAGAAGAAGTACCAGACTCTTGTCCGCACGACCAAGTTTCTGAGCAAGCTGATCGAGGAGATCCGGGCGTCGCACCCGCATCTTCCTCCCGATTCGGCTGTGGGTTCCTTTTCGGCCAACACCCCGCCCGCGAGCAGCTCCAGCTCGTCTCCAGCCAAGCCGCCTCCTGCTACGGCCGAGCCTGGCAAGGACAGCGAAACCGAGGCGGAGAAGGAGGCCCTGCACAAGCAGCAGGAGATCCTGCGCAAGCAGCAAGAGCTCCTTATGGAGCAGCACAGCCTCTTCTTACGGGGCGTACGCGACGAGGCTGCGCGCGGACCCCCGCTTCCTCCGCTGGTCAAGGCCGCGGCTGCCCCGCACCCGCCTTCTTACCCGCCTCCGAGCAGCAGCAGCTCTGGCAAGGTCCGCCGGATTCCCGCAGCAGTTGCCCACAAGGCCGACGGCGATCCCTACAGCGTGGACGAGATCATCGGACACCCCGAGGCCCGTGAGACGGTGCATGGCAAGGGCCTGACCCAGAAGGCCGTTGTCGCTTGGCTCAGCTCTGCGGACAATTGCGGCGACATCCAGCAGTACACCGACAACGAGACGGGGGCTCTGGTCGAGGGCGTGCCGCTCTACTACGTGGTGAACAGCATCAACAAGCAAGGCGCCAAGTACAACGCCAGCAACACCGAGAAGGCCATCATGAGCATTCTCTTTGGCACGTCCATGAAGGACCTGGCCAACTCCTACTTCGGCTTAGACAAGGAAGGCCGCCGCTGGATCAAGAGCAGCACCTGGAAAACGCTGCTCGCGACCCACCCTCCCCAGTAAGACGTTTTTTCTTCTACCTTTCTCTCCAACTAAAGCTGCTTTCCTCCTTTCTGAGTTGAAAACTCCCCGGGGTCCGCGTAGAAACGCATGCGCCAAATGTTGGTCGCGATTACTCCCGCGAAGCTCCACGCTACCAGCACCAAAAAGGTAACGGCCGTAAAAAATCCCCCGAGCGCCTCGGCAGCCTCGCTTCGCGGACTGCGGTGTGCGTGCGCTTGTTTTGTTCCGGCCACACAGGGACCGCCTGTGACGTTTCCTTCGTGGACAAAGTCGGGCAGGCACTTGCACTTGGAAAACCCGGAAACCCGGCCGCCTTCGCCGCACGGAGAAGCCGGGCAGTGGCCGGTTGTGTTGGACTCGCGCCCACCCGGACACACGCACTTGTGCTGGTGGTCTAAGTACCGCCCTCCGGTACGGCTGCACCGCGCCTCGGCATCAAGCCGGCTGCAGTCCGGGCCTGTGTAGCCCTTGGTGCACGAGCACTTTTCTCCGGACGCAACTCCGTGAAAACACCGGACCGACGAGCAATCACCCCAAAAGGGTTTGTCGCACTCGCAGCCATAAACCTTCCCGGTGCAGTGGCCTCGGTTTGAGCAGCGGTGCAGTGCGCACTCTACCGAGCTCATTTCACACCTTTCGCCAAACCGGCCAGGAGGGCACTCGTCCATCACAGCCACCCGGCGCTTAAAGGCTATACCGGCCGGCTTGACGCGGCTTACGACGGCAGAGTTGTTGAGGTACCCAAGCGCCACGCCCCGGACGTCGCGCGTGAAGAGCGCCCTTTCCTCCGACCAGCAGCTGTTTTCGGAGCAGACCCAGTCGTCCCACTCTATAGCGTGGCGCGGACCGCGGGCGACCCCGTGAGTTGTGTGGGACAAAACCCACTCTCCCGAGCGGGAAGAGGTTTCAGAGTGAACGCACCACGCGGCCGTGTTGTCCAAGTAGCTGTGAGGCTCACAGTAGGCGGCTGGTGTCCCGTCCGCGACTACAAAACCCCCGACCGGCACAGATACCTGCCGACCGGAAACAAACGCACATCGGACCAAGACCAAAAACGCGACTGAAAGCGCCGTCATATCGCAACCTAACCGGAAGTTGCGCGTGTACATAGCGGCGGGCAGTCTGAACCCAAACAGATATGTGCAGTGGACCCGTTGGATCTTCTGGTATCTGGTCCCGAAATGGCCTCGTTTGGCAATGGTTCGCGTGGACGCACCGACGGGCTTGTTGCCCCGATCCTTTCCCAGGGCGGGCAGACGACCAACTGCGTGATCGACATCATGGTGTCGCAGCTCCGCGCTTCTCGCCTGGTTTCCGGCGCGACGAACCTGTACCCCACTCGAAAGGGCGACGACGAGTACGAGGTTGTCGAGGTCGGCTACGCGTGCTTCGCCTACTCGGGAAACGGCAGTTCCGGAACTTATCCACCGGTCTGGAACGACTGGTCCAACCTCACGTCGGAGTGTCGCAAGCACGTCAGGTTTATCGGCTTCCCGTACGCCACGACCGAGACCGGCATGGGCTACAAGGCCGAGAAGGCCAACGCGATTGGCACGATTGCCCTGCAGGTCGGAGGCCTCGCTCCTGCGTGGGTCAACTTCCAGACGCTCGAGGCGGGCACGCCGGTGCGCTACGGCGACCCTTACGTCAAGCGCACGGGCGACGTTGTGACCGACGTCTATCGTGCCAAGGGAATGACCCTCGAGAACCGCATCCACGCGACTCTGCGGGCCGCCACTCCGCCCAACTGGAGGAAGCCGGCCGAGTGCGGCGATTCCCTGCTTCAGGCCGACATTGAGGCCGCGAACGACCTTTTCAAGGTCATTTACAGCACCGGTGCTGGTAGGACGTTGGAGGCCGGAGAGATCATCGAAGCCCGCGCAGACTCGTGGGGAAACATGCTGGCCGCAAGCATCGGCCCCGGCGCTTTCCCCAGCAGCCTCAAGACAAGCACTCCCGAACAGCTTGTTGATGTGTGCGAGCGCTACAACATCCCTCAGCTGATGGTCAGCGCCGTCACCAAGAAGTTCGAAGCCTCGGTGATTGGTGTTGCCGTGACTCACGGGACACCTGGCACACAGGTCGCCCTTTCTTTCTAGAACTTTTGCCTTTTATACAAGTTCTACGCTTCCATGTCAAAAGAGACCGGCACGTGCGGCCTGTAGTCCGAGGGGCGCGCTAGCCTGAAGTTGTGTTGTGCCGGAGATAAAATGAGCGGCTTCCCGTTGGCCCCGGCCGCCACGCGATGCATCAGCGCGGCACAGCACATCTGGGACACAAAGGGAGCGGCCTTTGAGCCGGCGCGGACCCCGCCCTTGATCTGACGGACGGCCTCGACCGCGCCGATGCGCCACCGGTTCTGGGCCGCGGCCGTCTCGGCATCGGGTACGACCAGCTTCACCAGGTCCTCGATGTCCTTGGGCTGGCCCGCGAGAGCGTCCGAGACGGCACACAAGGAGCCGTACATCGCCCCGTTGTTGTGCTCGCGCATGAACTTGCAGCTCACGGGGTGGGTCAGCTGGCCGTCGCGCAGCATCAGCCGCGCCATCTCGTCCTCAAAGCGCCGGCGCTCCCCGACGCGGAACCGCTCCGGGTAGGTCTGGATCGCCGGCTCGTACAGGGACATCAGGTGCAGGAGCGCGTCCGCGCGGCGGTCCTTGGGGACCGTCTCACGCAGTAGCAAGCCCACAAAGAGCCGCGCGCTGTCGTTCCAGTGACACTGGCCGAGAGACGCCTTGATGAAGAGTTTCGCCGCACAGGGAGGCAGCGCCCGCACGTCGATGACGTACGGCTCACTCGTGGGCTTTCCGAGGGCTACGACAGCGTTGGACTGGTCCGCGCGGTTCGTCTGCTTCACGGCCCATGCGCGAGAGGAGCTGACAGCGGCACCCAACTCCAGAAGCCACGCGCGGTGCTGCTCCGGGACAGAACCCGCCCGGTCCCTGTACACGTGGGTGCGCGCTTCAATCTCCTTGTAGAGCGCGCTAGCCGCTGCGTTCCACTGGGAGTCCTTACGCAGCCTGATGGCCTTGGCGACCACATGGCCGTAGTGCCTGGCCACGTAGTGAGCGGTCTTGTCCGTCACGGGAACAACGGACTTTCCTGCCATGACGACGCAGCAGTCCGCGGACTCCAGGTGCTCAAAAGGGCCGACTGACACGTAGTCGCAGACCATGCCAGCCCCGTGAAAGTAGTCGACCGTTTCCTTGGCGTAGACCACGGCGTCACCCTCTTGGTGCACAACAAAGTGACCGACGGGGAGAAACGACTCGTCTCTCAGCGAAATCCTGGCCACGATGTCCGCGATACCGTCTCCTTCAAAGGCAACTGTCCGAAGCACGAGACGCGCGAGAGCGTGTCCCACAAGCCCCAGGATCCGCTGGAGGTCAGGGTGCGCGGCCTTGCTGCCCAGTAAAGCGGCTAACGACAAGTCTACAATCGCGTTTCGAAGCACGGCACCGTGCTCCGTGTGGTCCGCGATGCTCGTGAGAATCAGCAACGGGTTAACGGGCTTCTTGACCAGGTCAAGCGCGGGAGGCTCGCCGTGACGGTCCGAGCGCGCCGTCCTAACGTGATGAATGACCTCCTCGACCGCACCCCAGACCAAGTCCCGGTCCCGCCCGGGAAGCAAAAAACGCGGGGTCTGGTCCCAAAGTGTAACCGCCATTTGGTGGTCGGATAAGTTCCGACACAAGTTCCGCTCTAAAACTACCCTTTCGGTCAGAAAAAAAAGTGCCTGCCTTATCACGCAGAAGTACTTGTCTTTGACGGAACTTGTCTTTTACGGAACTTGTCCGCGGCAGAACTTATCCCAACATGGCGGAAGCCCGCTCTGAGACCCCTTTGGTGTCGCTGATCACGAGCAGCCAGGAGAACCGCCGCGCAGCTTCGCTTGGTTTCATGCGGATCTCGCGCGGCGAATCCCCCGAGTGGTTTGTTGACGACCCGTACTACTACGAACAGGAGCTGGAGAACTTTATCACCTGCGTGTCGACGCGGGCGCCATGTGCCGAAGGCCCTGGCCACATTGCACGCGCCTACATGTTTTGGTACTACGGCATGGGCTTTCCGCCCGTTGGCAAGGCTTACACCGACCTGACGCTCAATCTCTTCTGGATGAAGTGGGGCGAGCGGCTTTACTCGCTTGGGCTGGGAGACGAGACGATCAACCACATGACCAGGAGCGGCTACCCGTGCGCCAACTACACCAGCGAACAGCTTGCGTTTGCAACTCTCCCGCCACCTCGCGACCCGTCCACGCAACACGTCAACAGGGTTTCCCAGGACGCGGCGACGGCGGAGCTCGAGCGGGCGATCAACGACGGGTTCGAGTTCAAGCTTGACGCCGGCATCAACGGCCGGGTTATGTCTCGCGGAACCGGGCTTCCAGCGGGCATGCCTCCTGAGGTACGCCGCCCGGACGTGCCTGGTGTGCGCCACTACTCGATCAGGGAGTTCTACGCTACAAATCGCAGGTACTTTGTCAGCAGCCACCCGTCCCTCGGACCCATCGGCTTTGCGCAGGCTCTCGCGCACCACGAGACGGACCCGCTCCTGAAAGGTCTGTACGTGCTCTGTCCCTGTGCCTTGATCATCTCGACCTATCGGTCTGCCCTGGAACATCTCATCAAGCCCGACCAACACCTTGCCGATGAATCCGGGGCGGTTTCCGAGAAGAGCGCCCGCCTGGAGAGCATCTGCCGCGATCAGGTGTCAAACGTGTCCAAGGACCTCGCGACGATCGTTGCCATGATCTATCGCTCTAGAGAGGGCGCGGTCGACATGAAGACGATCCGGCCGCTGGTCAGGAACTGGGGGCTTTTGCTGCAGACGTACTTGAGCGAGAAGCACACCTCACCCTACGACTTTTTTGCTGTGGACCGTTCTGCGCTTCGGAATCAGGTCTACCGCTTTGCACCGGACATCACGATTTCTCCCCTCTTTGGTGAATACCTCCGCAGCCTGTAGGCCGACATGGCCGCTCTTTATTCTTTCCAATAATATCCGTTACTTTGGATTTTTTTCTTTTTATATATATACCCCTTCCTGCCAGGGAGGGCAAGGAGGGCAAGCTTGGCCTTGTCCTTGTTCTCGACACTCGTAACAATTTTCACTCGGGTCGTAGTCTCGTATCGATTCATCTCGTACCGGGTTTCGCGGAAGCCACGTTTGCAAAATACGAGATCAAACGATACGAGTCTACTACCCGAGTGAAAATTGTTACGAGTGTCGAGAACAAGGACAAGGCCAAGCTTGCCCTCCTTGCCCTCCCTGGCAGGAAGGGGTATATATATAAAAGAGAAAAAAATCCAAAGTAACGGATTTATTATTAGAGGGTGAGTAGGCTCGTGCGCGGACTTGGAGATTTTAACCGCCACAAAATAAAAAATACACAATGCACGGCTTTTGGCTGCTTTGCCTTTTTGTCGTTGCTCTCGGCGGGGCTTTCGCCTGCTCTCCGGGCTGGCGAGACATTGGCGGACAGTGTGCTATTTGTCAGGTCGGAAGGTACTCCTTTGACGGAGTCGTGTGTATCGACTGTGCGCCTGGCTACCATGCTTCGTCTCAAGGTTCCACTCAATGCGCGCCGTGTCCTGCAGGAAGCGTGAGCAACTCCATAGTTGGCTACCAGTCGTGTACGCTCTGTGGACCTGGTTTCTATCAGCCCTTTTCCGGAACGATGCGCTGCGGAGCCTGTGCGCCGGGGTTGTACAGCTCCGTGACTGGGTCCGTGGAATGTATTACGTGTGGACCCGGGACGTTTTCAAACCACTCTGCCTCTACTTCGTGTTCCGCATGCCCTCTGGGCAAGTGGTCGCGCGCAAACTCAAGCGAGTGCCAAGAGTGCCCGGACAAGCTCTATCCCAAAGATCCGTTTGAGATGCGCCTTTGTGCCGTTGCCGAAGCCCGGTCTGCTGTCACCAACGACACTGGTCTACCTCCTGCCCCGTGCGCGGAAGACGGTCGCCTGAACAACGACACCGCGGCCATCACCGTGACGATCTTTGCGGTGGTTGTGTTTCTTGTCTTTGTTGCGCGGGTCACTTTGGGGAAGCCGTAAAAGGGTATGAGCACAGCTGCCCGCGGAGCTGTCCATAAAATACAAATGGCTTTTTGCCGCTGGGCAAACCCTGCACCAATCCCGGTTTTGCCCGCTTACTCGCAAAGCCAGAAGTGGTGGGTCCCGTTTAACAAGAACGTCGTCCAGGAACTGAAGCATGTTGCGGACAACCCGGCGTTCCGCGCCGCGTCAACCCAGATCATTTCGCGAATCCTCTCGCAGGGTGGGATCCAGCTGTCTCACAACAACAAGATGCTGTCGCCTCCGTCGGACATTCGTGACGAGCTGGCAAACACGTACAGTCAGGTCGTTGACGGTATCGTGATGCAGATTCTCACGTTTGGGGTCGCTTTTGTGTGCATTTCCGGCGGCAAGTTTGGCGACGAAGAACCCGAAGGTGACGCGGAAGACTCTGTCCCCGCTCAGAACAGTACGAGCAGCGGCAAGTCGGTGGGTGACGTGATCCGCGACCTTGACTGGAACGGCGCGCGCGGAAGACCCGGGATTTCTGTCAGCGGTGTCGCGGGGTTCAAGGTCACTCGCGAGGCGGACCGGAGCAAGCCTTTCATGCTTGATCTACTGAACCCAAACATCCTCGTGGAGTACTTGGCACACCCCTGCAAGCCGACCGACTACCGAGTGAGCATCCCTGACCCGAGGGGCCACGGTCAGAGGCTTGTCCTGAACGGTGTCTTGGTCGTCGAAGTCGAGCCGCCGAGCGCCGTAACGGGTCTCAACTCCCCGGCGCTGCGCTTCATGCCGGCCGCAGTACTGGCCCAGATTGCGCGCTCGTGTGCCGCGGTGGCCATGCAGCGCCAGGCCGCGCCAATCGTCTACACCCAGCAGTCCAACAAGGGCGTGGACGACGGAGAAGGGCACGACCTGCATGCGGTCGGCGACAACTTTGCGGCCGCAGCAAGCCGAGTGGCGCGAAACGCAGCGGCTGCGGACGAAAGCGCGCCTCTGGAAGCCCGGGTAGCCCCGGCTGTGGAGGCGAGCGAGTCTCTGGCCTCTACCGTTAGGCTCGAACAGCCTCTTTCCGGGATTTGGTGGAACGCGCGTCACGTTTCGGGTGATCCGCGAACGCCGTACGCGCCGATCCATCTCATGAACTTCGAGGCGCTCATGGGTCCGACGTGCACCGTGGCCGACGGCCGCCAGATGGTCAACGGGCCTGTGGCCCAGTCGCCCGCACAGCTCGGAGAGCTTCTTGACAACGAGGTGGCCCAGGCTTCACTGGTTCTTGGTGTGCCCGCTTCTCAGTTTAACCCCAAGATGACGGCAACGGCCGTTGACGAGGAGGCCAGGTCGTTTGAGGAGGTGGTTCAGCGCTACTCTCGGATTACGAGCACGGCCCTCACCATGCTTATCAACGCTATCTTCACTCTGGACGAGCTCAAAGGGTCCAAGAGAGGCAAGAAGCGGGGCAGGTCCAGCGACAGCGACGAGGAACCCCTCTCTGAAGATTTAGAAGACTCTGACTCGGACGAGAAGGGTGTTCGAGTCTTCTTTAACATGCGGCACATGCCCACGCTGGTCTTTGATCTGTTTGAAAGAGGGTTCATGGGCCCGGAGGACGCAAGGGACTACATTTCCAACGCCACGGGAATCCCTGTCAGCGATCTCAAGAAACCGTCTGTGACCCAGAACCCAGCAACGAAAGACTTGGTCACAACGAACCCACCCGATGACCCGAAGGAGCCTGGAAAGCCGCCAAAACGCAGGAGGTTTGCGGCTCCGGGTGCCGCCGAGATTCTCCGCGAGTCTTCTGAACAATACCAGCGGAAACGCGAAGGCAAGCTTTTCAGCTGAACGCGTGTGTGTGCCTGTAAAACCCTCTTTCCCAGTTGAGCGTGACCAACGTGCGGATCGACTCGTCGAAACCCATGATCGCCGGTTCTTCTGATACGTTTCCGGCCATGCCAGGTCGAAATCCGGCCGCGATAAAATCCCAGTAGCCGTAAGGGTCGGACTCTCCGTGAGCAGGAACCTTTGCGTGAGTGTAGACACGGCGAAAAGTGCGCTGAAGAGATCTGAGCAAAGCAAGCTTGTCCCGAGCTGGGCCACCCAGCGCGGTTACGTAGACAACGCCTGGGTCGTATGGTTGAGGCCAAGGCGTGTAAATCATGTAGCCTTCCTTGGTTACCCTCAGCCTGTGTAGCGAGTTCGGGTTGGACACAATCGCGCGGATGCGGTCTGGGTCCCCAAAGCTAACCGGAACTTCCGCGTTGATTGGAAAGCTCTCGCGGTCGCCGCGAGCAACAAATTCGGCATCTTCCTCGCGCCCCGGGCGCACAGCCGGCAGAGACAGACGGCCGCCCATTAAAAGCTGATCAAAACTGCATTTTACTTCATAGTTGCTTACTCCTGCATCTCGGCATCATCATCTCCATCCTGGTCTGACTCATCGTCTGACTCGGGCTTCTTCTTCTTCGGCTTGCTTCCGGCCGCCTTCTGGCGCTTCGTCCGATGAGCAATCATGACAGTCGCAGTGTTCAGCAGACTGTCCACATCTTCGGGCCCATTTTCGCCCTCGATCTCGGCCACGCGCCTCCTTGTCTCCTCCTCTCCGTACAGCTTGACAGAGTTCTTGTAAAAGAGCATGAACCTTTCAGGAACCCAGCCACCGTCTGTGTTGTTGCACCTTTTCGTGATCATGAAAGCCAGCTCCCGTGCAGTGGGCTTAGCCCCCTTCGAAAACGCCTCGTCGACGTACATGAGGATCTGTGCGCCGCTGACCGGCTTGTCCTTGCCCATGGTTCCCCTCGGGTCGGCCATGAACCGAATGAGCCACCTCGTGATGTCCTGCTTGCCCCACGGGGCCGTGCCAAACCCGTTCTTCTCCATCGCCTTCATGCGGCGCCGAGCCGCCTTTCTGGCGAGCACTTCCTCACTTGGAGGGGGCCTTCCTCCCGCCCGCGGTTCCGGTACGCTCTTGCCGCCCAATGAAGGCCTCTGCGGCTCTTGCCGAACCATCTGCAAACTCTTGCCACCCAGAGACGGCCTCTGCGAGCGCGGAGACTTTCCGCCCACAGACGACATCTGCGAGCGCGGAGCCTTGATACCGATAGACGGCCTCGGCAGTTGCGGTCCGACATCTCCCACAGACGGCCTGGGTGGCGCTGGACTGGGGCGGTCGAATGGCGTCTTCTCTCTCTCGACACCTGTGCGGCGGGGTACCTTTCCGGAGGGTTTCGGCTGTTCCTGGCTTGCCGCCTCTGCGAGGTCCTGCAGCGCGCTTACGTCAGGCGCAGCCCGCGAAGAGGAGGAAGAAGACTCGGGCGGAGCGACCAGCGGCTCGTACAGGGCGACCGGGCTGAGATGGAGCAGCGCTTCGTCCGGTAAAAAGGGTCTGTTGTTTGCATCCAGCCTGTCAAAGTTGTGCTCGTCGCCCGTGTACCTGGCGATCTCGAACCCGAGATCGTCGTCGTGGACCGGCGCCAGGTCAAGATCAGCGGTGCGCGGCATGCTGATCATCTTTCCTCCGTGCTTGGGCCTGAGTTCCGCCATACGCCTCATCACTTCAGCCGTGGTAAAAACCACGGAGAAGTCCGCGCCAGGCGGATGCGGCCGTACGGAGCGAACGGCATGAGCGTGGTGCAGCGCAAGCTTGGTCACGCCCGGGTCCGCGGCCACGGCGAGCGCCTTTGCCAGGCCGATCGGTGTGCTGTTGGGGCCAATCCAGTACAACCGGATGAGCGACTCAAAGATGTCGCGACCGCGAGGGTGGTACTTGGCGGAAATGGCCGCGTCCGTGATCAAGGTGTCGCCGGTTGTGACATCGCCCGACGTCTCGTCGACCCACACCCGCATCCTTCCCGTGGTCGCCAAAGAGTGCGCGTTTGCGCGGTCGATGAAGTTGGCGAGAACCGCCTCGCCAGGGATGTACTTCGGATCCGTGTAGTTGATGTTGGTCTCCTGGCCGTACTGCTCGCGAACCGTAAGCCGAGTAGTCCGCGTGATCACCTTGTCGGGGTTATCCATCCCCATCTCGGCGGAAACCTGCTCGTAGTTCGCCACCCAGCGATCCCGGAATACCGAGAAAGTGTCGAGCGCGACATCTCCGTACGTCGCGTTGCAGATCGACGGGTACGCCTCAATGTAGCGACGAGCGGTCCTCTCCGTCTGGGCGGTGCCCATGTGCTTCACCTTGGGCCTCGCGCTTTCTTCGTCTTCCAGGTCCTGATAGCCCAGAAACCCCGCGTCTTCTGGTTCACGGTTACTGGCCAAGTGCGCGATAGCGCGTACGGTGTAGACGCGCCCTTCCCTGAGGTGCACGGGGAGAGTCGTCACGATCTGGACGAGGGACTTCTGGTCAGGCAAAGCTTTCTTGCTGTAGATGCCCACTATACCCGCAATCGTCAGATCGACGCTGGTGGGGTCAAAAGCGCTGAAGTCGTTCAAGGCGCTGTTCCTGATGTGCACCAAGGCCGTAACGGCAGTAAGCGGGAAGGACGACGCCGCGTCTGCGGCGTAAACCTCATCGACGCTCCGGGCGGACATGTTCAGGATGATCTCCGCGATGCTGGTGGCCATCTTCGGTATGGCTATCCGCAGTTTGCTTTTTGAAATTATTATTCGTAAGGCTGCAGAGGAGTCTGCACATATGTCACTCAATTTTATCGACCTACGCGCTGGTACGCGGGTCCGCGCCTGCGGTATCGCTTTGCGAGAAGGACGCTCGCGACACCGATAACGGCAAGGGCCGCGACGGACCCCACCACAATGCCGGCAACTCCAAGCGGCGTCAGGGTTGGAGAGGCGGGATAGACGAACTCGATGGGCGGCTTTTCGACCTCAGTGACAACAACCGGATTAAGGGCCCCGCCGTCCCCAAGGACGACCCCCGGAGGAGGGCTCGTGTCGGAAACAAAGAGGCCGCGGTCGTTTTCCTGGGCACAGAGCAGCGTTCCGCACGGCCCAGAGTCCAGCTTGGTCTTGGGTGGGTTGGCCAGCGCTACAACACGGGTCTGTGCGGCGGAAAGAACCGAAGGCTGCGCGGCGGCAGCGGCTGCCTGCACGCTGCAGTTAGTACCCGAAAAGCCAACGTTACACACGCACCTGCGCTGTCGAGTGCTGTACGTGGCGTTGCCCGTGCACTGAGCCACGCACTGGTTCGTGACGTTTGACTTGATAAAGCCCGCGTTGCAGACGCACTCCGAGCCGGTCAAGACGGCGTTTGTCCCGCACGCGGTCCGGGTACAGTTACCAAACTCGTCAAAATCCCAGTATCCGTTGGGGTCACAGACACAGTAGCAGCTCTCGGTCGTTCCGCGACAAACGCGCGTCGAAAGGCCGAAGCCGCAGTAGTTGTAGCGACAGTCGGGTCCGTAGTGGCTCACGCCGCACGTGCACGTGGCCGTGGTTGAGTCTAGCTGTCCGCCGTTGTAGCACACGGTGACCGGGGCGGGTGTCTCTACGGCGGGTGCGACAACGGTCGCTCCTCCGATGACATCGTTTTCCTTCTCGACTGCCGTTGCCGGGGGAGGATCAGGCGCCACGGGATCTTCGGCCGGCTGGGTTGTAGGGGGCGGCGGGTTTGTGATCTCGGTCGTGGTTGCCTCGCAAAGCGGGCCTCCGAACCCGGAGAGGCACACACAGCCAATGTCAATCCCAATCTTGCCCGGCCTGCCGCCGTTTTGGCACAGATGCGCCGAGCAGTTGGACACAAACGGAAAGGGGCAGCGACAGACCGCCTGTCCGGTTGAGTCGACTTCACGGAGAACAATGGCCAGCTCAACAGATAGCGAAAGAACAGTCGTGGGGCACTGCGGCTCGCGACAGTTGCTGGCGCGTGAGTAGCCCTGACGGCATACGCAAGGCGTTACCGTGTCAAAAACGTCGAATTCGAGCGTGTTGACGGGGTCGCAAAGCGGCTCGCAAACTCCGCCTGAACCCTGCGAGTATCGCGGCGGCAGGCACGAACAGCTTCCCTGGAAGCATTGCTTCCCGTCGGTATTGCACCGGGACCGGTCCGTGCAGAGGCGGAGCTGGGACGAAAGAGTCAGAGGGTCTGCGTCAGGACTCGTGTACGTGACTCCGCAAATCGAACCGGCCACGCTCGGACACGCCCCGAAACGGCAGTTGCTGGCCACGGTCATGTTGGGGTCGAGGCAGACGCAGCCCTCTCCGGTCGTGTCCGGGACGGCGTTTTGCTCGGCGCAAATCGACTTGTCGCAGGGGGTGGTCCGCGAGCCCGTGTTGTCCCATCGCGGCTCACACGAACAGAAGGCGCGGTTGGAGCTGTCAAAGATGCAGTCGCCGTGTGGACCGCAAGCTAGCGGACACGTGACGAGCTCGCAGCGGAGCCCTTCGCGCCCGGGCGGACAGCCCTCGCACTTGAAGATTCCGCCGCTGCACCCCGTGTCTTCGGCGTAGGAGCCGTTGCAGCGGCACTGGGGCGGGGTGCCGTCCACGCGGTCCGAGTTGCAGAGGCGCCAGGTCCCGGACTCCGCACTAAAGGCCCCGCACGCGGCGGTCACGTCAAACTGACAGAAGCGGCCGGTGCGGAGTGCGCCGTCTGCCGCGGCGGACCGCGAGCATGTGCAGTCACACGAGGTGTTGGTGGCCTTGCCCTGCTGGCCGTTGCACGTCTCGCCCGTGGGGAAAAAGATGGACCCGAACGGCTCCTCGAACAGACCGAGGGCCTCGTGGCGCGCGCGGCAGACGTCTCCGGCGCAAAAGGCGTTGGTCTCGTCCGGGAACTCGCAGTCACACGCGTGCTCCACTGACACGCCGTTGATGAATGGCTTGCAAATGTCCAGTGATGCGGACGCCAGGTGCGCGAGCGTGCTCGTTTCGGCCTGTCCGGTGCCCGTGTAGGAACACACGACCGGCCGTTCCTCTCCGCGGTTTCCGGGAGGGACGCAAAAGGCCCAGCGGTCCAGCTCGCACGCGCAGCCGGTGTACTGGGTCGTGTTGCCGCAGAGCACCACGGGTGCGACCTGTTTGCGCTGGACGGCGAGGACGCAGTTGTCGTTGTCCGGGCCACAAAGCGCCTCTGGCGTGGCCTCCTGCTGGCAGACCGGGATGGGGTACGGAGTGCGCTCCGCGTCGGCCCTCTGGTCGTCGTTGACTCCGAGCGAGCAGGTGCCGCGGCCCGAACAGACATCGCCGTTGGAACCGACTGGGCACATTTGGTACTCGCAGTTCCGGCCGGTGCGGAACGAGTGGATCTGAGAACCGGGCGCGAGCGGACACTTGCAAAAGGCCGCGACCGGAAGGTAAAGGTAGGGGAGAGAGGACGAGCCGTGCCTCGTTGCATTACCGTTCGACAGGACGTGGACGGCAATCTCTCCGCCGTTGGCCTCGCACTCCTCGCGGTCCGCCTCGTGCGTAAAGTCGAGCTCGGTGCAGTGGGAGCCGGACCAGGTGCCGTAGTCCCCCGCGTAGCACTTGCATACGCACTGCGTGCCCTGGGGAGTGGGTACGCCGCGGCCTCCGCAGGGCAGGATCTGCTCAAAGTCCGGAGCGCGGCCGTTTTCGCTCCACCACGCACTGCGGAGCGTGGCCCCTGCCTGGTCCAGCTCGTGGCGGATGATTGCGCGGGCCCCGATCACGTCGTCCGAGTTGTTGGCGTAGATCGGCGGACAGGCCCAGATGGCCGGGACCTCGCACCAGTTTCCGGACCAGCCCTCGAAGCAGGTGCACGCTCCGGAGAAGCAGGCACCGTTCCCGGAGCACATGGGGGTCGTGCGGTTGCGGCGCGGGTCCTGCGGGTACATGCACGGGTGGTTGATGCAGCGGCCACGATCCCCGTCGGGAATGTTGAACTCGGACTGGCTCGGCACGGTCCAGGGCACGTCGCAGACGCACGTGTTGTTTTCCACGCTGTAGTACCCGTTGATGCAGCCCTGGCGGCCGTTCCATCCGTGAGGAATGGAACAGGGGGTCGAAGAACCGATGCAACAGGCCGCGCCCAGCTCCGGTGAGGCGGCTGAACTCCCGCAAAGGCCTTCGAAGAATGGGTTGTTAGCACTGACACCGTCTCTGCGATCGCACAGCGGTCCGCTGAGTCCGTCGATTGGACACCCCGTGACAGGCGTGGGGAACTCCGACCCGCGAGGCCTGTCCGTGCAACCAGGCACCAACCACGGCAGGTCCGGTCCGTCCTCGAGGTAGTACGAAGCCGAACCGACATTCAACCAGTACAGCGCGGGACGGGGCTTCAGCGAAAAGACCTGGTGGCAGTGAAATTGGGCGAGCCGATGCGCGCTGTTCTTTGGTGTCGTGTACGGAAAAACCCAGCTACTGACTGGTTTCGACCTGGATTGCTTGTAAACGTAATCAATCTGCTGGATGCCCATTATGCACTGGTATCGGTGCCTCTGCACATCGCTTCCACTGGGGACAACTGTCTTGGGTGTGCAGAACATCACGTTGTTTACGAACCGCGGATCGTAACTGCCGCCAAAACGGTCCGGAACCTTGAGTCCCGCGCCGTCCGGGAACGACCTGACGTTAAGAATAGAACCGGTCCCGTGTCGGATCCGGCATCTCAACAGTGACGGGTATTGGGATCTCTGGAGGTTTCTGTTTTGGCTGTTCGCAAAGCCAGCGGCGGAAGCGTCGGACCACTGAGAAGGGTTGTCGTAAAGCCGGCTGTAAAAGTCGTCCACAACTACTCGCTGTGTCCCGGGTGGCTCCAGTTCGGGTGAAAACGCGCGAGTCACGTGCGGCACGAACTCGGAAACCAGCAGGCTTTCGTCGTCCGCTGACCAATGACCGAGGTCGTACTTCGTGTTTCCAAACTCGTCGAAGCCCTCGCGCCCGTTCAACGGAGATGAGACGTCAGGAGCGAACGGGTATTGGTACATGCTCATCGTGCCGAGGCTGAGCGGATACCGAGTGTAGCCGTCCAGGTCGACGCTGGAAACCTTTGTCAGGTAGTCGCAGCCGCTCGGCGTAAACACGTTCTTTCGAGGTGCACCGGTGCACTTCTTGATTCCCGAAGGTGGTTTCCAGTCATCAGGTGATCCAGTATACGTCATGAACATCGTTACGACAGCGTCGCAGTCAACACCGTAAGCACCCATGGTTTCCGTGAAAGCGTTGTCGGCGCCAGAGATGACAGGGTACGGAATAGCGCGACATTCGATCTTGTTCAGACCAGGAAGCCAGTACTCCGTGCCGCAAGCATCGGCAAGTTGAGATGGCCCGTAGCCAGCCAACGAGCTTTGGGTTGTGCAGTCGCGGTTGAACTGATAGTTGTAAGCAGTCCCGGTGCCGTTTCTTGGGATTCTTCCGTTGCCTGTCGGGACCGCAAGATCCGTCGGAATCGGATAGTAGACGAGTCCAGTGCGCATGTAGACCCCGAGCAGTTCGGCTCTGCTCATTGGCCAAACTCGCGGGTCGCTTGGTTTCTGAATTATCTCACCTAGCGGTACGAACGCAGGCGCGTGTCGAATCACGCCGCCGCAGAATAGCCCGTTGGCTCCGATGGGGATGCGACCCAGATTCTTGTAGGCTGCCTTGGTCTCGTCCGTGTCCAGGATAGTACACGAACCGGCAGAGAGTGTAGGTCCGCCTAAACGAGGTTGGGGATAGACCCAGTTAACCCGAACAGAGTCCGCGCCCCGGGCTATAGACCCCCAGTTGTCCGAATCAGTTTCGCATCCGCATTCAACTGTCGTGCTCAAATAGGCCCGTGCTGCACCTGGGGGTATGTTTCCGTTAAGAGTAGCAGACTGGGGATTGTACCCACCAAGCGTGTCTGCCGAACTGTGGATAAAGGCGTAATCAACCCGGAACGTGGCCACATCGCTGCCGGAGAGCGTCTCTGGGAAAACGACGTGCCTCTTGCGGCACTTGATTGTGTGGCTGCCGCAGTATCTGTTGCATCCTGTGAGGATATCTTCGGTGACTCCCGACACCGGTATGCACGTGGGGCTGGGGTCCGGGAGTCTACCCTCAGCCCCGTTTCCTCCCAAAATCACCAGATAAGGCGGGACAGTTGCGGCCTCTGGGAAGGGCTTGCAGCGGCAAGACCCCTCCACGAAGCGCGCGTAACTGGCCCAGTACGACATCCGACAATCGGTGACCAGTGACGGGTCGCCGCAGTAGCGTTGAATTTCCTGGGACGTGCACACTCGTTCCCCGGTCGCGTTAATAAACACGTCAAAGCAGTTGCGGCCCGTGTAGACCTGGTCCGTTCCCCCCGCGCGGCGGCAGGCGGGCGTGTTGGGCAGCTGGCAGTACTGCCAGTAGCCGCTGGCGGCCGAGTCCGTGGGCAGCACGGGCGCGACCGAGGGCGCCTCCGCGACGCGGAAGCACCTCGCGGCGTTCGGGTGGCGCGAGACGACCCACGCGGCGCACTCGAGCTGGGTCACGGTCGTGCAGTTGAGCGTGCACGACGAGTTCCGCAGCAGGTCCGTGACACACACGCGCTTGGTCTCTCCCGAGGTGGCCAGCGCCTTGGCCGGGGCACAGGAGCCCGGCTTCAGCTGGCACCAGGAGTTGCGCTGCGTGTCGCAGAGCAGCTTGCACGTACCGGCCATGTTGCAGTAGTGGCCGACCTCAAAGTCCTCACAGTCCCGGACGTAGGCGCCGCAGGGGCGGACCAGTCCGTCGGAGAGCGGCAGGTCCTCGGTCCCGTTGTGGCACGCGCAGATGCGCTGGTTGAGCTGCCCGACCCTCTCGGCGTGCGTGAGCGGCCCGCAGGCCGGCCCGGTCACGCCCTCGAAGGCCAGTGAAGTGCAGCGCGTCGCGGGCAGGTCGAAGCCGCACGACCGGTAAAGTGGGCCGCTGAGGTAGGAAGAACCCGCGAACTCGGCATCTGTCGACGTGTCGATGAGCAGCGAGAGCGGCGGGTTGTTCGAGCAGCGGCACACGTGGGCCTCGTAGCAGTCGCTCTCGTCGTAGTCCGCGTCCCCGGCGTCCAGGGTGCCGAGGAGCGGTGACGTGAAGCGGCACCGCTTGGAGCAGGCGAAGCCGCCGAGGCCGCAGAAGCGCGTGGCCTCCTCCAGCGATGTACACGAGCGGATGACGTAGGCGCGGCCGCAGGGGCGGTTCATCTCGTCGGGGGCGTAGTTCGGGTACAGCGTCTGGCAGCTGCACCGGATCGTGGACCGGTCGCACGTCTGAACGATGCGCGGCGTGTAGTAGACCATGCTCGTGTTGACCCCGGCGAGTGCCTTGACGAGCTGGACCTCGGAAGTGCATACGCCGCGACAGCCCGAGGCGTAGGCGCCGCACTCTCTCAGGGCGGTCTCAAAGGTGCAGACGCTGCGGTTGGCCTCGCCGGCACAGACCGGGTCACGGAAGCCGTAGCACAGCTCGGTGCCGTTGATCTCCAGTGGGTCAGCCCCGGCGTAGGGAACGAAGGTCCCGCCCGGGACGCACTTGACGGCACATGCGCCCTGCTCGGCCCCGAGGACACCCGCGGGACAGAGGGCCGGGAGGTGCTCGAGCCAGTTCTTCAGCTCCTCCGAGTTGCACGGCCGCTCGTAGTAGGTGGTCTCGCAGGCGAAGTTCGGACCCTCATAGTAGCCGGAGCGGCAAAAGCACTGCAGGTTTTCGTGCCTAGAAATCTGCAGGCTTGAGTTGTAAAAGACCCGCGCCGAGGCCGACTCGGTTGCCAGCAGGCCTCCACAGGCGGCCAGCAGAACCGGCTCGGTCGACTGCGACAGGTCCTCGTACGCGTTGGCACACGGCCTGATCAGGCCCCGCGGGTCCCCCGGGATCGGTGCCTTGTCCGGCTGGGCGTTGGGTGCGCATGTGGAGCTGAGGGGTACAAGCCGGCACAGGCGCGAGTCGGGTGGCCAGTTCTCCACGTCCGATTCGTTCAGGCCGGCCGAAATGGCTGCCTGGACGAGTCGCGGGTCCGTGGTCTCGAGGCAAAAGGCCTGGCACGAGATTCCAAAGGGCCCGAGCAGCGACTGGACCATGGCGGGGCTGCAGCCTACCTGGTATCCTGCGCACTGGCCGACTGGAGAGACGGTCGTAAAGGTGACATTCAGGGTGTTGCTGTAGTTGGCAATCACCGGGATCTCCGTGGCGGCGTAGTTGACGTTGCAGACGCAGGTAAACTCGGTGCCGTTCTTTGTGCACTGCGAGTAAGAGGCGTTGTTGGGCCCGCACGCGGTCTCGGCTTCTTCCTCGGTGCAGTCCCTGGGGATAGGTTGGTCGCACAGCGCACCGGTGACTTCTGTTGAGTTGGAGCAGTCCCAGGTGCAGTTCTCGATCAGGGACTGAATCCCGGTGAGCGTCTGGTAGTTGACGGCGGTACACCCCGTGGCAAACGTGGGGTTGTTGCACTTGGCGACCTGGAGCGGGCTGCACGGGGTCCTGTATTCACAGAGACCCCAGAGATCGCAGTCCGCACCGGCACAGCGGACCATACACCCCGTGACGTTACTGGCCGGCGTCGCGGCACCGGGGCAAAATACGGGTACTTCGGCCACGTTACACCTGCGGATCGTGACACCCGCAGCGTTTGGGCACTGAAGACTCGGAGCAGTCGCAACCGGGACGTAGGGCGAATACACACACACGTCGTGCGTCTGAATCCTCCGAGGGTTGACTGCCGCGTCAGTCTTGACGACCTCGCTGCCCCTGTAGAAACCGCAAAACCGTCTCGTCAGGAACGGAGAGCAGGCGAACCGGACGTCTTGGGCGCCCGTGCACGGGCGGTCGTAGTCAAAGCGCGAGTAGCCGGTCCTGGCACAGACACATGCCGCGGCCGTCCCGTTCCACGTGCACGATGCCGTGCCGCGGCCACAGTGCCTCCTGATCTGGTTGCTCGTGCACGCCGTGACGGCAAGGGTCGACAAGGAGCGCTTGCACGACGGGCCGACGACCTGCGCCACGCCGCCCGTGTGAGACGAGACCAGCATGCGGCACTGATCGCGCGGAAAAGTACACCCGTTCGACGCGTAGTCTCTGTCCGTGCACGGGTAAGAGTGGTACGGCAGAGAAGTGGGACACGCCACAGGGTGGGACCAGTCATGGACGGTCACTCCTGCACACTCGCAAGTGCCGCGAAGCGCGTCTCCCTCGTCAGTCAGGAAGACAGAGAGACCGCCCGGGCCGCAGTAAGTGAGCACGAGATCCCTGTCTTCCACGCGACCGCCCCGCTTTCCAGTCGAGCAGCGGGTCCAGTCCCCGGGCTGGGCCCTTGTGGAGCCAAACTGGGAAACTCGCTCACACGAGACCGCGTCGGCGCCGCACTCGAGAAGTGGGTTCGCGCACGGAACCGCGCGGCCCTCGCACGGCTTTCCGTCCTCGGGCCAGGGCGCGGTTCCGGGTTCACAAACGCACGTCCCAGGGACGGGCGAGCATCCGCGGCGCGTACAAACGACCTCGTGGGAAACGGCCCCGGCCCCGCAAAAGAGCTCGGGCGCGGCTGTTTCCTGGTGGGTGGTGTTTGAGTAGGCACAAGGGACCGAGTTGTTGGGCCATGCGTCCGGGCAGCCACACGTATCGGTGTCGCAGGAGCAGTTGAGTGTTGTTGCGTTGTTCAAGTCGGTAAAGAAGCAGGTGTCCGCCAGGCAGCGCCGCTTCCCCGGGTCGGACTCCCATGCTGGGCCGCAGTCTCTCTGGCTTTCCGCCTCGCCAAGCAACAGCGCAACTGGGCGAACCACGCCTTCCGGGAGCCACTCGGACGGGTCTCGCGACCAGGTCAGGTTGCACCTGTGTTCGGTGACGCACGTCTGGGGCTCTGCTCCGAAGCAGCGGACACGACACTCGTCGCCGCACGTGGCGTGCGCTATCTCGTCGGGCCCACAGTCACGGACACTGTCACACGGCGACCGGGCCAAGCGAAGACGACAGGCGCGGGCCTCTGTCTCTCCCTTCGCCTGGCCCGGGCAGCGCTCCCGCGAGCGCTGTTGAACTCCTTGGTCGCCGCAATCGGAAACCGGTGTGCACATAGACCAATTTCCCCAGGCTCCGGAACAAGTTCCCGATTCGGTAGCCTGGCATGCGCAGTGGGTGGTGGCCACAGTCACTGCGGAGTGCGTAGC
>JACCDR012378945.1_pt1 | contig 30526 bp, 18 predicted proteins | sample 7446431 | NCBI WGS metagenome assembly JACCDR01 (sample SAMN15323443, study PRJNA562643) | freshwater metagenome | isolation source: river surface water | place: USA:Blue River Watershed | collected 2017-08-17
AGCGACAAGCCGGCGGTTCGGAATTTCGCAATGACCCACTCGCCTTTGTTGATTTCCACCGGGATGCACGGATTGCCATACCACTTTCCGAGCAGCGCACACATCAGCGTGGTCTGGTCGGCGTCGGGGTGCTCGTCCATGACCTCGGGTAAGATGCGGGCGACGACGCGCGGCGGTCGCTCGATGATGCGGCTCCCGTCGCGGCTTTCCTCGCGGACGCTGGCGCGCAGCATGAGGCAACTCATGCGGTCGAGGTCGCCGCTTCCGTCGGTAGTCGATGCCTCGCTGGCGGGATCCACGGGGCAGATGTAGCGGTAGCGGTCGCGCGGGTCTTCGAGGATGGCACACCATGCTTCCTCCATCGGCGTGCGACGGAACGAAACGGAGTAGTCGCCGCCTTCCCCGGCGATGATCTGCTTTGCCGTGGCTCCGGAATGCTCGATCTTGCCGTATTTCCACTGAGTTTCCGCAGCCTTGGCGCGCTGGCGGAGGATGTTCAGGCAATCGCGGTCGAACGCGTGCGAGCCGGTGCTGATGAATGCGCTATCCGGGCTGTGCGGATACTCTTGGTCAAACTTCGACTCGTCGCCTTTGCAGTCGGTGACGATCGTGACGCGTCGCCATTTGAGTTGTTGCGGAGTCCAGCCGTATGTCTCCACACCGAACTTCTCGCTCTTCGACAGGCGCGACATGATGGCTTCGCCTTCTTCTTTCGACACGTCGTAGCTGTTGCGCGGAATCTCGAACCACGCCGCGAAAACGCGAATCCAAAGGTTGTCGGGGTTCGTTGTGCCCCGGCGCTCCCATTTCTCGAAATAGTCCTCATCGTCGGGCCATGCCGCCGTCTGCCAGGTGTCGTAATACCATCCGGACTGCCCGTTTGCCGTGGACTCCACGAAAACGATGGTGTCGGGCTTCTTCGGGATCGTGGCGAGCGCGCCCATCATCAGGATAGAGGCATCAAAAGCGCCGTCCTTCGCAAAGTGGGCGGCTTCGGAAAACCACATGATGCGGATACCGTCGCCACGGCCGGCGTTCACGTCGTTCGCCGTGTCCTTGAGCACTTCCGACCCGTTGCCGTAGCTCATCTTCGTGGCCGTGGTCTTTACCCCGAATCCCCACGGCACCACGTCGCTCGTCGCAAACGCGGAGAGGATGCCGAAGATCGTAGTCGAGCGGTCGGCTTCGTCGGCCATGATGAGCGACTTCGACTTTCGGCGCTTCAACTCCAGATTGATTGCGGCCGCGCATCCGAGCGAAGAACCGGAGCGCCGTCCCTTGAGAACGATGATACGAGCGGGAATCTTCTTTCGCTTCGCGTAGGCAATCGCGCGCTCTATGCGCTGTTGCAGCGTGTTTGGCTCTGGAGTGAGCGCCGTTTGCGCCATCTCGGGACGCATCGCCGCGCGTGCGGCGGGTCCGGCCCATAGCTGCCCGCCGTCGTCGTTCCACGAGACGCACGTACACATGTGGCGCATGGGGGAGGAAACGACATCGGCGAGAATGCGCTGATGGCTCTCGCTCAGTCCTGCGGCGGGTTTTGAAGAACTGGAAACCCGCTTGGATTTTCGCTGTGCGGCGTTCACTGGTCTATCCAATGCGGCCAGCGGGCGTATTCAGTGAATACCGGGCTGGTCTTCGCTGGGGTCTTCGCTGCGAGAACTATCCGGATTTCCCGGATAGTTGCCTGCTCCTTCGCGATGCGCGCCATTTTTGCCGATTGCCCGCTTCGCCGGCTCATCATCACGAGGAAACGGTGCTGGTGCGGCTTGGTTTGGGTGGTGAGGATGTTCATTGGTCGATGTCCCACCGCTGTTCAGGCGGAACCGATGCACATGCCTTTGCGGGTTCTCCCAATTTCATATCCCTACCGCACCGTTCGCAAATCATCGTTCCAATGCGATTTTTGCAGCATGGGAAACGACCCTCCGGAGTTGGGCGCATCTGCGCTAGATTCGCCGCATGAACGCGCGCAATTCCGTTCAGAATCAGAATTTCTTCAATAGATGGTTCGGGAGTTGGTTCGGGTGATGGTGTGAGGATGTTCATGATTGATTAGCGCGCATGAAGTTCTTCAGCTTATCCGAGCACTTCATGCGATTGATGAGATAGCGCCTGTAGTTTTCAGCCTCCGGCAAAGCGGCGATCTTGATCGCAAGTCTGGTAAGTTCGATATGGTCGGCAATAGTCAGTTCATCTTTCCCGAGAATATCGTCCCTCCGAGCGGACAGTCGGTTATGGCGGTTACTGTGGCGGTATAACATTACTGGCGTTTCCATTATGTTTTAGGCGCGTGCAGACCGGGCATTTGCGCAGTGCGTTGGTCCGTCCGTTGTCGCGCTTTGCCTGTCCGCACACGGAATACCGTTCACCCGCCGCGAAGAAATGCCGACGGATGGCGGTGAAGGACGGGACAAGCCAGCAAGAGGGAGCGGTCATTGTGTGCCATGTTTTGCCGTGTCGGCTGCTTCGAGGACTCGGGCGAGGGTATCGAGAGGGAGCGTGCCGGATACATTGATCTCCGTCGGCTTGCTCAGCCCGTGCAGTTGCGCAAGCAGCGTGGAGCATTTGACGTAGACAGCCGTGCATTTTTCAAGCTTTTGAAACTCTTCAAGCCTCATCACCCCTGCGTCCGGGTCGTCTTTCTCCACGAGGATCTTCGCGTTCATCGCTAGGCGGTAGTTCTTGAGCATCAGCGCCTCTAGCCGGACTGTCTCGCGGGCGCGGAGTTGTTCGGCATCCTCGCGAACTGCGCCGATTTCATCCTCCCAATATCGCTTGTAGGAGAGGATTGCCATGCCGTGCGAAATCCCAAGCCGTTCAGCAATTTCATCGTAGGTGAGATTTTCTGAACGTAAGCGAACTACATCGGCTTGGCGTTTGCGGCGTGCGTATGGGTCAACTGGTCTTCCACCTTTTACCGTGGTTTCCTTCCCGTCGGGACGCCGTTTCTTCTTGGACGGCATACAGCAACCGATACCACCTTGATAAAATTACGGCAAGAGGGAAGTTCAGGGCGGTTTTGGCGGGCAGTTCTAGCCGTTTTTGACTTTCTGCGGAAAAAGGTTGATTTTTTGACGGGTTGATGGTTTTACGGTTGGCGCGCGGTAGAGCAGTTGGTAGCTCGCTAGGCTCATAACCTGGAGGACGCCGGTTCAAATCCGGCCTGCGCAACCAGTTTTCACGCACACACCATGAACCCATACCGCAGGAAAATCGACGGACGCACACCGCAGGCGCGGGCGCTTAATCTCTCTGGAGCTTCATTCGATGCGTCGGGCAATGTGACCGGTGGCAAGGACATGCTTACGCGCTCGCCGGTGAATGTCCCGGAGAGGACACGGAAAGACATTTACCGGATGGGTGCGCCGGCTGGCGTATCGGCAACGGAGAGCGGAGCGGGGCGCATCCGCAAGGCTTCGGCAACGGATACGCGTCCGGCAGCGGCACCGCAGTTTGCGAAGCCCACGACGGCCCCGATGATGGGTGACCAACTGGGGAAGATGGATTTTAGCGGTGCGCATGCGAGCACGGCGGCGATGCGTGCGCCACGTCCGGCGGCTACACCGATGCGCGATGCGCTGAAAGTGACGCGCAACCCTGCGGCATTGACCGGCGCGACGGTGGCGACGGTGAGCGGGAAATACGGAAGCGGCTCGGCAACAAAGGGTCCGGCACTCGCTGGCACCCCGCAGACTCCACGGGCTACGCCGATTGACAACATGACGCTCGGCAGCGGCGTGACCGGCATCATGGAAGGATACCGCAACTTGCTCAAGATGCCTGCGGCGAAAGTCGAAGGGCCACGGATGAACCTCGCAGGCGCGGACCCGTTGAAGAAGAAGCGCGGGGCGGCTTACTGACATGGGGCGCACGATACACAGCCACGGTTTTTTTGTCAGCCATCGAGAAAGCCTTGCGACCGGCGAAAGAACCTACGAAGTCGAAATTGACACCAATCATCCCAAAGAAGTGATTGAATTGGCTATTTCCGCGTTAGACCCGACGCGCGCTGAGAAATTCGAGAAATTCAAAGCAGCACTCAAAGACATTTCTGAAATGCCGGAGATCGACCAAGATGACGCACACCGGCTGCGCCATAAAGCAAAGATTGCACTAGAGCAGTAACACCGGCTTAAACTATATCCTTAAATTACCCAAGGAAACCCGTTCAAGCCGAAAGCCTTGAGCGGGGTAATATTTTGAATACTTATTAACAAAAATTTAGTGGTGCCGGGCGGAAACGCCGAACCCGCTTCCTCGATTCACTCCGCGAGCAGGAGTTTTTCGACCACCCGAATCCTTGGCGTAGGCCGGTGACGGAAAGAAACACTTTTCCAAAATACCACCAATGCCATTGCCAGACGAAGAACTCCCGAAGCTCGTAGAACCAAACGCTTTTGCGGCGGCGTTTTCGGGCCAGCCGACACCGGGCGAAGATGCCGACGCGTTTGTTGCGCGTCGTCAAAAGCTGTCGCAACTCGGGGCGCTCGGACCTCAGACGCTTCCGCGCTCGGAGAAGGAACGGCAACAGGGCATCGACTCTGCGCAACAGATTCAAAGTGACCTTGCGAAGTCGGCGGAGCGGGATGCGCGTCAGGCGCAACAAGAGCAGGCACGCGCAGTGGCACAACAGGCACGGGAACAGGCGACACAGGCACGCGCGCAAGCTGCTGAACAGGCCAAAGCCGCGAAGACCGCAGAGGCGGCACAGCAAAAGCAGTGGCGCGAGGCGGGAATCGTCACGCGCACAACGCCCGAAGGGAAAGCCGAACCGGACCAGCATCCGGACGGGACGATCAAATACAAGCCGGACATGCTCGGCGATCCGTATCTCGATGAGGGAAGCGGGCGCTACGTGCGCGACTACCGGGACGAGCGCGGGACGGTCAAACCGGTGGACCTCGAAGAGAACGGCGACCTTCACACGGATGCACAGACCGGCGAACGGTATTACCGTGGAGCGGGCGGACTGCGGGTAAACCTCGGGCCGGATGACCATTGGCAGCAGCGCGAAGCGGCGAAGGAAGAACTCGCCACGCTGAAAAACGCGCAGTCGGTCGCCGCGGTGGAACTCGACCAGCATCAGCTTGCGCTTGAACCCGTCAAACGTGCGTGGTCCGAGCAGCAGGCGAAGACCAAGAGCATCCGCGAAAAGCTCACCACACTGGAGGCATCCGTGCGCGCGACGGGCGACACTGGACCGGCGGCGGAAGCGCTCAAGACGCAGCGCGCTCAATGGGAGACGATGAAGCCGGAATACGACCGCGCCAAGGCGGAGTATGACGCGCTCACCGCCCGCGAGACGGAACTGCGCTCTGGCATCCTCGACGGCAAAAAGCGTGCGCTCGAAATGTCGTCGCGACTGGATAAACTCAAAGCGCGCTCGTGGGGGAAGAAAGCCACGGACGCGCAATCGCCTGCCGACCGGGCGAACTCGGCGCTTGAGGCTGCACAGAAGGAGCTCACCGAAGCGCAGGACGCCGCGCGTACGCTGAACGCTACCGCATCGGTGGCAGGCAACGCGTTGACCGGTGGAGCGACGCAATCGCAAGTCGGCGCGCTGAAAGCTGCCGGTGACGAGGCGGGCAAGGCCGTGCAAGCGCAACTCCGCACCGCAGCGGCGAAAGTGCAGCATCTCGGGACGCTCACCAACCAGATCAAGAAAGCCGACGACGAAGCAGCACAGGTCGCACCCCAAGTGCAGAAGACTCACGCGGACATGGAAGCTGCCCGCGCGAAGGTGACGAGTGACATGATCCTCGGCACCATCTCGCGCGAGGAAGCGGACAAGCGACTCGCGAATATCTCGCAGGCGCGGGAAACCGCGGCGAAACCTCTCAAGGCGATTGAGTCGAAACGCGCGGCCGCACTCGGCGAACTCGCGCAGTATGACGACCCGAAGACGTGGGAGACTACGGACCTCGGGCTTTCGCTCGCGGAAGTGGACCGGCAGATCGAAGCAGCGGGCAAGTCATCGGTGGAAGGTGCGGCAGCGACGCTCCAGCGTGCGCAGGAGTCGGGCGTTGCCTCGCTCGTGGAGGGCAAGCCCATTAAGGAGCAAATCGCCACGCTCAAGGCAGAGTTGCAACGGCGTCAGGCCAAGACACCGCGCGCGGACTACGGCGCGCAACTCGCCATGCTCGATGCGGCGAGCCGTGCGAACGCGACCGGCGAGGAACAGCAGGCAGCATTTAAGACGACCGTTGCCGACCTCGTGGCGCAACGCGACGCGGAAAGCGTAACGGGACCAATCCCAATTTTGAGCACGATTGCTCACCCTTTGCAGACATTGGACGCGGCGGGGCATATGTGGAGCGAGCAGGCAAAGAGCGTCGGCGGAGTGCTGGCGGATCCGAATGCGGGCATTGTCGCCAAGACGCTGCACTACCTCGGAGGGAATGCGGGCGCGTTCCTCGGCGGACTTGGCACGGTAGTCATGGGTAAGACCATTGCGGACATCACGCGCGCGGAGCAGGCAAAAGAGGCGCGTCAACTCATCGGGAATCTCGACGCCGCCGGAGCGGAAACCGTGCTTCGCTCGCTCCCGACACTGGAAGCGCAATGGAAGAAGAGCGGCACCGTGCTGACACCTGAGCAGATTTCGGCGGCCTCAAAAGAGGGTGATGCGGGGATTTTTTCTCCCGCCGCGGAAGGCTCTTTCAGGTTTGCGGGTGGTGGCAAAGCAAACGGCGCTGCGGTGGCCCTGAACCGGACGCTTTACGGAGCGGAGAAGGTTATCAAGGAACTCGAAGCCCAGAAACCCGGCGCGATTGCCGATGTGGCGAGCTCGGCGCTCGCCAACGCGCTGCCGTTTGTGAGCAGCGGCGGTATCGAAGTGGACGAGAACGACGCGGCACAGGTCGCGCAACGGGCGTTTCTGCGGGTGAAGCTGCATGAGGCCATCCAAAAACACGCGCCATATCTGACGATCTCGGGTTCGGCAATCGGTTCGCTGCTCGGCTTTATGTCGGCATCGGGCGCGGCTCGTGGGGCTGCGGGCAAGCTGGGGCTCGGGGCCAAGGCGGGCACCATCGGGACCGGCGCGATCATGGGTGCGGATATGTCGCTCAAGGACAACGAGGGCAACATTGGATTTGTGAACCGTCTTGCGGATACCGCATTCAAGGGAATCACGCTGATGGCATCCGAGCGCATCGGCGATGCGTTTGGTGAGAAGCTGCAAGGTATGTTCGGCGCGGCGTCGAAAGCCGGACGCTTCACAGGTCGTGCGCTTGGCGGTGCAGCCGGTGAATTTACCTCCGACCTCGCGCAAAACGCGATGGAAGGAAAGAACGCGCTCGAAGGATGGCAGCAGTCGCTCGCCGTGAATACCGGGCTGGGTATCGGCATGGCGATTGTCGGAGCGATTGCAGACGGCAAGGCTCGTCGAATCGGAGGAAAGCCACTGGCACCAGCCTACGAGGGAGCGATGAACGCGCACACGGAAGCGATGGCCGCGCTCGATGCGGCACAGCAGGCGGGCGATGCTGCGCAGATTGCCATTGCCACGGACACGCTCAAGCAAACGCAGGCGCATCTCGACCTGACGACCTCCCAACTCACCGCAGTGACCGACGGCACGCGTCGGGCAATCGGCAACGCGCTGGGGATGGATAGCAAATCGCTCGGCACCGCCATTGCGGAAAACGACGTGCTCGCCACGGCGGGCGTGGCTGTCGGGCAGGAAGTGCGCGACGTGTATCTTGCCGGTGCTCGCGAGCAGGCAGCGATCGCGGCGGCGATGCGCGAGAAGGATTTTGGCGGACCGGAAGGAACTCCGCTGGCTCAGACTGTTGTGGATCAACACGTCGGCGCGGCGGTTGCGCGGGATTTGGCCGGCGTGGCTGACAACTCGGCGACACTCACGGCGGACAAAATCAACGTGCTCGCGCGTCTCGGACTCGTGGAGCAGGCGGAAGACGGCGGCATTTCCATCACGGACGATGCCGTTGCGCTGCTTCCTCCCTCGATGCGAACGGCTATCGAGCGGAATCCGTCGAAGTTCCGCGTAAACATCACTCTTGGCAATGAAGGCAAAATCATCGGACAACTCACGGCACAGGGACGGAGCATCATCGCGGCTCGGGTGGGTGGAGTCACTAAAGCGCAGGCTGCAAAGGTGGCATCGGTGGTGGCGGCGACTCAGCCGACCCAGCAAGGCACGGTAGCGCAACCGGCGCAGGAATCGGCGTGGACCGTCAAGATTGAGAGCACCACGCCAGCGGGCAAGGCGACGAATCAATATCGCATCGTCGCTGCCACGCAGCAGGAAGCAGAAGCCAAGGCAAAGCAGCGGGTCGAGAGCATCGGCGGCACCGTCACCGGCATTGGTTCGAAACAAGAGATTTCGCCGGCGTCGCAGGGGGTTGCGGGGAGTGAGGAACCCGCGGTTGGGCCTGCGGCGTCGGCGTCCACTTCACCCAATGAAGAAGCGACGACACCACAACAACAAGGGGCTGACCCAGTGCAAACGGGGGAAGCACCTGCGCCCGCTGCGGAGACTGGCAAAAAGGCTGAAAGTGCCGTTTCGGCAGAAGTAATTGAAGACAAAGCGATGCGAATTTTTCGCAACGAACGGAAATCTCAGAATGTTTACGCTAAGCGAATTGGAACAACAACAGACGGAGGAAGTGTTGTTTCCGTGTTTGAGCTTGGAGGAGATTCTAGGAGGGACATAATTTGGTCGAAGGATGTTTATTTTAACTCCGATGGAAAACTGATTCGAGACGCAAAATTTAACGAAAATCGGGGAGATACTAAGCCCAAGGCTGAGAAGCCCGCGCAAAAGCCGCTGACGAAGACCATCAGCGAGGCGTTTGGGCGGGCGATGGCGGGCGATGCGATGGCGAAATCCTTTGGCGGGCTGCGGGTGGCGATCAAGAAGGCGTCGGACCTCGGGAAAGGGAAGTATTTGCAGGCGCATTTCAACGCGGCCGATGGGACGGGCTTTGAACTCCGCTACAATCTCGATGGACTTGAGGTAAAGGTGCGTCAGGAACTCGGCGACAAGGCGACACCGGAAGCCGTGCGCGATTTTGTCGAGGCATCACTGCGCGAGGAACTGATTCACTTTGCCCAGTTCGAAGCGCTTCGCCTGCGGTGGGTGGACGGCGGAAGCGTCGGGCCGTTTGGCCGTGCCGTAGAAGCTGAATACGCGAAGCTGTGGGACGGACTCGACCGCGCACAGAAGGCGGCGATCAAGAAAATCTACGGTCACGCAATGAAGCCGTGGCAGATGGGGGCCGAAGGAGTCCGGCAGATCGTCCAATGGGCACGCGATGGGAAGACCACGGAGACAGTCACGCAATGGCTGCGGGAGAAGTTCGCGGCCGCACTCGACGTTCTGCGGAAACTCGCTGGCAACCCAGCGGCGACGAGCAAGCACCTGGACGAGACGATCAAGGACGTGGAGCGAGTGCTTGCGGAGTTGGAGAACGTGCCAGTCACCGAGAAATCCTCTGGAACTCAGAAAGAGGGGGATATTGCAAACATCGTTGCTCAGGAAATGCTGGAAAATCCAACCGGGCAACTTTCTTCAGCGGACATCCAGCGCAAATTCGCGGTCAGCAATACGGCAGCAAAGCGCATTTTTGTGGCGGCTGCAAATATGGCAATGAAGCCACAAGCCCCAACCGTCAAGGAATCCTTAACAGTTCCAACTGGTAAGGAATCCTTACAAGTTGCTCCAGTCGCACCCGCGCAGTCCATCGCGAACCCTGACGGCGTGCCGGACGTGTCCGCGCCAGAGGTCACGGCAGATGTGGCGAGCAAGCAGGCATTCACCGAAGCGGTGCAGGCGACGAATGCGCAGGCAAAGCCTGTCATTTCGCCCGAACTCGAAGCACTGCGCAAGGCACAGGCGGCGGCGTTCGACGGGCTGGATGCGAGTCCGGCGCAACCCGAGCAGGTGAAGCTGCCGCCTGCGAAGATGGCGGTATTCACTGGGATGGCGCAGCAGTATTTGGACGCGGGGATCGACACTCCGCAGAAATTGGCGGCGGAATTGGACGCGGCAATAGGGCAAAAAGCGCACAAGTATGCTCGCGCCATCTGGCGGGCAATTGGCTCGGGAATGGACACATGGCAGGACGTGGCCGACCCGGCAGAGTGGGCGCGCATGTTCGAGAAACCAGCCGGAAACGAAACGGAAACGGCGGCGACTCCGACAGAGAAAGCGGCGGAAACGACGCCGGAAACAAAGCAAACACTATTTCCGCGAGTGCTCGGAACTGGACTCAATCCTCGCGACATCGCCCGCGAATATGGGCTTCCATCGGATTTCTACGAATTTTACCAGACAAGTTCCGGACCAAGCGGGCAGGCGCTTGGAATGAATAAGGTCGCCGACAAATACCGAACGCCAGAGTATGAAGCTGCGGAAGTCGCGCTTGAAAACGCAATGGAGCGCAAAAAGAAGAACGGCATTCCATACAGGCAGGGAGAAAGCGCGGCACTCGATGACGCATTGAGACTTGCGATGGTCGGAGTGGTAGAAAAAGCAAAGGCGATGGCGAACGCCGAACAATCTCCCGCCCCCGCGCCACAAACGAAATCGGCATCTTTTACGGAGATGGTCAATGAAGCTCGTCGCTGGAAAGGCGCTGCGATGCACGCCGATTCACTTTATGCAGAGAACGACGTAAACGGCAGGCTTTCCCATAGCGAAGCGACCACCAAGGGCGCGCTCGATGAATATCTGATGCGCAAGTTTGGCGTGAGTGCGAGCACTGCGCGGGATGTGTCAAACGAGTTGACCAAGAAAAACCTTCCGCCTGATGAATCAGCCGTAACTGGAGACTTCGCAGGGGAAGCATGGGCGGATAGTGCTTTGAAACAATCTCCCGCCCCCGCGCCACAAAGCGAGGGTGGGGCGCTGGATACGCAAGGGACGGAAAGCGCGCCGTCCGACAACCCAGCCACGCCAGAGCCGGCCGCGAATGCCGGTTCTGGCTTCAATTCTCCGCAGGTATCAAATGATACCGCGCTCGACCCGATCGCGGAACAGTGGTGGAATTACTCGCTCACGCGCATGGGGCGAGTGGCGAAGTTGAAGGAGGCAGGGATTGACCTCCCCGGCATTGTAGAGTGGAAAGACCTGACAGCGGCAGAGCGGGCGAAACTGGACCGACTGCGGCCCGGTGCAGGCACGCCGCCGCTCGTAATCCCTGAGCCGACACCACAGCAGAAGGAAAACGCGATCGTGCGCCAGACCTACACGGCACCGCCCGCGTTTGGTAGTCTGCTCGACATCCCGCGTGGACAGAAGCCACTGATTGCAGCGCGGGGACAGGTGAGGACGCTGATCGAGAAGCAGGCAAAGAACGAGGGATATGATGAGCAGCAAGTCGAGGACGTGATGACCGGGCGCGCTCCGTTGCGCGGAATGAGCAACCGGTTGATCGAACTCATCAACATTGCACGGGTTATTGAGGGGCGGATGATTGGAGTCGCGGCGGAACCCTCTGACGGAGAAAGTCGGCAGTATCGTGAAGCGGTTACGGAGATCAAAGACTACGAAGCCGAGGGAATGACCGAAGAGGAATCGGCGCAATTTCCAGCGCACAAGGAAAGCTACGAGGTCGCCAAGCGTACCAAGGAGCGGCTTGAAAAGCGTTACCCGAAGGTGTTCGGAGTGCAGAAATCGGCAGAGAAGCCCAAGGCGGTAAAGAAACCAGTGAGCAAGCCCGCCACAACGGTAGCAGTAGCCCCCGTAGCTGCTTCTGCACCGCAGGCGGAAGACGAAGCAGCCGCCCGCGAGACTATCCGCACAGCGCAGGCGCAACTCGACGCGCTGAACGAAGAGTATCAGGGAGTGAAGACGCAATATGAAGCACTCAATGCCGAGGTTACGAAGACCACCGGACCGAAATGGGAGCGCGGACAGTTAAAGAAGAGCGCGCCGGCATCCAAGGTGAAGTATTGGCGCGATGCGTCTGCGAAGATGTCGGAGCTACAGCGCAGGATGGACAGCATTCGCAACGACACGAGGGATGCGCGGAACATCATCCAGAAAGCCGACCTCAGAAAGCGGATGATGGACGAGGCATCACCGATGATCATGCGGACGGGCGCGGAACTTGAGCTTGCTGAACTCAATGTTGACGGCCGCGCATCCGACGAACTCAAAGAGCGGATGAACGCACTCGCGCGCACGGAAATACTGAGCCGCGTTCCCGATGCCACCGACGCGGAGATCGAGAAAGTGATTGGGCGGGTCGTCGGTATTGCACGCAACGGTCTGAACCTCGATGACTCGTTTGCGCGGGATCCATACATCAGCGTTCACGCGAACCGCCGCGATGAACTGAGCAAATTCCTAAACCCTTCGCAGTCTCGCTGGGCCGACCCACGGCACCTGATCAAAGACTTCAACGAAGAATTGCAGGCGCGTATCACTGCCAAGACGGCGGAGTTTTCATCATCGTTTGAGAAGCGTCCAGATGTTACGCCGCTTTCCCGTGCGGAACTCGACGCGATCATTGCCTACGTGGAGAAAGCGCGGCGTGAAGTCGCCCGCATGAAAGAGATCGAGGCAGAGCAGCAGCAGGCAGCGGCTCGGGCAGCGGCGGAAGCTGCGCGCAAGGTCGATGACATTAAGGCGGCACCTGATAAGGCAAAGGCTATCGAGACAGCGGTGAAGGATGCAAAGGGCAAGACTTCATCGCCGAAGGTCATCAAAGCCCAATACGAATACCTGGCAGACGCGCTGAAAAAGGCGATTGCCGAGAGCAACGGAGAGGGACGGGTGCGGATTCAGGTGCCACACGACGGGACATTTATCCTCGCCGACAACAAGGAGGCACTGCGCAAGTTCGCAAGGGACGCCAAGGGAGCGTTTACCATCCAGAAGCCGGACGTGCCGACGATGCCGAAGGTGAAGGCGGAACCCACGAAAGCACCGGGCAAAGTCGCGGATTCGGAGATAGTGAAGGCGCTCGCGCCTATTTCTGAAAGGGCCGCGCATTCAGTGGTCGGCGATGGAGAAAGGATATTCACCAGCGACGGAAAGATGCTGGTCGCCATCGCGATTCCGAACAAAGGGAATAGTGTCGAACTTGAGGTTCTGGCGCAAAACGACGACCGCCTAGCTCTTTCGGCACAAGTCACATGGGAAGGCGCAAAGGCTGTTCTTCTGCACAAGATTGTTGGTGAAACAGCCACGATGCCGGTAGAGGAAATGTATCGCCTCGTGAGCATGGCGGACGCAATCAACGACGGAGAGGATTTGGCGCGGGTGTGGCTAAACAAAGACGGCACCGCGGGAGTGAGCTTGTTTGCCGGCGCGCAGGAAACTGCCGAGGATAACGGCTACTATGAAGGCAACGTGGACGAGGACGCGAAGATCATTGCCACCATCCCGGTGAACCAGCTTCGCACTGCCGTAGAGGTCGCATCAAAAGCAGGGGAAACGACACTCACGCTTGGCGCTACGGAAGCGTTCAACGCGGAAGGGCTGATGCTTTTTCGAATCAAAGGAACGCGGTTCGAGGCGGCAATCTCGGCGTCGAAAGTAAACCTCGTGGACAACCGCGAGGAAGCACACCGGGAAATGTTGCAGGCAGGGAAGGAGCCGATGCCGATTGATACGTTGATTGCCCAAAAACAGGCGATTATCGACAGGAACACGGAGAAGTTGAAAAAGGCGCAGACAGAGCCCGCAAATCCAACTGAAACTTTTGCACTGTCTCGCGATCTTGCCGAAGCAAAATCACAGATTGAAGCGTTGCAGGATTTGAAAGCGCGGCGGGAGCGGCAGAATGCTCCGCAGCCCGCGGCGGATGATCAAAATGACACAGCCACGCCACCCGTTGCAAGCGAAGCGCCGCAAGCAACCACGCTGCTCGGCACTCGTAAATTTTTGACGGCGCTGCTCGACGGCGAAGTGACAGCGGAACAGGTGAAAGAGCAGTGGCAGGCGTTCAAGGGCGCGAGGACTCAAATCATCGCGGATTTGATGGCAATGAAGAAGGATGACTTGATGCAGCTTGCGGGTATCCGGGCATCCAAGAGCGATTCCAAGGAGCGGCTTGCGCAAAGCGCGCTGGACACGCTGATGAGCTATTTTAATCCAACTGATTCCCTGAGTTTTAGCATTGGGCGCGACATGGAAACATCAAAGCTCGACGCAATGGAGCGTGTCGTTGCGACGTGGACGGATGAAATGATCGCGCAGAAGTCAGAGGATAGGCGCAAAGCAAAAGCGGACCGAGAGCGGGCGGCAAAAGCACCTGAAACTGCGGCGGAGTGGGAGCAGTTCGTTTACAACCGCGGAAGGCAGAAGCCCACACCTGCGGACACCATCGAGTTTAAGAAGCTGAAAGGGCGCGCACAATTTCAATGGCTGATGGCGCGAGGCGAAAGAATGCTCACCCCGGAGGAACTGGCCGGATACGATGCCGTGCGAGCCAAGGACACAAAGCAGATCACGCAGAACAGAGAAGAGAGCAAAGCATTTGTCCAAGGAGTGACAGCGCCGACGGAAACCGAGATCATCGAAACCAAGCACACGCAGAAAGGTCACGATCTGTTTGTCGTGAAACTCGCCGACCGCGTGGATCGTGGCATTTACGACCGGCTGAACGGGGCGGCGAAAAAGCTCGGAGGATACTATTCTTCATTCAAGGGAGCAGGCGCAATTCCGGGATTTCAGTTCCGCGAGCGCGCAGATGCCGAGGCGTTTCAAGCTATCGCTCGCGGGGAATCCGTGGACCGCAGCGACGAAATAGCGGCGAACCGTGAGAGCAAGGTGCAGTCTGCGGCGGAACGACTCGAAGCGATGGCGGAACGTATGGAGGCATCTGCGGATGAGTCTCTGAACGCTGACCGCAAGACCAACACCGCAAAGCGCGCTCGGCAGGCGAGCGGGGCAGAACAGACCGCTAGGCGTCAAATTGCGATGGCAAAAACGCTCAAGAATCTTGCGGCGGCGATGAAAGCAGGGAACGTGACGCACCTCGACGGCATCACCAACGCCACGCAGGTAGCCACGCTCCGGCAGCAATCACTCCGCGCAAAAGACGCATCGGAGCGGAAACAAGACCTCTCGTATCAAAAGCGCGAGGAACTAAAGGACGTAGAGCCGACTGCGGCACAGATGGCAGATGCCGAGTATCCGTATCCGTTCGTTCAGAAAAGCGATGTGTTGAAGCTCGTGGAACTCGGGCGAGGCACAACCGGGGCAAAGCTGCTTGCCGAGCGGCTTGCAAAGGTGACACTGCCGCGTGACGGCGGGGAAATGGGGCACATCTCGAATCCGGAGATGATCGAGACGTTCCGAGAGCTTTCCAAGAAAGTGACCGAACGCGGCAAGGCACTGTGGGAAACCTACTCGTGGAAGTTTGACGAATACGACAGGCTGCAACGGATGGGCATCCGTGATCTTCCAACACTGCGTGCAGCATTACGCGAGTTTGTGCAGTATCAGGGAGCGACACCAGCGGCGGATCCAATCAAGATGAAGGAGCGGGCACTTGTCGGGAAAAAGTGGGAAGGATTCTTCCCTACGCCTGCACCGATTGTGGACCGATTGATTGCGGAAGCTGGGATCGAGGACGGAATGACAGTGCTGGAGCCAAGCGCAGGAAAAGGCGATATTGCAGACGCGGCACGAGCGGCTGGCGCGCAGGTCGATACGGTGGAAATCGTCGGAGAGCTTCGCGAATTGCTCGAAGCCAAGGGGCACAATGTCATTGGACGCGACATCAACGACCTCACGCCTCGTGGATTTACGTACGGCGACACGTTTACGGCTCCGGACGGGAAAACTGGAATAATGCGTGGGCATCCAGGCGGGCCGCACTCTGGGCGGGTGCGCCTCGATGATGAAAGCGGGGTAACGCTCGGCTACTATTTCCGCGATGAACTGAACGAGGTAAAGAAGAACGGCAGTAACAGTGGATACGACCGCATTTTGATGAATCCACCGTTTGAGGACGGGAAGGATATGGATCACGTCATGCACGCATTCAAACTGCTGCGGCCCGGTGGGAAACTGGTAGCGGTCATGGGAGAAGGCGCATTTTCCCGTTCGGACAAGAAAGCGACGGCGTTCCGTGAGTGGCTGGATTCTCACGATGGAACCAGTGAGAAGTTGCCAGCGGGCAGCTTCGCGGGAGCAGATGCGTTCCGGCAGACTGGAACCTCGACACGGATCGTAGTGGTATCACGGGATGAAACTAGCGGACTGGATGCGAGTCCGGCGGCAGAGCGCGATGCGGAATACATGGCGGCGGTGGAGTCTGGAGACATGGAGACGGCGCAGCGGATGGTTGATGAGGCGGCGAAGGCGGCGGGGTATAATGTCGGGCCGGTGTGGCACGGAACTCCGGACGGGCGATTCATTAAAAGCAATCCCGTTTTCAAATCGGAAAAGGAAAGGATGGGATGGGGGAAAGAAACAGGCGTCCATTGGTTTGCAGACAGTAAGGCAACAGCCTCTACCTACGCAGATGACAGGCGTGCGTTTGACTACCAGAACGCCGAGCCAATGGTGATTCCGGCCTATGTGAAACTTACAAACCCGCTTGAAATTGACGGCAAGGGAGAGGCATGGCGGACAGCTCAAACGAGAGGACGAACCACAGATGCAATCACGGAAGCAATCAATGCCGGGAATGACGGAGTAGTGATTCGCAACGTTCAGGACGACTACCAGACGGGAGCAAAAGGCAGGACTCGCCCCACTTCGACCTATGCCGTGTTCTCTTCAAATGCGATCAAATCCGCCGACCCTGTAACTCGCGACGCGCAAGGCAACGTCATCCCGCTTTCGCAGCGGTTCAACCCTGAGAGCGATTCGATTCTCTACGCATCGCCCGCGGTGGACTTGCGGCAGATTCAGGAAGAGGCGGATTCTACGAATGCGGAGAAGGCGGACCCTATGGGGTCGCGGTCGTTGCGGCCGGATGCGCTGGACTGGGCGCGTCGGCTCATCAAGGGACGCAAGGACGTGCTGGACATGGATGCGCCCGGCGCGGCGGATGCGATCACGGATTCCGAAATCTCGGCGGCGAAGAAGCGGGCGGCACTGGGTCAGATGCTCAAGGCGATGGAGACGGAGACAATCGACCGCATCACCAAGGCGCTCGGGCCGGATGCCGGGAAGTCGGAGATCAAGGCGCGTCGCAAGGCGTTTGTCGCGGAGTTGCTACCGGTGGCGGCACGGCTCAACGCGGTGGGCTACGACTCGATGGACAACCTCGTTTTCGGGGAGTTTGAGATGCGGGCGGGCACGCTGAACAGGAAGTTTGCCGACAAAGCTGCGAAATCGACGGGCGACATCTGGATCGGGCGCGATGGCGAGGCGCTTCGCATCGGGGAGTATATCGAAGACCTCAAGGCGTATCAGCTTCACCGGACGATGACACAGGCACGGCAGGCGCGGATTTATCGGGACTTCCAAGACAGGTATCCCGAGCTCGCGCATTTTCTCAACCGGTGGATTCAGCCGGGGCAGGCGGATGCGCGGATCGTGGACGAGCGCGGAACGGTGCTGCCAGCGTTTAACCGTCATGCACTGCGGAAGTTCTTCGGCGATGTGTCGCCCTACGGCGAACTCGATGAAGTCGAAGGATACGTGCCGGAGATTGCGCGCACGGCTTCGCTCGCAGGCATGATCGTCACGGGCGTTCAAAACCTGCTCAACAAGCGGTGGAAGTCCGGCGCTCGCGAATACAAGAGCGGCGACGCGCGCGAGTTCGGACAGGTCAAAGACCTGTTCACGGGCTTCGGCATCCGTGCGCTGGAAGCGTACGCGGAAACAGAACGGCGCGACACCGCGGAAAAGCTGCTCGCTGCCAGCGTGCGGGAAATTCCTGCGGATGGACTCGTGCCGCCGGGCTGGATGAAGGTGAACCCCGACAACCTGGCATCGCTCGTGGGTGCCTACGGTTCGGCCCACGGTTTGAACGAGAAGCAGCTTGCTGCGTTCACCGCGGCTGTAGCCAAGGGCGACACCGAGACGCTGAAAAAGCTCATCGGTCAGGCATGGGGGCTCCTGCGTCAAAACAAGATGATGCGCAAGGAAGTGCTCGCGGAGCTCGTGCGGCCGCTCACCGATAGGACCGTCCGCAACATGGCAGTCGCGGTGCTCGACTCGGTGAGCAAGAGCTACATCGGCGGGCTGCTCACGCATCCTTTTTCGTGGATCACAAACATGGGAAGCAACGAGCTTTTCAAGCTGATGCGGATCGCACAGCAGGCGCTCTACGGCGCGACCGTGAAAATGATGGGGCTGGTCGATAAATCATCCGCCCGCTCGGAAATGCAGCGGAGCGGGTCGGTGGCGCTTCGCGAAGCGTGGGAACTCACGAAGGGGCTGATCTACGCGCGTCGGTGGAACATTGAGAAGATCAACGCCATCGTGCCGCGGGAGATGTTCGAATCCAACACCGGTATCTCGGGCGCGGTATCGAGCATCACCGAAGAGCAAATGACGGCGGTGGACCTGCTCAAGCGGGCAAACGTGCCGGCGGCGATACTCAAAGCGGTGGGTTACTCGGACATGGACGTGAAGGCAAAGCAGGCGCTCGCGCACGCTTCATTCGTGGCACACGCGCAACAGGCGCTTGCCGACCACGAGCGGAGCCGCGGCGTGAAGGTGCCAAAAGCAGAACACGCGAAGTGGATGCGCGATTGGCTGAACGCCTCGGGACCAGAGGTAGCACGGCAGGCGCACGCTACGGCGGTGGCTTACGCGATGGATTACGAGAACGTGCCGTGGTGGATGGACGAGCGGACATCGAGCACGGGGCTGAACATCATCCGCCGGTTGGTGCTCCCATTCATCAAGTGGCCTTACAACATGGCGCGTCAGATGAAGCGTTTCGGCGCGGATTCCGCGCTCGACGTGGCGGCGTGGATCTCGGCGAAGACCGTAGGGCGTGCGCCGGGTGCAGTCGGCGAAGCAGCGCGGGCTTGGCAGTCGGGACGCAAGGCGAGCGGCACGAAGCTGGCAAACAGCGTCGCACACTTGGCGACGTTTGGACTCATGTATGCCGCCATGAGGGCGCTGCTCGCGGCCGCGAAGGATGACGACGAGGTGGGCAAGCTGGGTCGTTCGTTCGACATGGCCGGCGACCGGCTCGGCAGGGAGTGGGACACATCCAGCCGCGTGAACATCACAGACATTGCCGGAATCGGCACCGTCGTGGGCGCTTTGGCAAAGATGAACGGTGACGATGGTTCGAACGATTTCTGGCTGCGCACGCGGAATCTGCCCTACGCCTCGCCTATGATGGCGATGGCGGCGACGATGGACGCGCTGACTGCCAGTAAAGAGAAAGCGGCAGGACGCAGGGCCGATGCGCTGGAGTCGTGGAAATCGTTCGTCGGCGACTTCTGGAGCGAGGGCGTGCTCATGGCGGCGCTGAACACGATCCACGGCAACGAGAGCAAATACACACAGGGGCAAGGCGTGATGACGACGCTGGGCGGAATGGCCGTGGACCTCGGCGCTTCCCGCGTGGCACCGGTGCCGCTGCTCTCCGCAGCGCGCGACCTCGTGGACCCGCAAATGCGCAGGCTGAACGACTCGGCAACGCTGGGCTACGATCCGGGCTTTATCGACGGAATGCAGTCGCGCATTCCCGGTCTGAGCAAGAACCTTCCGCCGAAAGGACAGGTAACGACGCGCCTGCTCGAAAACGCTACGACGGAACTCGCCGCGCTCAAAGACGAGCCACGGGCAAGCCGCGTGTGGGTGGACCCGAAGAGCGGCAACGTGAAGGCAACCTTTGTGGACCCGGCAGATAAGCGGGACGTTCCACGGTGGAAAACGCTGCTTCGGATGACTGGCGTAAACGTGAAGCCGGTGGACCGCGAAGGATATAAAGCAGCGGTAAAAGGGAAAGAGGCTCGCGCTGAATACAAGAAGCTGATTAAGATGGGGCAGTAATTCAATCAACCTGTAAAAATACCAACACAATGAAATACCTCGTTATAGATGTCGAATCAATCGGGCTGCACGGCGAACCGTTCGCGGTCGGGTGGGTCGTCGTGGATCAAACCGGAGCGGAACTTGAATGCGGAGTTTCTGCAATCTCGCCGCAGCAGGCCATCGGAGAAGACAAAAACAGAGAGTGGGTGACAAATAATGTGCCATTTATCACACCGACGCATCCACACTTAAAGGCGATGCTGGCGGACTTCTGGGAGTATTGGACGACTCTGAAAGAGAGCGGGCCCGTGCTGATGTTTGCCGAGTGCGCTTGGCCGGTGGAGGCGCGATTCCTTTCAATGTGCGTGGCGGAGGGTATGCCAAAAACCGAATGGCAAGGGCCGTATCCGATGCACGACATCGCCAGCGTGATGTTTGCAAAAGGAATGGACCCGATGGCGACGTATCCGCGAACCGGTGCAGAGAACCCGGCGCATCATCCAACTTCCGACGCCAGGCAATCGGCCCGCTTGCTGATTGAGGCGTTGAATCGTTAAAACAATGGAACAACTCATCTTGCACATGGTCGGCGACTACCTCACACAATCGCACTGGATGGCGGAGAACAAGACCAAGCGGGATTTGCCTGCCGCGATTCACGCAACGGTTTACTCGCTGCCGTTCCTGTTGCTGTCGATTTCATGGGCGGCGTTCGTTGTGATTCTCATCACTCACTTCTTTATCGACCGGTATCGGCTGGCGCGGCTGGTGGTATATGGGAAAAACATCATTCTTGGGCTTTGGATAAAACGGGGAATACTGCCTGTTCCAAAGTCGCCATCTCCAGAGTTTGATGCCGTGGTAGAAGAGCATTATCACGACACGCCGCGTTGGATGTGGAGTAATTGTGAATCCACTGGATACCCGAAAGAAGTTCCGCCGTGGCTTTCTGTGTGGCTGCTTATCGCCGCAGACAACACGCTTCATCTTGCGATCAACTACTGCGCGATTCGCTGGCTGTAACCCGTAATTTAATCAACCTGTAACCATGAACGAACCACCGGACCAAACCGAAGCACCTGAACCGCACGACGCTCTCACGGCGGGCTGGCTTTACATCGCTGGGAAGCTCGGGAAGCTGACCGACCTGACGACGTTCGTGGCGGAGCAGAATAAGAACGTGGATGCGGCGATGTCGGACTACCGCAACAAGCGGCTGCTCTACTCGCGCTACATGGTGAACGACTTCACCGACCGCGTGACGGACGACGAGGACAACATTTTCAAACAGTCGAACGAAACGCTTGGGGCGATTCGCAGTCAAATCACATTCAAGGCCGCGCGCACGAAGGGCGATTTGTTCGGGTCGAAGCCGTTCTTCACGGCATCGCCAGAGGGCGCGATGGACGGGCCGCTGTCCGAGAAGATTTATCAGCACTTCGAGTGGAAGCTGAGTTGCGCGGATGCACAGGAGACGATGGAGAAGATGATCGACTCCGCCTTTAATCTCGGCGAGGCGATTGTCCGTATCTCGTGGCGTCGGGACGTGGACAAATTCACGCAGAAGCTGATCGTCGTAGGGAAGAAGGTAAACGGCAAAAGCGTGCCGATACTCACGGAGAAGGGCGGATACATCACCAGTGAGTCCGACATCATGTATGTGGACGAGGATGGCAACGAGATCGAGCAAGTCGAAGGGGAAGAACCGCAAGGGACGCCGGTTTTCCGCGACGCCCCGAAGGTGCTCGTGCCGACCGACACTGGGGAAACGGTGTGGCTGCGCTGGGCCGTCGATAACGAATCGGTGCGCTACGAGGGGCTGGACCTCAAGCAAGTGGACTTCACGGCGTTTCGCTGCTCGCCGGGCTACGCCAACGTAGCGGATGCACCGTTCCGGGGTCATGTGTGGGAAATCCGCCGCTCCGACCTGCTCGGGCGTCTGCTCAACATCTACGGTCCGAAAGACAACTGGCCGGCGGAGATTACCGCGCTCTGGGAATTGAGCGGCACACAGACAAGCACGACGCAGCAAGAGCCGTCGTCTCAAGTGTCCGTGCGCGCGAAGGGCGACGAGAAAAACCCGCTGCTCAAGATGCTCGATGCGGAAATCCTGTGGGATCCGAAAGGCGAAGGAGATGCCCGGTGGTTCTTTGTCAGTATGCTGCTCGACCACGAGCAAGCCGTGCCGGTTTACGTGGACTTCCTCGCCAACGAACTGCCGACCGGGCACCGCATCCACCGCTCGCTCTACAACATCATTGCGATTGACCGTCTGCCGAACTCGTGGGTAGGGCGCGGGGAGTGGGAGAAGTTCGATGAGGACAACGCGCAGATGGATCGCATGTGGAACAACATGCTGGTGACAAACTCGTTTTCCGCGAACCCGATGACGTTCCTGAATAAAGACGCGTTTGCGCAGGACACTGCGGAGATGCAGTTTCGCCCAGGCTCAAAGTTCTACATCAAGCCGACGTTCCCGGTATCGGAGGCCATGCACGTCTTCCAGATGCCGGACACGAATCATCTGACGAGCAACCTGCTCAACTTTAAGATGACGAACAACATGCTCGAAACGGGCGTGACCTCGGCGGCGAAGGGTGGGATGGGCGATATGCCAGCGACAAACACGGCGACGGGCATCCAGTCCGTGCTGGCGAGCGGAAGCACGCTGCACCAAGCGCCAAGCAACGACTGCCGGCGCGGCTTCGAAATCCTGCTCACCAACGCGGCGAGCGTGCTGTATGCGCGGCAGGACAAGAACGAGACGTTTACCTACGGCGACGGAGAGGACCAGATCACCGCCACGCTGAGCGCGGCGGATGTCCGCAATCTCGCGCTGAACATCCGTTTCCTAATGACCCGGATGAGGAACACGGAGATTGTCGAGAAGGCCCGCACGGCGTTGGGCGTGCTCGCGCAGTGGTTCGGAGTTCCTGAAATGGAGAAGGGGCCAGTGCGGCCGGTGTTCATCTCGCTGCTCAAGGGTCTGGAGATTCCCGATGCGGACAAGGTTATTCGCGAGCCAATGGAGCAAGACCCGAACGCGGTGCAGCCTCCGAACCCGATGGAAAGTATCAAGGTATCGTTCGCCGATCTGCCATCGGTCGCAAAGGCGCAGCTTCTCGAAATGATGGGCTTTAAGGGAATCACGCCGGAGATGATCGACGCGGAGAACAAGGAGAAGGACGACAAAGAGGATGAAGTGCCGGAGAACGAAAAGGATGCCGTGAAAGACAAGGAACCAAGACGACTCGCAGTATGACACCTCAAGAATCCGCCAAAATCCAGCAAGCCAGAGTCAAGCAGAAGCGCCTCAAGGAACTGGAAGAAAACCCTGTCTTTCTGCAACTGCTCGAAGACATCACCAAGGCGCACGATCGCGCGAAGACCGAGCACGAGAACGCCGCGACGACCGCAGACAAGCGGGCAGAATGGCTGTGGGCGATGAAGCAGACGCGGGAACTCGCCGAATGGTTTTCCAAACAACGCGCGGAGATCGAAGAGATTTTGAAGAAATCGCACGATTGACGCCACACAACTTTTCCACTACGAACCCGCGCCGTAGAACAAAACGCGCGTAGGCCGTGGCGGACACACAGAGAACAACACACTTCTTATGGATCCAAGACAGCTTTCAATACTCGCAGGAATCGACGGGTTGACCGTCGTAAACGACACCAACCAAACACTTCCACCGCTGGGATACTCATGGTCTGGGTTTCTTGTGCGAGCTGATGCCACAATCTCGAAAATCGAAATCGAGGGAACGGATGCCACCGACATTGCGAAACTTATCGCGCTCCCGTTTCCGGCAGGAACCGTGATCCCCGGCATCATCACCAACATTCAACTCACATCCGGGGACATTGTTCTCTTCAAACTCAAGCTATGATTGCGACCAAGTGGGGAACACCAGTGCCGCAATCATCCGGCGAACTAAGCGTAGCAGTAAACGCCGCAGGCATCACGAGTGCTTCCGTAAAGCTACGGCTGTCGCGCTTTTTTGCCGGTCTTCGCAGTCTCGGGCTTTCTGATAATTTCGTGGACGGCGGCTGCTACCTGCCGGGATTCCAGTCGTCGGCATCGTCGCTGTTCAGCCTTAGGGGTTACGCCTCTACGGTTGGCGGTGCTCCAGTGCTTACGGATGGCGGGCTGAAATTCGATGGCGTGGACGACTCCGTTACGCACAGCATTCAGAGCGTGCATGGAGGTGGGCGCACAATTCTTTGGTGGGGCGCTGGAAACTTTACGGACGGCACACAAGCGCCGTGGATTCCAATCTCGGTGGTGAATGCCACGGACTCGAATAACGGCTATCACCGGATGCACATCAGTTCTGTGCATGGCGGTTTTCGCGGCGAGCAGTACGACGGATTTACGTTCGGTGTCACGCCTGTAAGCGCTACCGTTACTCAGAACTCGCCGGAAGCCCACATGCTTGCAACGCGGGACAATAACGCGGCGGCGACAACTTCACTCACGGCGAACGTCGATAGTGCAGCCAATCTCGTTTCAAGCACGTCCGTTGCGACGATTACAAATTCACTTGGGCGAGTTATTATTTCGGCGTTGCAGGGAACGACCAGTTTGAGCGCGTGGTTCAAATCGACGTGCGCGACGTGGCTGGTTTTCAACATATCGCTTTCGGATTCGGAACTCGCGGCGGTGAAAGCCCTCGTCGAAGCGAATCTCTCGGGCCTTAGCGATATGGTCGTTGAGGGCGACTCGCTTTCCGAGACTGGCAACTGGACGAATTACGCACTTGTGGGGCAAAACCTGTGGGGGAAGGTTCGCAGCCTTACAAACCTCGCCGGAAGCGGCGCTACGGTTTCCGCGATGATCGCGCAATATCCGACTGAAATTGCGCCATTGAAGCCTGTAGCTGGTCAAACCAAGTGGGTGACGATCATGGGCGGAACGAACGACGTAGTTGCAGCGGACGGCGCGACAATTTACGCACGGCTCGTGCAATGGTGGGCACTCGCAAAAGCTGACGGCTTTAAGGTTTGCGCGTTCACGATTCCGCGGAGCGGCGGCGGTTACAATGCCGTAATTGACGCGGCAAATGTGCTGATCCGTGCGGCGGGCGATAAATACGATCTGCTTGTGGATACGGACCGCTTTTTTAAGCGGCTGACAGGCAGCGATACCTATTACACGAACGCGACCTACTTCAACGCCGACCAGGTTCATCTCGTGAACGCAGGGCGTGCTGCGCTTGGCGGAGAGGTGGCACGGCTGCTAAAATTACCATCATAATGTCATTCATGCCGATACTCGCGGCCGACTTCGACTTTACCCCACTCATCAATGGCGGCGCGCTGAGTATTATACTGGCGTGGTTCCTTTGGAAGCATGAGCCGAGAATCAAGGCCATCGAGGAAGCGATCGACCGGATGAGCCGCACGCTTCTGCTTTTCCTTTTGGAGCTCGCCCACGTCTCGGATGCCGCGAAGCTACAGGCAAAGGCAATCATCGAGGAAATCGGCAAAGCAGAGGAGCAACGAAAAAAATGAAGATTCTGCTCATCGAGGACGACCCGGACATCGCTGTGCTGGTTGAGGCGTGGGTGAAGGACATCACAGACGAGTTTGTCCACGTAGTGACGCTGTCCGAGGGGATGCGCGAAATTGAAAAGGTGGAAACGAAGCCGCACATCATCATTCTCGACTTGAAACTGCCAGACTCCACTCCACTCCAAACACTTGAGCAGGTCGCGACCATCCGGCAACGGGCACCGGACGCGTTTATCGTGATTATGAGCGGAGCCGTTCAACCGATTCCACGGGGAGAGCACAAGGCAGACGGGTTTATCCACAAGACAGAAGCCAACGGCGACACATTCCTTGTACGGCTCGCAGATATGGCGCGGGCGCTTCTGGGGAAGGGATGCCTCTTTGAGAAAAACCTTTGTCGTCTTGAAGAAGCGGCGTCCCGCCTCCGGAGAGTCAACGCACAACCCTAATACGGAATATCGTCCGGCGCGGCGTCGAGGTCGGGATCGGCCGGCGGGCGCGGTGGGGATGATGGGCGGCGGGCTTTTGCGGCGTCGGCTTCCTCGGCGGTCTTCTCGCTGATGCCGCCTTGCGAGCTGCCGAGAAGCTGGATGTTTTCAACCACGACCTTTGTTTTCGAGCGTTTCTGTCCGGTGGTCTTGTCGTCCCACGTATCGAGCTTGAGGCGTCCTTCCACGAAGAGCGGCTTCCCCTTCTTGCAATACTCGCCGATGATCTCGGCTACGCGGGCGTATGCTTCCACGTCGATAAACGTGACTTCCTCGCGCTTCTCCCCGGCTTCCGTGTTGTAGCTGCGATTTACGGCGAGCCCGAACTGCGCGATGGCGGTTCCCTTGGGCGTATATTTTACCTCTGGGTCGCGGGTGAGGTTGCCAATGAGCATTACCTTGTTGAGATTCGCCATAGAATTGAGTGTGAGAAATTAAAGCCCCTCCGCGCCCAGAAGACCCAAGGCGGACGATACGCCGACAAAATCAGCCCTAACTAAAAATGCGACGCACTCCATCCTAAATCGTGGAAAAGCTGGCGGTGTATGCCCGACCACAAGCGGTTGAGTCAAACGAAAAACCACCTTTACAAGAAGACACATTCCGTAGTATCTCGCGTGCTTTAACGAACTACTTCAACACTTATGAAACACCGAAATTCACTTCATCACATCATCTTTACCGCGATCCTGTTCTTCTTCATGTTCATGTTTACCGGGAACGCCAGCGCGAACGATGGCAGCGCCACAGGCACAATGCCGCCGCCTGCGCCTGCGCCCGCAGAAACTCCGGTTCCTGCACCGGTTCAAGTTCCGCAAGTTCCAAATGCGTTTGTGTCCCAGACAAAGCAATGGCGCAAAGACCTTGATGAAGCGCTTCAACGACTCAAGCAAGGAAGCGACAAGAATTTTACGGGGCTGCGCGGGCCGGATCATCCAGTGCGGTCTTCGCGCGAACGTAGTCTGGCGATTACGAAGCTCGAAGAAGCAATTATGTGGCTTGGCATGGATCTGAAAGCGCAGGACACGCCGAATCCATATCCGCACAGCAAAGACCCAACTTCTCCAATTATTGATCCTACAGCCGACGGGCTGAAAATGTGACACACTGACAATTTTCTACGGGCGGACTCTGGTCTGTTTTCAAACGCCGCACTCTTCACGGAGTGCGGCGTTTTGCTTTTCACTGGAACCACAAGCGGTTGAGTCAATCGAAAAACCACCTTGACAAAAAGCCACCTTCGGTAGTATCTCGCGCTCATGGCAGACGAAAACGCAAACGACGAGGCGGCGGTGTTAGACCCAGCCCTTGAAGGAAACGGAGCACTTGAAACGGAGACTTTCGTTGAAGGTGATAATGCCAATCTGGAGCCCGCTGGCGTTTTGCCACCCGGCACCGAAGAGCAGGAACTCACGATCGAGGAACTGCGCGAAATGTCGAAGCGACTCGACGCCGGCTTGCCGCTGGTGGATGAGAAGCCAAAGACGGAATTGGAGAAGGATACACCGGATGACGACGAGGACGAACCGAAACCCAAAGCGGCGGAAGGCCCGAAGGGAAAGCGGATTCGGACCACGATTGATCATCTCGATGACGAAGATCAGAAAGCCATAAAGGCCGTACTGGATCTGACTCGAAATAGCAAGAAACTGGGAGAAGCCGTTGCCGAAGTGTTCAAGACTCAGGCGAAGGCCGACGAAAGAGCACCCGAGCAGCAGGAAGAGCAGCAGCCACAGCAGGACGACCCGATAAAGGCGATTGACGACGCTTTGCAAAAGGCGAAGTTGGAGCGCAAAGAGGCGAGGTGGTCGCGCTTTGATGCCGAAGCGGAAGAGCAAGCACAGGACGAGATCGATAGACTCAACAGCGTGCGCGCCGAGTTGGTATTTGAGCGGAAACTCACGGAGCGGGAAAACCAGCACACGGCGCAAAGCATGACGCAGCAGGCGGAAGCCGAAGCGGCTCAAGTGCGTGTGGCGATTCCTCAACTGGCTGATCCTGATGACCTGTTGACGCTGGCCTACAATCGTATTGTCGAGAAGACACCCGAGGAGAAGTTAGGACCAGGCAGCGCGATGCAAATCGCTGAACAGGCGTGGAAGAAAGTGTATCCCGGAAAACCATTTCCCGCGAACGGAGCCGCAAGGCAACCGGCGCGAATCGTGCAGCCCCCTCAAAACGGACGACCTGCGGCCGCGCTCGCCACTGATGGCGGGACGCGCACGACCGTTGCGGACTTTCTAAAGAATCCTGATGCGCAATCCAAGGAAGAACTCCTTGCGATAGCCGCACAGCTTTAGAGGTAGGCGGCGGTCTTCACGAAGACCGTAAAGACCTCTGAGAAGAGGCAGTCCCCAACGGGGACGAAGGAGACACTATGGGCGCTAACTCTGTAGCACCAGCCGTTTTGACCGCAGCCGCGCTGCGTTCGATGGCACCAAACGCAGTCAATGTTATCTTTAACACACTGCTTCGCAAAGGCTCGATGGACACCGAAAACCCGTTTGCTCAGTGGACAAGCTCCACGCCAGCAACCGGCAACACCCTGACGGGAGCACCAATCGAGTTCATCACCGACTTCAAGAAAGCGCCCGGTTCAAAGGCGCATTTCACAGTCATGGAAGGGCTGAATACCGCGCCGGTCATCGGTGAGGCTCAGCTTGCCGGTAACGAGCAGACGTTCAACTTCGGCACCTACGAAGTCAATCTCGACTACGTGCGCCACTCCGCAGGCTGGAACCGCAAGCAACTCGCCATCATGGCGGCGAGCGGCAGCGTCGTCGGGGCGATGACAATGGCAGTCGATGGCTTGATGGGGCGCACCAAGCGGCACTTCATCCTCCAGCGCCTCCGCCAGCGCGTGACCGCAGGCAACAACCTGCTCTATCCGAACGGCAAGGCGTCGCTCGATGCGTTGCAGTCCACGGACTACATCAGCACCACGATGATCGACCGGGCAACTGGTTACATCAACGGAATCGGCGGGCGTCCAATCGGACAGGTCGCGCTGAAAAACGGATGCAAAGTTCCGAACTTCTTGATCTTCGGTCCTGCCGAAGTGCTCAAGCCGCTCTACGGCGACAACGCTTACAACGCGGCTGCGCAATACGCACTGGAACGCGGAACGAGCAACGTCCTGTTCTCGGGCGGGTTTGTTCCTTGGCGCGGACAATCCATCTACCACTGGAACGTGGTCGATGAAGACGCGAAAGGACCGATCGGATCGCACTTCAACCCGAAAGCGCGCCTCGGCGTCGCAATCACGGCGGGAACTACTGCGGTCGTTCTCAAAGGCGGCGGCACGAAGTATAGCGCGAGCTACACGCCTGCCGTTGATTACTTCCGCGATTTCCCGTCCGGAAATGCAAACCCGACGGCGAAGCAGTACGAAGAGGAAACGCTTGCCAGCGACACGAACAGCTACTTCGTGAAAGTCGTTCATCCGACTTCCGGTAAGTGGTGCTTGTATCGCTACCTCGGCAACAGCAACACGGGAACGGAAATCACCGTGGCGGCTTACTCCGCGACGGCCGGACTCAAGGGCGGACGCCTTTCGGCGACTGCGGCGACCGGCTCGGCGGACGACGAGTGCGGATACGTGGCATGGGATGCGGCGAAGCACACGGAGGATCTTCCACAAGGATCGCTCATGTATCAGTCGAACGCCTACGGCCAGTGCATCGGCTACATCGGCGTACTCGGCTCGTCCGCGGTGCTCGTCGCCCACGGCGGCGGTGCTCACGGAAACCCGAACGCCTCGATCTCGGGCGTAACGAACTACAAGGGCGCGCAATCGCTCTTGGATTCCGGTGTAAGTGTCAGCCGCGATGACGACTACGGAATGAAGAACTCCGTAGCCGCAGAGGGCGTGTTTGGCGTGGACGTGCCGAAGAACTCGGCAGGCCAATACATGAACCACGTGCTCATGCCCGTGGTTTACACGCCGGACGCCGGCGCAGGGCTCTAATTTGTTATTGGTTCAGGGGCGGACGGTCCGAAAGGGCCGTCCGCCTTTCCCGCGAGTCGCCGGAAATCTGGCGGTTCGCGGGAGAGCAAATCCAAACCATGAACATTCACAGCATCATCATTACCATCCTTGGCGTCAGCATCGGGCATCCCTGTATGCACGTCCGAGGGGCGCACTCGAACCACTTCTTCTTTCTGCGGGATGGTTCTTTCATCCGCAAATACACCGACGATCCGGAGATTGTCGGCGAAGGCATCTTCCCGCTGGCGAAAGTCAACGACGACATCCGCGACATCGTGGAAGGACTGGACGGCGGCACCTTCCGCGTCCTGCCGCAGTTTATCACAGTCGAGCAGCACGACGCAGACCTTCGCCGCCTTGCCGACGAGAAAGCCGCGAAAGAAGCGGACGACAAAAACCGGCAGGCATTGCTTGATGAAGCTGCGAAGCACGAAGCGGCCGCGCAGGAGTTGCGCGACAAAGAGGCGCGCGGCGAACTCGGGGGCACAGAGTATGTTCCAGACGACACGAGCAGCGCATCCGACGACGCGAGCACATCAATTTCCGACGACGCGAGCACATCGGGCAGCGAAGCGCCAGCCCCCCCCCGCCCCCTCTCCCACAACAATCAACCGACACCGCCTCAATACCCCACCTCAACGTCGCCGTACCACCA
>JACCDR010710522.1_pt1 | contig 30491 bp, 41 predicted proteins | sample 7446431 | NCBI WGS metagenome assembly JACCDR01 (sample SAMN15323443, study PRJNA562643) | freshwater metagenome | isolation source: river surface water | place: USA:Blue River Watershed | collected 2017-08-17
CATGTCTGTGAGGATTTCGTGATAAGAACCCACAATCGCTGCGTAATCGATTTGCGGCTGCTGGGCAGGCGCAGCCTGACGTACAGTCTCTGTAGTAATCTCTGTAGTAGTCTCTTGGTAATCTACTGTATGAATGAATGCGGGATTCCCGCACGCTGGCGAGAGGGTTTCCCGCAAACTTGCCTGCGGCTTTTCCGCAATCTTGTCTGCGGCATTGCCGCTTTCTTGAATGCGGGAATGCCGCATACTGGATTGCGGCTTTCCCGCATTCTGTAAAAGAAGCGATTCCAGGTGATCAGCTTTAACGCGGAAAAAGAGTTTTGCCGGCACTCCACGCCGCTCTTCCTCGATGACTCCGGCAGAGATAAGCCTGCGGCGCGCTGTTTCCTGCTCTTCGCGCGACAGGCCGGTTTCTGCCTTGATTTCACTCTGCGTTTTATAAAACCATTCACCGTCCATCCGGTTATGCCAGTAGACAAGCTGAGAGAGTAAAACCGCGCCAGTTACGCCGCCAAAGCGAACAAAGCAGGCCTGATAGGCAATTGGCCGGTCAAGCAGTGAAATTAAATTGCTCATGGCGCTACCTTCCTGAACTTACGGCCCCACAGCTCGCGCGGCTGAGCGCAGGGATACGGATAACCTGAACGCATGAAGATCACGCGGTGATTCACGACGTCGACGCCGATAGTCTCAACCTCGACGCCATGCGAATCTTTGTAGCGCGCCACCCAGGGTTTAATGTGTTCGTTTTCCATCAGCTCACCGCCTTGCCTTCTGGCCGGGTATAAAAATCTGCCCAGGCCTTTTCGACTACCTTCCGATCGGTCTTCTGGTAGTTGTTAGGCCCACCAGCCGCCGGTATGATTTGCTCATAGACAAGGACGCCTGCCGATAAACGGCAACGGAATTGCTCTTGAGCTGATTTATGTCTTACAATGCTCATGTTGGTTGAATCTCCACACGCTGATTTAACTGCACCCGACGCCCGAAGCTGCACACTTCGGGCGTCAACCTTTACGGGGTCTGACGCCTCACATCTCTGTTGCTTCAAGCTGAACACCAGCCACCTCCGCTTTGCGATTAGCCATGAACAAATCCACCGAGTGATCTGATACCCCGGCACCATACAGCGCGAGAAAACCAAGAAAGCCGTGAATCTGATGGCGCACTTTGGTCTGAAACAGGCGCGACAGCGTCTTCAGCTCTTTCTGGTCGATCACCCCGTCCTCCGCCGCCATCTGCTTTGCGATCGCCAGCTCTCCAGCTGCTGCATTGGCGCGCATCTCAATGTCGAACAGCTCAACTTTATCGACCTCACTCACAGCTGAGACGTCCACCAGCGTTAGGCCGTGGCGATTTGCGAAAAATTCTGCCAGGAACGATGTGCCGGAGATTTCTTCCATCCGCATCAGATCATCAACTGTAAAAAACAGGCTGTTGCATTTGCGGTGCAGTCGGTTATTGAACTGGTCAATCGTCATGCCCAGCGCGGCCGCCATACCATTCCGCCCCTGCGGTAATGACTTACACATCTGGCTAACAGCTTCGTTTAATGTGGCTACCATTTTGATTTCCTTTGGGTAGTTACTTTTTGATTTCCGGCTCTGTAGCCTTGTTGTAAAGCGAAGGCTCAAACTTAAGCTTCCGGTTTGTGATCTTCTCAATCTGGTACGCGCGACCTTCGGGTATTACCTCTGGCCAACCAGATACGGATGGGTGCTTGATGCCCAAAACATCTGCTGTTTTGCATACACCTCCAAAATATTTGATTACGTCTTGCTTCCTCATGTGAGCAATTCCTCTGATGGGTTGGCGTGTCATGCAATGTAGGATATCCAACATATGAATGTCAAGATTCTTACCTGTGATTTTGGTAGGATTGCCTACATGATGAATATGGGTGAACGCATCCGCGCCAAGCGGAAAGAATTGAAACTTACACAGCAGGCACTTGCAGAATTGGCAGGTGTTAATCGTGTGACCGTTACTGGCTGGGAGAAGGATGATTACCAGCCTAACGGAGCAAATTTGCAGGCTTTAGCTGATGCCCTGAAATGCGATCCAACATGGTTAGTTAGTGGCAAAGGTGAACCATCCAATCCCCCTGAGCTTAAAGCAGTATCAGTCAGCGTCAGGCAAGTGCCCCTGATATCATGGGTTCAGGCTGGTTCATGGACTGCAACTGATTCAGTAATGTCCGGCGACGAACCTATTACGTGGCTATACACCACTGCTACCGTCTCTGAAAAAGCATTTGCGCTTAGGGTCCGTGGCGACTCAATGACTAACCCATCAGGAAAACCAACAATCCCCGAAGATTCGATCGTCATTGTCGAACCAGAAATGAGCGACATTGCATCAGTAAACGGCAAAATCGTTGTCGCACATGTTGACGGTGGCACCGAAGCCACGTTGAAGAAGTTTGTTGAAGATTATCCGCATCGTTATCTTGTACCTTTAAATCCAAACTATAAAACCATAGAGTGCGACGGCAATTGCCGAATAGTTGGTGTCGTGAAACAAGTCATTATGGAATTTTGATCCTCCCCTCCAAATCAAGCCGGACTATATGTCCGGTTTTTTTATCACATTATGTAGGATTTCCTACAAACACACTTGACACTCATTTGTTGGTTATCCTACATTAAACCCAACAAAGCGAGCGCCAGCATAAATCGCTCTAACGATTAACCAGACATTTGAGCGTGAGTTAAGCATGAAGATGATTAAGCACATGGCCGACACCAGCATTCAGAACCTGATCACCTTCCTGCGTCTGTTTCCTGCAGCTGAGCTGATCTGTGATGCCGACTCCGGCGTGATGACGGTTGAACTCAATGATGCACCAGCACCATTCAGGGCGTCGTTTTAGTGGAGATATTGGCGGCTACCTTTTCCTCAGTTTGAGGTAAACCGCCCTTTTTCACAACGATAAGGGTATTTGCAAAGCGGGTGTTTTCGGACGCTTTAGAGACGTGGAGTAAGTGCCCTTTTCGTTGTGTTCATAACCGGTGATGGAAGAGGAGACGAGATGTTTAAGTTCGAGTTGGGATCAAAAGTAAAGGTTTTAATCAGTAATGAAACTGGATACGTAAAGGCGCGCGCTGAATACGCAGAGGGGCCAAATCAAATCTTCATCCACTACAAAGCCGCTGATGGTCGTGCTGTGGATGCTTGGTTCCAAGAAGATGAATTGGCTTTAGTCGATTAATTACTTCGTAACACAGGCGGCAGAGCCTTAAAAGGCTGCCAGTTCGTAAACCACGTGATTGCGTGTTACCCGAACCAAGCTGGCTGGGAGGTCAGCACACAACGGTGAGAGCACTGGTTGGAACGCACATAGAAGTCCCTCAGCATTCGACAGTAGCTGGAGAGTTCAGCCAAACCTCGATGCGGCCAGATCGGTGCCAGGTTACGCAGTGTTCTCAACCGTTGTGGTGATGGCGCCAAGTGCGAGCGCGGCAGAACCGGCATCCACATATTCCAATCGTGCGATGCTTCAAGTCTAAAGTCGCCGCTCTGGATGTTGCCCGTTCTGCCAGAGCTCCGGGAGTCACCCGGCATCACAACTTCTTTCCAGTGTGGAGAGCGCGGCTGTGGGTCAGTGCAGAGACCCACCAGCCATTTACGTTTAATCCCTTCGATTTATTGCCATTACCGGTAAGGGATTTTATCAACCTGAATTCGTGTGGAGACGATATGCAGAAGCCAAATGACAACATCACTGTCGGGATTGTCACCCTTCCCTACAGCGTAATTTTGGGCGGCTGGTTAATGCCTGATGGCACCGTAATTAAAAACCCAATCACCGCTCAGAACGCCGCTGAGCGCCTGAACAACGCGCCCCGTTCAATCCACTGAGGCCACCAGCATGCAGAAGAAATTATCAAACAAAGAGCTGGTCGCTGCAGGGCATAAGTTCGCAGCCAATATCAGCGCAGATACGCCGCTGATCGATATGGCGAAGATGGTCAGTGAGCTGGCCACTCAGCTTGATACGGCGCTGGCAGCTGCTTCTGAAGCATGTAAGCAGCGGGATACGGTGACGGCGGAGAGCCATATCAGATGCAACATCATCGGTCGAATGATTGGGCAATACAGCGCAGCTGGTTACCACGCAGTGCAGAACTCGATGAACCCTGCTCAGTCGCTTCTTTACGATGCCTTGCAGGCGTTAGAAACACCAGCCACTGAAGCTTGCCTGAACGCGGTGCGGGCGGAAGGTATTGAGGTGGCCGCTAATGATTTATTTGAAAAAACGACTGTTGGTCATCAAATGCTAATGGCATTCGCCGCCCAGCTCCGCGCCGGCAATGCTGGTAAGGATGGCGGCAAAAAACCTATCAGTGCGTTGCCTGTGGAACGTAATCAGCATGGCTATTGGTCTCACCCTGATTATCTGGCGTTTTGTGATGGCCGTGAATTTATTCCCAATGCCGAATGGGAACAGTGGATGTCTGAGCGCGGCTTGCATTGGCATGTTGAGTACCGCGATGAAGAAGAATTAGTACCTAACGTCGATGGTTATGACTTATCAACCTGGCAACCCAAAGCGCCAGTTGGCGAAGGCTGGTTCGTTGGCTCCATCCATGACACAGAAGACGGCGCAGTTTGTATTTGGCTCCGCGCCGGTAAGGATGGTGTGTGATGGGCCCAGTGATCCTTGATATGTGTTGCGGCTCGCGCATGTTCTGGATGAACAAACAGGACCCGCGTGCTGTTTATCTGGATGCGCGCAGCGAATCGCACGTGCTATGCGACAACCGCAAGCTGGAGATTCGCCCGGATGTGCTGGGCGATTTCCGCCAGCTGCCTTTCGCTGACGGCCAATTCCACCAGGTGATATTTGACCCGCCTCACCTGCGGCGCGCCGGCCAGAACAGCTGGATGCGAAAGAAGTATGGCCAGCTGGACAAGGAGAATTGGCGTGATGATTTGCGTGCAGGATTTGCTGAGGCATTCAGGGTCCTAGCTCCGGGCGGGACGCTAATTTTTAAGTGGAATGCGACGCAGATACCAGTGCGGCAAATCCTTGAACTAACAGACCACCAGCCGACTATTTGGCATCGCGCCGGCAAGGCTGACAAAACCCACTGGATTATTTTCATGAAGGATGGCAGCCATGATTAATTTCCCGGCTATGACTGAGGCGCAGCGCACGGAGTTGGTTCAATTCAACCGCGCCATTATCGCGCAGCATGAAGCCTATGCAGTATCTGAGGCTGGTTGGCCAGATGATGTGCGCTTACTGGTTTCTTCCGCCAGAATCGCCCTCGCGGCGCTGACAGCTGAGAAGCGATTAACCGTGTCTGTAGTACAGAAGAATGAGCGTCTGAAGGGATTCAATTTCGAGGGCTATGACTCACTTCCCGCTGGTGAGCATGAATTTTACACTGCCCCGTCAGCGCCGGTGCTGCGGGTGCCGGATGGGTGGCAGCTGGTGCCAATCGAGCCCACTGAAGACATGGTCATTTGTGGATTCGAATCGAAGCCCGATCAGTTCTGGAGCACGCCTGAAGAATGGGCTGAATATGAAGCCATGAGCGGATGCCAGCAGGCAGCACACAAAGCAACGCTTTGCTGGCAGGCAATGTTAGCCGCGGCGCCGGAGGTGGAGTGATGGCGACTTACAGCGAAATGACGGACTTTGAGGTTGATGCTGCAGTCGCGGCAATCATCCACCCCGGGTTGAAGATTACGAACTTTGCAGGTGAGGCTGTTGTTTGGTTCGGAAATTTAGAGACGCGCGTTGTTCGATACTGCAAATCATGGGCTGATGCCGGGCCGATTATTGAAAAACATCTGATAGCCATCAGGCCGGAACCTCTTTATGTCGGAGGCTATCGGTGGTTTGCCAGAAATGGCGGCGGCGACTTCGGAATGAAAGCTGCTGACCAAAATCCTCTGCGCGCCGCCATGATTGTCTTCCTGATGATGCAAACTAAAACCGAGCTTGAGCGCGTGGAGGGAGAGTGATGCTGGATTCCGAAGACATCTGTGAGAATTGTGGAGGTTCAGGTCACAGCCCTGAAGATGAAGGCGAATGCCCAGACTGTAACGGTTACGGTAAATACGATCATGACTAAATCGCCCGCCGAACGCAAAGCAGCGCAGCGCGCCCGGCAGGCCGCTGCCGGTGTGACCAAGATTGAACTGGTGCTCGATGCACAGGAAGTAACGATGCTGGCGCAGAACTGCGCCGCTCGTCGCCCAGGGCGCGAACCCTACGACCTCAGCGAATACATCACCCTGCTCATCCGGAAAGATAACGCTGAGCTGCAGCAGTTAATCGCCGAGCTGGGTAAGCGTGACTGTGTCCGCTGTGGTGATCAGCTGCCAGTGCAGGATTGTCCCTGCAAAGGTGAAGCCGCCTGCTGGGTGAATGGCGGCTGGCATGAGACCAAACTGAATATTTTAACGTGACATGTCACGCGGGGATTTTATGAATAATTTAATGATCGACCTGGAAGGCTTCAGCCTGAAACCCGATGCGGCTATCGCCTCAATTGGAGCAGCATTCTTTGAGCCGCAGACCGGCACAATCGGCCAGTGCTTTTATACCGCCGTTGACCTCACGTCAGCGCAGCTGGCCGGCGGGCGCATTGATGCTGATACCGTCATTTGGTGGATGAAGCAGTCAGCATCTGCCCGCGCGTCCATCACTGGCGACGCAACGGATATCAGCCTGGCACTGTCCATGCTCAGCGAGTTTATCATCGATGAGTGCCCCGCGAATCTGGTTCAGGTGTGGGGAAACGGGGCCAACTTCGATAACGTCATCCTGAGAACAGCATACGAACGCTGCGGCATTGAGTGCCCGTGGAAGTTCTTCAATGACCGTGACGTGCGCACGATCGTCGAGCTGGGCCGCGCTGTTGGTTTTGACCCAAAGAAAGACATGCCGTTTACCGGAGAAGTTCACAACGCACTGGATGATGCCATTCACCAGGCGAAATACGTGTCAGCAATCTGGCAGCGGCTTATCCCTGCCACCAGCAATATCTAATAAACGCCTGATGCAGCAGGTGCAGCGAGTGGAGATTCTGATGTCACGCATGATTACGTTAACAGCCTGGGCTGAAGAAGAGTTCGGACATCCCGTCCCGAGCACCGCTACTTTGTGTAAATATGCAAAGAACGGAATGATCGCTCCGCTTCCGGTCAAGGTTGGTAAGTGCTGGAGGGTTGAGCGTTCTGCTCGCTTTGTCGGTGCGCAGGGTAAGCCAGAAGTTAAATCTACTGACAACCCAATCCTAAGAAGGATATTAGAAGATGGCTAGACCACGGAAATATAACGTAAATATCCCAGGCTTATCATGTTTCACCGATGCAAGAACCAAGCGAGTTTACTGGCGCTACAAACACCCAGTAACGGGCAAATTTCATGGTCTTGGCACTAACGAGGCTGAAGCAAGGGCTATTGCCGTCGAAGCTAACTCACGCCTGGCAGAGACTGCCATGCAAAACCTTCTCCGAGCCAGGGATAGGGTTTCTGAAAGCTTCATGAAGTCCATTTCCGTAAGCGGATGGGCTGATAAGTATATGAATTTACAGAAGAGAAAATTAACCAACGGAGAGATAAAGCAGTCAACATTCAAGATCAGGAGGCTTGTAGCTAACGCACTTGTATCCCATTTGGGTTTGAAAAACATTGATGAAGTAACCGTCAAAGATATGCACTCCCTGCTTGAGGTTTACATTGAGCAAGGGAAAATGACTATGGCGGGGGCAGTAAGGAGCATATCGGCGGATTTCTTCAGGGAGGCTCAGTTAGCCGGAGAATTAGATAGCACATCAAACCCAGCACTTTTGACTCGTTCACCAAAAATTAAAGTTAAGCGCGCAAGGCTCAGTTTCGAAGAATGGCAGGCTATTTTTGATAAAGCTTCCAGCCCAACCTACATCAGGCCAGCCATGCTTTTGGCGATTGTTACTGGTCAAAGAAGCAGCGATATCTCTAAAATGAGATTTTCTGATATCTGGGATGGCTATCTTCACATTGAGCAACAAAAGACCGGGGCAAAGCTGGCTTTACCCTTATCTCTGAGGTGCGAAGCATTAGGCCTCACGCTTAAAGATGTCATATCGCAATGTCGGGATAAAATCCTGAGCCCTTTCATAATTCACCACCATCACGATAGCGGACACGCTAAAAGAGGTGGGCAGGTTTTGACTGATTCGCTTGGTATGCACTTTAGAGCAGCCAGAGACTTGACCGGATTAAGTTGGGGGGAAAGCACGCCACCAACCTTTCATGAACAACGGTCACTAGCTGAGCGGCTTTACAGGAAACAGGGTGTTGATACAAAAACTCTTTTGGGTCACTCAAGCCAGGCAATGACTGACCAGTATAATGACGATCGCGATAAGGGATGGAAGAAGCTTGCCATCTAGAAGGGCTTGGTTTTGCTGAAGAGTTTTGCTGGGGTTTTGCAGAAATAATTTCTTGTGTGGCATAGGAGTCATGTTCATAGCTCTTATGTCACTGATATTTAAAATCTAAGTTAACGATCGCGGGGAAACTATCAGCCTCAATTTTTCATGATTACGACTACCGGTGTTGTAGCTTATAATTATTAGATTAATTACTTGTTTTTAATGAAGTTTTCAACAGTTAACCTCTCTTCAATATACTTTTATGCGTAAATATAAATGACATATAAATCAATTACGTAAATTTGGTTTTGCAGAACTATTTTCTCTCTAAATATTTGACAAGCTCTATATTATGGGCCGGTTCTCATCCGGCAGACTTGTGACTTCATACTTCACAACACCCACTACAGCTACATCTTCCAGCAAATCATCTTCTAGTATCAGCCCGTCATCTGTAACAATCTGGCAGGGATTAAATAACGTGTATCCCCACTCGTACATCCCTGACATATCTAACAATACGCGGCTACCATTCTCAGGCTGCAAACTTCTATCAACTATGCAGCGAAAGCCAGCCAATTCCACTACATAGCAGGATTCATTCACCTGCACTATGTGCTGCAACGGCTCAAGCAGAAACGTTATTTCGCCACGGGGAGGTCCGAATATCTTGTGGTGTAAGCCGGTGACAGCATTTCGCGCTTCATCGCCCAGGATTTCTGTATGCCCTGTCCTGCAAACCATAGTTTCCCCTTACCGCTTTGGTTGAGCCCGTCAACAACACGCATCAGCGCCTCGCTGTTAGGCTGTGGCTGAAATTCATCGAACAGATTGAGCTGTGCGACGCCCTGACTGAAAAAATCGCCCAGCATCACGCCTGCTTTCATATAACGATGGCCGTCAAGCCAGATGCGGTCCAGTGCCTCCATAGCGACGCGGATGATATCGCGGGAGTCATTCGACGGAGTCAGCAGCTTACCCATCGCCTGATTGCCGTAAAACACCTCATCCACCGCGTGCGGGCTGGTTCTGACAAACACGGCAATCTGGCGGCAGTACTGGCGCTCTCCGCGCAGCTTCTCAGCAGCTCTCGCTGCGAAATTGCATACGGCTTCGCGCATATCCTCGTATTTCGTTATCCGGCTGCCGAATGAACGTGAACAGACGATCTGCTGCTTTGTCGGCGCAAACTCTTCCAGCTCAAGGCACGGCTCTCCGCGCAGCTCCCTGACTGTTCGCTCAAGCACAACGTTAAAATGCTTCCTGATTATCCAGGTACTCTGCTCTGCCAGGTCTTTCGCGGTTTCGATGCCCATCGCGTTAAGCTTCTTGCTGATACGCCGGCCAACACCCCAGACATCCTCAACCGGTACCAGCGCCATCAGCTTACGCTGGCGCTCAATATTGGACAGATCAACAACGCCGCCGGTCTGCGTCCACTTTTTGGCCGCGTGATTAGCCAGCTTCGCCAGCGTCTTGGTCTGCGCGATACCAACGCCTACGGTCAGGTGCGTTTCACGATATACGCGCTCGCGAATCTCGCGCCCGTATTCCTCCAGCGGCTTATAGCGGCGCATACCCGTCAGGTTCATGAAAGCTTCGTCAATCGAGTAGATTTCTACGGCTGGCGCCATATCCTCCAGCGTAGTCATAACCCGGTTACTCATGTCAGCGTAAAGCGCGTAGTTAGAGCTGAACACCTGCACTCTGTGCCGGCGCAGTTCATCCTTCATCTTGAAGAATGGATCGCCCATTTTGATGCCAATTTTCTTAGCCTCTGCAGAGCGAGCGATAACGCAGCCATCATTGTTGCTCAGCACAACTAACGGCCTTCCGCGCAGGTCTGGTCTGAACACCGTTTCGCAGCTGGCGTAGAACGAGTTAACGTCCACGAGCGCGAACATCTACTGGCCTATATTTTTTATTGCGTGGCGGACCACTCCGAACACTTCGAACTGATCGGCATCATCGATAGGGATTATGGAGTGTGCCGAGTTCATCGGCTTGAGATGCAGGAAGGGGCGCAGCATCAGCTGCTTCACGGTGAATTCACCGGCGAGGGAGGCAACGACAACATCGCCGTGACCGGCTTTAAGTGAGCTGTCTACAACCAGCATGTCGCCATCGTTGATGCCCCCTTCAATCATCGAATCCCCGCTAACCTTGATGAAATAGGTTGCGCTGGGATGCTGCACCAGAAGGTTGTTGAGGTCGATCCGCTGCTCAACGTAGTCCTGCGCAGGCGATGGGAAGCCGCATGGCACGCGGCTTATGTAGAGGGGCAACTCCAGAATGGCGCGGATTTCCGCTGGTCTTAAAAGCTCCATTTTCGTGATCTCAAAAAGTTACTGTATATAAATACAGTAATATCAATCACCGAAAATGATCAAGCCGCTGCGGTTGAGGATTTTGTAAAGGTGTTGGCAGCAAAGGAGATTTATTTTTATCGGGATGGCGTGAGCGGCTAAGCTTTAATCACCACCCCGTAGCCTGCTCAGATCGGCGCGGTATACCTCTGCCCCGTCGCCGGGGCTTTTTTATGCGTCCAGACCATCGATAGCTTTCATGCGTTTTTGCAGCTCTGCAATAATCGCATCTTGCTGAACTATCCTGTCTTTAAGAATCTTGCAATATCCGGCCAGCCAGGCTGTAAGACCTGAATAGTTAACGCTGAGCAAGTCGGGATATTTCTCATTCCAGTATGATTCCGTTACGAGCTCTGGTAATACCTTTTGAAGCTCCTGGGCCACGACCCCCATTTCCCGCACAGTAGCCGCTGGAGTGGGAACCGAGTGAGTAGCATTCGGGCTTTCCACATCATTGGTAATGTCTTCATCAGGGTCAGTGGGTGCTTCAAGTTGCGGTATCAACCCGCTATCTGGCGAGGATTTGTCATAGCAATGCGGAACCACTTTATCAATGTCATCAATATCATATTTTACTGCAGAGAAATTGGTTTTCAGGCGCTTATCTGACGTCAACTGAGTGCCGCCGGCAAAGACACTCCCAGTGCTTCGGAATGATCCATCATTCCTGAATTCCCATACACCGCCACTGCCAGTAACGTTCAGGACAACCCTATAAGCCCAATAAGTAGACGCCAGAATTAAGTCGGTCCATGTTGATGTGTTTGAAGGAGCGTCTGCGTACAGCAGCTGAGTGGAATTATCGCTCCTCCAGGCAGACCCGGGCTTTCGCAAGCCAAAGCTTTGAGAGCTGTTTTGTAAGGTCCCTGTCATAGCCACGCTGCCGTTAGCCTGAACTGCGCCAGTTAATCTGGAATCATTCCCCGCCGCGACATCAGCTGAGCCGGTGCCGACATTACGCGTTGCGCTACTTCCTAATCCCAAATTTGTTCGGGCAGTAGCTTTATCCGTTAAACTGGCGAGATTGTCCACTTTGGTCAAAACGTCAGTGGTATTCGCTTTATTGCCAAACTGCGTAGCCATGTATCCCCAGCTCGGGCCGGTGAAAGTCGTACGGTCCGGGCGCGTCACAGTCACTGACTGATCGCTGCTGTAAATCTTCTGCCAGTTCTGGAAATCCAGAATGCGGCCGCGCGCAACCTCTGCGAAGTCATTGAGGATTTTTTGCGTGATCGCAACCTGCAGTGATGCTGGTACGGCGTTCCAGGCGAGACCTGTTGTTGTGGGCCCGTCATACGCAACGGCCAGTGTCAGCTGTGTGTCAGACGTAACCGTTGATGCCACCAGCGTGTATGGTGCGCCGCCAACGGTTACGTATACGAAATCACCCGGCTTAAGCTCTGTAGTAAAACTGGTTCCGGTTCCGGTGACGGTTGCTGAGTTATTTGTTAAAGCGATAGTGCCTGCTGACATGGTTTTCTCCGGGCAATAAAAAACCCGGCACGGCAGCCGGGTGGCATTGATATTAATAATTAAAATTATTTCATAAATTAATTCGATCATTTAGATCTAATTAATTCACTTAAACATTGATTTGATGCATGGTTCTATTTGTGCATCACCTCATAAATGGAATTTTTAAAATGAAAATTAATATCATTTTACTCGCTTCAATGCTGGCTATCTCTGGATGCTCATCAAACAAGCCGCCAATTTGTAATAACAAAGCAAAGATAGGCAACTCAGTGTATGACATTCCTATATTTAAAAAGGAAGATGGACGCTATCTCGCTGGCTATCCATTTTATACATGGACTGATAAGGCCGATTTCATTGATACCGATGCATGCGACAAATTAAACCCCTAATGCCTGGCGGTAGTATGTGTCGTAAACATTTGTATCAATAACTCCGGGTGGGCCCATTGACGCACCCGGGGGTGCGCCGGAAGGATTGCTGTATTCGCTAGCCGCATATAAATCGCCACCTGATGCCTCATATACGCCCTGACTGTTCAGCCCAGCACTATAGCAGTTAAATCGCTGTTGTCCTGTTGAGGGGTTTTGAGGGTCCCACGGGTAATTAACGAGCACAGAACCACCAGCAGTTATAGCCAGAGGCAATGATGAATTCCTTGCCCCGACGCTCATGGCTAACGGCAGACAATTATTGTGCCAGACAATCTGATTGTTCTGGTACATGAAAAAGCCACCTGGAGGAACATTCACCATCGTTTTCGAAAATATATAAATACGGCAGCCACCCATACTCATAGAGCCATTTTGAAGGCTCCTAAATCTTAGTGACCAGTATCCATTCTGATTAATCTCCTGCCATATAACATGATCAAACCCTGATGCTGATAAAGAGCGATGAAACGCTATGAACGGTGCGCCATAAGGTACTATCGTCTGCAAAACCTGGTCATAACCCGGTGTGATGTCTATGACCTGAGTTAGGGATAAGGGTGTAAATGATGGGGCGATCTTGAAAATTGGTGGGTTTTTACTGTAATCGTTGTAAACAAACCCCTCATAGTTCGCGATGGTTGTTGCCGTGGCAAAAACTATTAGCTTGGGTGAAGGGCCCTCAACCCCTGACCAACTTACTGTTTGCCCCGAAACAGATACGCTCCCTGTTTTTTGGGTTGTTCCCTGGCTAACCGAGCCACCTACAAGACAGGCGGTTATGGTAAAACCAGGGTAGCTATAAGCCTTAATCCCCGATCCAGAAATTACGGCTATATCTACAACAAAACCATAGCCCATGCTATTAACTGCATCATATGTCGTGCCATTGATATAAGCCGTAAACCCTGCTGGCATTATCTCGACGCCCCCATAGAACAAACTAATTGGCCGCTTGAGTTATACCAGGCGGCACCGCGATTATCTAAAATGAATCTACCCTGGCCTGATACCTGCCCATTAATCTCTAGGGTTCCTGCTTTACTGAAATTCCAGCCAACCTGACCAGCCGCATAGTTATTGGACTGGATGAAGCCGCCGATCATTGCGTTCGTAATCCATCCCTCTCCAATGAACGCCTGGTTAATGAGCACCTGACCATCTTTGATGATGAACGGGGAGAAGACGCTGTTACCGCTGCCGCTGGCGACCACAAACTGGTTAGCGTTGACCGCAAATCGCGTCACCACTTCATTGCCGTTGATGGTCACGGCTACAGACATGCCGGCATCGTAATTGGTGCCGCCATATTTGATGCCTGTCTTAAGCGTATAGATGGCAGAGCCGCCGCTAGCGTCAGCATAGGCGACCATCCTTTCGGCGATCGCGGCTTCGTTATCTGCAAACCTGGCTGTTACTGCGGTTTGCAGATCAGCTACCGATTTCTCAGCATCCGCCGCCACCTTTTGCGCCTGAAGAATACCGGCGGAGTTCTCACCAAAGTGGGCCCACTGCTGCTCTACGTGGTCGTAATTTGCGAGGATGCTTTCAGCCAGCGCTTCAGGATCGGTGATCAGCGGGTCAAGCAACGCTTTACCATCATCTGATTCCAGATAGTCTTTGAATGCATCTTCAATCAGGTCATTAGCGTTGACCTTAGACATGCCCGGCACAAACGATGTCCAGTCGCCTGTATTGCCGATTTTGTCCACCAGGCGCGCGCGGTACCAGCGACGAACGCCAGCAGGCATCGGACCATGCTGATAGCTGACGCCCGGATAAGGCACATATGCCAGAAACTGCGGATTCATCCCGTCCGCTGTCGTGGCCACCTGAATTTCGGTGTAGGCCGTGTCGCCGGCACCGTCAGGAAATGCCCAGGTCACGTCAATGGCCCATACCACATTGTCGGTCGCGAAGAGGTTTACCGGCGTGCCAGGCTTGCCGATCTTACCGGTCAGCGGCGTGGAGTCCGAGTAGCCCCACGGTGATGACACTTCCGCCGCGTTGACGCCGCGCACCCGAACATCGTAAACGCCGGTGTAGATTCCGCTGATGCTGAAGCCCTGCGCGCTGGTCTGGCTGACGTTAATCCAGTCTCCTTTATCCTTGCGCCACTGTGCAACGTAGCTGATCGCACCTTCGACGCGGTCCCAAGACACCTGCATGCTGGCAACGGACAGACCCTGCTCAACGAAGCTGATTTCCGTAACCTGAATGTTGGCCGGCGGTTTCAGCACGCTGATGGGCGTAACGGTGATAGGCGCTGGCTCAATGCGCACGCCATCATCGATATAGCGGTATTTATTCGGGTCATGCTGCACGCTGGCGACCGTAAACGTACCGTCGCCGTTGGCTGCAATCGACGTGACGCGGAAATACTGGATAGCCAGGTTATCACTGTCGATAGCCCATACCGCGCCCGCTTCGGGCGTCATACGGAAGTTCGTGGATACAGTCACCGTCCGTTTGTCGCTGCTGACTGACGCAATGGTGCGGGTCTGCGCCGTACCGTCAGGCAGGTTAACCACCAGCCGATCCCCTGCAGCGTACTCGATGGCGCGGTCCAGCTTCACGCTGCGGCCATTCACCGCGCTGATGCGACCGCCGTTCTGTTTCCCGCTGCGGAAAGGGTCGGCCACGCCGATTATCTCTGCCGGTATCGGAATGTAGCCATCCAGACCAACACCGAAAGAGATTGTGCCGTCTTTGGCATTCGACAGCAGCGCCCAGCGTCCGCGCCGGTGTGCCTCGCTCTGTGACGTGCAGCCAATGGCAGTGAGTGACATTTCACGCACGTCATAGCGCGCCACCAGATCGGAATCGTAGACGCCTTCTACTGTGTCTGAGTAATGGTTAACCGGGTCTGAATAACTGACCTGACAGGAGGAATAGCGGTTTTTGTAGCTGCCGCCGGCGTAGGTGAACAGTCCATCTACCACGTTTGCGGCATGGTAGACGAAATCGACATCAACATTGCCGTCTGCGTCCTCCTGCGGCACGTCAGCATTGACAAAAATCTGACTGTTACCCCAGAAAGTAATGCCCCGGAAGATTGCCGCGATATCCTTCAGGACGGTATAAGCGTCCTGCTGGCTCTGAATGAACACGTTACAGGTAAAACGCGGCTCTGTTCCGCCGGCACCATTGGGCACCATCTGATCGCAGTACTGCGCGATAGAATAGAGCTCCCACTTATCGATCATGGACGCATCAACGCGTGTGCCCATGCCATAAATTTTATCCAGTACCAGGTCGTAGAAAATCCACGCCGGGTTGTTGGTATAGGCGTACTTAAAGTCGCCCTGCCACACGCCGCTGTAAGTGCGGCTGACAGGATCGTAAGTTGTCGGTACGCGGACAAGCTTGCCCTTCGGCTTGCAGGTTACTTTTGGGGCCTGACCATTAAACTGTGATGCATCGACCTCGATATAAAGCAGCGCCGTATTGGGGTAACGCAGTTTGCTGTCGATGACCTCGGCGAACGAAAATACCTTGAACGCGTTGATCAGCTTAGAAGAGCTGGAATCGGCGGTAATACGGCGCACGCGGATTGACCATCCTGTGGTTGCCTTTGGCAGGTCTATGCGGTGATCGCGCTGATATTCAGACGTTGTTTTACCGCCGAACCGGCCATCCACTACCTGCACCCAGGAGCCGCCATCTGTGGAGAGGTCGATAGCATACTGAGTAACGGTGCCGACCATGTCGCCGTTGTCTTTGTACTGATACTGAACGGGCAGGCTCAGCTTGATGCGCACCGCGTCCAGCGAGAGATTGGAGTACTGGCGTGTCCAGGGCACGGACTGCGTAACGGTAACGCCGACGGATAGCTCGTTATCGACCTCCGGCATGCCCTGAATGTAAGCCTGGTCCTGCGTACCTTTACGCCAGTCCCATACTACGCCCGTGAAGTTATAGGAGCCGTCATCGTTCGCCAGTTGCGTATCATTCAGGTAAATCTGCTGGGCGGTCAGATCGCCCTGAATCTCACCCTCTGAAATAGCCAGAACCATCTTCAGCTTAGCGACTGAGAGCAGATCATCTGCCTGCTCTACCGGCGTGTGAGCGCTTCCGCCGCCGCCTTTGCCACCCTGGAAAATTGTTTCGCCGTCGATAAGTCGCATATTTCACCCATAAAAAAAGCCACCCGAAGGTGGCTTTGCTGCTGACAGTCAGTTACTGCTGATCGCTGGTATAGTTGCCGGCGCTGATTATGGCGCCGCCAATTTCACGCTGGCCGTAAAGCACCGGTACCGGATAGCCCATCGCGACCGTGTTCACCGGCGCGCCAAACGCATAGTTTGGTTTGTTGTCGGTACTGGATGACGCGCCGATGTTAAATTTTGGCTGCGGGGTTAGCATCTGCACCACGCCGCCCAGCAGCATGCTGATACCGATGCTGGTCAGCGCTGTGGTAGCCAGGCCGACAGCGGTCGTGGTACCGAGCGCCGCGCCGTAAGCCGCAAGAGATGCGCCGGCAGTGAAGAAGGCTGCAACGATAGCGACGGCACCAATGATTATCTGCAGCGTACCGCCGCGCTTAGAACCTTCGATGATCGGCTCCATTTCGAAATCCGACGCCGCTGAAGTCATATCAAATTCCTGCAACCCGATATTGTCTCTGCCGCTGAAGAAGGCGAAGCGCACGCCGTTGAGGTGTGCGTTTGAAACGTATTTTTTGAATCCCGGCACCTGAGAACACATGGCGCGGAGCAGTTCACGGAGATCGGCAACGTGGAACTGATGCACCGCACCAAACTTTTTCGCCATCAGGCCTTTCAGCCGCATTGTTTTAAGCATCCATCAATTCCTTACGGCGCACCACGCGCACGGTTCGGTTTCGCCAGTAATCACCATACGGGACGCGGGTTGAAAGGTTTCCTGAGTTATGGTGCAGCATCAGATTATCGCCAAGATAAATGGCCGCGTGGTTGGTCACCGGCGACTGGACGCGCATCATGATCATGTCGCCCTTGCGCATCTCTGCCGGGTCAACCTGCACGAATCCCTCTGCCTGCCAGTTATCGTCGTAGCGGCTCTCTTTCCCGTCGAGCCACCACTCATAATCCACCGACCAGTTATTCAGCGTGATGCCATGCTCCTGACGGTAATAATCCATGATCAGCGTCCAGCAATCGGCAAACCCCAGCACCCACGGTCGCCCGACAAGCTCACGTTCACCGCGTGGGCTGATTGTGCAGAAATCCCCGTCAGGCCAGGACATGATCCCCCATTCCACGCCGGAGTAATCACACTGCACCCGGTCAAGCTCTGAGGGAATCAGCTGCGGCACATCTGGGTGAGAGTGGATCACCATCAGAACGGTGCCCTGCTTTTCTGCAGCTCGCTTCTCTTCAGGCGGAATGGAAAAATGCTCTGTCGGATTGTCGGACGCGTTGGTGCACGGAATGTATTCCTGCGCTCTGCCAATCTGCACGACCAGACCACAGGCTTCTTTCGGATACTCGGCTGCAACGTGCTCAGTGATGGCGGCCATAATTTTCTTACGCATGGCTATTTCCCCTGCAGGTTGGCCGCCGGAAAGCCGCCAAATGACAGCGGCTGATCTTCACCGAAACGCGCTTTGCAGTCGGCCAGGCGGCCACCGCACACATCTTTTGAAGGGTCATCGGTAGGCGTGCCGTCTTTGGCAAAGTACCTGTTTCCGGCATAGTCACATCCGGTACCGGTGCGGTACCACCCGCGCATGCACCACGTGCACACCGGTGTGATCTGACGCGATGGCAGCTGAAGGCTCTGAATATCAAACGGTGAACACAGCTCGAACTCTACGACAGCGCGCGTCTCCGTGGTTTTCGCGTTCACATAAAAAAGCTGCAGGCGCTCTTCCTGCGGATTAGCGTTCGGGTTTCCCTGCTCCCAGTTCGCCGCGTCCAGATATTTTGCCATCGTGGTGTGTATTTTCACTTTGGCTTTAACCAAATCGTCAAACTGCAGGCAGAGCGCCGTCACGTAATTCCCCACGTTACCGACAGAAAGCTTTGGAGTTGGCTGTGAGCCTGAGCTGTTCATTTCGAGGCCTGTCAGCTCATAAGGATGCGGGTCGTACTCATTACCCTGCCAGATAATCGACGGAAGGTTATCCGCTGCAAAGGACTTCCATCCTTCTGTTGCCAGGTTGTACGCATGAAACCTTAGTACGGTGTCCATCCCGAATTCTGTGCCATCAACTTCGATCAGCTGCACCAGACTACCCGGCTCCAGTTGCTGAATGTCCTGCGTGAAGCTCATAATTCACCCAATAAAAAAAGGGCGCTTAGCGCCCTGTTGATTATCGTGACACGTCACGGTGCAAACGCCTGCTCGAATGTGAAGGCGATTTCCACGAAGTTACCGTTTATGAAGGCAGGCCGGATGGAATCCGATTTGACGCGATACAGCTTTTTCTCGCCCCACGGATTAACCCACCAGCAGGACGCCGTTACGTGGGATTTAAGAAACGCACGAAGCAGTTCCATTTCTTCGCGTGTTCCGCTGCATGTAACGGGCCATGATTCCTGCGCATCGTTGATACCTACGCCTGCGATTTGCTTATAGCCCTCACCAAACTGAGCCTGCATCGTTGAAACGTTCAGCTCTTCGGTAGCACCGGTCCTGACGCACCAGCTAAACTCATCAATTGCCATAATTCACCTGAATGGTTGAGACGCTAACCGCCGCGATACAGTAACCCGCCGGGCAGGATTTCCTTTTTAAGCCGATCGGTGATGCTGGTCTGAATAATCCCCTGCAGCTGACGGGCGGTGTTCGCCGTATTTGCCGCGCTTGTTTCACCCGCTCCGCCGCCTTCAATGGTGACCGGCGCGCTGACTGAGATGTTTGTGCCACCGCTTCCACCGCCGGTGCCTATTGCCCTTACGCCCAGCGAACCATCCGCTGCGCGCGTGAGCGGCATGATAGCTTCCGGCCCGGCCTCTCCCATCAGGCCAGCGCCTTTGGCGAAGGCAAACAGCGTTGGCGAGCTGACCACTGATCCGCTGTACTGGCTCAGGTCGTGGGACTGGTATACGCCGCCTTTGGCGTTCAGTGTCAGGTTGTTGTAAGCCCCGCCGCTGAAAGAGTTGTTCGCCGTGCCGCCGCCCGCTGAGGCTGCACCGACCGCCGCGCCGCCAACAGAACTGACGATACCGCTGACCAGGTTAACTGCCGCCATCTGAAGCGCGACCTTTGCGATCATGCTGAGCACAGAACTGGCCCAGTCTTTCCAGCTGGCTTTGTTACCCATCAGCATGCTGGCAACATTATCCAGCGCGCTGTCCATGCTGCTGCTGACAACGCCGGCCGCCGCCGTTGAATAATCCGACGATGCATCCAGCCAGTTCGCCAGGCCATCGCTGACGCCGCCCATCCAGTCCGACTGCATGGCGTCCATGCTTTTGTAATAGTCCTCCTGAATCTTAAGGCGGTCCGACATGGCGCTGCTTAGCGCGCCAGTTTCGCGGTCGTATACCGATTTGGTGATGTCGCCAGACTGATACTGCGCCTGCAATTCACGCTGCTGATCGAGGAACTCACGCTCGATGTTAAGCCGCTCTTTCATGCGCTGGCGCGCTTTGTCACCGATACCGGCGCCCTGAACGTCGATATCGAGCGATGACTGCGCGTTGCTGTTCTGCGCCTGCAGGTTTGCAACAAACGCGGCCACTTTGGCGTTTTCCTCATTGGCCTTTTTAACGGCGTTGAGGCGGTCCACCTCCTGCGCCAGATACTCAAGCCGCTTTTTCTGCGTCTCGTTAAGCCCCTGAAGCTTGCCGTCTGCGATGTCGAACTGCAGTTTCTGCTGCTCAGTAACCACGTTCACCTTTTTGCCCGTGGTATCGATAAGCTCAATCTGGCGCATGTAGCTGCGCTCGGTCGCTTTAAAGGCAGATTCCAGTTTTGCGCCAGCGGTATCCTTCGCCGGCTTGCCGTTGGTCTGGCCGGGGGCGAGACCGAAGTCCATCAGTGACGAAGCGCTGCCGGCATTAACCGTAGGCTCAATTTTGATGTCTTTTGGCTGTTTATTAAGCTCTGCCAGCCGACCAGTGAGCGTGGCTATTTCATCAGACACAGCTTTAACGCTGTCGTCTTTCCCCAGCACCCAGCCGAGGAACGTCTGGCTGCCGTCATACATACCGTTACCACGGTCTTTGACGGTGCTGTTCAGATAGTCGATGCGGGCCTGAATCTGGTCAGGGTTGTTCATGTCAACGCGGTTGCCCAGCGCGGCCATGCGGTTACCAGACGATGCTGCAAGCTGACCTGCGCCGGCGGCGGCTTTAATCAGCCAGCCGGCAAGCTGCGCCACCTCGCTGACTAAATCGGCAATCCCCTGCAAAATCTTCGGGTCCGTAAGCACGGTGCGAATATCTGACAGGGAATTACTCAGCGGGCTCAGGTCAACGTGTGCCAGCCCTGCTGCAATCTCCATTTTCAGGCCTTTAACCTGCGCTTCCATGTCCTGAAAGAGGTTGTTGACCTTGATAAGATCGTCGATGGACTGCGGGTCCGGCGCCACGCCGTAATCTTTCGCCATCTGAATAAACTGGTTCAGCTTGGCGTTGTTGTTATCAAACAGCGGCAGAAGCTTTGACAGGTCATTCCCGAGGCTTTCCAGGATGTTGACTTTGCCGGCATTGGTGCTGATTTTGCCCAGCGCCTCGCCAATCGCCAGCATCTGCTTGTCAGGGGAAACCTTCGACAGCTTTTCAGCGGACAGGCCCAGCGCATTAAGCGCATCAACGGCTTCACCCGACTTATTCAGGACTGCGTCACCGATTTTATCGCTGAGGTCCTTGAATATGTCGGCCATGTTGTCGCCGGCGATGCCGGCTTTTTCCGCCGCAAACTGCCATGCAAGCAACTCCTGCGTGGAAATCTTCAGTGATTTGGCCCACTGGTCTGCCGCATTGATCTGCTCAGATGTGGACTTAAGCAGCGCAAACCCTGCAGTGCCAGCGCTGAGCGCCAGCGCCTGTACTGCGCCTCCCACTGACAGCAGCGCAGCTGACGTGGCCGCAGCGTCTTTCTGCACCTGCCGGGACCATTTCTCAGACGCGCGCTGTGCTTTATCCATGCCGGAGGTGAAGCCGCCCACTTTGGCGATCAGGTCAATCGTCAGCGTGCCGAGCGATTTGGAAGCCATAATTTCTCCGTTGGCGGCAGTTACGTCCAGGTTGCCATTGCTTCCTGAAGCGATATCGGCTCACTGGATGCTGAAACAGGGGTATAGTGCAGAGTGAAATCTGTCGGGCTGAAAGCGGGCGTATCAGCAGCGCGGTTAACGTTGGCTATGGTGCTGGCGATGACTCCCGCATCCCACTCTGCACGCAGCATGGTGTTCAGGCTGCCGTATTTTTCCCGGTATTTTGCCCAGACTTGCGACTCCCTGAAGCTGAGCCCTTCACGCGCTTCGGCGATCGTTCGTCCGCCGATGCCGTTGAGGACGAGTTCGCACCAGAATTCGTCTTCGGCGCTGAGCTCGTACTCTTTCCCAGGTCGTTAACTTCCTGAATGGCAACCAGCAGCGCGATGGTGAGCGGACCGTCCAGAGAACCACGTTCAGGATCGGCATCGCCGGTGATGTCAGCCACCGTAAATACCGGCTTGCCCTCTTCATCACAGATTGATGCCGCGATTCGGCCGGCGACACCATCAATTTTCCCGCCCATAGCCATGACGTCATTCGTCGCCGTCTGATAACCCATCGGGCGCACATAAACAGTTGCAGTAAGGACTTTATCGCCCTGCTTCCAGGTGATTTCTTTCTCAACAGGCCGCCCGGTAAAGGCGCCAACTTCTTTCAGGGATTCAAGCGTCAGCTTCATGTTTTACCTTCTAATAGGGGCCGAAGCCCCGCGTTGATTATGATCCGGGCTGAACCTTTCGCACCCACACCCCACGCCCGCTGCGCTGCATTGTTGCGGCGGTAGAAACAACGGCATTTCCCTGAAAATCGAACGGAAAATCACTTACATAGGCTTTGAAAGTGTACCAGGTACGGTCTGTTGGAAGATCAAGGTCGCCATTGACGACTGTGGGAATTGATTCGCCATCTGCCCACCCGATTGCCCACTGAATATCTTCGTTGGCATACTCGTCCAGCTCAGCCAATTCCCACATCAGATAATGCGATTCGTTGACAGGGTCGGCGTTTATATTTACGGATGCCTGACCAGGCGTTCGCAGCCCCTTTTTATATGTTCGAGTATTTTTTTCACTGAGGCAGGTATCTTCAATCTGGTCTGCCGGGTTTGTTCCAGGGTTAAAGTTAGTAATGCATTCAATCTCATGCACTACACCACGAATAAGAGCAAACAACTGGGTGCCCTGCGTTAATACAGACATGGTTATCTCCGGACGTAAAAAAACCGGCTCTTGGCCGGCTGGTTAGTAAGTGAGGTGATCAGCGCAGGACTATCCAGTCCACGTCAAACGAATACCGGTACCGCTTCGTTTCATCATCGCGGCTTTGCCCGCCCCAGCGAGTAATGTGCGCATGCGGCTCAATCGCGTTTCGCAGCGCCTCAGCAACCGCGATAGCCTCATCTGGCGTGTCGGCGTAGACGTCAACCTGCAGCGTAAATGCGTCCGCATCTGGCCGCTGGCCGAGGTAATTTTCCGGCCCACCGGTGATGTTTTGCCACACTGCATAGGGATAAACGACAGCGTCATCCTGCAGACCGAATGGATACAGGCGAAGCCGATCACCGCCAATCAGCGCGTTAACTTCAGCACTGGCAGCACATACCGGAAAAATAGGTGCTATCACGGCGGCACTCCTTTCTTGCGCGCACGGGCAATAGCCCGATCGATGGCTTTGGAATATTCAGAGGTGAAAGTCGCGACAACCTGATCGATGCTGTTTTCCGCCGCAGGCCGCATGAAGGGTTGCGCTTTCATTTTTTCGGTGCCGAACTCTATGAGGCGCCAGTGCGGCGTTGGTGAATTTGCTGATTTATCGGGATGTTTTTTCAGTACCGCGCCATATTGAACGCCCACACGAAAACCCAGATCACCTGTCCGGCGAAATAAACGACCATTCCAGCGCAGGGCAATGTTATCGGCAATACTCCTGCCTGTTCCGGGGTCGTCTATCCGTCTTGCATTTGATTTAGCCCGATCAGCAATGATGCCTGCGGCACGGCGAAGCGCGGATCGCCCACCCTTACGACGCAGGTCATCACTGACTTCTTCAAGTTTTCCCAACAGCCCATCAACCCCAGAAAGGGTAAAATCCACGCCATCAGCCATTATTTACCCCCTCTGTACAGGGGAGCGTCAGATATTCCCGGCCACTGACAGGATCAGGAAGAACGCCTGCAATATTGAAAATTTTACCCCGAAAAACTATGCGGTCTTTACTGCTTATCCCTTCCCGATACCGTATTGTTATCCGCGTTGTTATCTCGCTTTGTGTGGCCATAGCCGCAGAAAACTCACGCGCAGATGATGCGACAACTTCAGCCCAGACTGTCGCTATACGTTCCCAGCGTGGCACGGGTGCGCCCGTGACAGGGCTTTGCTCAAAAGCTGCCCGCTGAATAATTACGCGGTGTCGTAAACGACCAGCCTGCATAGCTTACCCCTGCGGTTTCCCGCTCAGATAGTTTTGTGATGATGGCTCAAGCGAAGCTATTTCTGATTCTTCACCCATTGCCTGACAGATGATAGCTACGAGTGCTTCATTGGATTCAGCCAGACGATTTATCGCTTTTGTCTGCTCGGTCTGCGCGATCGTCTGCGCTTTGACCGCCGTCAGCAGTTCGTTTACCAGTTGCTCTTTCATACGCAATTCGTGTCCACTTTTTTACCCATTCGCGCCGGGCGGCGCATCCGCTGCATGCCATATCACAACCCGTAAATTCGATAGGGTTGTAACAGTGCTTCTACGGCCAACGGCACTTCACTAATGACTTTTTCGGCAGCTGCTTCACGATTTGAATACCAGTGCCCAATAAGCAGTAACATTGCCGTCCGGATATCATCATCAAGCAGCAGGCGATCAGCGTCTGACTCAAAACCGGGTGCAGCATTGGTTTCATAAAGCGTTCTGCGTGTCCACGTTTCCACGTAGCGCTTTGCCGCGCCGGTATAGATGCCCAGCAGATTGTCTTCACTGTCGTCATCATCATCGATACGGCAGTGTTGTCTGACCGTGGATAACTCAATCATCGGCAACACCTGAAAATAGCGGCCCGAAGGCCGCTGGGTTTATGGTTAGCTGCCCGAGCCAGTCAGGGAGCCAAATACAAACGCTTCCGGACGGTACACTGCCAGCGCAACTCGCTCTTCGCAGCGGATGGAGATCATGTTCTTTTCGAAGTCGTCGGCGTTCTCGGTAGAAATAACCACGTTGGCGTCTTCGCGATCGAACAACTGCGCACCTGAGTTGAAGGCACCTGTCAGGAATTTACCCAGGAACTGAGCGGCTTCAGTGGCCACAACAGGCAGGCCCCAAAGGGTAGGTGTAGTAAGCTGCGCAGGATTTGCCAGGATGTAGCGCCCCAGCTCGTCTTTGGTGAGCTCAATACGGGCCCAGTCGGTGAAGTGGAGAACGTGACCAGAGGCCGGGAAGCGCGCCAGCTGAGCCTGCAGCATTGCCAGACGAAGAACATCGATACCCGTCTGTTTTTCTACTGCAAAGGCCTGATCGAAAGCCACCGCCTGCGGAATAATTCCCTTAAGGTGTGCGCCGGTACCGTCACCAAAGAGAATCTCCTGTTCTTCCACGTACTTCAGGCCATAGCGCATTTCTGCATCTACCGTTGACTGAAGCTGAGCGAAATCATCCAGAATCTGTTTGGAGGCCTTGAACATGTGCGCAATTGTGCGCACTGGCGTGGTCTCCTCAGCAAACTGGATATCACTGTAAGGCTTAGTCGTATTTTCCGGTACGACCGCTGCATTATTAGTGAAGCCGGTTTGCTTCACGTAATAGATGGTATTCGACTGCGTGCGCCCGGGCGCGATCAGGTCACGGATAAACAAACGCTGCTTTGGCGTCTGATCGATACCAGGCAGGCGCGTCGGCGCGATAATTTGCCCAGGGACATCAACAGTAGTGATGGCAGCCTGCACAGGTACACTAAGGCGCTTGCCGCCTTCCATACTTGAGCGGATATCTTTCATGACTTCCGCAGACACCAGCTGCTGACCGACGGTCTGAATTACTTCTTTCGCCGCGTTTAGAGGCATCTGAGCGACATGCTGCTCAAGCTCACCAAGAGCAGCTTTCAGGCTCGTTTCTGCAGCCTTCAGCCCGTTGAGCTCTACAGCCATCTTATCAACAGTTTCTTTGGTTTCAGCTGAGAGCGATCCCGATTTCTGAGCCTCTTTCAGCGCATCTTCTGCCTTCTTATTAAAGTCAGCAGAAATTTTTTCCACCTTTGCGGAAACATCTTTCAGGAGTTGATTTACTTCAGACATGTTTTTTCCTTATTCGCCGAGCGATGCCAGCGCAGATTTAAGTGAATTAATTGCTTCAGGATTGACTTCATCGACAGCGCCCGGCTTGTCGTCTTCTTTGGCAGCAGCGCCCGGCATGCTGCCCAAAGCTTTGAGGTGCTTCCGGCGTTCAGAGCGGGGCATGCCACCTTTCGCCAGAAAAGCATCAATTTTGCGGATAGCCGCTGCAGGGCTCTCTTCATCACTAGTAATTTCATCCGAGGAGAGCAGCGCATCAGCAAGGCCTTTTGCAACGGAGTCCCCGCCGCCAATAAAGGACTCTTTGTCCATCAGCGACTGAATCTCCTCCACAGGCATGCCGGAGCGGGCGGCATAGATATCGGCCATCGCTTTATCAAATGGCTCCAGATAATCGGCGTATTCGCGAAAATCATTCCGGTTGCCGGCGGCAACTATCCAGGCGTTATGGATCATCAGAAACGCGCCGCGCCCTATCTGGACCTCATCTCCGGCCATTGCGATGATGGAGGCAGCCGAAGCCGCGAGGCCCAGTACCTTTACCGTCACCTTTCCCTGGTATTCGCGCAGTAGGTTGTAAATGGCGAGGCCTTCAAACATATCCCCGCCGGGTGAATTGATGTGTACCGTAACGTCTTCGCCGCCGAGGGAACGCAGCGCAGCCGAAATCCGGTTTGCGCTGACGCCAGCGCCCCACCAGTCTTCACCGATCACGTCAAAAATAGTGATGGTGTTTTCGCCTGCCTGTGCGGCGGCGCGAATACTGCCGTCCCAGCGATCAATAGCGGCGGCAGGCAGGTCGCGTTTTCCGGACGCAGAAATCCGCCCCTCCGGCGCTGCCGGAAGAGTGTTTATCTTCTTCATTAGATCTCCTAAGCCGCTTTTTTAAGCGGTGACTGCTCCGGCGGTATATCCGGGAAAAGGAAGGCGTGAAGCTTCATTAGGTTGCTGGCCTGAGCACCAGCATTATTTTCACGCAACTGATCGAGCGGCGTCAGGTTAAGCTGAACGGTATAAATGTCTCCGCCCTCAATCGGCGGCAGATTTTCAAGCCGACGCACGTCATTTCGCGACATCCAGCCATTCTGAAGAGCCGTTGTGTAATAAGCGGATCGACCTGCACTGTCGGCGCGCAACAACCCTTCCACAGAGAACTCAGCAAACAACTCATCATCGCTGTCCAGCAGACAGCGTGAAATTTCCTGCTCAATATTCACCAGCAGTGGCCGAAGCGTATTTGTCAGGAACTGCAGGTTCATGCCCTCAACGCTGGAAGCCCAGCTGCTCTGCTTGTCGGCGTGACCAACCATAAACGGCGGGACACGAAACCATCGGCAGATTTCTTCGATGCTGAAGGACCGGCTTTCAAGCATCTGAGCATCTTCCGGGTTCATGGTGACGCCCTGATACTTCATACCGCCCTCGAGAACCATGATCTTGCCCGCGTTCTTCGAGCTGGTGAAGGCCTGCATATAGCTGCGCAGGCGGTTACGCTGATCATCATTCAGCGCATTTTCAGAAGACAGAAACCCTGAACTCTGGATGCCGTTTTCAAAAATCTTTGCTGCCGACTGCTCTACCGCAAGCGCTGCTCCAATCACATCACGACCGGCCATCATGGGCATCATGCCGCACACCCCATCAAGCCCAAAGCCGCGAATGTGCATGATGTTTTTTACAGGTATGACGCGCTTTGCTTTGTCCTCGGTGTAGGTATATTCAAGTGAACCGTTTTCAAGCCGCTTCACAACCATGTTCTGCGGCAATAGTGGCATAAGCGAAACAAGCTTAGGGCCGATGTATTTTTTCTCGACAAAAGCATTACCGCGCAGGCATATGCTGGCAACCACCATCAGCATGAAGCGCGACGGGGTCATTTCTGCATTTGGCCGGCGGCACAGCACTGAATATGCCGGATGAGTCGTTGCAGCCTTACGGGAACCGTCTGCCTGCCGCTCGTAAATTTTCAGCGGAAGGGTTGAAACAGACTCACTCAGCAGCCTGACGCAGGCCCAGACAGCTGAAAGGCGCATCGCCTTATCAGCGGTAACCACCTGTCCGCTGCTGCTGGTACCGAACCACTCTTCCCAGAACGTTCCCGTTGTCAGGCTGATCGGCACCCCGAGCCAGTTAAGCAGCGCAGACTTAACCGCGCCTGGCTGTTTATGTTTTTTCATCAGAAATTCACCATGATGGGGTTGTCATAGAAGCCGCTGAGGTCTTCTCCGGTATCTGGCAGCATGGCGCGGCCAATCGCCATGATCAGCGCGACCGCACCGTCAATTTTGTTTTCGTTCTGCTCCTTTATGGGGCGCACAACGTCATCATTACCGGGAAGATTTTTCCCCACCACGTTAGAAATACACCAGGTCATGATCGGATTACCGTCATGATGAAACCGCCCTGATTCAATTGCAGCTTCCAGTTCTTTCATCGGGTCGCTCATGTTGGTGTAATTCTGAACGATGGTTATGGGGCTCAGACCTTCATCAGCCAGTTGGTGAGACAGGTTGGTTGCACCGTGTGGATCAATAGGTGATTCCTCGACTGGATTCTGTCGGTTAACGGCTTTTGCCGCCTCCAGAATTACCCGGTAATCAATCTCAGCACCGTCGGTCACTTCCAGATGGCCGGTATTTACCCACTTCTGAAACCGTTCAGCTGTTCGCTGCCTGTCGGTGTCAGTGCTGTAGACCGTGTCATATGGCACCCAGAACTGCGGAGAAATACAGTAATAGTGGCGCTTGCCGTCTTTGTCCCGCGTAAACACCCTGACCATGCTGTTCATGTCGAGCTTGCGGGCCAGGTCAAAGCCCAGATAGCAGGGTTGCCCTTCAAACTGCTCAGCGCTCAGCGTTTCATCCTCACAATTTCGCCAGCTTACCAGGTTGAAGTAAGCGGCGCGCGCGGATACCCAGATGTTCAGGTGCTTGGTTTTAAACACGTTGGCCTGTCGGGCGTTGTTCATTGCGCGCTTTTGCTGGCTGAGCAAAAACTCGCTGTAAACCGACACGCCCATATTCGGGTTGGCTTTCCGCAGCACGTTTGGGTCTGTCCAGTCGTCGCCCTCGTCAACGGTATAGATAACGCCAAACAGTTCATCGTTTGGCACCGTCCCGTTGAGCATTTCGATAACCTCGCGCCGCTTGTCGTAGCACGGGCCCTCAATGTTGTAACCGGCGGTCGTGATGGCCCACATCAGGGGCTGACGCCGCGAACCCATGCCGGTCAGCATGGTTGTATAGAGCGCGTCAGAATCATGCTCGTGATATTCATCAACTACGGCGCAGCTGGGAGAGGCGCCGTCGCCGGGATTACCGATCAGAGGTTCAAAGCGCGCACCATCCTCGGGCCGGTTCATATTTGAGGCATTCACTTCAACGCCAAATGCATCACACAGCGCCGGGGTGCGCTTGCACATCAGGCGAGCCGGGCGGAAAACCTCCCACGCCTGCTTTTCTGTGGTCGCACCGGAGTAAACCTCTGCACCAAATTCATCGTCGCAGGTGAAACAGTAGAGACCAACGCCGGCTGATATCGCGGACTTGCCGTTTTTGCGCGGTATCTCGGTGTAAACTTCACGGAAGCGGCGCAACTTAGTCACCTTTTGCACCCAGCCAAACGCTGAACACACGATGAAAAGCTGCCAGGGCTCCAGGGTTATTGGCATACGTTTGAATGCCCATTCCCCTTTTGTGTGCGGAAGCAGCTGAATAAACTTCGCCGCCTTCTCAGCAAGGTCCTTATCAAACCGGTAGCGGAATTTTTTGCTCTTTTCTTTTGCCAGATCGTCAATGTGCCTCTGGCAGGCATCAATAACATACCGGCATGCCGCTATCCTGCCCCGCGCAACGTCACGGGCATACTGGTTTGCGGCGTTTACGTTCGGATAGGATTTTCGCGTCATAGATTCTTGAATGGGTTATCGGACTGTTTTTTGTTTGCGCCTATCAGCCGCTGTCTGCTGCTGGGGTCGAGTCCCAGCATGCCGCCGAATGAGGCCATCTGGCGCATTGCCTCATTTAGCACGGTCAGCGCCGGGTTCTTGATCACGCCGCCCATCGCGCCAGTTACCGTAATGCCGTTCTCGGCAACATCTACCTGCGCCGCGCGGGCATTGGCATAGGCCACGCAAAACATTTCGAGGTTGTGTAAATCCGTGGCGCAAAGAACTTCCTGCGCGCACAGCTCTCTGGAGACCACCTTCCACATTGTTGCAGCGGATTCGCTGAGCCATTCTGGCGGGTCAACGCCGGTGATGGGTGTGAAAGAAGGTTCCTCTTTATTGAGGGCGCGCTTACCCGGATTACCTGCCAGCAACTTCCGGGCGGTCGGCTTGGCGCGGCGTCCGGATCGGCCCGTCGCTCCAGCCATAGACGCTCCAGTTAAATTTTATATTTCGCGGGTGTAAAAA